>Ga0209614_1000235_pt1 | contig 51195 bp, 49 predicted proteins | sample BlaSprsedimmetaG_FD_185484 | JGI IMG/M metagenome (GOLD analysis project Ga0209614, IMG submission 185484) | Hot spring sediment bacterial and archeal communities from California, USA to study Microbial Dark Matter (Phase II) - Blank Spring... ...
GCAAAATTACCTGTATTGGTTTATCGCTATGAGCGATCAAATCAAAGAAAGCGAGAAGGTTAAATTATGGTTCTGGCTGTCATTAAGTGTTGTAAATGCACTTGCTGAATTGAAAAAATTAAAAATGGGCACACCATATATTAGTACATAGCCAGTTAGCTACGTAGATGGATATTGAATTAGCTTCAGGCGCTATGTTTTGCCCTTATAAAAGAACTGAATGCCAGTAATCAATACGTGAAGAAAGTGAGGATATTTATTCAGCCGGCTTCTATTCTTCTTCTCCCTCTATTTCAATCATTTTGAAAGGGATTTTCAGAATAGACTGGTAATCTTCCCCGGCTTCCTGCAGGTCCCAGTCGTCCTGCTCATAATACCAGTTGATCTGTACCGGTTTGTCCTGCCGGTGCATGGCTTCCAGCTTTTTAAAGATCTGGTATATGTATTTTGATGAATTGGTATTGAAATATTCCAGCTGTACGTTTACACGGGTATTGCCGGGCATATTCAGGCCGAAGCGGTCTAACTCCCTCAGAATGGGATTGAAAAAAATGCTGCCGTCTTCCGGAATGGATTTTCCTTTGATCTCGATCACACCATCGGTCGGATCAATCACTACACGGGGTGTTTTATTTGTTTCCTTGATGACCAGTGGTTTCACGGTTCAAAGGCTATTTGGTTCTATAAATTTAGAAAAAAATGTACAAATACCATTCCCTTTGGAGTAAATTCTTATTCAAAACAAAATACCATTCGTGCATTCCATACCGGGATACTGCTCTGCATCAGATAAGTTGCGGGCAATTTACCGGTTGCTTCACCGGTTCAGTATTCAGCGTATGAACGGAATGATTCAGAAAAATAAAGACACTGTAACTCCTGCCTGATGTTTGTTTTCAACAGGTAGGAGTAATGGATTATTTTTCAGGAAAGTATTGTACGATAGCAAGGAACTTCTTATTTTTCGCCATGAACAAAATCATAAAAGAAACCAAACCAATATGAAAATGGGACCAGGTCTTTTTTGGGGGATCCTATTCCTGCTAATTGGAATATCCCTTTTGATCAAAGTGGTTTTCAGGCTGGATGTTCCCGTGGTACGTATTGTGACAGGGCTGGTGCTGATACTGCTTGGTGTTCGGATGCTGGTGGGAGGACCATGGTTCTTCCGGGAAGAACCGGAAGAAAATGAGGTGATCTTTGCTGAAAAAACCTACCGGGGGAAAGAGGTAAAAAACCAGGAATACAGTGTGGTGTTCGGGAAGGCCACGTTTGATTTTACCGACCTGGACAGTCTGAGTCTGCCCAAACATGTCAAGATCAGTACGGTGTTCGGCTCAACCACTATTTTTCTCAGCCGGGAGGTGCCGGTTAAAATAAAGGGCGAGTCGGTTTTTGCAGGTGTCAGACTGCCCGGTGGCAGTACCGCTGTTTTCGGTTCTACTTCATACGAGAGCGAAGGATTCGATCCGGCCCGGCCGTATCTGGGAATTCAAAGCGAGGTGGTATTCGGCAGAGTAAATATGGTATACCGGGAGTGAAAAGATGCTTAACGGCATACCATTTGGCGGGTGATACAATTCTTTGAGGGTATTCCAAGGATTCTTCCGGTAAATATTTTTACCCGAACTGTTTTTCCGGTTTCTCTTTTTCCCTTAACTTACGGCTGATAAAGGGCCGGGACAATTTGTACCGGGACATATAAACAATTTGTTATGGAAAGAATAGCCGTTTTTGCAGGTTCGTTTGATCCGTTTACCGTGGGGCATGAAGATGTAGTGAAACGGGGACTGTTTATGTTCGACAGGATCGTCATTGCCATTGGATACAATTCCAATAAAAAGGGATTCTTCCCTTTGAAAAGAAGGATTGAGTGGATTGAACAGGTGTTCCGGGGTGAAGCCAGGGTATGTGTGGATTATTACGATGGTCTGACGGTAGATTTCTGCCGAAAGGTAGGGGCCAGGTATCTGCTGAGAGGACTGCGTACGGCCGCCGATTTTGAATACGAACGTGCGATAGCCCAGATCAACCGGGCCATGGCCCCGGAAGTGGAGTCGGTTTTTCTGCTGACCACTCCCGAACACACCCCCATTACGTCCACCATTGTACGGGATATTATCAGGCACAGGGGAAATGCAGGCTCCTTCCTGCCTGAAAAAATGGAACTCAGGAATATGAATATTGACGAACTGAAGGATGAACTGGAGGAGTAGGAGCTTTTTGATATGGCCTGTGTTTGCATGGGCAGTTTTTTGCGGCGAAGCGGCCGAAGTGCATATCCGGGCCCGTCATCCCGAATGGGCAAACCAGCACATTGAAATATTTACCATTGCCGATCCGGTGGTGCATGCCAGGCAGGTGCTGGCTGCTGCCGATACCGATGAAACAGGTTTTTTCGAGGTACGTTTCTCACTTGAGGAAACCCGGCAAATTTATATAGAGCAGGGTGTGTACCGGATGTATTTCTATGCCCGGCCCGGCAGGTCCTACCGGCTTATCCTTCCTCCCTTCCGGGAAAAAAGTCGGGATGAATGGCTCAATCCTTATTTTCAGCCTTCCGTGGTTCACCTGGCCACGCTGGATGAAGATTCCACCGGGCTGAATGCGCTGATCAGAAATTTCGACCGTTATTTCCAGCCTGTGTATGAAGAACTGGCCGTTCAGGTTTACGGCCGGAGGGAAGTAGAAGGGGTGGAACGGGCCATTGACCAGCTGGAAATGCTGTTCCCGGCTGATACCGGTTTCTTTGCCGAATACAAGCAATACCGGCTGTCTTCTCTTCGTGCACTTCAGTACCAGCAGGAAAGCCGTGTGCTGAAACAGCATATCCTGCCTGATGAACCTCCCGACTGGAATAATCCTGCCTACCACGATCTCTTCAGCCAGACCTTTATGAGGGTTTTCAGGAAACTTGATGCCGACGGCAGTTTTTCGCCCGTTTTACAGGAAATATATCGTGAAAAGGACCTGGGTCTGCTGATTGCTTCATTGAAAGAACGGCTCTCCCTGAGGTCACATTCCCTGGTGGAGATGATTGCCGTAAAAGGATTGTATGATGCATGTCATGACGAGGAAATATCCGCATCCCTGGCTGCACATTTCCTGGAAGAACTGGCTGAATCAGGTTCCGGCGAGGAGATCAGATACTGTGCCCTGCATGTGCATGAACGACTGACCCGGCTTCTGCCCGGATCACCGGCTCCCCGGTTGCTGCCGGCAGACCCGGACAGGGAAGAGGATTATCTGAATGGCGTGAGAGGCAAGTATATTTACCTGGTTTTCGCATCTCCCCGAAGTTATACGTTTTTGCGGGAGTTGCCGCTGATCAGGCAAATTGCCTCCCGGTTTGGAGAAAACCTGCAGGTGCTTTTGGTAATGGCCGGAACGGAAGGCTCCCGTGACGATTTGTTTGCCGGGGATTCCACCGGTATACGTGTGGTGTATACGGAATACGGCAACGAGATGATTGAGAAGTACCGCGTAAGGGCTTTCCCTTCCTATTTTCTCATTGACCAGGAAGGGAAAATAATATGGGCGCCGGCTCCTTCTCCCCTGGAGCATTTTTCAGATAAATTCACCCGACTGGTGAAATCAGCCGGCCAGTAATTCTGCCTTCCGCAGAACATCGGCTATGGAAGCAAAGGTGGCTTTCCTGATCTCTTGCGGAATGGGGGGGACAAACCATTGTACTTCGGTAATATCCTCTTCCGTCTGGGGTGTGGGGGAGGTATTTCCGGCAGCCTGCATAAGGTACCATGTGGTTTTTTTCAGGCAGGGAGTACCGCCGGAGAGGTAGGTATGGTAAGTGTCGGTAATCTTTTTTTCAATGACCAGGTGATCCAGGCCGGTTTCCTCACCAACTTCCCTCAGCGCACCAGTTTCGGCCGGTTCGTCGCGGTGCAGCTTTCCTTTTGGCAGGTCCCATACCCCCCTTCTTTTGATCAGCAGCACCCTTCCGGCATTATCCCTGACCAGACCGCCTGCCGCGTTTATCTGCTGAAATGACTGGCAAAACCTTTTGAACAGGGCTTCTTCATCAGGATAGGTGAATACCAGGCCTTTTTCTTTCCGGTTTCTTTCAAAATAATCCAGTTCCTTTTCCAGACTTTTATTATCACTGAAGGGAATAACCCTGAGACCGGAGACTTCAGGTACGGTATCTGCCTGGTTCGTGAGAAAAACAGGCCGGTTGTTGTAAAAAACTTTATACATTTGCGCTATGGAAAATTACAGCCAACAGGTGGCGGAATACCTGCTGCAAATAAACTCAATTAAACTCAATCCGTCAAATCCGTTTACATGGGCTTCGGGCTGGAAATCACCCATCTATTGTGATAACCGGAAAACCCTTTCGCATCCTGAAGTAAGGAATTATATCTGCCGGAGTTTTGTGGAAATTATCAGTGATCGCTATCCCGGGGTGGAGGTGATTGCCGGCGTGGCTACCGGAGCCATTGCCCACGGGATGCTGGTAGCCGACAGGCTGGAGAAACCCTTTGTGTACGTGCGTTCTTCGGCCAAGGGGCATGGACTGGAAAACCGGGTTGAGGGTGAAGTGCACCCCGGCCAAAAGGCCGTGGTCATAGAAGACCTGATATCCACAGGAGGAAGCAGCCTGGCGGCTGTGCGTGCCCTGGCCGATCTGTCGGTGGAGGTGCTGGCCATGGGGGCCATCTTTACTTACGGCTTTCCGGTGGCAGAGGAAAGATTCCTGCAGGAAAACCTGGAGCTGTTTACACTCAGCCATTATAATGTTTTGCTGGAAACGGCTCTGGAATCGGGATATATCCGGAACGACGATCTGGCTATCCTCCGGGAATGGAGGCAGGATCCGGCCAACTGGCCGAAATAATTAATCAAATAAACAGATTATGTTGAAAGCTGAAAGCCGGATTGGAACGGTAAAACATTCCGGGAAAAAGATCTTTGAATTCCTGTGCGACTTCAGAAACTATGAAAAACTTATTCCTGAAGGAAAAATAAATAACTGGGAAGCGGAGGAAGATTCATGCCGTTTCAGTGTGGATGGACTGGGGGAAGCCGGTATCAGGGTGGTGGAGAAGAAGCCTTTCCAGCTAATAAAGCTTACGGGCGACGGACCATACAGTATCGATTTTTTCATGTGGGTGCAGATCAAAGAGGCAGGGGAGAACGATTCCCGGGTAAAGCTGACTTTGCAGGCCGAAATGAATGCCATGATGAGTTCCATGGCGAAGGGGCCGGTGAAACAGTTCCTCGACATTATGCTGGATTACCTCGAAAAAATGGATTATGAGTGACCCGTTACCAGGTGTTCCACTTCTTTGAATCCGTAATGCCTGATCTCTCCCCTGCGGGTTTCCAGTACCAGTATCCCTGTGGTTTCCACCCTTACCGGCCTGGCCTCGAATGTTTCCGATGCATCCCGGTAAGTGTTCCACCGGTGGTTGCCGAGCAGCCTGGAAGAATAATCCGATTCCAGCCGGCAGGTCACACCCTGTCGGAGGCTTTCATACCGGTTTTCCAGAAAAGTGCAGAGCAGATTCAGGCAGGTTTCGGTTTCGTATTCAAAGCCGGTAAGGAGGCGAAGGGAGACGCCACCGGAAAGATCCCGGTCGAATGTGGTTTGATTGATGTTCAGCCCGATCCCTGCCACGGTATGTGTCATTTTATTTCCCATCACAGCATGTTCGATTAGGATACCCCCGATTTTCCGGTTTTCTGCAAATATGTCATTTGGCCATTTGATGAGGGGAAAGGGTATGTATAGTGCCAGAAAGTCGGTAATACCAAGAGAAATGGCTTCCGAAAGCAGGAATTGTTTTTCGGCAGACAGAAAATGTGGATAAAGAATCAGACTGAATGTCAGGTTTTTACCTGCTTCGCTTTTCCAGCGGTTTCCGGCCTGGCCCCTGCCTGCCGACTGAAAACCAGCCCATACCAGGGTTCCTTCGGGGATTCCGGATTTTCCGGCAATCAAACTGGCATAATTGTTGGTCGAATCAAGCGTATTGAAATACAGGCGGTTTTGCCCCATGTAAGTTGTATCCATAGCAAACGGGAAAGTATAGTTCAACAAATGTAAGCTTTTCCCTGAAAAGGGATATGCTTAAAAATTGTTACCTTTGTATGTCAAAATGTATGAATGAAGAATAACGAGAACGAATATCTGAAAACACTTGTCAACCAGATTGTAGAATCCATTTTAAGCAAGAAAGGAAAGGAAATTGTGAGCATCGACCTGAGGGGGATCGGATCGACGGTATGCGATTATTTCATATTGTGCAACGGCGATTCGAAAACACAGGTTGCGGCTATTGCTGAAGGAATAGATGAACAGGTAAAGAAGAACCTCCATATAGATCCCCATCACAGGGAAGGCATGGCTTATGCCCACTGGGTACTGCTGGATTACCTGGATGTGGTGGTGCATATTTTTCAGAAAGAATACCGTGATTTCTACAAGCTGGAGAATCTCTGGGCAGATGGGAAAATTGAATATATTGAGGAAGAGTAGGGTATGAAACTGGATATCATGAACGATACGAAAAACAGGCCACCGGGAAGCGGCAGACCGGGCAGGCCGGATGGCCCCGATAACAACAAAAAACCCCGGTTCAGTCCGTACTGGATTTACGGCGGGATCATTCTGGCCCTGCTTGTGATCAATTTTATGTATTCAGGAGGCGGGCCACAAGAGCTGAATCCCAGCCGGTACAATACCATGCTAAAGAATAGGGATATTGAGAAAATCAGGATCGTAAACCAGGAAACGGCTGAAATTTTCATCAAGCCCGAGAAACTCAATAAACCCGAATACGAAGAACTATTCAGCAAGGGCCTGGGCTCCGTACCTCAGGCGGGCCCCCATTTTTACTTTACCATCGGAACGGTGGAGCAGTTCCTGAGCGATCTGGAGACGGCTTATGAACGGTACGATTATTCCGAGGAAGAAAAGATCCTGGTATCTTATGAGAAGCGAAGGAATTATTTCAGCGACATATTGAGCTGGCTGCTTCCCCTGATCATTTTTGTGGCCATCTGGATATTTATTTTCCGCCGGGTAAGCGGAGGAGGAGGGGCAGGAGGAGCCGGGAACATATTCAACGTGGGCAAATCCCGGGCTCAGATATTTGACAAGGATACCTCCGTAAAGGTGGATTTTTCCGACGTGGCCGGGCTGGAAGAAGCCAAGGTGGAGGTAAAGGAAATTGTGGATTTTCTGAAAAATCCGAAAAAATATACCGAGCTGGGAGGCAAGATCCCCAAAGGAGCCCTGCTGATCGGCCCCCCGGGCACAGGGAAAACCCTGCTGGCTAAAGCTGTGGCAGGAGAAGCCAATGTGCCTTTTTTCTCCATTTCCGGAAGCGATTTTGTGGAAATGTTTGTGGGGGTGGGAGCTTCCCGTGTGCGTGATCTTTTCCGTCAGGCAAAGGAAAAAGCTCCCTGTATCGTGTTTATTGATGAGATCGATGCCGTGGGAAGGGCCAGGGGCAGGAACCCGAGTATGGGCGCCAACGACGAAAGGGAAAATACCCTGAACCAGTTGCTTACCGAGATGGACGGGTTCGGAACCAACCTGGGTGTGATCATCCTGGCAGCTACTAACCGCGCCGATATGCTCGACAGAGCCCTGTTGCGTGCCGGAAGGTTCGACCGCCAGATCCATGTGGAACTGCCCGACCTGAAAGAAAGGCTGGAAATATTCAAAGTCCACCTGAAGCCCCTGAAGTTAGAAAAAGGACTCGATATTGAATTCCTGGCCAAACAAACACCCGGCTTTTCCGGTGCCGATATTGCCAACGTATGCAACGAAGCTGCCCTGATTGCCGCCCGGAAGAACAAGAAAGCGGTGGAAAAACAGGATTTCCTCGATGCAGTGGATCGCATCATCGGAGGCATGGAAAGAAAGAACAAGATCATTTCCATGCAGGAAAAACGAACCATTGCCTATCATGAGGCCGGCCACGCCACGGTGAGCTGGTTCCTGCCACATGCCAACCCCCTGGTGAAGGTGACGATCATTCCCAGGGGAAGAGCCCTGGGGGCTGCCTGGTACCTTCCTGAAGAACGTACCATTACTACTGTGGAGCAAATGTTCGATGAAATGTGCGCCACCCTGGGAGGAAGGGCTTCAGAGGATATTACTTTTAGCCGATTGTCTACGGGAGCCCTGAACGACCTGGAGCGGGTTACCAAACAGGCGTACGCCATGGTGACCTACTTCGGAATGAGTGAGAAACTGGGTAATCTGAGCTATTATGATTCGTCGGGTCAACAGGAATACATGTTCAATAAACCCTACAGCGAAAAAACTGCCCAGCTGATCGATATGGAGGTAAAAAGCATTATCGACAAGGCATACGAAAGGGCAAAGAAAGTGCTTCTGGAAAACCGGAAAGGACTGAACGAGCTGGCCGAACTGCTGCTGGAAAAGGAAGTGATCTTCAGTGAAGACCTGGAAAGGATATTCGGAAAAAGACCGGCAAAGGATGAGAATGAGGAACCGCTGATTAAAAAGGAAAGCAGCGGGAAAAAACCGGAAGAAACAGAATCTTCGGAACAAACCGGAGAAAAGGAAGAGAAGACCTCTTCTGCAAAAAACGGAAAAAATCATCCCGGAAGGGAAAAGAATACTCCTTCGTCCGGGAAGAAAAAAGAATAATGATACAGGCAGTTATGGAAAAAGACTGGATGAAAGCATATGGCTTCAAAGACATGTATCTGGCTGAAATTGCCAAACAGGTTCTTGCCGACCGCAACATCCCTTCCATCATTCTGAACAAGCAGGATTCGAGCTACCAGACGTTTGGAGAAATTGAGATATACGTGCATCGCGACAATCTGATACGGGCAAAAGCCCTGTTAAAAGAAATAGAACATTGAGTACTTTTCTGGTGCGGACGCTGACCGGCTTGTTCCTTGTGCTGGTCATCATCGGGGCAGTGCTGTTCAGCAGCCTGTCTTATTTTATTTTATTTTCCGTTGTGATCCTGGCTGGAATGCTGGAATTCTACGCTCTGGCCAGGCGTCTGAAAATCAGGGCCCAGCAGTTTACCGGAATCATTACCGGCTTGTTGTTCTTTCTGGTTAATTTCCTTTATGCCATGGAGTATATCCATGTGAAATTCTTTTATGTATTCGTTCCCCTGGCTCTGCTGGTCTTTATTAATGAACTGTTCCTGAACAACCGCCGTCCCTTTTCGGATATCGCTTTTACCTTTCTCGGTATTTTCTATGTTGCCCTGCCTGTTTCCGTATTCAATTACCTGGTTTTCCACACAGGAATAGAAGTGGACCCTGAACTGCAGACCAGAGTCCTGGCCGAGCCGATCAACTCCCTTCTCCAGCCCAGCCGGGAAGTAGATTATTCCCCGGGGATCCTGATGGGATACTTCATAATTCTGTGGATGTATGACACAGGGGCTTACCTTATCGGAACACCTTTCGGAAGGAGAAAACTGATGCCCAGGATCTCCCCCAGAAAAACCTGGGAAGGGCTGGTGGGAGGAACCGTTATTGCGCTGGCTACTGCCTGGCCGGTATCGCTGATTTTCGAGGATATTGCTTTGCACCAGTGGTGGATGATTGCTCTGATCATTGTAATAACAGGTACCCTGGGCGATCTGACGGAATCTATGTATAAACGAAGTGCCGGGGTGAAAGATTCCGGGAGCATTCTTCCTGGGCACGGCGGGGTTCTTGACCGCTTTGATGCTGTGTTCCTGTCGGCTCCGGTGGTTTTTGCCTACCTGAATCTGGTGAATTGATTTTTTGTTCTATTTTTACAGGGCATGACACGATTGAGCATTCATAAGGAAGGTTATCCCACCCTGGCTTATACATTCCTCATTCTGCTGGTACTGAATACCACAGTATATTTTGTGTTCAGGGATACTCCTCCGGTAAGAGGACTCATCCTTACCTTGTCGGTTGCTACCTTTTTCCTTATCCTGTTCTTTTTCAGGAAACCCGAACGCAATATCCTGACAGATCCTGATAAGGTGATTGCACCGGCCGACGGATTGGTGGTTGCCATTGAAGAAGTGGACGATACGGAATATTTTCATGAACGAAGAATACAGGTTTCCATATTCATGACCATGCTGGATATCCACATGAACCTGTGCCCCATTTCCGGATCGGTTATGTACCTGAAATATCATCCCGGCCGTTACCTGGTAGCCATGCATCCGAAAAGTTCCCTTAAGAACGAAAGAACCACCACCGTGATCGAAAACAGCCGCCATGCCATACTGGTAAGGCAGATTGCCGGTGGTATTGCCCGCCGGGTGGTGACATACCCCGTTACCGGGGAACAGGTGGAACAGGGAGACGAACTGGGTTTTATCAAGTTCGGATCGCGGGTTGATCTGCTTCTGCCAATTTCTTCCCATATACATGTAAAACTCCGGCGCAGGGTGGTGGCCGGCCGGACCGTTATTGCCACCTTGACGTAAAAAGAGAAAAACAAACCGATCCGGATTTTCAGGAAAGGGATTATAAATTTATTCTAAATAAGAATAATAGATCTTAATATATTATTAAATGGTTACTTTTGATATGTGATGTGTAACTAATAACTAAAAAAGACAGAAGAGATGAAAAAGTGGATAGCCATTTTCAGTTTGCTGATATTTGTAGCGGCCGGCACCGCACCGGTGATTGCTGCTGTACTGGATTTAAATGCCGCCATGGTGCAGGTTGATGAAGATCCGAAAAAGGATAAAAAGAAATCAGGCAAAAAAGCGCAGGCGAAAGAAAAAGGAACGGAAGCAACCTGTGAAAGCGCTGCCGCAAAAGAAGAAGCCTGTGCAAAAACTGGTCAGGCCTGCAGCGGAAAAAAAGGAGCGGAAGGGAAAACCGCAGAAGAAAAGGAATAACCGATTTTTCATTGCAGGATAAGTAACTGGGTGGCCGGTGAACGGTTGCCTTTTTTTGTCAGGGAAACCGAATCCGGGAAGGAATTTGACCTGGAATAAATGAGACTAATAAAAAGAGGTTGCCGGTAACCGGCAACCTCCTGGCATGTTTTCTTACCCTTCCTTTGTTACGAGATCTGGATGAGCTTTTTCAGCTTGCTCTTAGCTTCGCCAACCTTCGGGATGTGAATGGTCAGCACCCCGTCTTTGTGCTCAGCCTTGATCTTATCTTTGTTCACTTCTTCGGGAAGGGTGAATGACCGGCTGAATGAAGTGTAGCTGAACTCCTTCCGGGTGTAGTTTTCCTCCTTATCCTCTCTCTTTTCTTCTTTTTCAGAAGAGATTGTCAGCACATTTTCATCCAGTTCCACCTTGAAATCTTTCTTATCCAAACCCGGAGCGGCTACTTCCACACGGTACTCCTTTTCCGACTCGGCTACATTCACAGCCGGCATGTTTTTCCCGGTTTGACGGTTGAACATTCCCGGGAAGAAAAAATCATCGTCAAAGAAATCCTCAATGGCGCTGGGTAAATATCCCCTTCTCATCATTGATGGTAACATGGCACAACCCTCCTTTCTTTTTTATTTTTATGGTTCAACATTTCAAAACCATTCACTCATGAATATGCAATCAGTGTACCAGATCGGTATGTATGCCATAAAGGCGCACATATTCATAATATCATGTCATAATGACACCTCTCTGAAAGCCTGAAATGGAATGTTACGCTGATATATATTGATAATAAGATAATTACAAAGTTGCTCCTGTTGCTGAAACTGTGAGAAAAATTTCAGGAATCGACTTTCCGGAGTATCATCATGATCGGCGGCAGAGAAGATGGATATTCATCCGAAATTGGTATATTTATAGCTTTGATAAAATGTCCGGATGAACAGGGTCGTCAGGTATATCACGATTGGTGTGGGGGTGGTGCTGGTGGCACTTGGATTCTGGTATTTCTGGAATATAGTGGTATACGTTCTGGTAGCCGGGGTGCTTTCACTGATCGGTCGTCCGGTTACCGAATTTCTGCACCGTCTTTCGATCAGGGGAATTCATTTGCCGCGCATTCTGTGTGCCCTTTTTACTCTGGTGCTCATCTGGATCGTTTTTCTTTCTTTCTTTGCTGTGTTTATCCCTCTGGTAGCCATGCAGGCCCATGAGCTTTCCAAAATCGATGTACAGGCTGTGAGCCGGAGCCTGGGCCCCCTGCTGGAGAAAGCCGATGAGTGGTTCCGGAACATGAATATCAACGGGACCGAAGGCACCTCCCTGGAAGAGTATATTACGAAAAAACTGGTGTCGATATTTAATTTTTCACTGATTACCAGAATTTTCGAAGGGATGGTCAGTTTCCTGGGAAATATTTTCCTGGCCTTTTTTTCCATTTCGTTTATAACCCTGTTCTTTCTGCGTGATCAACACCTCTTCAAGGAGATGATCATGGCTATGGTTCCCACAAGGTATGAGAAAGAATTTGCCCGGGCCCTTTCTTCCATTAAAAAACTGCTGACAAGGTATTTCGTGGGTATATGCCTTCAGGTCACTGAGATCATTGTGCTGGTAACTGCGGGTTTATCCATTGTGGGAATAGAATTTCAAAAAGCCCTGGTTATCGGCCTGGTTGCCGGCATGTTCAATGTGATTCCTTATCTTGGTCCATGGATCGGAGGAGCTCTGGGCATTCTCCTGGGAATAGCCAATAACCTGAATCTGGAGTTTTATTCTGAACTCTTGCCTCTGGCAGGATACATGCTGGTGGTTTTTTCTATCACACAATTTATTGATAACTGGATTTTTTACCCGGTGGTGTTCGGTGTCAGTGTGAAGGCCCACCCGCTGGAGATATTTCTGGTTGTTCTGATCGCGGGCAGCCTGGCCGGTATTCCGGGAATGATCCTGGGTGTTCCCATATATACAGCCCTGAGAGTATTTGCCAAGGAGTTTTTCAGTGAATACAAACTGGTGAAGAAAATTACAGAAAAAATCTGACTGAAAAAGTGAACACAAAACGGCTGTGTGTTTTTGCTCTGTTGTTTTATGCATGCTGCCCCGCATGGGCCCAACCCGATGCGGATTTCACCTGGCAATCTTCTCCCCTGGCCAGTTACCTGGTGCGGTTCCGGAGCCTTTACCAGCCGAACGATACAGTGAACTATGCATTTGAATGGAACTTCGGCGACGGGTCTACTTCCGATCGGCCCAATCCCGACCACCTTTTTCCCGATGAAGGTTCCTACACGGTGGAACTGACGGTGACCGACCGTTCCACCTTGGATACCGACCAGAGCAGCCAAACGGTAGCGGTACACTTCCAGCTGGAAGTGCCCAATGTATTTACTCCGAACGGAGACGGACATAACGATGTATTCATGATCCTCTCTGACGGCCGGGAACCGCTGACGATCCGTATTTTCAACCGCTGGGGAAACCTGGTCTACAGGGTAACATCCTCAACTGTGGTATGGGACGGACGCACTGTGGACGGCACGCCGGTGCAACCCGGGAATTACTATTATATCCTTACCTCACAAAGTGGAGATGTAAGGTGTGAAAAAACCGGCTTTATCCGGATATTCAGATAAAATTATTTATTTATATATTTATCTTCATATTCGCTCATTCCAATATGAGGCAGGAGATGGAAACGAAAAAGCCCAACCTGGCCGTTCGCATTTTCCGGTTTTATTATGATGGATTCCGTTCCATGACGGTGGGCCGTAAATTATGGCTGATCATTCTGATCAAGCTGTTCATCATGTTCGCCGTTTTCAGGTTGTTCTTTTTCAGAGATTTTCTGGAGGAAAGGTTTGACACCGATGAACAGAAAAGTGACTATGTAATCGAGACCCTTACCAATTTTTGACCTATGATTGAAAATCTGGATATGTCACTGGTCGACTGGTCGCGCGGGCAATTTGCCCTGACGGCCATGTTTCACTGGCTCTTTGTGCCGCTAACCCTGGGACTTTCCTTTATTCTCGCTTTCATGGAGACTATTTACGTGAAAACGGGAGATGAATTCTGGAAAAGGACTACGAAATTCTGGATGACCATCTTCGGGATCAATTTCGCCATCGGGGTGGCTACGGGTATTATCCTGGAGTTTGAATTTGGTACAAACTGGTCGAATTATTCGTGGTTTGTGGGTGACATTTTCGGAGCCCCCCTGGCCATTGAGGGGATCATGGCCTTTTTTCTGGAGTCGACTTTCATTGCCGTGATGTTCTTCGGTTGGAATAAAGTAGGGAAAAAATTCCATCTGTTATCCACCTGGCTGGTGGCCATCGGAGCGAATCTTTCGGCGTTGTGGATCCTGGTGGCCAATGCCTGGATGCAGAATCCCGTGGGGATGTTTTTCAATCCCGAAACTGCCCGGAATGAAATGGTCAATTTCTGGGAAGTACTGTTTTCCCAGAGTGCCGTGAACAAATTCCTGCACACCATTTCCTCGGGTTTTGTACTGGGGGCCCTGGTGGTGATCGGGATCAGTTCCTGGTATCTGTTGAAAAGGAGGGAACAGCTGATGGCCAAACGAAGCATGATCGTAGCTTCGGTATTCGGACTGCTGTCGGGGCTGTTTCTGATTTTTACGGGTGATTCCAGCGCCCGCGACATAGCCCGGGACCAGCCTATGAAATTTGCAGCCATGGAAGCCCTTTATGAAGGAAAAACACGTGCTCCCCTGGTGCTGGCAGGGGCCCTCAGGGGGGAAGAAGCCGGTAGCGGACTGGGAGAAAGGGAATTCCTGTTCAGGATTGAAGTCCCCGGCGTACTTTCGTATATGGTGCACCTGGATCCGGCCGGATTTGTGCCGGGAATCCTCGATCTGGTTAGAGGAAATGAAGAACACGGTGTTCTTTCCCTGGAAGAAAAAATCAGCCGGGGAACCGTGGCCATGGAAGCCCTGAGGGAACTGAAGGATATCAGGGATACCGATTCTGAAAGGTATAGTGAACTGCTGGCCCGGTTCAGCGATGAGGAATGGGTTGAAAACCATTTCCGGTATTTCGGATACGGTTATTTCCGGGGAAAAGATCCTGCCACCGTGATTCCGCACGTTCCCATTGCTTTTTATTCCTTTCACCTGATGGTGTTTCTAGGCGGATTTTTTGTGCTGGTTTTTCTGGCAACTCTTTACTGGGGGATAAGGGACCAGATGGATAACAAGAGATGGTTCCTGCGAATTGCCCTGTGGACTATTCCGCTGGCATACATAGCCAGTCAGGCAGGATGGGTCCTTTCCGAAATGGGAAGACAACCATGGGTGATCCAGGATCTGATGCCGACCTTTGCCGCCGTTTCACGTATCGATACAGAAACGGTTCAGATTACTTTCTGGCTGTTTGCCGTTACCTTCACCGCTCTGCTCATAGCGGAACTGAGCATTATGTTCAAACAGGTAAAATCCGGACCAAAAGAAGGAGAGAAATAATATGTTAGCAGCCATTGCATACAGCTTTTTCCAGCATTACTGGTGGGCCATCATCTCCCTGCTGGGAGGAACCCTGGTGTTTCTGATGTTTGTCCAGGGTGGACAGACCCTGATATATACCCTGGGGAGAAATGCCGTGCAACGTTCCATGATCGTGAATGCCCTGGGCAGAAAATGGGAGTTTACCTTTACTACCCTGGTCACTTTCGGAGGAGCATTCTTTGCATCCTTCCCCCTGTTTTATGCCACCAGCTTCGGGGGGGCGTACTGGGTATGGATGCTCATTCTGTTTGCCTTCGTAATCCAGGCCATTTCCTACGAATACCGCTCCAAACCCGCTAATATTCTCGGACGCCGCACCTATGAATCCTTCCTTTTCATAAACGGGGCAGCCGGGACTATTTTGATCGGGACGGCCGTGGGAACTTTTTTCACCGGCTCGGCCTTTTCGGTCAATGAGTTGAATCAGCCGGGATGGGAAACCCCTTTTCACGGCCTGGAAGCATTGTTGAATGTAAGAAACCTGGCCCTGGGCCTGTCGGTGTTTTTTCTGGCCAGGATCCTGGGACTGTTGTATATCAGAAACAGTGTGGAGGAGGAAGAAATGGACCGGAGAATTCACCGGCATCTGATGATCAACGGCATCCCTTTTCTGGTCGTGTTCCTTTTTTTCATCGTTAGTTTGCTGGTTTCCGAGGGATATGCTGTGGATCCCGCTACGGGCCGGGTTTTTATGGAGAAAGGAAAATACCTGCACAATTTTTTAAACATGCCGCTGGTGGCAGTGCTGTTTCTGGCAGGGGTGATCCTGGTAATGACCGGATTGGGCATAGGTTGTTTTTCCGATTCCCGGAAAGGGATCTGGTACGCCGGTCCGGGGACCGTGCTTACCGTGTTCTCCCTTTTTCTGGTGGCAGGCTATAATAATACGGCCTTCTATCCTTCCCATTATGATCTGCAGAGTTCCCTTACCATTTTTAATGCTTCTTCGAGTTATTATACATTGAAGGTTATGTCGGTGGTTTCCCTGCTGGTTCCCTTTGTTGCCGCCTACATCTGGGTGGCCTGGAGAGCGGTGAACAGGAAAAGGATCACCGCTGTCGAACTGGATGGAGAATCACATGTCTACTGAAAAAATAAAACACAATATGTATCTGGACTCCATACTTCATTATTTGTTATGGCCGCTGCTGATTCTGATATCATGGTTTGCCGTAAGATGGGCCCTGAAGCGTTTTGAAAAGAACCGCCGTTCAGGCAAATGAGGCTACTTCTGTTATTTATGGTATGTTTTTATTTTCTTCCTGGGTAATGTGCAATTGTTCCGGATTTTGTGTGGTTCCAAGAAATAGTTTTTATATTTTCGAAAAGTGATTTTCATCGATGCCGGTTTTTTCCGGAATAATCTAATACCATCATGCAAAAACCTTTAGGAATCGTTTGTCTGCTGGCTTCAATGGCCGGCATGGCCGGATGGTTGCCCTTAAAGGGCCAGTCCGGTTTTCGTGAATACCTGAAACCTGCCGAGATCAATGCCCGCCTGGAAGGCCTTCAGGCGAAATACCCCTCGCAGGTATCAGTAAAGAAAATGGCTGTTTCACCGGGGGGCATTCCGGTGAATATGCTCGAAATTGGCTCTGGTGGTGGTGAACGGCCTGCCGTTCTGGTCGTGGCCAATGCAGAAGGGACCTATCCCATAGCCAGCCTGGGCGCTCTCTACCTGGCCGGCCGGATCCTGGCTGAACCGGATAAATACAGCGAACTGAAATGGTATATTATTCCCTGCCTGAATCCCGACGGAGCCATGCGTTATTTTTCCGATCCTCTGTATATGGATGGCCGGAACGCACGGGAGGTGAATGACGACCTGGATGATCAAATGGATGAGGATGGCTACAACGACCTGAACGGAGACGGGTACATTACCCGGATGCGCGTCAGGCATCCGGAAGGGGAATGGATTCCCGTGGATAGTGATCCCAGGATGATGAAAAGGGCCGATCCGGCCAAAGGAGAGAAGGGGATCTACAAAGTATACACGGAAGGGGTGGATGATGACGGAGACGGAAAGTACAACGAAGATCTGCCCGGTGGAGTGGATCCCTCCATCAATTTCCCTCACCTGTTCAAACCGTTTACATCCGCAGGAGGCAAATGGCCTGGAGAAATTGACGAAACCTTCCGGTTAATGAAGTTTGTGTATGAACATCCCGAGATCGCCATGGGCTTTTACTTCGGTTCATCCGATTTTTGTTATGCCCCGCCACGTGCAGGCCGGAGGGGATCAGTGGATATGAACCGGATCAAGATACCCCCAAGGCAGGCACGCCGGTTCAATGTGGATCCTGATAAGACCTATACCATGGAAGAGATCAAGCAACTTCTTCAGCCCATGATGCCCCAGGGAATGGAAATATCGGAATCCATGATCGCCGGTTTTCTGGGATTGGGAGCTGTGGTGAATCCTCTGGAAGAGGATATGAAATTTTACAAACACTTGTCGGAGGAATACAAGGAATACCTGAAAGAAAAGGGATACGAAGACGAGAGACTGGATGCTCCCCAGGACCGGGACGGATCGTTTGAACTGTGGATGTATTATCACGTGGGAGTTCCTTCCTTCAGCATGAATCTGTTTACCCTCCCGAAACCAGAGGAAAAAAACAAGGACGGGGAGGCTCTTTCTCCTGAGAGAATAGAAAAAATGTCAAAAGAGGAATTCCTTGGCCTGGGTGAGGAGAAGATTGAAAAATGGCTCAGGGAAACAGGGTCTCCTTCTCAGTTTAAAGGATCTCAGGTGATGGCAATGGTGGAATCGGGACAGCTTACCCCCGAAAGGATCGCTGCCATGATGAAGCAACAGGGCGTGACAGAAAAAAAGAATGATGGCGATCCGGCCATGAAAGCCCTGATTGCTTTCAGTGACCGGGAACTTGACGGAAAGGGGTTTGTTGAGTGGATGCCTTTTCAACACCCCGACCTGGGTGAAGTGGAGATTGGGGGCGCCGTCCCCTTTACCGAAAACACACCTCCCGCTTCAATGATCGATTCACTGCTTGAATTCCAGGTCCCCTGGGTGTTCGAACTGACGGAAAAACTTCCCCGCCTGTCCATACGCGAAGTAAAAACCACCGACCTGGGCAACGGAGTATACCGCCTGGAGGTCTGGATAGAGAACGGGAAATATTTACCCTTTCCCACCGCTATGGGGGAAAGGAATCAGCAACCCGCTCCTGCCATACTGCTGTTGGAAGGCGTGAACCTGGAATTTTTACAGGGCCTGCCGCGTACTCCGGTACAAAAAGTGGGTGGAATGAAGGTACATAAGGAAGAATGGCTGATCCGTTCTGCCAGTTCCCAGACCCTGACCCTCAGGCTCACCAGCAAAAATGCCTGGGGTGATGTGAAAACCATAAAAATTGGAGGCTAATATGAAAACGATTTTCCGGCATATACTGATCACGGGCGGGTTTCTGTCGTTGATGAACCTCATGCCTGCCCAGGAGATCACCGTACCACTGCGTTTTGACAGGTACTATGATTATGAAGAACTTATTGAAGCTATGAAAGCCCTGAACAGGGCCTATCCGCGGCTTACCCATCTTGACCTGGTGGGAAAAAGCGAAGAAAACCGTGAAATATGGGCTCTTACCATCAACAACCCCCAAACGGGTAATGAACTGGATAAACCGGGAGTGTATGTTGATGGAAATATTCACGGAAATGAAGTGCAGGCAGGCGAGGTATGTCTGTATTTTGCCGATTACCTGTTAAAAAATTACGGCAAGAATCCCAGAATCACCGCGCTGGTCGATAAAAATGCCTATTATGTGGTTCCTTCGGTGAACGTGGACGGACGATACCATTTCTTCAACGATCCCAATACTCCCAGCACCAACCGCGGATTGAGAAGGCCTCACGACGATGACAGGGACGGACTTTTCGATGAGGATTTTCCCGATGATCTGGACGGTGACGGTAATATATGCAACATGCGGAAAAGGGATCCGTTCGGCCAGTACCGTACCGACCCGCTGGATTCCCGACTGATGATCCCGGTAAAGCCCGGGGAACCAGGCGAGTGGACCCTTCTGGGCCAGGAAGGGATTGACAACGACGGGGACGGACAGGTCAATGAAGATTCAGAAGGGTATGTCGACCCTAACAGAAACTGGCCGTATAACTGGGAGCCTCCATACGTACAGAGGGGCTCTGACAACTATCCCTTGTCGGGTGTTGGACTCAAAGCCCTGGCAAATTACATTATAGACCGCCCGAATATCATCATGGCCTTTGCTTTTCATAACAACGGGGGAATGTTTCTCCGCGGACCCGGTACAGAAGACCAGGGTGACTTTCCAAGAAACGATGTGGAAGTGTTCGATTATCTGGGGAAAAATGCCGAAAAGATTGTTCCCGGATACAGATATCTCCTGAGCTGGCGCGACCTGTACAGCACCTATGGAGATTTCGGCGATTTCATGGATAATATAGTGGGAGCCTACACCTTTGTGGGCGAACTGTACCGTACTGATGATGAAACATTCCGTTCACCCGGTGAATCACAGAAGCAGGAAGATGAAGGAAGCATGTTCACGGAAAATACCAGCCGTACCAAAGAACGCCTGGAGTTCAACGATCATGTGGTGCACGGCGATCTCTATAAAGAATGGACCCCTTACAACCATCCTACTTACGGGGAGATAGAGATCGGCGGATGGGTGAAAATGAGTTCCCGCCTGCCGCATCCTTTTATGCTTCCCGACCTGGTGCACCGGAATGCTGCTGCCGTGATATTTTCCAGCGAGCAAACCCCCGAGATCAAACTCGAAGTGACAGAAACCGAAAAAATTGACAGGAACCTGTACCGGGTAACCGTGAGGCTGTCAAACCGGAAGGCCATTCCTTCCCTGACATACCATGCCGTGCAGAAGAAGATCCATGAGCAGGACATTCTGAAGGTGCATGGGAAACAGATCAGGGTGGTCAGTGGAGGCAGATTGACTGACCTTTACCGGAACCGGGTGGTTTACAAGGAACATAAACCCGAAATCCAGTATCTTCAGGTTCCCGGCTTCGGAAAAATTGAATTCCAGTTCCTGGTGAGCGGGAAAGGGGAAATGCAGGTGGAATACACTTCACTGAAAGCCGGAAAAATACGGAAAACGGTGTCCCTGAAATAAGGATGCCGGGGAAACAAAAAAAAGAGGCTGTCTCAAAAGGTCAGCCTCTTTTTTTTATGGTGAGGATTCAGGTCAGGCCTGTCTTACCGTATATTCATAACCTTCCATTATGGGATTTGCCAGGATCTTGTTGCAGGCTTCGTTGACCTTTTCCATGGCCTGTTCCTTGCTTTCAGCCTCAATCTCCAGTGTGATGTGCTTCCCGATCCGGACATTGGAAATTTCGTGAAAACCTATATTGGTCATACTTTTTGTAACCGCTTTTCCCTGGGGATCGAGCAGATTTTTCAGAGGCATGACATTGATTTCGGCAATGAATTTCATAGTCTTAATCTTTTGATGGTCTGAAACCTGCTGCAAAAATGGATAGCAGAATATACCATCCGATAAGCAGGGGCAGGGCAAACCATTGCAATAATATTAATAAAATGGCAGATATTCCAACAAAAAGAAACCGAATTTCATTTCCGTGATATTTCAGATGGGGGAATTTAAGGGAGAACATGGGAATGGAAGAAACCATCAGAAAGGAAAACAGGAATACCAGCAGCAACATAGGGGCAGTTTGCTGCATGAACTGAACCACGGTGTTTTCCGGGAACCTGATAATCAGGAATACACAGGAGGTAAAAAACAATCCGCTGGCAGGGGTGGGAAGTCCCAGGAATGAACCTGTTTGCCTCTCGTCATGGTTGTACCGGGCCAGCCGGATGGCTGAGGCAATTACCAGCAGCACGGGAGAAGCAGTTACCAGCCAGGCCAGCACCTGTTCTTTTCCGTTAAGGGCCGGAGGGATCCGGCCTCCGGAAAGAACCATACTCACCAGCAGGGCAGGGACCACACCGAAACTTACCAGATCGGCCAGGGAATCCAGGTCCTTGCCAATAATATGATGGGCTTTCAGTAAGCGGGCTGCCAGGCCGTCGAAAAAATCAAAAACAGCAGCCAGTCCCACGAAATAAACGGTCCACACCGGCTGCCCGGCTGCCAGGGCCAGGATGCCCGAGAATCCGCAGGCCAGGTTGAGCAGGGTGATCAAATTGGGTATGTGCTGGCGCATGAAAATGTTTTCAGAAATGAACGGTGGCAATATCCCCGACAAAAATAAGTTTTTTTATTTAGTTCGCTGAACGCAGGATAACAATTCACAGAATGCATGCATGTTCTGATGTGTTTCAGGTTAAATGTTTTTTCATACAGGGCTTTTCCGTAAATTTACCCTGATTATTTCCATAACGAATCCTTATGTCACTCCGGATTGCCATTGATTTTGACGGGACCATTGTTGAGCATGCATATCCCAATATAGGGAAGGAAAAACTGTTTGCTTTCGAGACCATGAAGCTGCTGCAGAAAAAAGGCCACCGCCTGATCCTGTGGACCATACGTACCGGGAAAGAAATGGAGGAGGCCGTGACATATTGCCGTGAGCGGGGCGTGGAGTTCTATGCTGTAAACAAGAGCTATCCGGAGGAAGAATGGACGGGAGAAGCATCGAGGAAAATTGAGGCGGATGTATTTATTGACGACAGGAACATTGGAGGGTTGCCGGGCTGGACCGATATATACCGGATGATCCATCCGGAAGACTATCCGGGAAGTATATTGGAGAAGAAGATGATCAGGCACAGGAAATGGTGGAAAAGACTGAAATTTTTCGGGAATTCATAATAACCTGATTTAACTATAAACATGATATTCATAGCAAAGCACGGAACGAGAAACTGGGCAACAGCCATTCTGTTCCTGACCGGTTCTTTTGTTTTTGCTGCCTGTGGTTCTTCCGACAGAGGTTCTGTGGAAGTGTCTTCCGCGGAAAAAGGGGAATTGCAGGAAAAAGCGGCAGGTCGCACGGGAACGATCCGTTTCCTGGAGCCGTCGAATGGCAGCCGGTTTCATTCGGATGAAACCGTGAAATTTTCCGTGCAATACGACAAAAAATTGCCTGTACCCGATTCGGTGGCGATATATGCAGACAGTGAGGCCAGGGAAGTACTTGACTCCGGCCAGACCGTATGGACCTGGGACCTGAGGCAGGAAAGGCTGGGGATACGGCGTATTTCTGTAAGAGGATACAGGGAAGGCCGGGTTGAGCAGGAAGGACAGATTCGCATTGTCATTCTTTCTGCCACCCTACCGGTTCAGTATGGCTACCGGGTGGTCAGATCCTATCCGCATGACAGGGAGGCTTATACGCAGGGACTGATATACGATAAAGGTTTCATTTATGAGAGTACCGGGCAATACGGGCAATCTTCCCTCAGAAAAGTGGATCTCGAAACAGGGGAAGTTCTCAATATGTTGCGACTTTCCGATGATCTGTTTGCCGAAGGGATATGTCTTTACAATAACCGGATCATTCAACTGACGTGGACCTCCCGGGTGGGATTCGTATACGACAAAGAATCGTTCCGACTGATCAACAAAATCCATTACCCTACCCAGGGGTGGGGACTTACCACCAACGGTACCGATCTGATCATGAGCGACGGAACGCAAATTATTTATTTTCTGGAGCCGGATTATTTTACCGAATTACATCGCATTGAAGTATACGACCACAGGGATCAGGTAAATGACCTGAACGAACTGGAGTACATACGCGGAGAGATATGGGCCAATGTATATCAAACCGACCTCATTGTGCGGATTGATCCTAAGACGGGCCGGGTAACGGGTGTTATTGATCTGGCCGGTTTGCTGCCGGCGCGGTACCAACATCCCCGGCTTGATGTGCTGAACGGCATTGCCTGGGACAGTGAAAACGACCGCTTGTTTGTGACCGGGAAAATGTGGCCTCTCCTGTTCGAGATTGAGCTGGTGGAAAAAACACCGTAATGCATGGTTCGTTTTGCTGGAACCGGTCCTTCTGACCTTTTCCGGTTCAGGAAGCAGGTGGCATGGTCCCGCATATCACCCTGACACTGGAAGGAATGATATCGAAACGAATGGGGGAATGACCCAGTGATTCTCCGTCGGTTTCCACATGGATCAGGGGGTTGGCATCGATCAGAATGGATTTTCCCTGAAGGGTGAGTACTTTGGGATGATGAATGATCTTCCCGTTGTATAGCTTGCCGATATTCCTGATCACATCGAATTTTCCGATCTTCTTGATAACCGTGATATCGAACAGCCCGTCGTTGGCTATCGCACCCGGTGTTTGCATCATTCCTCCTCCTGAATATTTTCCAATACCAATGGAAATACTGAATACGTTATTGCTGTATTTCACCCCGTCTACCTCCAGCACCGTATGGCTGTGATGAAAACGAAATAGGTTCGACAAAATGTTCCACAGGTACAGCAATTTCCCTGATTTGCCCCGGTCTTTCAGGTCGTTGGCCCTGCTTACCACCACGGCATCAAAACCAATGCCGGCAATATTTACAAAATAACGTTTGCCTTTGTCTTCATTCCACCGGTAGTGCACTACTCCGGCATCCTGTAATATGGTGTTCCCGTTTCGGATAACCTGTATGGCTTTTTCATACTGCCGAGGAATATGGAACATCCGTCCCCAATCGTTTCCCGTGCCAACCGTGATCATGCTCAGGGTAATATCGGTGGTTGGCACTTTACTCTGGGTAAAAATCCCATTGATCACCTCATTCATGGTCCCATCGCCTCCCACCACAATGATGCGTTTGGTTCCGTTTTCTGCATGCTCCCGGGCAATTTCAATGGCATGGTGCCTGGTACGTGTGAATTCGACCTGGTAGGAGAAGCCGTATCTGTCAAGCAAACGGGAAATTTTTTTCCAGTCTTTTTCACCTTTTCTTTTTCCGGCATTGGGATTGACAATGACCAGCCAGGATTTTTCTTGACTTTCCAACATGATCGGTTTTTCAGCTTCGCAAGATAAACAATTTTCATTTTACAGAACAGGCTGTTTTTTTATGAACCTGTTATGTTGGTGAATTAAATTTTCCTTGCACAGCGGGGAACGCAAAAGAAAATGTTAATAAAATGTTTATAAGTGCAAATGAAATGTTTATAGAATGAGGCGGGTATTTCAACAGGGATGCATCAGAAAATTGTAAATTTGGACCTTTAATGCAGGGATTTTGATCTGTTGATAAACTAAGCACCTATGGGAAAAGTAATTGCAATGGCCAATCAGAAAGGAGGGGTTGGCAAAACCACCACGGCCATCAATCTGGGGGCAAGCCTTGCCGCTCTGGAGCATAAGATCCTGGTGATAGATGCCGACCCGCAGGCCAATGCCACCTCAGGCCTGGGTCTGGATACCAAAAATATTAAAACGAGCATTTATGAGTGCCTGATTGAGGGAACCAATCCCAGAGATATCCTTCTGGATACGGAAATTGAGGGGATGCAACTGCTGCCTTCCCACATTGATCTGGTGGGTGCGGAAATTGAAATGCTGAATATGCCCAACCGGGAAAAAATGCTGAAGCAGGTGGTAAGTAAAGTGAAGGATGATTACGATATCGTTCTGATCGATTGTTCTCCTTCGCTGGGCTTGCTTACCGTCAATGCCCTTACCGCAGCCGACAGTGTGATCATTCCCGTTCAGTGTGAATATTTTGCCCTGGAGGGACTGGGAAAACTGCTGAATACTATCAAAATCATTCAAAACCGGTTGAATCCCGATCTGGTCATTGAAGGATTTTTGCTGACCATGTACGATGCCCGGCTGCGCCTGGCTAACCAGGTGGTGGAAGAGGTGAGGAAACATTTTCAGGATATGGTTTTTGAAACCATTGTGCAGCGGAATATCAAGCTGAGCGAAGCGCCCAGTTTCGGGAAGCCCGCACTGCTATACGATGCCAATTCCCGTGGAACCGTGAATTATCTGAACCTGGCACGGGAGCTCCTGCAGAAGAATAATATGACCCGGATACCGAACGAAGAAAAAATACTGGAGTAACCTATCATGGCGCAGAAAAATGCTTTGGGAAGGGGGCTGAGCGCCCTCATTGATGATGCCGACCGTGAAAAAATGGCCGTTCTGGGTTCGATCAATGAGATCGATATCAACCTGATCGAAACCAATCCCTTTCAGCCAAGATCAAGTTTTGACGAAGACAGCCTGAATGAACTGGCCGCTTCGATCAAACAAATGGGTATTATTCAGCCGGTTACCGTACGCCTGCTGAGAAACGACCGGTTTCAGCTCATTACCGGGGAAAGGCGTTACCGGGCCGCATTGATTGCCGGCCTGAAAACCATTCCTGCCTATATCCGCACTGCCGACGACCAGGCCCTTCTGGAGCTGGCCCTGGTGGAAAATATTCAGCGGGAAGACCTGGATTCCATCGAGATTGCCATCAGCTACAAAAGACTGATCGAAGAATGCAACCTTACCCAGGAGGAAATGAGCGACAGGGTAGGGAAAAAGCGTTCCACCGTTTCCAATTATCTTCGCCTGCTGAAACTGCCAGCCGAAATACAACTGGCCATAAGGCAGAAAGAAATAACAATGGGACATGCCCGGGCGCTGATTAATATGGAAGACCCCAGAACCCAGATCAAACTCTTCTACAAAGTCAGGGAAGAAGGACTGTCGGTGAGGCAAACCGAAGAGCTGGTGCGGAAGGCCCAGGAACAAAGTCAACGGGGCAACACAGGGAGATCCCGGAGATCGCAGGTGAGTGAGGAATACCGCTCGTTGCAGGACCAGTTGCGCGGTTTTTTCGACACACAGGTCCAGTTCCGCATGAACGACAAAGGAAAAGGGAAGATCGTGATCCCGTTTGAGTCGACCGACGAACTGGAAAGGATCGTATCGATTTTCGACAAACTTAATTCCTGATTTTCCCAATAATTGCGTAATATTGCCGTTTACACGACAAAACGGCAGATTTTTGAAACGCATCCGAATACTGATGTCGGGTTTTCTTTTTCTGATCCTCTTTTCAGGAATCGGCGGGCATTGCTGTATGAGTATGGCCCAGGAACCGGCCTCTATGCCCGTGACTCTGCCTGTCAACCTGGAACCGGCAGATACCCTTTCCCCTGTTGTGAAAGGACATTCGCCTAAAAAAGCATCCGTTTATTCGGCTGTGCTGCCCGGGCTGGGGCAGATCTACAATAGAAAATACTGGAAAGTACCCATTGTGTATGCGGGATTCGGAACCCTTGCCTATTTTGTGGTATACAATGGAAGCCGGCTGAAAAAATATACACAGGCCTACCTGGATTTTACCGATACCCTGGCCGTGACCGATTCCTACCTCGACCTTATCGGTCCCAACCTGGACCCGGCCACCTTCGACCCCGTTCTTTATCCCGACTCATACAACCCTTCCCTGGCAGAGAGTTTTGAAAATCTGTTGAAAAATAACCGTGATTACTTCCGAAGGTACAGGGATTTGAGCTATATTGGCCTGGCAGCCTGGTATGTTCTGAATATTATCGATGCTTCCGTGGATGCCCATATGTATGATTTCGACGTTGGCGAGGACCTGGTGCTGAGGGTGGAACCTGCCTGGCAGCCGACAGGTTACGGGATGAATATGACGGGAGTGAGATGTACCCTGACATTCTAAAAGCAGAACGAAATGAAACAGACCCTGTGTGTTTTACTGATCCTTGCCTGTGCCACAGGCAGAGCAGGTGCAGATGAGCCGGTTAAGGATTCTTTGAAATTGGCTGGAATGCATGAGCATTCGCTTTTCTCCAGTAACCTCGACAGCCTGTTATACCTGTGGGTAGTACAAAATACCCCGGGAATTTTCGATCCGGATACTATCCCCACAGGCGATCCGATTGTTGATTTTCCCGATTCGGTATATGTGGAAAGGCTGAAACGTATTCCCTCGGTGGTTGAGCTTTCTTACAACAGCATAGTGAGGAACTATATCCGTGTGTATACCGGCCAGAAAAGGAAAAATATGGAGGTGATGCTGGGACTGGCAGATCATTATTTTCCCGTTTTCGAACAGATATTCGATCAATACGGCCTGCCCGTGGAACTGAAGTACATGGCCGTTATTGAATCGGCTCTTAATCCCAGGGCAGTTTCCAGGGTGGGGGCTACCGGGATATGGCAGTTTATGTACGGAACCGGCCGGATGTACGGCCTCACCATCAATTCTCTGGTGGATGAGCGCAGGGACCCGGTAAGGGCCACTCATGCAGCGGCGCAATATCTCAGGGACCTGTACAACATCTATAACGACTGGGTACTGGTGATTGCCGCCTATAACTGCGGACCCGGCAATGTGAACAAAGCTATCCGGCGGTCGGGGAATAAAAGAAATTACTGGGACCTGTTTTATTATCTTCCCCGGGAAACCCGGGGATACGTACCGGCATTCATAGCGGCCACCTATGTTATGAACCATTACCGCGACCATGGCCTGGTTCCGAGAGAAATAGATATGCCCGTGCGTACCGATACCATCATGGTGCATGAGAATCTTCATCTGGCACAGGTGTCGGAGGTGATGGACATTCCCTTACAGTTGCTGCGCGACCTGAATCCGCAGTATCGTCGTGATGTTGTCCCTGCCATGGGAACAGGTTTTTCCCTGACTCTTCCGTTCAATCAAACCACCCGGTTCATCGATCTCCAGGATTCTGTTCTGGCCTACCGGCATGATCATTATTTCAACGAGGAAAACCGGATCATCAATCCTACCTATTCCAGGTATGTTCCCGAGCCTCCCACAGGCAAGGTGAAACTGACCTACACCGTGAAATCGGGTGATAACCTGGGGTATATCGCAGAATGGTACAACGTGCGGGTTTCCGATCTGAGATACTGGAACAACATCAGGGGGAACCTGATCCGGGCCGGACAGTCGCTGGCGGTGTATGTCAGTCCGGGTGATGTGGAGAAATACAAACCGGTCAATTCACTCAGTTTCGCCGAGAAACAGCGCCGGATAGGGAAAACGGTTGCCTCCCCGGCTTCTGCTCCCGTGGCATCGGGTGCGGCCACCGATACTGACTATGTGTATTACCGGGTAAGAAGCGGCGACACCCTGTGGGATATCGCCAGGAAATATCCCGGTGTGACCGATTCGGAGATCATGCAGCTGAACAAGCTGAAATACGGGGATAAGATCGTACCCGGACAAATGCTCAAGATCATGAAAAAAGGATAGATCAGGCATGAAACCTGCCAGGGTTTTTCTATTCCTTCTGGTTGTATTCCTGGTGCTTGGCCTGCTTTCCTGGTTATTTCCTCCTGATGGGATACGGCTGGGCCCTGCCCTGAATATACGTTTCCCCGGCCTGCGGGATTATCTGAGTGAAATGATCTCTCAGTCCGGTGAATCCGGGCCTTCTGACCAGGTATCCTTCAGTCCTGATACTTCCTTTGTATTCTTCCCCGGCATCAACCGGCCTGCTGATATAGCCGGCCAGGGAATATCCGATTCGACACTTCCGGAAGATACCGGGGAACAGAAGGATACCTTTCCCGATTACATTCCTTCCTTTCTGTATCCTCCGGAGGGCGATACCCTGCTGTTCCCCTTTTTCAGAAAACTGGAAAAGGTACGTGCCCGGGGAGGTTCGGTCCATATTTTTCACTATGGCGATTCACAGATCGAAGGCGACAGAATTTCTTCCTTCCTGAGGGAAAAATGGCAGGCGGTTTTCGGTGGAGGAGGACCCGGCGCCTTTCCGGCCACTCCGGTGGTGGATGAAACGGTTTCATACCGGCTGAGCCATTCTGACAACTGGAAACGAACCGTGTTCCCCGATCTGGTGGACAGCGCTCATACGGCCCGAAGGCTGGGATTTCTGATGAGCGCCGACAGAATACAAACCGATTCGGCCAGGGCACGAATCATCCTGGAATGGTATCCGAGGGCCAGAACCCATGCCAGAAAATTTGAACAGGCGGGCTTTGTCTATGGCCAGGCTGCTGACAGTTTTTCCTTCCGGATGGTGATAAACGGGGAAGCTTCGAATACATGCCCCCTGCCTCCTTCAGAAAATCCGCGCCGCATCAGCATCCCTGTTGAAGCAACAGAGAACGGCCGGGTTGAATTTGAGATATCTGTGCAAAGAAGTCCGGTGTTTTATGCCTTTTTTCTGGAAAATATAACCGGTGTGCAGGTGCATAATATTCCGGTAAGGGGAAGTGCAGGGCTTGAATTTAGCAGGGTGAATACAGGGGTTTGGAAAGAAAGCATGGAAGGGATGGATCCGGGGCTTCTGATACTGCAATTCGGTATCAACCTGGTGCCCGGGTGGAACAACCAGTACGAATGGTATCTGACCAGGCTTACCCGCGAACTCCGCTTCCTGAAAAGCCTGTTCCCTTCCATGCCTGTGATGGTGATCGGAGTGTCGGATATGGCAAGGCCGGGAATGGACGGTCCGGAACCTTATACAGGGGCCGGGGAGGTAAGGCAGGCTCAGCGCCTGGCAGCCATGGAGGCAGGGTGTATATACTGGGATGGCTGTGAAGCTATGGGTGGACCAGGATCAGTGATTGAATGGGCCCACAGCGATCCGCCCCTGGCCAGGACCGATTACACACATTTTACCTATGCCGGGTCGCGTTTGTTTGCCGTCCGACTGTTTGAAGCCTTTCAACGGGAATATATAAGATATTTATCTGAAAATCAATAATTTGAATAATATTAATTGCAGATATTGCTGGCAGTATCCCGGGCCGTATGGATAACCTCTCGCACATACTCGGTTACCGGCAGGAAATGCCGCTTCTGTTTACACAGGTTTATTTCTGGGTATTTTACATGTTGGTGTACCTGTTGTTTGCTTTTGTATATCCGAAAAAACGCCTGCGCAATGCTTACCTGTTTCTGGTAAGCCTTTTCTTTTATTATAAATCGGGTGGCTACTTTTTTTCACTTCTCATCCTGTCTACCGTGGTGGATTATTTTGTAGGCAGGATGATCTATTCAGCCCGCAAACGGACGGTGAAACGACTGGGCGTATGGATCAGTCTGACGGTGAATCTGGGGGTACTGGCTTATTTCAAATATACCTATTTCCTGGTGGATATGATCAACCGGATATTCCATACCGATCTGGAAGCAGTGAACTACCTGGCATCGTGGACAAATACCCTGACCGGCACGCATTTCGATGTCAGTACCATTATCCTGCCTGTGGGTATTTCATTCTACACTTTTCAAACCATTAGTTATACCCTGGATGTGTATCGGGGAAAGCTCAAGCCGGTAAGGAATATTCTCGATTTTGGCTTTTATGTTTCCTTTTTTCCGCAACTGGTGGCGGGACCCATTGTCAGGGCCGCTTCTTTTATTCCCCAGTTGAATCAGGATTTCAGCCTGAGTGTAAGGGAATTCGGCCATGCATTGTTTCTTATTCTGTCAGGGCTGGTAAAAAAAATGCTGGTGGCCGATTTTATTTCCATTCATCTGGTAGATAGCGTATTCCAGGAGCCGGTGGCCTATACCGGTTTTGAGAACCTGCTGGCCCTGTATGGCTATTCCATTCAGATCTATTGTGATTTCAGCGGGTATACCGATATAGCCATTGGACTGGCCCTGCTGATGGGATTCCGGCTTCCCGTGAATTTCAATTCGCCGTATAAAGCAAGGAACCTGTCTGATTTCTGGAGGCGCTGGCATATTTCCCTCTCATCGTGGCTGCGCGATTACCTGTACATCCCCCTGGGCGGTAACCGGAAAGGAAAACTACGTACCTTTCTTAACCTGTTTGTTACCATGTTGCTGGGAGGGCTGTGGCACGGTGCCCATATCCGCTTCGTATTATGGGGCGCCTTGCACGGCCTGGGGCTGATTCTGCTGAGGATTTGGCAGACCTTGATAAAAGCACCGGTACGGCCAGGCTGCTTCCGTCGTGCCATATCGGTTTTTGTCACTTTTCATGTGGTTACCTTCCTCTGGATATTTTTCAGAGCCGGTACCTGGGATGCGGCCCTGAGTATGATCAGGAAAATAGGTTCGGATCTTAGCCTGCAATATTTACCTGCAGTGATCAAGGCATATTATCCGGCTTTACTGGTCATGGTACTGGCCTATATATTGCACTGGCTTCCGGCGGTATGGAAGGAGAAGGCCCGCGGAATATTTATTGGCACCCCCTGGTGGGTCAAGGTACTGGTCATTGTGCTGGTGGTGCTTCTGATTGTGCAGTTTAAATCGGTGCAGGTGCAGCCTTTCATTTATTTTCAGTTCTGATGAAACCAGCACCGGTTTTATTTTGCAGGGGAAAATCCTATCTTAGAACACTTGAACCTGACGCATGAAACCACTTCTTTCCGTTGTCGTTCCTGCATATAACGAAGAAAATACCATCCTGACCCTGCTGGAGAAAGTGATAACGTCTAATCCCGGGCTGGAAATAGAGATCGTTGTGGTGAACGACGGATCGGCCGATGAAACGGGAAGGAAGGTGGAAGATTTTATCAGGGAGCATCCGCAAGCGCCGGTACGTCTGATCAGCCATGCCACCAACCAGGGGAAAGGAGCTGCCCTGCATACCGGTATTGCAGAGGCTCGTGGGGAATACCTTGTTATACAGGATGCCGACCTGGAATACGATCCCGGGGAATATACCCTGTTGCTGAAACCGGTCATGGATGGAGTGGCCGATGTGGTATACGGTTCCCGGTTTATGGGGTCGAAACCTCACCGGATCCTGTTTTTCTGGCATACCATCGGGAACCGGTTTCTGACCTTTCTGTCAAATGCATTTACCAACCTGAACCTGACCGATATGGAAACCTGTTACAAGCTCTTCAGAACAGAGATCATACAACAGCTTGACCTTCGGGAAAAAAAGTTCGGGTTCGAACCGGAAGTAACGGCCAAAATATCCCGGATACCCGGGATCAGGATTTACGAGGTGGGGATTTCTTATTATGGGCGAACCTATGCCGATGGGAAAAAAATCAACTGGAAAGACGGGTTCAGGGCCATGTATTGTATCCTGAAATATAATGTATTCCACCGGAAGGTAATGAAATCGTAACGTTTTATGCAATTCGCCAAAGCCCGGAATTCTCATGACCTTACGGAAGTGGCAGCCTGGTTGCTTGGCCTGACCTTTCTGATGGGACTGTCATCCATTGTTGTATTGTCGCGGGGAACATACGGTGGAGCGGATGATGTGGTGCACTACAAATTTTCTGCCTGGGCCTTTGCTTATCCGGGTCTTTTTTTCGATCACTGGGCCAAACCGCTGTATACCCTGGCGGCCTCCCTGTTCGCACCCTTCGGATTTACCGGCGTTCGGATAATGAATGTCCTTATGGCGGTGTGTTCCGGATATATTTCGTACCGGTTTCTAAGGAAACAGTCGAATCCCCTGGCACTGTGGGGGCTGGTTTTCTGTGTGAGCGCTCCGTTGTATTTTATCCTGGCAACTACCGGAATGACCGAGATCATGGGCGGATGGATGCTGCTGACGGCTACCGTCCTGTTTCTTCGAAAACATTACGGATGGTCGGTTGCCCTTCTTTCTTTTCTTCCATTTGTGAGAACCGAAGGGGTTGTGTTATTTCCCCTGTTCATGCTGGCCCTGCTCGCGGCCGGGAAGTGGAAGTATTTTGTTCTGTTTCCCCTTGGTTTTCTGGTATATTCCCTGGTGGGATGGAAATTTCACGGTGATTTCTTGTGGGTGATTCATCAAATGCCCTATACCGGGGCTACAGCCATATACGGACATGGCAGCCTGCTGCATTTTGTGAAACAGGCTCATATGATCTTCGGGGTCCCCCTCCTGATTTTCTGGTTTGTCGGGTTGGCAGGGAATATGACCGGCCGGTTCAGTACATCAGGCTCAAAAGGCGATGTTATGAAACTAATCCTGGTATATTTATCACCGGTTGTTTATTTCACAGCCCATTCGACGGTATGGTGGCAGGGTTGGGGAGGTTCGCTGGGTTTGCCCAGGGTGATGACCGTGATCATACCGGTGATGTCGATTGGAGCAGCCGAGGGGATATTTTCCCTGATCAGGATAACAAACAGGTACACCTGGCCGGGTATTGCGCTGCAACTGGCAACGGCCGGGGTTCTGGTGTGGCAGTTAACGGCCTGGTACGACCATCCCACGGCGCGCGATGAGGAAACCGAACTGGTGTACAGGGCCTGTCAGTGGATGCAGAAAGAAGAATATTCCAGCCGGAAAATCTATTATTACAATCCGTTTGTATACTATTATCTGGGGATCAACCCCTGGGATCCTGACCGTTCCCGGGAAAAAGTTCCCGATCCGGAAAATCCGGGAAGAGGGATCGAAGAAGGAGAAATCGTGGTATGGGACAGTCATTTCGGACCCAACGAGGGAGGACTTCCTGCCGGAAACCTTGACCGAGACAGCAGCCTGATCCTGATCAGGGTATTTGAACCCGATCCGCCTTTTACGGTGTTGGGAAATGAACCCTATCAGATCAGGATCTATGTGAAAAAGAACAGTAATTTCCATGATAGGAACGGTTTGATACCTTCAGCAACGGAACAGCAATCAACCTATGACAAATCATAGAAAAGGCCGGATTTCTCTGATCACCCTGTGGTTACTTGTAGCCGTTACCGCCTGGTACGGAAAGAATCTGGCTCCCTGGGAAGATAACCGGCTGATCAATCACGACGTGGTATCGTACTATGCCTGGTTGCCGGCAGCCTGGATATACCAGGATGTGTATTTCGATTTTGTGCAGTCCCTTCCTCCTGATTTCGGGGGGAGGATATGGGTGCATCCCACGCCGGCAGGATATCACGCCCCCAAAATGACCATGGGCCTGGCATTGCTATGGACTCCGTTTTTTGCCGTGGCACACCTGGCAGCATCGGCGGGGATGGCTCCGGCAACGGGTTATTCCACCCCCTATGCGGTGGGTATTTTCATGGCGGCGTTGTTTTACCTGTTTCTCGGCCTCTGGTTCCTGAGGAAACTGCTGCTTGAGTTTTTCAGTGATACTGTATCAGCCCTGGTGACAGGTCTTGTATTGCTTGCAACCAATCTGATGTATTATGTGGTGAGTGAACCGGGCATGAGCCATGTGTACAGTTTTTTCCTGTTTGCTCTTTTCCTTTGGCTGGTTCATTGCTGGTGGGACAGGCCGGCATGGGAAACCAGTTTTTACCTGGGATTGACGGCCGGTTTGATTGTGCTTGTCAGGCCCGCCAATGGGGTTGTCCTGGTGGCTGCACTTCTGTGGAATATACGTTCCATCAGATCACTGAAGGAAAGATTCTCCGTGCTGTCTTCACAATGGCAACACCTGTTACTGGCTGCAGGAGCTGCCCTGGCAGTATGGATACCCCAGTTACTGTACTGGAAAGTAGTGGCAGGGGAATGGTTGTATTATTCATACGGGGAGGAAGGGTTCTTCTGGCTGAACCCCCATATTGTAAAGGGATTATTGAGCTGGAGGAAGGGATGGCTGATCTATACCCCCCTGATGTGGCTCATATTCCCGGGTCTGGTCCTTCTGTACAGGAAGCAGAGGGGACTATTTACTCCGGTGGCCGGTTTCCTTGTATTGCATCTGTATGTGACGTTCAGCTGGTGGTGCTGGTGGTATGGCGGCAGTTACGGAAGCCGTCCCATGATCGAGACCTATGCTTTGATGGTTTTTCCTCTGGGTGCAGTCCTTACCTGGGCGTCAAGGCAAAAAGTGTGGATCAAAACGGTGCTGGTTTTTGGGTTGGTATTTTTTACCTGGCTAAACCAGTTCCAGATGCGCCAGTACAGAACTTCGCTGTTACACTGGGACAGTATGAGTTTTCAGGCATACCGGGCCATTTTCGGCACCCTGCAATGGCCGGAGAATTATGAAGAACTCATTGACCCGCCCGATTATGACTCGGCTCTGAAAGGGTTCCCAGAGAAGTAAATATATTGCGGTTTCTGAGTAATACACATGAACTGACGGGATATATTTCTACCGTATCCACACAGGTTCCTGTGGGAACTTGCACGGTATCGGGCAGGAAATAAAAATCCTGGTTGGGCCCTATCCCTTCCCTGTGCACCGGTCTGAGCCAGGTATGATGCCATGAAACACGGTAATAGTTAATAGCAGGTTCATGCAGCCAGGATATGCCCAGATCAACCTTCAAACGTTTGTATTCTCCGGCTGTTTTTTCCAGAGTGCGGATCATACGTTTCACATCTGCATCTGCTTTCCAGTGACTGGTGTGGCTCAGGTTCACCGAAGGAAGAAAGAAAACCATCTGGAGGATGAGAAGGACGGCAGGAATCCAGGTGAGTTTCAGAATGCCCGGTTTCTGGCTGGCGATGAGGAACGTTGCCACTGCATTGAACAGGGGGATATAAAACAGGGCGGTACGATGCATGAAGCTTATGGTTCTGGTAATATGGAATACCAGTGTGTGGATTAAAATAACCCCGCCCAGGATCAGTGACAGAATGAAAAGGGGGTCTTTGATGATGGCTTTCTTTTTATGCCTGATCTTCCAAAGCTGCCGGGCAGTAAGGCCAGCCAGCAGTATAAATATTGACATGCCCGCCAGAATGCGGATATCCCCTGTCCCGAAGTAGGTTGTTTGACTGTTGATAAGGCTTTTCAGTGTGCCGCTCCAGAAACCCTGACCGGGAGTGAGGTAAAGCTCCTGCTGCCGGTTCATGTTCAGCAGAATGTTGCCGACGAGCCCGGCCACCAGCAAGCCGGCCATCCAGATTGCCACGAAACACAGTTTCTTTGTCCTGTCACCATGAAATCCTGTGAGAAAACAGCTTGCCAGGATCACGAGCTGCATGATCAGCACATACCACCAGGTAAACGAAGAAAGTACCGCCGCAGCGGAAAGAAACAGGCTGGCAAACAGGTCTCTTAGCAAAGCGCTACGGTAAAATTGAACAAAGAACCACAGGGATCCCAGGCCGGTACCCATCATCAAGCCATATCCGCGTGACAGGGAAAAAAACTCGGTGGGAAAGGGTTGAAGAACAAACATAGAAAAAACGGCCGCCTGCCACCAGGGATTTTTTACCTGTGCGGCAAAGAGGTATGAAAAGCAGAGGTAAATAGCATGTCCGGCCAGGGAAGGTATGCGGAGCGCCCATTCTCCCGGACCGGTCAGGGGAATCAACAGCTTGACCAGCACGGTATTTAGCCAATGGTTGTTTGCCGAACAGGTGTGGAAGTATAGCAGTTCATTCCAGGATTCTGGCACATGCCTCAGGAAGGTCAGGGCTTCATCATGGGTAATGGACAGGCTGGCTGCCCGGATAATACTGTATATCAGGAGGGCAAGTCCCAGCATTCCGGCAAACCGGACGGCAGGATTCATTTCTTTCAGCGCAAATCGGGCCATATTGCCTGTGGTCTTCCGTTCATACGGAAGAGATGTAGGTTATTTGCTGATGGGTTGTGCAAAGGCCTGTACATCTTTACCCGTGATCTCTTTGTCGCAGAGAATGATCAGTCGTTCGAGAACATTCCTGAATTCACGGATATTGCCGGTCCAGTTGATGTTCTGCAGGGCGGTAATGGCTTCCGGAGCAATGATTTTTTTCGGGATACCGTATTCACCGCAGATCTGCTCATTGAAATGCTCTGCCAGCAAGGGAATGTCGTCTTTTCTTTCGTTCAGTGAGGGAACGTGGATCAGGATGACACTGATGCGGTGATACAGATCTTCCCTGAACCGGTTCTCCTCAATTTCTTTCTTAATGTCTTTGTTGGTGGCGGCAATGATCCTTACATCCACGGGAATATCCTTATCGCTTCCCACCCGGTTTATCTTGTTTTCCTGCAGGGCTCTGAGCACCTTGGCCTGGGCCGACAGGCTCATGTCGCCAATCTCATCAAGAAACAGGGTTCCGCCGTTTGCCTGCTCGAATTTGCCGATGCGTTGTTTGATGGCCGAGGTAAATGAGCCTTTTTCATGACCGAACAGTTCGCTTTCAATCAGTTCGGAAGGAATGGCGGCGCAGTTTACTTCTACAAAAGGATGTTCGGCCCGGCGACTTTTTTCATGCAGCCAGCGTGCAACCAGTTCCTTGCCGGTTCCGCTTTCGCCCGTGATCAATACCCTGGCATCGGTAGGGGCTACCCGGTCGATCATTTCCAGGATCTTTTTGATGGCCGGTGATTCTCCTATGATATCATAGGTTTTGCTGACTTTCTTCTTCAGGGTGCGTGTTTCGCTGATCAGGGTTGACCGGTCGAGCGCATTTCGGATGGTGATCAGCAAACGGTTCAGGTCGAGGGGTTTTTCAATGAAATCATAGGCCCCTTTCTTAATGGCTTCTACCGCGGTGTCGATATTCCCGTGTCCGGAGATCATGATTACGGGCACATCGTTCGAAATGCCGAAAATTTCCTCGAGCACCTCGATGCCGTCCATATTGGGCATTTTGATATCGCACAGCACCACATCATACCGATTATTCCTGAATTTTTCAATTCCATCCTGACCGTCGGGCGACAGGTCCACCTCGTATTTTTCATATTCCAGCACATCCTTCAGGGTGTTGCGGATGCTCTTTTCATCGTCGATGACCAGTATTTTTGACATTTTCTCTTATTTTTCCATACACCCGTAAGGCCATTTCCCGCATAGGGCGGTTAAAACGGTATGAATCAGTTTTTATATCGCAACCATTTCCAGAGTTCTTTGTAGGAAACCTTCTTGCCGTACATCAGGATACCGGTGCGGTATATTTTTCCGGCCATCCAGGTAGTGAGAATAAACGTCATGACAAGCAGCAGCAGTGATGTTCCCAATTCCCATGCTGGCACACCGAAGGGTATCCTTGCCATCATAACGATGGGTGAGGTAAAAGGAATCAGGGAGAACCAGAAGGCAATGGAACTGTTGGGATTCTGAAAGGCATTCAGCATGACAAATAAACCGAGGATCATGGGAATGGTGATAGGCAGCATGAACTGCTGGGTGTCGGTTTCGTTGTCTACCGCCGAACCTACAATGGCAAAAAGAGAAGCATACAACAGGTATCCTCCCATAAAATAGGCTATAAAAGTGAGAATGATCAACCCCCATTCAACCGAATAGATCGATTCAATAAACCTCTGCGCCTCGGTCATCTGTATGGTAGACGATGCCTGTGCTGCGGCCGGAGCAGCCGACATGATACTCTGCCCCGACTGGATCTGTTCCATCATGTTGTCGGGCAGGAACATGCTCTGGGCTATGGAAACGATCACTCCCGTAAGTACCACCCACGAAACAAACTGGGTTAAACCCACCAGGGCAATACCAACGATTTTTCCAAGCATCAGCTGGAACGGTTTTACGCTGGAAACGATCACCTCCACAATACGGCTTGTCTTTTCCTCGATCACCCCCCGCATAACCTGGGCGCCGAACATAAAGGTGAACATGTAAATAAGGAATCCGCTGATGTAGGCAATGCCCATGGTAATACCGGTATTTGACTTTTTCACCTCGCCGGTATCGGAAACCTTGAAGGTTTGTATCTGTATACTGGTTTCCACCGATGCCAGTATTTCGTCCAGGTTACTGATATTATAGGTTTCCAGTTTCAGACGCTCAATTTCCTTTTCCAGGGCATTGGAAATATGCATGGTCACTTCCAGGGGCGGTTGCTGTTTGCACCAGAATTCAACGGAGCCGGGCACCAGTGCCTGTTTGGGTGATACGTACAGCACCCCGTAATAGCCCAGGTCAGAGAAAGTGGTTTTAAGCTCCTCCATACGGGCATCTTCCAGGTAATGGAATCTCATGGTTTTGGTGTCGGGTATCACACCGGTAAACAGGGAGGTACCTTCTTCCACTACGGCGATGTCTTTTTCCGTATCGTCTCCCTGGCTCATCATCCAGAAAGGGATGATCAGCATGGCGGCCATCAGCAAAGGAGCCAGCAGGGTCATGATAATAAATGATTTTTTCTTGACCCGGCTGAGGTATTCACGTTTTATTATCAGGATGATCTTGTTCATGATGGGTCAGATTTGGGGTTAGTTGGATTTCCGGTCTGTTTTTTTATTTTCTTCTTCCACCACCTGAATGAATATGTCGTTCATCGAGGGAAGTTTCTCGTTGAACGATATGATCTTCCCTCTGGTAAGCAGACTGGAAATGATTTCGTTGGTGGAGATCCCGTCAACAATTTCGATAAGCAGTCGCTGCGTCCCGTTAACAGGGGTATTTTCAATTATTTTGTACTGTGACGACAAGGTGAAGTCGAGCAGGTTGGGAGATCCTTCGAATATCACCTCGAACCGGTTGGTCCGGTATTCTTCCCTCACTTTGTCGATGGGCCCTTCCAGCAGGGTTCGCGACCGGTTGATCAGGGTGATGTGATTGCACAGCTCTTCCACGCTGCCCATATCGTGGGTGGAAAAAATGATGGTGGCTCCCTTCTTCTTCAGTTCCTGTATTTCCTGTTTCAGTATACGGGCATTAATGGGGTCAAAACCGCTGAAAGGCTCGTCGAAGATCAGGAGGGAAGGTTCATGCAGAATGGTTACGATGAACTGCAGTTTCTGCTGCATGCCTTTGGAGAGTTCTTCTACCTTTTTGTTCCACCAGGGTTGGATCTCAAATTTTTCAAACCAGTACCTGAGTTTCTTCACTGCCTCAGACCGTTTCATTCCCTTGAGCTGGGCCAGATACATGGCCTGTTCTCCCACCGTCATTTTTTTGTACAATCCCCGTTCTTCCGGAAGGTATCCGATATCAAAAACATCATCCGCCTTCAGTTTTCTGTTTTTGAATTCGACCTCCCCTTCATCGGGGGCTGTGATCTGGTTAATGATCCGAAGCAGAGTGGTTTTTCCTGCGCCGTTGGGCCCGAGCAGCCCATAAATGGCTCCTTCCGGAACATGAATGCTGACCTTGTCCAGGGCCAGGTGGTTGGAAAATTGTTTGACAATATTCCGGGCCTTCAGGATATCCATAATAAGTTAGTTTGTTAGTTACGAAGTTGTGAAGATAATATCTTCATTGATTACCGGGAAGAAAATCATTCAAAATATCCACGCATTCTGTCGAAGAAACTTCTGTCTTCCCGGTTTGGCCGGGGAGTGAAGCTGTCTGACTGTTTCCATTTTTCAATGATCCGTGCTTCCTCACGTGTTACCTCCCGGGGAATATACACATTGATGTGAACCAGCAGGTCGCCTTTCCGGTATCCGTTTACGTCGGGGAGTCCTTTGCCCCTGATGCGCAGGATTTTCCCAGGCTGTGTGCCGGCCTCGATTTTGATTTTGACTTTCCCGTCAACCGTTGGGATTTCAGCCTGGGTCCCCAGAATGGCCTGAGGGACGCTTAAATACAGATTGAAAATCAGGTCGTTCCCGTCACGTATCAGTTCGGGGTGCTTTTCCTCTTCAATGACCACGAGCAGGTCGCCGTTCATTCCTCCGCGCCTGGCGGCATTTCCCTTTCCTGAAACGTTCAGTTGCATGCCTTCACCCACGCCTGCCGGAATGGTGATGCGCACCACTTCTTCTCCTTTGATGATTCCTTCTCCGGCACATTTGGGACATTTTTTCGAAATGGTTTTTCCTTCGCCACCGCAATTGGGACATGTGGTGGTGGTTTGCATCTGGCCCAGAAAGGTGTTGGTGATGCGGGTAACCTGGCCTGTGCCGTGGCAAGTGGGGCAGGTGGCGTAAGAGGATCCCTGTGCCCCGGAACCGTCACAGGCATCGCAGGCAACGTATTTGTTCAGCTTCAGTTTCTTTTCAACACCGGTGGCAATTTCCTGCATGGTGAGTTTGACTTTCACCCGCAGGTTGCTTCCCTTGTTCACACGGCTTGAACGGCGGCGGCTGCCGAATCCTCCGAAACCGCCGAACCCTGTACCGAAAATATCCCCGAAGTGCTCGAAAATGTCGTCAATGGTCATCCCTCCCGAACCGAAACCTCCGCCTGCAGCTCCTCCTATACCGGAGTGACCATATCGGTCATACCGGGCACGTTTTTCGTCGTTGCTCAGTACCTCATACGCTTCGGCCGCTTCCTTGAATTTTTCTTCAGCACGGGCATCACCGGGATTCTTATCGGGGTGATATTTCAGCGCCTGTTTGCGGTACGCTTTCTTGATCTCTTCCTTGCTCGCGTTTTTCGAAACCTCCAGTACCTCGTAATAATCCCTTTTTGCCATTGCATTTTAAATTACTCCGGCAGATTCTGTTTCTGCCGCCTGTTTTCTTTCGCGGGTATGTAATTATTCGCCAACCACTACCTTGGAATACCTGATCACCTTGTCGTTCATGATATATCCCTTCTGTACCACATCCACCACTTTCCCTTTCAGTTTTTCATCGGGAGCAGGGATTTTGGTAACAGCTTCGTGATAATCGGTATTGAAATCCTGGTGCAGGGCTTCGATTTCATTCACACCCCGTATCTTCAGAAAATCTTTTAATTTCTGGTAAATCAGCTCAATGCCTGTTTTTATTGACTCCACGTCTTTGGCGTCCCGTATCAGTTCCCTGGCCCGGTCAAAATCGTCCATCACCTGGAGGAAATGAACCAGGATATCTTCCCCGGCGGTTTTTGTCAGTTCCATTTTTTCCCGCAGGGTCCTTTTTCTGTAATTGTCGAATTCGGCCGATAACCTGAGGTATTTATCGTGCAAATCGGCCAGTTTTTCTTCCACTGAAGGTTCCTTTTCCTTTTTGGCTTCCGGTTTTTCTGCCACTTCTTTTTCACCACTGGTTACTGTTCCGGTGGTTTCATTTTCTTCCTGAACCTTCTTTTCGCCTGCCGGTTTCTGCCCCTTGCTTTGCTTCTTCATCTGATCTTCCTGCTCTATGTTTGTTTTCTTTTTTGTCATCTTCACCCGGTTTGATTTATGGTTTGACATCATGAAAAGCCACATGCATTGAGCAAAGATTTTGCCAATTATGTCCTGTCGGACAAATTGGCATGATCTGTTTTCGCCTTATTCAGGTATTGTGTTTTTTTAAGGTGTCATTCTATTCTGCGAATGTCGGCGCCCAGTTTCTGCAAGCGGGTATCGATAGACTGGTATCCCCGGTCAATCTGGTCGATGTTGTCAATTACACTGGTCCCTTTTGCCGAAAGGGCCGCTATCAGGAGGGCCACGCCGGCGCGGATATCGGGTGAGGCCATGCGGGTGGCCCGTAGCTGGATCTCATGGTTTAATCCTATGACGGTGGCCCGGTGCGGATCACACAGAATAATCTGGGCTCCCATATCAATGAGCTTGTCAACGAAAAACAGGCGGCTTTCAAACATTTTCTGGTGGATCAGGACACTTCCCTTCGCCTGGGTGGCTACTACCAGGAATACACTCAGCAGGTCGGGGGTAAGGCCGGGCCATATGGCATCGGAAATGGTCATGATCGATCCGTCAATGAATGTTTCAATGGTATAATTTTCCTGGGCGGGAATATGGATATCGTCGCCCTGCCTGTTCAGTTGTATGCCCAGGCGCCGGAAAGAATCGGGAATGATGCCCAGGTTTTCGTACGATACATTTTTTATGGTGATCTCTGACCGGGTCATGGCGGCCATGCCGATAAAACTCCCCACTTCAATCATATCGGGCAGCACAGTATGTTCGCAGCCGCCCAGGGAATCCACTCCCTGAATGGTAAGCAGGTTCGATCCGATCCCGGTAATCAGGGCGCCCATGCGGGTCAGCATGCGGCAAAGTTGCTGAATATATGGTTCGCAGGCGGCATTATAGATGGTGGTGGTTCCCGGAGTAAGCACAGCAGCCATGATAAGGTTGGCTGTGCCGGTAACCGAGGCTTCATCCAGGTGCATGTATGTCCCCTTCAGGTTTTTGCCTGAAACCAGGTAAATGTCTTCCTCCTGCCTGTAATCAAAAATGGCGCCCAGCTTCTGAAACCCGTTGAGGTGTGTGTCGATCCTGCGGCGTCCGATCTTGTCTCCCCCCGGCCTGGGGATTCTGGCCACTCCGAAACGTGCCAGCAGGGGGCCCAGAATCATGACCGACCCGCGCAGGCTGGCACTTTTTGTCACACAATCTTCACTTGCCAGATAATCCAGATTGACTTCATGGGCCCGGAAAACCCATGTCCCCGGTGCGGTTTGCCTTGACTCCACTCCCATGCATGTCAGCAGGTCGATAAGCATGACCACATCCCTGATGTCGGGAATATTATGAATGGTGATCTCCTCGGGGGTAAGCAGGGTGGCACAGATCACCTGGAGGGCTTCGTTTTTAGCCCCCTGGGGTGTGATCGATCCATGTAAGCGTTTACCCCCCGTGACTTCGAATCTGCTCATAGGGGAAGGATATAGTTCATCATACTAAGAGTGACTGCCTTTTCTCTGCTGGCCCCTCTTTTTCCGTGATCCCTTGACGGGAAATATCTCCCTGGGTTCACTTAACCGGGTGTTTTCACTCACTTTCAGTTTCCCTCCCGACAGGGTTTCCAGGTCCTTGAAAATGATCTCGTCGGTCACCTGGTTCCTGTTCCAGGTGAGATAAGATTTTTTCATGTGATTGGCAATCATCGTGACAAGAGCCTGTTTTTCCTGTCCCTCCTCCATGGCAATGGCCGCCTCGATCAGCTGCTCAGTGATGCGGCCGTAATGCATGTATTTGATATTATGTGTGTTATATTCAACCGGATCGGGTTTCTGGTAGAATTTTTCCCTAGGTGGAATGGGGTAGGGTGAATCGATGTCCAGTTTGAAATCCGACATGATAAACAGGTGATCCCACAGTTTGTGCCTGACATCCCCCTGATCGCGCAAACCGGGATTCACTTGTCCCATGATTTGTATGATGGTCCGGGCTGCCCGGTTCCTTTCCTCGCGGTCCTCAATGGTGCAGGCATAATCAACCATTTCCTGGATATTACGACCGTATTCGGGAAGTACCATTTTCTTTCTTGATGTATTATAATCCATTGTGTGTAACAATTTTCTGCAAAGCTACATTATTTCGCCGATCATACCAACTGCCCGTGGTATTATCCAATGATTTTTAGTCTGGCAAACTTCAGGAGTAGTTGTTTTTTCCCGTGATCGGTGAAGAATACCGTTGCTTTAACATCGGGTGGGACCCCTTCCACCTCCTGAACCTCTCCCTTTCCAAAACGGGGATGTTCCACCAGCATTCCGGCTTTGACCGGCGGAATATCATCGGGCCGGGAAAAATTACCGGTGGCGGGGGCCGGGGTCTTTGTCCTGACCCATTTTTTACCTGTCAATTCACTTCTATTGCTCAGTGGGCGGCTGGTTTTCGGTTCAGGCCTGCGGTGTTCATGCAAAAAGGGTCTTTCCGTATAGCTTACAGGCCGGCCTGCATCTTCGGGCAGGATGATATACTGTTCATCCAGTTCCGTGATGAAGCGGCTGGGGTTGCAAACCGAAGGTGTTCCCCAGCGAAAGCGCGTGCCTGCATAACTGATGTGTACTTTCTTGCGGGCCCGGGTCAGGGCCACGTAAAACAAGCGCCGTTCCTCCTCCAGTTCCCGCTGGGTGGAAACCGACATGTGGGAGGGGAAAAGATCCTCTTCCATGCCGGCAATAAATACGTAATCGAATTCCAGCCCCTTGGCCGAATGGACCGTCATGATCTTTACCCGGTTGTGCTCTTCAGCCGGTTCGGTGTCCAGGTCGGTAAGCAGGGAAACGTTTTCCAGGTAATTTTCCAGCAGGGCGGGTTGCCCTTCTTTTTCGGCCGCTTCGACAAATTCCCTGATTCCGTTAAGCAGTTCCTGCAGGTTTTCATACCGGCTGAATTCCTCCGGAGAGTCGTAATGATACAACTCTTTCAGTATTCCTGTTTCCGTAGCGATTTCCATGGCCAGTTCATAGGCGCCGGCTTTCTGTTTTTTCCCCATAAAGGAACGGATCATGCCGGTAAATGCCTCTATTTTTCCTGTGATCCCCCGGTTCAGCCCGGCTTCATTGATGGTGCCGGTAGTGATCACTTTCCAGACGGGGATCTCGTGCTTATTGGAAAGTGTGATAAGCCTGTCGAGGGTTGTTTTGCCAATCCCCCTGGCCGGATAATTGATAACACGTTTCAGGGCTTCGTCGTCGGCAGGATTGGATACCAGCCTGAAATAGGCCAGCAGGTCTTTGATCTCTTTACGCTGGTAAAAGGATACGGCTCCGTACACCCGGTAAGGGATGTTCTTTTTGCGGAGGGTTTCTTCAAAAATTCTCGATTGTGCGTTGGTTCGGTACAGAATGGCAAATTCGCTGTAAGGGGTTTTTGTTTCGTAATGAATATCCTGAATGGCATTGGCCACAACAAAACCTTCTTCCGTATCGGTGAGGGTTCTGACCACAGTGATCTTTTCCCCCGGCTCGTTCCGGGAAAAAATCGTTTTTCTGATCTGGTCGCGGTTCCTGGCAATCAAACTGTTGGCCACGTTCACAATGTTCTGGGTTGAACGGTAATTCTGTTCCAGTTTGAACAGGCGGTAACCTGGGTAATCATTTTTAAAATGCAAAATGTTTTCGATCCTTGCCCCCCGGAATGAATAAATGCTCTGGGCATCATCGCCCACCACACATACGTTTTTGTGCTTTTCTCCCAGCTTCTTCACAATGGCATACTGCACGTAGTTGGTATCCTGGTATTCGTCTACCAGAATGTACCGGAACTGATCCTGGTATTTGCGGAGGATCTCCGGGAAGTCCCTCAGGAGGATGTAGGTATTGACCAGCAGATCGTCGAAATCCATGGCTCCGGCCTTGAAGCACCGGGCTGCATACCGTTTGTATATTTCGGCTACCCAGGGCCGCCCCCGGTTAAGGTCGGTTTCGGTAATCCGCGGATCACCTGCATACATGGGAGCGGTAATCAGGTTGTTCTTGGCCGAGGAAATTCTGCCCAGCACCTCGGCAGGTTTGTAAACCTTCTCGTCCAGGTTCAGTTCCCGGATAATCTCCTTGATGAGGTTTTTCGAATCCTGGGTGTCGTAAATGGAATAATTGGCAGGGTAACCCAGTGCCTGCGATTCCATCCGCAGGATACGGGCAAAAATGGAATGGAAAGTACCCATCCACAGATACCGGGCAGTGGCTTCTCCCACAATGCGGATAATCCTTTCCTTCATTTCGTTTGCTGCGCGGTTGGTAAAGGTCAGGGCAAGAATGGTATGGGCCGGGGTCCCATTCACAAGCAGATGCGCCACCCGGTAGGTCAGCACCCTGGTTTTTCCCGAACCGGCCCCGGCAATGACCAGAGCGGGCCCTTCGGTGTTTACAACCGCTTCCCTTTGCGAGGGGTTCAATTCCTTCAGATATTCCATACCAGGATTTCAAAAAATGCAGGGATCAAAGTTAGTAATTGGTGCGAAAAGGAGGGAGAACGTGCGGACCAACTTGCCCATGAGTTTTCAACAGGGGAGAGCGGTATTTAGGCCCGGCCGGCCACAGTCAGCCGATTTAGGTGAATCATAATAAATGAATATATTTGGAGTTTATAGATACATAGTGGCCGGCCAACAGGGTATGATGTACAGACCGCTTGTTTTCAGATGTGCAGTGATCGTGCTGCTGATTTTCGGAATCGGGGCAGATCCGGCGGCGGGGCAGATCGTCTCTCCCGGTGCCGGCAGCCGCCTGCTCACCGATTATCCCGTGTTTACCGGCCGGGTCGATACCATTTACGTATTTTGCAGCCCCGATGGGGCGGGTAATCCGGTAACGGGCTCGCTCACCGCCCTGCCCGAACATGGCACACCGGGATGGGATTTCGAGTGGAGCCGGCTCGATACGGTAACTTTTGCATGGGATCCGTTTCTGACTGAAACGGGACAACCCTCCTCCACCGTTACAGGATTGAATACTGGGGGGTACCGTGTGCGGGTTACCGACGGGGGAGGTACACACCGGTATTATTACGCCTGGTTGTATGTACGCCACCTGGAAGTAACGGCAGGAATCAAGAACCTCACCTGCCTGCAGTTTGCCATCGAAGGCAGTATTGACAGCGATGTATTCCGTTATTTCGATCCTTCCGACCAGTCGGCCATAATATTGCCCAATGATGTGGATTTTGTCTGGAGTTCCGATCCGCCCATCGGTTACCTGGGAAGTATTCCGGTGCTCGACCCTCTGATATGGCCGCCTCCAACCGTGGATACCGAATTCTTTCTCACGGCGACCGATGAAACGGGTTGCCAGCAACAGGCCGGTTTCTTCTTCGAAACCATTTTCCCCAGGGCCGAGTTTTCTGTGGATTATGAGCTGGATGCCCAGAACCGGCGATCGGCCCCGCTGGATGTTTATTTCACGAACCATTCGGAAAATGCCGTGATGTACGAATGGGATTTCGGCGACGGAAGCGACACGGTGTCCATTGACCCCCTGCTTCCTGCCATGCATACCTACCGTAACGATCCGGAAGTGGATCCGGGATATCCGTCGGAATATACCGTTACCCTGGTGGTTGCCAGCGAGGAATCATGCCAGGATTCCATGAAAGTGACCGTGGTGGTGGATCCCTCGGTGCTGGATGTCCCCAACGTTTTTACACCCAATGACGATACCCACAACGACTATTTCAAAATAGACCACGTTTCCCTCCGCGTTCTGCAAATGCAGGTGTTCAACAGAAACGGCAGAAAAGTGTATGAATTTTCCGGCGACAGCGGGGCATTGCGTGAATGGCCAGGCTGGGACGGGAAAATACGCGGTTCCAACCAGTATGCCAGTCCGGGAGTGTACCTGTATGTTATCAAGGCTTTCGGTTGGGACGGGCAGGTATATAATCAACAGGGAATGGTCTACCTTCTCAGATAGACCTTCCCTGGTGTTTTCCGCTAGCCGGCATTTACCGGGTGGAAACCTTCAGTGAATATTCTCCGGTTGCCTTTACGGCTTTGATCTCCATGGTCCAGGTGCCTATGTATTCTTCATGCACCACGGGGGTTTCCTTCTTTTCCTTTTTTTCCGTTTTTTCAGTTTCTTTTTCCTCTTTCCCGCTCACTACAATGTACATTTGCCTGAGAGTCGGTTCCTCAACAATGGTAATTGATTTGGTCCACTGCACTCTGGCCGAGGGATCGATCACCAGTTGCTGCACTTTCTTGCCTGAAGGATCTTTTATCGTAATTTGTATCTCTCCCTGTTCGCAGGAACCCGATAATGAGATGGACATAAATTTCTGGTCTTTTTCCACCACAAAGCTGGATGTTTTGGTCAGGCTTTCTTCATTGAAACGTTTGCTCAGCATGAGCGAACTGGATGCCCTGTTCTGAAGACCGGCGAACGTCATCATTTCCGGGGCTGAGGGTATGCGGTGGTATATGTTTTCCACGGATTCCCTTAGTTCTTCCATATCAATCTGTGGCTTCCATGTGGCAGAAGGAGCAACGACAATGGTTTCCTTTTTTTCTTCTTTTTTCACTTCATCCTGCTTCTGGGCAAAGGCGGCTGCCGGAAGGACCTGGAACAGGAGGAGCGTGGCAATCCATTTTGTTCTCATGGCATACATTATTTTAATGGTGAATGATGAATTCGAATTTGTACAACAAAGATAAGTGTCGCAGTCCCCTGAATGTGTTAATGGAGGGTTAACGGGTTGTTAATCCCGTTTACCGAAACACAAAATGGTTAACTTTAACAAAAAAATCAGGTGAAGCCGCAACCCCTCATCGTATTTTCCTTCCTGGGCATGGTGCTTCTGGCAGTGATCCAGTTTTATTTTGTAAGGGAAGTATACCTGCTGAAAAGCCGGGAATTCGATCTGCAAAGGCAGTTCACCATTGACCAGGCACTGGAAGAACTGGACAACCGGTACGGTCAAACCGGTTTTGATTCCGTATTCTATGCCATGGAGCCCGTTGCCTATGAATGGTATATTATGTGCGACACAGCTTCCATTTCCGGGCTTCCTGAAGTATACAACCAGATCCTCAGCGAGGCGGGTTTTCTGATCCGGACCCGGGAGAATTTCACCCCGGTGCTGAGCATTTTTCTGGCCAGGCAAAATCAGGAAACAGATTTTCACCTGGGATACATTATTCGTGAATTTTCTCTTCTGGGGGAAGGAAATCAGCCCGGTTTCGAGCTGCCTGTGGCAGGAGACAAGCCGGGAACAGCATTCGGGAACACCTCGCCCGGGCTGTATGTCAATACTTTCCGGGCTGAAGGCAACCGTTTTCGCATTGCTTTTGATTTTTTCGTCGATTTTACATATAAAAGGAAGATCATCTACCGGAGCATGATGGCATATTTTCTGCTGGGGGTGTTCAGCATACTGGCGGTGGGGCTGATTTTCATCATTACCATCAGGCACTGGCATAAACAGAAGAAATTATCTGACCTGAAGACCGAGTTCATTAACCGCATTACGCATGACCTGAAAACACCCCTTGCCACCATTGCGGTAGCATCGGAAAGTCTTCTCGATAAGCAGGTCATGACCGATCCGGCCAGGGTCAGAAGCCTGTCTGAAGTTATATTCCGGCAGAACCGCTATCTATCAGGTCGTATCAATCAGGTGCTTGATATAAGCTTTCAGGAACATGCTGGTATCAGGCTGAATAACAGGGAGATAATAGCGGACGAATTTCTGGCTGATCTGGTGACCGATTTCCGGAAACAGTATGAAGGGAAGGATGTGGTTGTGGAGAAAGAGAATCTGGTACGGGAACGGAAGCTGGTGGCCGATCCGGTAATGCTTGCCACCGTGATCAATAACCTGCTTGACAATGCCGTGAAATACGGAGGCGAAAAGCCGGTGGTAAGGGTCAGGTCGTGGTGGAACGAGGGGTGGTATATTTCAGTGAGTGACAATGGTCCGGGGATGGATGCCGATGAACGGCGGCAGGTTTTTGGAAAGTTCTACCGGGGGAGTGCGGGTCGTGCCAGCGGTTCGGAAGGGTTGGGTCTGGGGCTGTATCAGGCCAAACAGCTGGTGGAGGCCCATGGAGGCAGTATCACCGTCAGGAGCCGGCCGGGAAAAGGAAGTACCTTTATAATATATATACCACAAATACCACCGACCCATGAAAATTCTGCTGGTGGAAGATGAGCACGACCTGGGGCATGTGCTTACGGAATACCTGCGACTGAAGGATTTTGAGGTGCTCTGGACAGAAAGCGGGGAAGAAGCCCTGGAGGCGGATCCTGAAATGCGCTACGACCTTTGCCTGCTCGATATCATGCTACCGGGGATGGACGGTTTCGAACTCAGCCGGAGGATCAGGCAGTTGAAGCCCGACATGCCGCTGATGTTCCTGACGGCCAAGACTCTGAAGGAAGACAGGATCAGGGGGCTGGCCCTGGGGGCGGATGACTATATCTGCAAACCCTTTGAGGTAGATGAGCTGGTGCTGCGTATCAGGAATGTGTTGCGACGCAGCCATGCTGTGCCGGCAGAAAAGATCGCGCTGGGCTCGGCCACCGTGTCGTTTGACGAAATGACCCTGGCCGCAGGCGGCAAAATCTTCCGGCTGACCGTGAGGGAAAACGAGCTGCTCAGGTACCTGTGGCAACACAGGAACCAGGTAGTGGAGCGGGAGAAAATCCTGACCGACCTGTGGGGGGAGAACGATTACTTTATGGGCCGCAGCATGGATGTTTTTATCAGCCGTCTGAGAAAATATCTGAAAACTGTCAGGGAGGCTGAGATTGCAACCATCCGGGGAAAGGGACTGATGCTGAGGATTAGGGAATTATCTACGTAGGCAACTGGCTATGTACTAATATATGGTGTGCCCATTTTTAATTTTTTCAATTCAGCAAGTGCATTTACAACACTTAATGACAGCCAGAACCATAATTTAACCTTCTCGCTTTCTTTGATTTGATCGCTCATAGCGATAAACCAATACAGGTAATTTTGC
>Ga0209614_1000236_pt1 | contig 51192 bp, 42 predicted proteins | sample BlaSprsedimmetaG_FD_185484 | JGI IMG/M metagenome (GOLD analysis project Ga0209614, IMG submission 185484) | Hot spring sediment bacterial and archeal communities from California, USA to study Microbial Dark Matter (Phase II) - Blank Spring... ...
AGTTTTGATGCTCAAACAGGCAGTTTGACAGCTAGTTCGGCGCCAAAAGCGCCGACAGAGGCCGTTTTTTGTGCGTAAATCAAATGACGCACTTACCCCGCCACAGAGGGGCTAAAAATCATTTATTATTTTAGGCTTGAATTCGTGTTAATTCGTGAAATTCGTGGCCAAAGAAAAAGTGTCCGGTAGTGAAAGTATACGGGGGAAACCGAGGGTTGTCAATACACAGGGGCCATTGCTTGGCAATTTGGCTACTTGGGGTAAAATGAAAGGGACACGCCAAATGACGAGTTCGTAAAGAATGTGCAACCGAGCGTCAAGATGCACGTAGTAATGAACAGTCAAGCGAACAATCGGGTAACTGCCTAAAGGTACGACGCACCCGATTAGTTACACCATCGGGAGGATTGCTATGGATTATAGACGCAGATCGAACCTGGCAGGAGGCATCGTGCTGATTTTGCTCGGTGTGGCGTTCCTGGCCTTCCAGCTCGTGCCGGGGATGCGGTACTGGTTTTCCTGGCCCTGGATCATTATCAGCGGGGGAGTGCTCTTGTTACTTATCGGCCTGCTGACGGCCGTCCCCGCCTTGGCGATACCGGCCTGTATTGTGAGCGGTATCGGGGGCTTGTTGTACTGGCAGAATGCCACCGGGAACTGGGAGAGCTGGTCCTACGCCTGGGCCTTGATCCCCGGTTTCGTCGGGGTAGGGATTCTGCTCTCCGGTCTGTTCGGCGGGAACGCGCGCCAGGCGCTCCGTGACGGCGGCGGATTGATTTTGACCAGCCTGGTGCTGTTCGTCGTTTTCGCGTCGCTGCTCGGCGGGGTCAACCTGTTGGGTCCCTATTGGCCGGTGCTCTTGATCCTTTTGGGGCTGTGGAGCCTCGTCCGCCCCCTGTTTCGGGCCCGCTAATCTGTGGAATCATGAGGAGGAGTCACTATGAAACGTCTCGAGATACGCGTCGTCGGCGGGGTGCTGTTGATTCTCTTTGGAGTGCTGGCTTTGCTGCAGAGCCTGGGCATTCTGGAGGGCGCGCTCACACTGCTGTGGGGGCTGCTCTTTGGCGCTGGCGGGGTGCTGTTCCTGTACACCTTTCTCTCCGACCGCACCAATTGGTGGGCTATCATTCCCGGGTTCGTGATGCTCAGTATCGGCGTGCTGCTCGGCCTCGAGTTCGTCGCCCCCGACCTCGGCGGCAACTGGGGCGGCCCCCTGGTTGTAGGCGGCATCAGCCTGGCCTTTTGGATCATTTACTTTACCCGGCGGGATCAATGGTGGGCCGTCATCCCCGCCGGAGTGATGCTCACCATCACCCTGGTCATCGCCCTGTCCAATCTCTGGGAGGGTTTCGACGCGGGTGGAATCTTTCTCCTGGGGCTGGGCGCGACCTTTGGCCTGCTCGCTCTTCTGCCCACCCCCGATGGCCGGATGACGTGGGCCTCTATCCCAGCCGCCGTGCTTTCGGTCGTTGGATTGATCGTCACGGCCTCTATCGAGATCGTCCATTACATCTGGCCGATCAGTCTGATACTGGCAGGCCTCCACCTGGTCTATCGGGTGCTCAAGCCGCGCCCCTAACAAGGCGCGACGCACTCGTACCGTTTCAAAAAATCGGGGTAGGTCGGAATGACATTCCGACCTACTTCACCTCAGGTTATTGAAAAGATACCTGTCCTCTCTCTCTGAGAATCCGGCGTCTCGACGGCTAAATCTGAAGCACCTCCCTGATCTGCTCCAGCGCCCAATCCAGCTCCTCCTGAGTAATGACCAACGGCGGAGCCAGGCGAATGACCGTCTCGTGGGTATCCTTGGCCAGCACTCCCCGCTCCTGCAGAGCCTCGCAGAATCGGCGCGCCCCGCCGGCCTCTGGCTTGAGCACGACGCCCACGAACAGTCCTTTGCCCCGGCAAGTGGCGACGTGGGGACTGCGAATCTCTCGCAGCCGGTCCAGCAAATACTCGCCCAGTTCAACGGAACGTTCGCACAGCTCCTCCTCCACGATGACCCGGAGAGCCTCCCGGGCCACGGCGCAGGCCAGCGGATTCCCCCCAAAGGTCGAGCCGTGGTCGCCGGGTTGAAAGACACCCAGCACCTCTTGCGAGCCTAACACGGCCGAGACAGGGTAGAGGCCGCCAGAGAGAGCCTTGCCCAACGTCACCACGTCGGGCCGCACTCCCTCGTGCTCACAAGCCAGCAGCGTGCCGGTGCGTCCCAGGCCGGTCTGGATCTCGTCGGCGATCATCAGTATGTTGTGCTCGGTGCAGATCTCGCGCACGCGCCGGACGTATCCCTCCGGCGGCACGACGACGCCCCCCTCCCCCTGGATCGGCTCGACGAGAAAGCCGACGGTGTTGGGCGTGATGGCCCGTTCCACTGCCCCCATATCACCGTAGGGAATCAGCTTGAAGCCGGGCGTGAAGGGCCCAAAACCGTCTCGATACTGCTCTTCCGGTGAAAAGCTGACAATCGTGATGGTGCGCCCGTGGAAATTGCCGGCACAGGCGATAATCTCGGCCTGGTCATCTGCCACCCCCTTGACCGTATACCCCCACTTGCGAGCCGCCTTGAGGGCCGTCTCCACCGCCTCGGCGCCCGAATTCATCGGCAGCATCATCTCGTAGCCAATCAACTCGCACAGCTCTTGCGCCAACAACGGCAACTGATCGTTGCGAAACGCCCGCGAGGTCAAGGTCAACCGGGGAGCCTGCTCGACCAAAGCCTGCACGATACGCGGATGGCAGTGGCCCTGGTTGACGGCCGAGTAGGCCGAGAGACAATCCAGGTACTTGTTTCCCTCCACGTCCCAGACCCAGGGTCCTTCCCCCCGTGTGATGACAACGTCCAGCGGCTTGTAGTTATGGGCATTGTACTGCTCTTCCAGCGTGATGTAATCTTGCGTGCTCAACATATCCATTCACTCCTCCTTTATTCAATCACAGACGTGCGCACCGGCACTCACATAGTACCACATCATGCCATCCCCTTCAACCCTACACATGTCATCTGGTCAGCAGTCATTGGTCATTTCCACTTGCTGATTGTCCATTGGTCATGTATAATTCGAGCTATGAACGAGTTCGTTCACCTCCACGTGCACAGCGAATACTCACTCCTAGACGGTCTCAGCCATTGCAAAGAACTGGCCGAACGGGCCGTCGAATTGGGTATGCCTGCGCTGGCTCTCACCGACCACGGCGCCATGTACGGCGCGATCCAGTTCTACAAAGCGTGCCACGCGGCCGGCATCAAGCCCATCATCGGCATGGAGGCCTACGTCGCCCCCCGCAGCCGTCAGGATCGAGACGCCCAGGCCGACCGCAAGGCGCATCACCTGGTGCTGCTGGCCCAGAACAATGTCGGGTATCACAACCTGATGCGACTGGCCACCATCGCCCAACTGGAGGGGTTCTACTACAAGCCCCGCATTGATAAAGACGTTCTGACCGAGTACGCCGATGGGCTGATCGTCCTTTCTGGGTGCGGCTCTTCCGAGGTCTCTCGCCTGCTCCAGGCCGGCCAGGAAGAGCAAGCCCGCCGCGTCATCCGGTGGTACCGCGACTGCTTTCCGGGCCGTTACTATCTCGAGATTCAGGAACATCACATCCCCGAATTGGCGACCGTCAATCGCCAACTGATCGCCCTGGCGCGGGAACTCGACCTACCCCTGGTCACGACCAACGATGTACATTACACCTACCCGGAGGACGCCCACGCCCACGACGTGCTGCTGTGCATCCAGACCGGCAAGACGATCAACGAGCCGAACCGCATGCGGATGGACGGCGAGAGCTACTACCTGAAGAGCGGTGAGGAGATGGCCGCTCTCTTTCCCGAAGCACCACAAGCTTTGACCAACAGCCTGCGCATCGCCGAGATGTGCGAGGTCGAGTTGGAATTTGGCAACTACCACCTCCCCATTTTCGATGTGCCCGGGGGATTCGACCCGCAGAGCTACCTGCGCCACCTATGCGAGACGGGGTTGCGCAAAAAATACCCCTCCATCACCCCCCAGATTCAAGCCCGCCTCGACTATGAGCTGGACATCATCCATCAGATGGGATTCGATACCTACTTTCTAATCGTCTGGGACCTATGCCGCTTTTCCAAGGAGCAAAACATCTGGTGGAACGTGCGCGGATCGGGGGCCAGTTCCATCGTGGCCTACAGTCTCGACATTACGAACCTGGAGCCGTTGCAGCACGGTCTGATCTTTGAGCGCTTCCTCAACCTGGGCCGGGTGACGATGCCGGACATCGACCTGGATTATCCCGACGATCAACGCGGCGAGCTGATCCGCTACACCATCGAAAAGTACGGCCAGGAACAGGTAGCCCAGATCATTACCTTTGGCACCATGGGGGCCAAGGCCGCGATTCGTGACGTGGGGCGGGCCCTCGATTACCCCCTCACAGAGGTGGACCGCATCGCCCGTCTGGTGCCCAGCGGCCCCAAGGTCAAGCTAAATCACTCGATCCAGAACGTCTCCGAGCTGAGGGAGGCTTACGAGACGGAAGAGCACATCCGGCGGCTGCTCGACACTGCCCTCAGCGTGGAGGGCAACATCCGCCACGCCAGCACCCACGCCGCCGGCGTCATCGTGTCCGATGTGCCGTTGGTCAACTATGCGCCGCTGAATCGTCCCACCCGGGGCGGCGACGGAGACGCCGATGAGATTGGCGTCGTCACCCAGTACACAATGGAAGAACTGGACGAACTGGGCCTGCTCAAGATCGACTTTTTGGGCCTCGCCACGCTCACGGTGATGCGCCGCGCCAGTGAGCTGATTCAACAGCGGCACGGCGTCACATTCGATCTGCTCAATATCCCCACCGACGACCCCGCCATCTATGAACTGCTCTCGCGCGGCAACGTGATGGGCATCTTTCAGGTGGAAGGGCAGGGAATGCGGCGCGTGTTGATGAAGATGCAGCCCACCGAGTTCGACCACATCATCGCCACCATCAGCCTCTTCCGTCCTGGGCCGATGGAGTACATTGACGATTACATAGACCGTATGCACGGGCGCAAGCCCGTCGAGTACCGTCATCCCAGCCTGGAGCCGATCCTGAGGGAGACGTATGGCATCATCGTCTACCAGGAGCAGATCATCCGCATCCTGACGGACATTGCCGGGTACACCGCTGGCGACGCCGACCTGGTCCGGCGGGCGGTTGGGAAGAAGAAAAAGGCGGCACTGATCAAGCACCGGGCCTCTTTCGTCGAGGGCAGCGTCCGGCACGGTCACCTGCCGAAACAGGTGGCCGAGGCGATCTTTGACGACATCGAATACTTTGCCCGCTACGGTTTCAACAAGAGCCACGCCGCCGACTATGCCGTCCTCACCTGCCAGACCGCTTTTCTCAAGGCCACGTATCCGGTCGAATATATGGCGGCGCTGCTAAGCGTCGAGCGGAACGATACCGAAAAGGTCGGGCTGCTCATCGCCGAGTGTCACCGTATGGGCATCCAGGTGCTGCCCTGCGACATAAACTGTTCCGGCCTCGACTTTACCATCGAGCATGAACACGAGAGCGACGGATCGCCGGTGATCCGATTCGGGCTAGGAGCGGTCAAGAACGTGGGCGAGGGTCCCATCGAGATCATTTTGAAGGCCCGCCAAGCCAGCGGCCCATTTCGCGACCTGGACGATTTTTGCCGCCGGGTGGACATGCGGCAGGTCAACCGGCGGGCCCTGGAGAGCCTGATCAAGGTGGGGGCGCTGCGCCCCTTTGGCACACGATCCCAACTGCTCCCCATCGTGGACCGCATCGTCGGCCTGAGCGCCAGCTTGCACCGGGCCAGGGACGTGGGCCAGATGAGCCTGTTCGGCGAGGCGACCGGCGTGCGGCTGACGGCCGAGGAGATGTTGCTGCCCTCCCTCTCCAAGATTCCCGAAGTGCCACAAAAAGAGATCCTGGCCTGGGAAAAAGAGTTGGTCGGCGTCTACATCTCCGAGCACCCCCTGAGCCAGGCGATGAAACGATTGCAGGACGTTATCTCAGCCTACGCTGGCGCTCTGAACGCGGACTTGAACGGTCAGCAGATCACTGTGCTGGGAATGGTGCAGCGAGTGCGCCGCCACACGACGAAAAAGGGGAACGACATGGCGTTCGTGACTCTGGAGGACCTGCAGGGCACGTGTGACGTCGTCGTTTTTCCCCGCCTGTGGGAACAGACCAAGAGCCTGTGGCAACCGGAGCGCATCCTGGTCGTGAACGGCAAGGTGGATGTCGGGCGGAGGGACACGCCAAGCCTGCTGTGCGATTGGGTCAAGCCCCCCGACGAGGTCGTCATCCCCACTCAGGCGACGCCCGAGCGCGCCTCCGTATCGCCACCGCCCTCCATCCGCCCGTCCTCGGAAGGCCCGATCAGGCCCACCCATCGCACCCCATCCCACACCATCCGTGTGACGCTGACCCGCACTGGCGAGCAGACCCGGGATGTGCAGACGCTGCGCGATATTCACGGCCTGTTGACGGGACAGCCTGGTCCAGACCACTTTACCATCTATCTGGTCGGCGGCGCGAGCAAGCCGGTCGAATTGGCCTTTCCCAACAATACGACCAGGTACAGCCCCGAGTTGAAGCAAAAACTGGCCGCCATCGTCGGGGCAGATGGTATTCACGTGGTCGAGGAGGCCACACCGTGAGGGAGAGAGGACCGGCGCGGGTACAGGCTGCCCTGGAGGCCGCCGGGGCCGACGTCGAGGTCATCACACTGGCAGACAGCGCCCGGACAGCACAACTGGCCGCTGATGGCCTCGGCACACCGTTGGGCAGCATCGTCAAATCCCTGCTCTTCCTGGCCGATGGTCAGCCAGTCCTGGTGTTGGTCGCCGGGGATCGGCGGGCCGACCCGATCAAGTTGAAAGTGCTGCTGAACGCGAGACGGGTGATGATCGCCGACGCCGAGCAAGTGCGGGAAGAGACCGGGTTCAGCATCGGGGGCGTGCCGCCCATCGGGCACGTTCAGCCCCTGCCGACCTGGATAGACGCGTCTCTGGGCCGCTTCGAGACGGTCTACGCGGCGGCCGGACACCCCAGGTCTGTGTTCCCGATCCGCTTTGATACATTGGTGCACGTCACTGGCGGTCACGTTGCTGACCTGACAGACACCCCAGCGACATCCACGACCGAAACCAACGAGACGATATAACATATCAGCGATCAAGGAGGAGGACAACTATGACACGTATAGCTGTGTTAACCAGCGGGGGGGATAATCCTGGCCTCAATCCCTGCATCCGGGCCGTAGTACGCACAGGGCTTCACCTGGGACTGGAAGTGATGGGCGTCCGCCGGGGGTACGCCGGGCTGGTGGACGGTGAGATCGAGAGGATGGACGCCCGTTCGGTCGGTGGGATCATCGGGCGCGGCGGCACGATCCTCGGCACGGCACGTTGCCCCGAGTTTCGCGAGGTCAAAGGGCGGAGGGAAGCCCTGCGCAGTCTGAACCGGTCGGGCATAGATGGCCTGGTCGTCATCGGCGGCAACGGATCGTTGACCGGCGCACTGGAGCTATCTCGAATGGGCTTTCCCGTCGTCGGCATCCCCAGCACCATAGATAACGATGTCAACGGCACCGACATTTCCATCGGCGTGGACACCGCGCTCAATACCATCCTGGACGCCATAGACAAGATCAAGGACACCGCCTCCTCCCACAACCGCGCATTCCTGATCGAGACAATGGGGCGCAACTCGGGATATCTGGCGGTAGCGAGCGGCATCGCCGGCGGAGCCGAACTGGCGCTGTGTCCGGAGGAGGAGACGTCGTTCGACAAGATCGTCGAGGTCGTCGAGGATGCCTACATCCGGGGCAAAGCTCACTGCATCATCGTCGTCGCCGAGGGGTGGCAGCCGGGGACCCAGGAACTGGCGGCCTTCCTCCGCGAGCGACAGGAGACGCTCGGGTTTTCCGTCCGCGTCACCCAGCTGGGACACGTGCAGCGAGGGGGATCGGCCAGCGCCTTTGACCGCGTTCTGGCCACTCGATTGGGCGCGGCGGCGGTGCGAGAACTGGTAGCAGGAAACGGCGGGAACATGATCGGGTGGGTCAAAAGCACGCTCAAACTGACCCCCCTGGAAGAGGCAGTGTCCTTTGATAAGGAACTCAGCCCTGATCTGCTAGAGCTGGCGGACATTATGGAAAAGTAGAGCTAAGGTAGCTAGATGACCATAGGCTCTCGGTACAGCCCAAAGACATCGCGGAAAACATCCATCATCTCTTGCAGGGTTGCATAGGCCCGCACAGCGTCGAGGAGGTACGGCATCGTGTTCTCGGTGCCCTGAGCTGCGACACGCAACCGGTCGAGAGCCTGCCCCACCGCCCCATTGTCCCGCTCCGCCCGCACCCGATCCAGCCGGTTGATCTGCCGTTTGTACCCCTGAGGGTCCATTTTCAACAGCGGCACTCGCAGCGGCTCATCGGCGGCATACTCGTTCACCCCGACGACAATGCGCCGGCGCTGGTCTATTTCGCGTTGGTAGCGGTAGGCCGCGTCGGCGATCTCTTGCTGGAAGAATCCCCTCTCGATGGCCGGGATGACCCCGCCCAGCGCCTCGATGCGCTCGAAATACTCGTAGGCTTGCCGTTCGATCCGGTCGGTGAGAGCCTCGATAGCGTAGGCGCCGCCCAGCGGGTCCACGCTGTTGGTGACACCCGACTCGTGGGCGATGATCTGCTGGGTGCGCAGCGCAATGGTAACGGCATGCTCACTGGGCAAAGCCAGCGCCTCATCCAGGCTGTTGGTGTGCAGGGACTGGGTGCCGCCCAGCACCGCCGCCAGTGCTTGAATCGCCACCCGTACCACGTTGATCTCGGGCTGCTGGGCTGTGAGCGAGCAGCCGGCCGTCTGAGTGTGAAAGCGCATCCACCACGAGCGCGAGTCCTGCGCGCCAAAGGTCTCCCGCATCTCGCGCGCCCAGATGCGCCGGGCGGCTCGAAACTTGGCGATCTCTTCCATAAAGTCGTTGTGACAGTTGAAGAAAAAGGAGAGCCGAGGCGCAAAAGCGTCCACGTCCAGTCCACGCTCCAACGCCCAACGCGTATACTCCATCCCATCGGCCAGTGTAAAGGCTAACTCCTGCGCCGCCGTCGAGCCGGCCTCGCGGATGTGATACCCCGAGATGGAGACAGTGTTCCACTTGGGCAGGTGCTCGGCGCCGAACTGGATGGTATCGGTGACCAAACGCATCGAGGGATGCGGCGGAAAGATGTATTCTTTTTGCGCGATGTACTCTTTGAGGATGTCGTTCTGAATCGTGCCGCCCAGTTGGCGCATCGGCACGCCCTGTTTCTCTGCCGCCACGATGTACATAGCCCAGACCATCGCCGCCGGCGAGTTGATGGTCATCGAGGTGGTCACCTTGTCCAGCGGAATACCGTCAAAGAGTATTTCCATATCTCGCAGCGAGGAGACGGCGACGCCGCACTTGCCGAACTCGCCCTCGGCCTCGGGCGCATCGGTGTCGTATCCCATCAGGGTGGGCATGTCGAACGCCACCGAAAGCCCGGTCTGACCCTGCTCCAGCAGGTATTTGAACCGGGCGTTCGTCTCCTCGGCGGTGCCGAACCCGGCGAACATGCGCATCGTCCACAGCCGACCCCGGTGCATCGTAGGATGAACTCCCCGCGTGAAGGGGTACTCGCCAGGAAAACCCAAGCCTTCCAGGTAGCCATCTTTGACGTCCAGCGGGGTGTACAACCGCTCCACCGGATCACCAGACGTGGTGATAAACTCGTCGTACCGCTCCGGGTGCTTGTCGAGAGTCTCTTTCAGAGTGGTCTGGTCCCACCGTTGGCGAGCCTGTCGCAGAGCTTGCAGATCATCGTTCATCAGTCATCTCCTTATGATGTGTCTCATCTGCTCAAATTATACCCTGACTCTACTGAAAGAACCAGGATAAGCGTCTAACAAAGCTTCGCCTCAAACCGACGAGGTTGAAACTCACCGCCCCCGCCAGAGCACTCCCCCTGAACGCTTTGTGGGCGGTCATTCCGTCCCTACCCCGCCAAATACCCGCTCCGGGAGGTTCAGCAGCCATTGGGCAAACTCGCGGGCCTCACCGGTCGGCTCCGTGACAGTCGCGACGCGCAACGGGCGGGAGATGGGATATTCTCCATTCGTGATCGCCTCCCCCGTGGGCAGCACCCCCTCCACTGGGAGCACCCGCACGCGACTGACCGCCGAGTCGGAGAGATGGAGCGTCGAGACGTATCCGATGGCTCCCGGGGTGCGGGCAACGTACTCGACGACCGCCTCGCCAGAGGGCATCACCACCGCGTTGTGCGTAGTCCGGTGGAAGCCGAGCACCGCCCGCTCGAACGCAGCGCGGGTGCCGGATCCGCTCTCGCGCGTGACGACCACCAGCACCACGCCACCCCACTCCTGGATGCGACCCCGGAATACATCCTGTAGGTGGGCCAACCCGGTCTCGGAAAACGTCACGCCCGGGTGAGCGATGACGGCGATCCCATCGTGGGCAAAGGTCGCCGCCCAGAGCGGCTCTTCGTACGTCATCTCCCAGGTCCAGGACAGCAGGGCTACGTCCACCTCCCCGGCCCGCAGCATCCGCTCCGCCACCGAGGTGTCAAAGACTTGCACCTGAATCGTGACCCAGGGGCGGGCCTCGGCGTACGCAGTGACCAGCCTCTCGACCAGCGGCGCGCAGGAATCGGCCACGACCAGGCTCAGCGTGACCGGCTCCCGGGTGACGGCGATGGGCTGAGAGGTGCAGGCCGCCAGGCAGCACAGCAGGCAGATCACATAGATCAGAAAGCAGCGAGGAGGAGCCATAAGTCAATTATACCGCGCATCAGAGGGGCCAACAAGTCACCACGCGGGGATTCCCTCGAATTAGCGTATCCAGGCCACCACCAAGCAGAACAAACTGAGAGTGACACAATACACAGCAAAGGGATACAGCCGCCGCTGCTGCAGATAGCGCAGTAAAAAATGAATGCACCCCAAACCCACGACAGCCGCGCCCACGAACCCCACCACCAGGCTGGGAATCTGCACACTCAATCCCCCCACCTGAGCCAGATCAACGACTTTTAGCAATCCGGCCCCCAGAATGATGGGAGTCGCCAGAAGAAAGCTGAACCGGGCCGCCGATTCCCGCTGCACTCCTCGCACCAACCCCATGGCGATGGTCACGCCGGAGCGGGAGATGCCGGGAAAGATCGCCAGCGCTTGAGCCAGTCCGACCGACAACGCGTCGAGCCCCCCCAGCGCGTCGAGATCGCGCCGTTGCGCCCCCCAGCGCTCACTGGCAGTCAGTATGGCAGCGGTGGTCATCAGGAAGCCGGCCGCTGCCACCGGGCGAGCGAACATTCCCTCGAAGAAATCCTCCAGCAGGTAGCCGATCAGGGCGGCTGGCACAGTGCCGATCACGATCAGCCAGGCCAACCGCGCATCCAGCTCCAGCTCCACCGCTGATCCGTCCGGCCTGAACAGCGCCCGCACGTACTGCGGCAGCGCCGGCAGGGAACGCAGCCCCGCCCCGACCAGCGTCACCCAGTCGCGCCAAAAGTAGGCCACCACCGCCACCGCCGTGCCCCAGTGGACGACGGCATCAAAGGCTAGACCGGATGCGGACCAGCCCAGCAGCCAGGGCACCAGGACCAGGTGGCCCGAACTGCTGACCGGCAGGAACTCGGTGGCTCCCTGGAGAATGCCGAGAAAAAGTGCTTGCCACGTATTCATCAATTCACCTCAATTCTGTTTCACATCCCACGGTTGCAAGTTCAATCGCTTCAGGATCGCCGCCCGCTCGACGGGAGTGGCCAGGCGCACACGCCCGCGCTCGGTGACGGTCGGCGCGGCGGCGACGGCGGCGACGTGCTCCCCGCGCAGCGTCAAACGCAGCACCACCCCCCAGCGGCAGTCCACCGGGTAGAGTTGGTCGAAGAGGAAATTGCCCAGGCTGTACGCGACCAGCGCCCCGTCCACCCATTCGACCGGTTGGAGGACGTGGGGGCCGTGGCCGACGATCACGTCGGCGCCGGCGGCGACCAGCGTCCGGGCCAGCATGCGCTGGCGTGGCCCGGGGGCGGCCTGGTATTCTCCACCCCAGTGAATCGAGACGAGCACCGCACCGCCCTCTTCTGCCGCCCGTTCGACTTGTTGCACGGCCACCGGTAGATCGAGGGGCGCGACACTGTCGTCCAGGGCGAGCAGCCAGCCGCCGGGGAACTCGAGGGCCTGATAGGCCCCCAGCCCGACGATGCCCGCCCGATCCAGCATGGCGATGGTCTGGGCCAACCCCGCTTCGCCCGCGTCCAGCGCGTGGTTGTTCGCCAGGGAGACGACGTCGAAACCGACCGCGCACAGCGCCGCGACGGCCTCGGCGGGCGCTCTCAGGTCATACGCGCCCTGGGACGGTTCAGCCGGGCGTTCCCTCTCTGCCGTCAGGGGGGATTCCAGGTTCGCAAAGGCCCAATCCGCCCCGGCGAGCCAGGGCTGGACCCTGGCCAAGGCGCTCTCCCAGTCTCCATCCAACGCCTGCGCCACGCCTCGCCCCAGCATCACGTCTCCCACCAGGGCCCAGGTGATGGGCGGCGGGTCCGCTCCATCCAGCGCGATGGAGGCCGGCTCCCCAGGAGACGAGAACAGCAGAACGGAGAGGCAGAATGAGAGGGAGAGAGAACGGAGCCAACGTCGCCTCTCCCTCCTGGTGGGATCAGTCACTCACAAACGCTCCCGTCCACTCCGGCCGGGGCGGCGCTGCGCCAGCGTCCAACATGGCCCGCCACTCCTCGTCGGTCAGGCGGCCCTCGCTGATGCCGCGCGGGAACTCGTAGTAGGAAAAGATGCCGCCCTTGGCGATGTGCAGCCCGCCGGCGCCGTTCGGGACCGTGACGTAAATCTCAAAGATGCGCCCCACTCCCTCTTCCAACACCTGGTCCCCCCCCGTGGCGACGTCGGCCACCACAGCAGCTTGCTCCGGCTCCTCGAAGAAAGGCCTTCCTTCCCCATCCTGGTCGGCAGCAGCCAGCGTGATCGCCTCCAGCTCACCGCCGTAATACTTGATCCGCTCGTAATCCTCGTTGGTCAGCGGCTCGCCGTTCAACTCCCGCTCGGCAACGTCCAGCAGAAAGACCAGCAGGCTGTCCAACCGCATCAGGTTGGCGCGGGTGTTGTCTGTCAGGAGGTTCCGGCTCGCCAAGCCATCCCGAGTCATCCGGGTGAGGGCCAGCAGACGGGCGTAGGCCTCCGGGTTCGGCTCGACCCAGCCCCGGGGCGGTTCCGGCGGCGGGCCGCCGCCCATCTCGGCCATGCTCTGCTTGGCATAGAGGATGGTATCGTGCTTCAGCTCCGTCCAGGATCCCAGGGCGGTGTGCAGGTCCTTGCGCGCCCAGGCCTGGGTTCGCATAAAGGCCGGATATTCGGCTCCCTTGGGCTCTAGCAGGGGATGGAAAGAGTAGAGCCAGGTCCAATAGAGATTCTGCGTCCAGGAATCCATCTCCAGGGCGCCAATCTCGCCCTGCAGCTTGGTCATCTGCTCCGGATAGTGCAGGTAGGCCGTCTCGCCGGTCTCATCGAGGATGGCATAGGCCTCCTGGGAACCGAGGGCGGCCATCACGTCCAACCCCTTGGGCAACCAGCGTTCGTTGCCCGGCGTACCGACCTCGCGCCAGGTCAGTTCGTCAAAGATGTAGGCGTCGAGCACGAACCGCTGCCCCATGAAGCGAAAGCCCTGGGTCACCTGTTCCTTGTCCTCCCAAATGTAGACCCACATCGAGTTGACCTGCGGCGGCGGCAGATACCGGGCCGCCTCGACAAAGGCGTCGAACTGGGACTCGTCGGCGATAGCCGAGACCGGCGCGTCGGGCCCAAAGACCGCGTCCCACAGCGCGCCGTACTCGTGAAAGCCCAAGTCGTCCGACTTGCCGACGATAAAGACAGTCGGATCATAGACCCGCGCCCACACGTCGGCCGCTGGCTGGCCGTCCACATCAGTCTGCTGCAGAATGTAGGTGATGAGCAGCGCCATGCGGGTCTCGTTCGTTTGTTGCAACCGCATGTTGATACGACCGTACCACATCATGGTGCGGAAATAACGCTCCAACTGCTCGCTGCGGGTATAGTGACCACGGGGGACGTATTGAGAATAGTCCTCGCACATACAGGGCTGGTCCATACATTCGGGCGGAGGGAGTGGATCGCAGGGGTCGCAGCCGGACGGGCAGTCCTGGTTAAATAGGGGACTGCCGCCCATACCGGCGTGGGCCTGAATCAGGGCCAGTTCGGCGCTCACCAGGTCGGCGGCCTCCGGCGGCGGGACGGCTCCCGGGGCGATCAATCCATTCGCCACGCCGAAATAGGCCACCACGCGCCGCGCAGCATCCTCCAACTCGGTGTCCTGCTGCGCGGCATAGATCGCCTGGGCCGACTGGAGGCAGGCTGCAGTCAGCGCGCGGATATCCGGCTCAAAGTGCTCCCGTTCCAAGTCCCGCAGCATCTTGTCGAAAATCAGGTGGTAGACGTGATAGACCGAGTCCGTGGTGACAAAGACGGGAATTTCCTCGTAGCGAACTTGATCATAGAGATAAAAGAATTCGAGCCACTCGGCGGGCGTGGCGACAAAGCCGTTCTGGGAGAGGAGCCGGGCCTGCCGGTCGCTGAACGCGAACCAATCGTAATTGCTCAGGCTCCCCAGGTCGACCGGCAGGGTGTGCCCCTCGTAGGCAGGGGGCAGCTTGGCCAAAATCTCGGGGTATGCAGCAAAGCCCGGGCCCCGCACATTGGGGGGCGGAGTCGGTGAAATGCCCTCCGGCGGCGTGGTGGGGCTTGTCTCGGGCGTTTCGGGGGCGGGGGTTGGATCTTCCGGCGGAACGGTCGGGCCCGGAGGAGATGGCGATGAGGGCGGTGTCGGCGCGTTGCAGGCCAACATAGCGCCGATCAAAACGAGCACGAGCAGTGCTATACTTTTGACGTGTGATTTGCTACGCATCGAATGACCTCCTATTCAGGTTGTATCTCGATAGACGCGACCAGCCGGGTCTCGGCCCCCCTCTCGCTAACGGGCGGTCACGTCCAGTATGCCGTCGCCGTCTACGTCGGTCAAGCGCAGGGCAGAAAAGAGACCCTCAGGCGAGCGCCACGCCATTATAAAGCCAAATCCGTTCCAGCGCCAGACGTCCACGTGACTGGCCAGGCCATTGCGTCCGGCGGCGTAATCCCCCTCCAAGATCACGACCTCGTTCCGACCATCCCCGTCCACGTCGCCCACGGCCAACGCCAGAATCGGGACAGGCAGCGCCGATCCGGCCCAGATTTCGCGCCCATCGCGGGGATCGAGCAGGATGAGGTGACAACTGTCCCCATCCGCGTCGTGGAGGCCGACGATGGGACTGGGGACCGGGACCCAGCGTTGAATCGGCCAATCCTGCCAGGGACGCCAGACGATCAACACCCATTCTGGCGCGCCATCCCCGGTCACGTCGGCCAGGACACAATCCGTGATCTGCCAGGGGTCGGGGGACGGCGCGGCACAGGCGGGAGAGGGAGGGAGAGGCGGCACGAAGGGAATGGGCCGCGCGACGAACGCGCCATCGTGGAACGAGTAGGCCTGCCAGGGGGTCTGGGCGGCCGAGCGCGGCGTCAGCACGAGAGCCGCGCTGAGCAGCATCAGCCCCAAACAGCGCCCGGCCTTCATCCTCCTCTCACAGCCCGTCGTTCGCCGCTCGCCAAAACGCCTCCCGGTAGGCCTGGAACCGTCCCGCCAGGATCGCGGCCCTCATCTCACGGGCCATCGTGAGCAGCAGGTGCAGGTTGTGAATACTGAGCAGTTGGTAGGCCAGGATCTCTTTCGCCTTGATCAGGTGGCGGATGTAGGCGCGGCTAAAGTGGGTGCAGGCGTAACAGGTGCATCCCGGTTCGATGGGCGCGGGGTCCTCGGCGAACGGCGCATTGCGCAGCACCAACCGTCCGACGCGGGTCAGCGCCGTGCCGGTGCGGGCCATGCGGGTTGGGAGCACACAGTCGAACATGTCAACACCTCGCGCCACCCCCTCGACCAGGTCCTCCGGCGTACCAACGCCCATCAGGTAGCGCGGCTGGTCGGGCGGCAGGAGAGGGTCCACTACCTCCAACATGCCGTACGTCTCGGCCTTGCTCTCGCCGACGCTCAACCCGCCGATGGCATAGCCATCGAAGCCCAGATCAGTGAGAAAGCGCGCTGACTGTTCCCGCAGATCGGGGTAGACCGCTCCCTGGAGGATGCCAAAGAGGGCCTGGTCGGAGCGGGACTGGGCGGCCCGGCAGCGCTCAGCCCAGGCGTGAGTACGGGCCAGCGCCCGGACGTTGTAGGGGTAATCGGAGGGATCGGCGCACTCGTCTAGGCAGACGATGATGTCGGCGCCCAGGTTCTCCTGGATGGCGATGGCGCGCTCCGGCGTAAAGCGGTGCTCGGATCCATCCAGGTGGGAGCGAAAGGTGACGCCGTCCTCGTCTATGCGGCGTTGATCGGCCAGGCTAAAGACCTGGAACCCGCCCGAGTCGGTCAGAATGGGGCCATCCCAGGCCATAAAGTGGTGCAGCCCCCCCAGCCGGGCGATCAACTCGTCGCCGGGGCGCAGGTAGAGGTGGTATGTGTTCGCCAGGACGACCGTCGCCCCCAAATCGTGCAGGGCGCGTGGGGAGACGGCCTTGACGGAGGCCTGGGTGCCGACGGGCATAAAGACCGGCGTCTCCACCGGGCCATGCGGCGTGTGATACGTGCCGGCCCGGGCGCGCCCATCCGCTGCCTCCAGCACGAAGCGAAACCCTCTCGCAGACGCCTTGGCCATCAGCGGATCACCACCGTCACGCCGAATACGTCGGCAAAGAAGCGGGACTTTTTACGCCCGGCCCAGCGCTCGAGATCGTTTCCCTCCGGCGGATACAATGTGAAAATAACCGTGTCTCCATAGATGTGGCAATCTATATCCTCCACCGCGTCCCCGTGTCCCCGGTCCAGGCCGTCGGCAAAGCGCAGAATGGCCGCCAACTTGGTCACCATCTCCCGGTCGTCGGGGTCGAGGGCGACGAACCCCGCGTGACCGAGCTGGGGGCGCGCGCTGCGGTGGTAGCGGGCGATGTTGGCGACGATGAGCTTTTCCCGCTCCGTCAGCGCTGGCAAGTCCGCCTCCTGGATCATGCGAAACGCGTGCTTGTGATGATCCTCGTAATCGTACCAATACCCAATGTCGTGCAGGATGGCCGCATAACGCAGCCAGGTGCGGCTCTCGTCGTCCAGGCCGTGTAGATCGGCCGTCAGATCAAAGATCAGCAGGGCCAGGCGGGCGTCCTGGTGCGCATGGTCCACTTCGTAATCATACCGCTCGGCCAGAGCCATGATTTGCTCCAGGGCCTCGTTATCGTAATTTACATCGTCAAACACATGGGGCATATTTCTCTCCATCAAACCCAGAACTGCCGCTTACTCCCATTATTGCTCAGGTGCGACGCACCTCCCCATTATTATCACTTTTGGGGATGTGTCAAGCGAACGAATGTGAGCGCGCCGACAAAAGTTGCGTTATATGATAGATAGGGTTAGAATGGAATCTATGTGCAATAGGGAAGAAACCCAAGCGACGCGCCCTCGATGGTCCGCCATCATAGTCCTGGCATTGGTGGTACTGAGCACCCTCGTGGGGGCCATCCTGGTCAACGGCGATCCCGTCGCCGTTTTCCTCCTGCCGACCCGCATGCCCACCATCCCGCTCCCCACGTCCACACCAGTCCCCACCGCGACGCCGGCTTCCGTCGCGGACCTGGTGACCGCTACCTCTTCCTCTACTCCTACCCCAGAGCCGACTGCCGAACCGACCCTCACGCCCACCACCACACCCACCAAAATCCCCATTCCCACCGCCCTTCCCACCGATACCCCGACCCGAACTCCCACCAAGATGGCCACGCCGCTCCCAACGTTGACCTCGCCCCCCGTTACCTCGCCGACCACCGCGGCCTTTGCCACTCCCCGGCCCCTCGGTTCGACTCCCACGCTGACCGGCGCCCTACCCATTCCCACAGCGGTCTCCCCGGTAGAAGCCGTCCCGGACGTCATCAACATCGTCCTGCTGGGCAGCGACCGCCGCCCCGACTGGGAGGAGTGGCACACCGACGTGGTCCAGCTCGTCTCCATCCAACCCATGATCCCGGCGGTGACGGTGCTCTCCATCCCGCGCGATCTCTACGTCTACATCCCCGGCTTTTGGATGAGCCGCATCAACTTTGCCGACATGTACGGCGACATGTACGGCGTTGAAGGGGGTGGATTCGCCCTGCTCCAACAGACCATGCTCTACAACCTGGGTATCCCGGTAGACCATTACGTGCGCACTGATTTCGACGGCCTGATCGGGATCGTGGACGGCATCGGCGGCATAGATGTGCCTGTCCACTGCCGCCTGTACGACCACTGGCCCTATCCCGACGAGAATGGCGAGTACCCCATCAAGGTATTGGAACCGGGATTGCATCACATGGACGGGGAGACCGCCCTGTGGTACGCCCGTTCGCGTATGACCAGCTCCACCTTTGCCCGCGAGCGCCGGCAGCAGCAGGTGCTCCAGGCCATCTGGCGGCAGGCCCGCACCCTCGAGCTCTTGCCCCAGGTCCCGCAATTGTGGGACCAGTTCCGGAGCATGATCGTCACCGATATGACGTTCGGTGACGTGGCGACGCTGGTCGGGATCGCTTTCCGGCTCGAAGAGCAGAACGTGCGCTTTCGCAACATCGGCTACCAACAGATCATCCCGTGGGTGACGCCGCGCGGCGGCTCGGTCTTTCTGCCCAACTGGGAGGAGATCGAACCGGTCGTGGTCGAAGTGCTGGGTCCTGTGCCCGAAGGCCGCATGTGGCGCAAGCTCCACACGGTCGAGGTGTGGAACGGCGCTGGGCCCTCGGACTGGGATCGACTGGCCGCCGACCGGTTGATGCGCGAGGGGTTCGGCGTGGTCATCGGTGAGCCAGACCACCGCGACTATGCCCAGACCGAGTTGATTGATTTTTCGGTCACGGCCAAGGGGAGCGCGGCCTCTTACCTGCGCTGGATGTTCAACGTCTCCCCCGATAACATCACGTCTACGCCCGATCCCGATGCGCGGTTCCCCTACCGCCTCATTATAGGCGCCGATTACGAGACCTGTCGTCAGCCATAATTCTTGCCACTTGATCCAGGAGGTAGCGATGTACAACACCCGTCTTTCTCGCCTGATCGAACAGGCCTCTGCAGCCGGCTTCCACGCAGCCGGTCTGATGCCCGGCCCCAACCTGTTCTATCTGACCGGGCTTTCGTTCCACCTCAGCGAGCGCCCCGTCGTCGCGCTGTTCCCTGTGCAGGGAACACCAGCCATCGTCCTGCCCGCCCTGGAAGCGGCCAAGATCGAAACGACGACCGTCGAGATGACCCCGTTCCCCTACACCGATGAGGAGGGACACACGGACGCCTTTCAGCGCGCTTGCGCCGCATTGGAGCTGCGAGATAGGGTTATCGGCGTGGAGGCCCTGCGCATGCGTCTGCTGGAAGTGCGCCTCCTGGAACGGTATGCGCCGGGCAGCCGCATCCTCCCCGCCGAGGACGTGCTGGCCGAGCTGCGGATGTGCAAGGACGAGCAGGAACTGACACATATGCGGCGCGCCGTCAGCCGCGTGGAAGCCGCCCTGGGAGCGACCATGCGCCAGGTGAAAGCCGGGATGACAGAGCGCGAGGTCGCCGGGCTGTTGACGATGCACATGCTGCAAGCTGGCGGCGAGGCTCTCGCCTTTGAACCGATCGTTGTGGCCGGCCCCAATGCCGCCTCGCCCCACGCTGTCCCCAGCGACCGGGCCATCCAGCCTGGCGAGACCATCGTCGTGGACTGTGGCGTCACCGTGGGCGGATACGCCTCCGACATCACCCGCACCTTTGCCATCGGCGAGCTGGCACCGGAGCTGGCCGCGGTCTATGAGGCGGTGCGAGCCGCCAACGAGGCCGGGCGCGCGGCGGCCGGGCCGGGCGTCCCCGCCGAGAACGTGGACCGGGCCGCCCGGCAAGTGATCGAAGCAGCCGGATATGGGCCTCACTTTATCCACCGCACCGGCCACGGCCTGGGATTGGAGACCCACGAACCCCCATACATCGTCGCGGGAAACCAGCGGCGTTTGCAGCCCGGAATGACCTTTACCGTCGAGCCGGGCATCTATCTGCCGGGCCGTGGGGGCGTGCGCATCGAGGACGACGTGGTCATCACGGACGACGGGGCCGCGAGCCTGACCACCTTCCCCCGCCATTTTACTCCCCTTGGCACAACCTAGACATCCGTACAAGTACAAAACCGGTCATCTGTCCAGTACCCAAACTCTCCAAATGCCCAATGCACGGGGAGAGCTCTTGTGATATGCTATAGGCAAATCAGAGACACCGAGGGGCAGGACAATGTTCGACACCAACAGACAGATCCGGGTTTTGATGAACTGGTTGGCACTCGTGGGACTGTTCGTCACGGGGCTGGTCGTGATGCTGCTCCTCCTGGCGGGGTCCGGCGTATGATTGGCACCGCGCCACGCACATCACCCCGCATGTGTGAAGGAGAATCTGATATGAACAGGATGAGAACACGGGTGATGGTCGCCGATGATCAACCCCAGGTGCGCTCGGCGCTGCTCCTGCTGCTACGACAGGATCCAGAGATGGCAGTGGTCGGTGAGGCGGGCGATGTCGAACAAGCCCTGCAATTGGCTGCAGAACAACAACCGGACCTGGTCCTGCTCGACTGGGAGTTGCCCGGTCAGATCAACGGATCAACCCTATCCCGGCTGCGAGCGACCCATCCAGGCCTCAAGGTGATCGCTCTCAGCGGCCGGCCGGAGGCCCGCCTGGCCGCGCTGTCGGCCGGCGTGGACGCCTTTGTAAGCAAAGGCGATCCTCCAGAGCAGCTATTGGCCGCCGTTCACAGTTGTAAGCGCAGAGCCCATTAGCCCCTCCCGGATGTCTCACCGACCCAAGACATCTGGTATCCCCTTGCCAGAGCTGTACCCCCTGCCCTCTCTCCCCATTGCGCAGGCCATCAAGTTGTGTTACACTGTACCCATTCCAAAATCATCCCTTGAGGTATAGAATCCAAAGGTCCCAAACAATGACCCACGATCACATCTTCGAACTGCTCACTTCGTACCGGGGTGACGGCCCTTTCAACCAATACCGCGATACAGACCCAGAACTCGACCTGCCGGACGGGGCGGCGATCCGCTGCCGTAACCTGCGCCAGTACCTGGAGACGTTCGCCAATGCCCGGTACGTGCTGGTGGGCGAGGCGGCTGGTTACGCCGGCTGCCGCTTCTCCGGCATCCCCTTTACATGCGAAATGCAGTTGGTCGGCCCAGAGCCGCTGACCTGGACCCGCGGCCTGGACCTGGCCCGCAGCAGCCGGGCGGAGCGGTTGTGGGTGGAACGCTCGGCCAGCATCGTGTGGCCCGCTCTGGGCGACCGCACCGACTGTGTGCTGTGGAACGCTCTGCCCTGGCACCCGCGCCGGGAGGACGACCCCCTCTCCAACCGCTCCCCGGGCCGAGACGTGGACGACGGCCTGGCGGTGCTGGGCTGCCTGCTGGCCCTGTTCCCGGCCGCTCGTCCGTATGCCATCGGGCGGGTGGCTCAACGGGCACTCCAGCGGATCGGCGTGGATGCCCCCTACATTCGGCACCCCTCTCACGGGGGAAACCACAAGTTCACGGCTGGCGTCGCCGCCCTGCCGTGCGTGTAAGCAAGAAGGATAAACAGGAGATATACAATGCTTCCCACTAAAATCGTCGTCATCGGCGCAGGCAGCGCCATCTTTGGCCTCAACACCCTGGCCGCGTTGATGCGCAGCGAACGACTGCGCGCCAGTCACCTGGCCCTGGTGGACCGGAACGCCGAGGCCCTGGCCCCGGTCGGACGGCTGGCGGAGCGACTCGACCGGGAGTGGGAGGCGCGGATGACCATCACCACCCATACTAACCACATCGAACCGTTGGATGGGGCCGAGTTCATCATCCTGTCCATCGAAGTCCCGCCCCGCGAGGAGCTGTGGCGGCAGGATTACGAGATTCCGCTCCGGCACGGCGTGCGCCAGCCCTATGCCGAGAACGGCGGCCCGGGGGGCTTTGCCCACGCCGCTCGCAACATCGGCCCGGTGCTCGAGATCGTGCGCGATATGGAGCAGCACTGCCCCGACGCCTGGCTGATCAATTTTACCAACCCCATGATCCGCATCTGCGACGCCGTGGCCCGCTACAGCCGCATCCGGGTGGTGGGACTGTGCCACCAAATCTATGCCGGGTACGGCATGGTGGGGCTGGCGCTGGCCGACGATCTGGGCATCGAGGTGCCGGAGGGACGCATCAGCACCGAGGCCCACCCGTCGGTCTGGCCGCTGCTGGGGCAGGTTTCGCGCCAGGCGGCCGATCGGGTGGACATCAAGGCCGCTGGCTTGAATCACTTTACCTGGATGCTCGATCTGCGCGACCGGCGCACTGGCGAGGACCTGTACCCCCTCTTTGCCGAACGGTGGGCGGTCTTCGATCCCACCTTCGAGCCGCTGACCCGCCAGTTGTACCGTGCGTTCGACTGTTTTCCCATCCCTGGCGACGAGCACTTGTGCGAATATCTGCCCTGGGCCAGCGACTCCCAGACGAGGCCGTGGGAAAAGTACGACCTCAGCCTGTATGATTGGGACCTGATGGCCCAACTGCGCGAGTTCGGCCACGCTGACATCGCCAAGATGGCCGCTGGACAGGCGACCATCGAGCACCTGCGCCAGGCCGACAGCGAGGGGGCGCTAGAGATCGTCGAGTCCATCGCCGGGGCGCAGAATCACTACCACCTGGCAGTGAACCTGCCCAACCAGGGGTACATCCCCAACCTGCCGGACGGGGCCATCGTCGAGACGCCGGGGCTGGCCAGCGGGATGGGCGTGCAGGGTATAGGCGTGGGCCCGCTGCCGGAGCCGGTCGCCGAGCTGTGCCGGCGCGAGATCACCGTCGCCCGGTTGGGCGTGGATGCCGCCGTCCACGGCGACCGGCAGGCCGCGCTCCAGTGCCTGCTCCTCGACCCGGTCATCACCGACCTGGATGTGGCGCAGCGCATCCTGGACGACTATTTGGAAGCCTACCGCGAGCACCTGCCCCAATTCTGGACGTAAAGAGGTGACATATGAGAGCAAATGGTATCGGGTACTCCACCCCTCCCGCCCGCCTCGACCCCGCTGCCCTGCGGGCCGATTTCCCCATCCTGGTGCGGGAGATCAACGGCCATCCTCTGGCATACCTGGATAACGCGGCCTCGGCTCAAAAGCCCCGCTGCGTGATCGAAGCATTGACGCGGTTTTACAGCCACGGGTACTCGAGCATCCATCGCGGTGTGCACACCCTCAGCGAGGAAGCGACCGCTGCCTACGAGAGCGCCCGCGACGCGGTGACCGCGTTCATCAACGCGCCCGACCGTCGGGGCGTCATCTTTACTCGCAACGCGACCGAGGCGCTCAATCTCGTCGCCGCCGCCTGGGGCCGAGCCAACGTGGGGCCGGGGGATCGCATCCTCGTCACAGAGATGGAGCATCACAGCAATCTGCTTCCCTGGCGGCGGCTGGCCCAAGAGGTCGGGGCCGAACTGGACTACATTCCCATAACGGACGACGGGCGGCTGGACCTCGACGGGTTGGTCCGCCGGCTGACAGGACCGGTCAAGCTGGTCGCCCTGACGCACGTCTCCAACGTGCTGGGCGTCGTCAACCCCATCCCAGAGATCGCGGCCCTGGTCCGAGAACGGGCCGCCGCCGCGCGGATCGTGGTGGACGGCGCCCAGAGCGTCCCCCACCTGCCGGTGGACGTCCAGGCGTTGGACTGCGATTTCCTGGCCTTTTCCGGGCACAAGATGTGCGGACCGACGGGCATCGGGGTGCTGTACGGCCTCCCGGAGCTGCTGAAGGAGGCACCGCCCTTCCTCGTCGGCGGGGGCATGATCGGACGGGTCGAGCGCGCCGAGGCTACCTGGGCTGACCTGCCGGCCAGATTCGAGGCCGGCACGCCTGCCATTGCCGAGGCGGTCGGGTTGGGCGCGGCCATCGCGTACCTGGGCGAGATCGGCATGGCGGCGATATGGGCCCACGAGCAAGAGCTGGTCGCCTACGCCCTGGAGCAACTGCGAGGCCTGCCGGGGGTGCGGGTGATTGGGCCAACGGAGCCGCGGGATAGGGCGGGCGTCGTCGCTTTTACCGTCGCCGCGATTCATCCCCACGACCTGGCCTTTATCCTCGACCAGGAAGGGATCGCCATCCGGGCCGGATTTCACTGCGCCCAGCCCCTGCACGAGGGGTTGGGACTGGGTCCCACGGCTCGGGCCAGCTTCTATCTCTACAACACCCTTACCGAAGTGGACCGACTCGTAGCCGGAATTGAGAGGGCGCAAGCCTTGTTCGGATAGAGGAAGGATTCAGTGGAGACAATGTATCGCGAACAGATTCTGGATCATTACCGCCATCCCCGCAATCAAGGACGGCTGGATCAGCCGGACGTTTCCCACGAGCTGGACAACCCGGTCTGCGGCGACGTGGTGCGAATGGACGTGCGCTTGACCGACGGGCGGGTGAGCGAAGCCCGCTTCAGCGGCCGGGGATGTGTCATCAGTATGGCATCCGCCTCGATGTTGAGCGAGGAAATCCAGGGCCGGAGTGTGTCCGAGTTGATGGCCCTGCAGGAGGCGGATGTGTTCGAGATGTTGGGTGTCACCCTCGGACCGGTGCGGGCCAAGTGCGCCCTGCTGCCGCTACGGGCGCTCCAAGAGGGATTGAGCCGCTTGGAGTGACTCCAACCGGGCCAACAGCGTGCGGGGCAGCCCGTCCCGATTCTGCCGCGTGATGGGGACCACCGTCGGCGAAAGGGCATGCAGGCGGCGCTCCACCCGGTCCACCAACTCGGTCCGCACGACGACGAGGGCCAGCGCGTATTCCTGCTCCGGCAGAACATCCAGCGCCCGTGCCCACCCCTGCCCGCGCTCGATCTCCAACGGCCCCAACTCGTCCACTACAAGCAAGTGACACCTCACCGACTGGGCCAACACCTGGCTGCCCCACGCCAGGACGTCGGGGGCGAAGAGAAAGCGGCCCTGCGTCACCTCGAAGGGGGTCCCGGAGCCATCAGAGTAGGGCGGCAGCGATAGGCGGCGGGTGACGCCAGCCCCCACGTCCACCACGTCCCGCCCCCCGTCGGCGCGAGTCAGGGTGAGAAGGCCGCCGCACGTGTACCCCCGAGCCTGGGCCAGCGCCACCGTCTCGCGGCAGACCGTGGTCTTGCCGACGCCCCGTCCGCCGGTCAGGAGAACGATGACGCGGTCCATCTTTTAATCCTCGTATCCAGGGATGGGACCGAAAGCAGCCTCGATCTCGTCAGGCTCAAAGACCTCCAACATGCAATCCCACCAGGAGAGGCCCGTCGTCTTCTGGAACCGCCACCAGAGAACGTCCGGCCAAAAGTAGCGCCAGCGCCAGAGGGAGGGCACACGCTCCCAACCGTAATCACCGGCCAGGGTGGTAAAATCCACATAATACCCGGAGGGAATGCTCTCCTTGAGCTTGCCGCCCTCGACCATGGCAGCTGCATCCCGCCGCCGAGCCTGCATATCCCATACCCCTTCGCGCAGAGGTTCCCCCATACTGCCGTCCTGCTGAGCGGCGCGCACAAAGACCCGCCAATAGGTCACAGTGCCGATCTCTTCTCGGACCAATTCGACGCGCGGCGGGTTCTCCTCCTCGTAGGGGGCTCGATCCAGGCCAAAGGCCCGCCCGCAGACGTACCACGTCATCCGCGACTGGCCGGCGTAGGGGGTATAGTTCATCGGCAACTGCGCCACACTGAGGCGAGCCAGGTAATCCCAGCCGGCCTCCTGGACCACCCGACGGCGCAGGGCGTTGAAACTCTCGTTCACCCGGTCGGAGAGGTACGCCCGGCTGTCCTCCTCCCCCACCTCGGCCTGGACCGGAGTCGCAGTCGCTGGCACGCTGACGGTGACGCCAGATGTGACACTGGTCGTCGCACTGGTCGTCACGTCCATAGTTGCAACGAGGACATCCTGACCCCCGCCCACCGAAACGACCTCGACCCCCTGGAGTAGGACCAAGTCGTAAGGCGGGCCAGACCGGGGCGTGGGCTGCACCAGTTCCACGTAGAAGGGGGGATCATGCGCTGGCACGTCGGCCTGCGCGCGGGCTATCGTGCGCGGTGAGAGCGACGCGCTCGTCCAGGCCAGATCATCTATGAAACCATCAATGCTGTACACATCGTGAAACAGGGCCCAGCCCGCGATGCTGGCCGCGACTATGTGACTCTGCTCACCCCGCCGATAAGCATAGATAAAGCTCTGTCCATCCGGCGCCCAGGCCGGCGCCAGGCCAGCGCCAAAGACCTCTGTCTGCGCCTGATCGGCGACCATCGTGTCCCAATCAAAAGCCGTGACCTGAATGGATGGATTGCTACGTGGACCACTCACATAGGCGAGTTGACTGCCGTCGGGAGACCAGGCCGGCTCGTATTCGTCCAGATCAGGGCTTTGCGTGACGTTGATGACGGTCTCCACCTGGTCAATCATCTGGACATAGATGTCCTTGTTGCCCTCGCTGAAGGTGGTGTAGGCAATGGCACGGCTGTCGGGCGACCAGGCCGGTTCATAGTTGGGGGCGGGATCAGACGTGATGCGTCGCAGTTGTTGACCGGTAGTGCTCATCACAAAGATGTCCAGGTTGCCCTCCCGGTACGACTCGAACGCGATCCACTGTCCATCGGGCGACCAGGTGGGGTTGGCGTCGAAAGCCGGATCGTGGGTCAGGCGGATCAGTGCACCGCTCAACAGGTCCAGCAGATAGATGTCCCAGTTGTTGGCCCGGTTCGAGGCAAAGGCGATATAGTTTCCATCGGGAGACCAGGCCGGGTCCCGGTCCTCGGCCCCGTCCTTGGTCAACCGCACCAACTGGCGGTCGGTCTGGTTGAGGGCGTACACGTCGGCGTTTCCATTACGCCGCAGGGTAAAGGCGATGGCCCCCCCGCTGCCAAACGGCGTCGGTGTGGGACCGGGCGTCGGGATGGGCGAGTGGTGAGGAGAGGTGGTAGCGGCGATGGGGACCATCACTCGCCGCTCCACCACAGTCGGAGCGCTGGCGGTCTGAAACAGGCCGATTGTCAGCAGAATGAGCACGACCAAGTTGCCCAGCACTAACAGCACCAGCAACCGGACGCCCTGGGGGCGCAGTGTGACGGGCCGCCCGACTTCATCCGGCCGGCGCAGCCAAGCCCACGCCAGCCCGACGCGCGCCCAGAGCCGCCGCAGCCTACCCTTGCGAGCGCCGGTGGGCGTCGGTGTTGGCTCAGCAGTCGAGTCCCCCAACTCGATATCGTCCCGTTCCAATCCATCCTCCATAATGTAACAAGTATACGACGCCTAGGGGGCTTGTCAAGCCCGGCCCGATGGACTATACTACCGGACAGGGAACAGTGGGAACGATCCAGTCCGACGACGGAGGTGGGAGCATGAACCGGGTTTTTGCCGTGTCCGACGCGACTGGGGTGACAGCCGAGCAGGTCCTGAACGCAGCCCTCAAGCAGTTCACCGGCGCCGAGGTCGAGATCGAACGCCGACCGGGCGTGCGCACTCCGGAGCAAGTTCGCCAGGTAGTGCGAGAAGCGGCCAAGGCGGCCGGGTTCATCGTGCACACCTTGGTCTCGGACGATCTGCGGACGACGATGCTGCGCACCGGTCGGCTGCACAACGTGGAGACGATTGATCTGATGGGCCCGCTCCTGGCACGGCTTTCGCAGCATTTATCCATCTCACCAGCCGAGAAACCCGGCCCCCTGAGCCAACTGGATCAAGAGTACTTTCGGCGCATCGAGACCATAGAGTTTGCCTACCGCCACGACGACGGTCAGCGCCCCCACGAGCTGGCTCAGGCCGAGATCGTCCTGGTCGGCGTCTCTCGCACGTTCAAGACGCCGCTCAGCATCTACCTGGCGTTCAAGGGCTGGTTCGTCGCCAACGTGCCCATCGTGCTAAACATCAAACCACCGGCCTCTCTCTTCGATCTGCCGCCGGGACGGGTCTGTGGGTTGACCATCACGCCAGCGAAACTGTGTCAGCTGCGCCAGGCCCGACACAATCACCTGAGAGGGGCAGCCGGGGAATACGCCGACCTGGATTACGTCCGGCGCGAGTTGGAATGCGCCCAGGCCATCTTTCACAGTCAGAGCGGATGGACGGTGGTCGACGTGACCGACAAGCCCATCGAGGAAATATCCTCCGAGATTCTGGCGCTGACCGGAGAGCGCCGACAGTGACGCTCCCCGCCTCTCGTTATGAACTCGGGCGACTCGCTCGTCGGCGGGGTTTCATAAAGCGGCTCACCACCACGGCTTCGTTGTGCATCACCAGCCGATCGCCGACCTCTAGCTCCTCGTAGGGCTTGTCCCACACCTCCCGGACCGGACGGGGAAAGATTCTGATGGGGGCGCCCTCTTCGGCGTGGCGCAGGTCCACATAGGCCTGGCCCACCAGATACCCCTCGGTATCCATGGCGCAGGAGGTCACCTGCCCGATGACCCGTCCCCGGCTGTCGGTCACCACGTCCCCTTGCTTGGGCACCCGCACCCCTTTCTCCTCAATGTGAAAGCGGACCACGACCATCTTGCGTTCCTGGGCATGCTCGATGTAGGCTCGCCGTCCCACGAAAAAGGGCTGATTCAGCTTGATGTACCCGGCGAACCCGGCGTCGTCGGGGCGCAGGTCCAACGGCCCGGCCAGTTCGTGACCATAGAGGGGCAGCCCGGCCTCGATACGCAGGCTGTCCCGCGCCCCCAGGCCGATGGGCCGCAGCCCAAACGGCTCACCCACCTCTAGCAGACGTTCCCACAAGATCACTAGCGCCTCGGGGTGGACAAAAAGCTCAAAACTCTGCGGCTCGCCAGTGTAGCCAGTACGGGCAATGATCAGGTCCAGAACGCCACCCGAAGCCCGACGGGACGGAATCTGGGCTTCCAATACCTCGGTCCGTTTCATCGCCTTCAGCCGTCCCCGGATCTCGGCGACAGCACCAGAGTGCGGCGCCGCATCGAGCAGGGCCAGCAAGATGTCGCGCGAGCGGGGTCCCTGGAGCGCCACCTCGGTCAACCAGGCGTAACTCTCGGTCATCTCGTGCAGATTCCGCAGCTCGGCCCGGAAACTGGTCCGCGCCCAGGGCCGCTGATCGTCGAGGCGAACCTCGCGCTCGTTGACGGCCTGCAGCCATGCCCAATCCTTGTCCGCATTGGCAGCGTTGACCACCAACAAGTAACGAGCCGGTTCGAGCATATAGACCATCAGGTCATCTATCACCCGCCCATCAGGGGTCAAAAAGTAAGAGTACTGCGATTCGCCGGGGCGCAGGGTGTTGACGTCGTTGGTAGTGACTAGGTTGAGAAAGTAGGCGGCGTGGGGTCCACTGACGTCGAAAACGCCCATGTGGGAGACGTCAAAGAGGCCAGCCGCCCCTCGCACAGCCCGGTGCTCGTCGCTAATGGCCGTGTACCACAAGGGCATCTCCCACCCGGCAAAGGGGGCCATCTTGGCGCCGTGCTGCACGTGCCAGGTGTAGAGCGATGTACGGCGCAGCGCCGAGTCTCCCTCCTCTGATTCCAGTTCCTGCCACTCGAAAGATGGCAGCGGTTCGCCGGGCGGGTCGGTGTAGCCATCTGTCGAGAGGCCGATGAAATACGGTTTGTGAGACAGAGGCGGCGTGAACGAGTCCATCTCTCCTATATCAGACCATGTCGCGGCGGCGGGTAAATCCTGTCCCCCTCCCAGGTCCCGCACGACGACCGGTCCGGGGAGCTTGGCCCACAAGTCTTTATCGTCGAAACGGACGTAGCCATCGGAGAGATTACGCAGCCAGGCTATCACCCGCCTGGCCCGGTCGGCGGGCAGCGCCAGCCAGTACCGGTGATACCGAAAGCCAGGTCGTTGAATCTGGGCCATGCTCATGACCCGGCCATCCCGCTCCAACAGCGCGACGGGCTGCCACTCGCCCTGTTTGAGGTCCGCCACGTCAGTAGGCGTCACCTGCTCGATAAACGCGGCGGCCAGGTTTCCCACCACCTCGATCAAGCTGTACGCTTCCTCCCGGGGGCGCAGATCAGGCACCAGGCAGTGATGAGGATACCCGCTGCATGGCAGCTCGAAATCAATGCCAGCCTGGTCCGCCAGTTCCGCCACCTCGACGCGCAGATCCTCCAGCATGTCGAAATCCACCTTGCCCCGGTAGATCGGTCCGCGCACCCCGGTGTAGGTGAACGGCTCGATGCTGTTCATAGCGCGGGCGATGATGTGGGCGATTCGCTCCATCTCTGGCTCCCGCAGTCCCCGCTGGGTGACCCAGGGCGTGCCCAACCGGATACCGCTGGGGTAGGCGGCAGTTCGGTCGCCGGGGATGGTGTTTTTGTTGACCACGATGCCGATCAGGTCGAGAACCGCCGCCGTGACGTCCCCCATCAGCGGGGTGTCGTCCCGGCCGTGAATCGTCTTGCAGTCGAGAAGCAGCAGGTGGCTTTCGGTGCCTCCACACGGGACGCGCAGCCCCTGGGCCGTGAGAGCCTGTGCCAGAGCGGCGGCGTTCGCCACCGTCTGATGTTGAAGCTGCCGGAACTGTTCCGTCTGTGCCAGACGAAAAGCGACAGCCATCGCCGCGAACTTGTTGACGTGGGGTCCGCCCTGGAGACCGGGAAATACCATGTGGTCGATCTTTTGCGCCAGAATGGGGTTGGTGGTGAGGATACACGCGCCGCGGGGTCCGCAGAGCGTCTTGTGGGTCGTGAACGAGATGACATCGGCGTACCCCAGGGGGGTGGGGAATGCCCCAGCGATGACCATACCCGCCACGTGAGCGATGTCGGCCAGGAGATACGCCCCCACCCGGTCGGCGATGCGGCGAAACATGGCCCAATTGGGCAGACGGGGGTAGGAGGTGTAGCCAGCAATGATCAGCCTGGGCCGGTGTTCCTCCGCCAACTCGGCGATCTCGTCGTAATCGAGCAGCTCGGTCCGCTCATCCACGTGATACGAGATGACGTTGTACAGCCGACCCGAGATATTGACTGGGCTGCCGTGGGTCAGGTGACCGCCGTGGGAGAGCGCCATCCCCATAATCGTGTCGCCCGGTTTCAATAGCGCCTGCTGAACAGCGACGTTGGCTGGCGCGCCAGAAAGAGGCTGGACGTTGACATAGATCTGGTCAGCCGAGATGTCGGCGGTGGCAAAGGCCTCGGCGCAGCGGCGGCGGGCCAACGATTCGATCACGTCCGCGTATTCGACGCCCCGGTAATAGCGGCGATCGCCGTAGCGGCGGTAGTAGGCCAGGTGATGCTCATAGTCCAGGATCTCGTCCTCGGCCAGCCAGTGAGTCTCAGGATTGGGGTAGCCCTCAGCATAAATGTTCATCAGCACCGAGCTGAGCGCCTCTCGGACCGCCCACGGCGAGCTGCTCTCCGAGGAAATCATGATCAACTTGCGCGCTTGCCGTTCCTTTTCCAGCTCGACCAATTGGGCGACGGCCGGGTCCAGATCACCCAAAGCGCCGCGAAAGAGAAAATCATCGTGCCAAGACATTACGACCTCCAATAGGGTATGATTGAGTGACTCGCAGCACTCATTGTACCCCTCACCTCTGGGGCTGTCAAATTGACATTTATCCTGGCGTAATGTAGAATAAGGACCAACTGCATCACCACGCTATGGGATGTGGGGGAGAGACTGCCATGGTGATAGGCAGACACCGAAGGGGCAAGCCGATGCGCGGGCTGGTCGCAGCGGCGAAACTCTCAGGTAGCAGGACCCCGTATCCCGGCACCTCTGGAAAGTCCTTCGGGCACCGACGGGGCAAGACCCGGCAGCGGCGGGAGGAATCTCTCAGGTTCGTAGACAGAAGACGCACAGCCAAGCAAGTTTGTGCGTCCCTTTTTTGTTTGACCAATCACAATTCAGTTTAGTAAAGGAGGTTGTAATGTACAAGAAACTCTTTATCCCAGGACCTACCCACGTGCGAGACGAGATTCTGCAAGCACAGGCAGCCCCCATGATTGGCCACCGGGCGTCGGAATACTCGGACTTGCAGGCCGATCTGACGCCCAAGCTTCAGACCATGCTCTACACCGAGCAGCGAGTCTACCTCTACGCCTGCTCCTCCACCGGCATGATGGAAGGGTCCGTGCGCCAGGCATCCACCCAGCGCATCCTGAACACCGTCTGTGGAGCCTTCTCCAAGCGGTGGCATCAACTCACTGCCGCCAACGGGGTGCCTTGCGACAAGATCGAAGTGCCGATGGGCCAGGCCATCACGCCCGAGATGGTGGACGAAGCGCTCTCCAGTGGGGCGTACGACGCCATCACCATCGTGATGAACGAGACGTCCACCGGCCTGATGAACCCGATACAGGAGACCGCCGCGCTGATTCACGCCAAGTACCCCGACGTGCTGATCCTGGTGGACGCCGTCAGCGCCATGGCCGGGGCCAAGATCGAGTTCGACGCCTGGGGTCTGGACGTCTGCCTGGCGGGTGTACAAAAATGCTTCGCTCTGCCGCCCGGCCTGACAGTCTGCGCGGTGAGCGACCGGGCGCGGGAACGAGCCTTGCAGGTGCCCAACCGGGGCTACTACTTTGCTTACGATCAGATGGACAAGCGGTACGAAAAGCATCAGACGCCCGCCACCCCGGCCATCAGCCTGCTCCATGCCCTCAACGCGCAGATGGACGCCATCCTGGCCGAAGGGTTGGAGAATCGCTGGAACCGGCACAAGGAGATGGCGGCCTACGTGCAGGATTGGGCTCGCAAGCATTTTGCGCTTTACTCGGATGAAAAGTATCTCTCCCACACCGTGACCAACGTCGAGAACACGCGTGGCATCAGCGTGGCCGATCTGAACAGCGAGCTGGGCAAGCGGGGCGCGATGATTTCCAACGGCTACGGCGACCTGAAGGAAAAGTGCTTCCGCATCGCGCACATGGGCGATCTGACGCTGGAGGATCTCGAGTGGCTCACGGCGCAGATCGAGGACATCCTGGGACTTTAGAAATCAGGGCCAGACCCGGAAGGAGACATACCGATGAAACTATTGATTTGCGATCCAACGGACGCCTCGGCTATCGAAGCGATGCGTGAAGCAGGGATCGAAGTAGACGTGCAGGACGACATCACGCCAGAGGACCTGGAAACGGTCATCACGAATTACGACGCCCTAGTGGTGCGCAGCCGGACCAAGGTGCGCGAACCCCTGATCGCCCAGGCGACCAACCTGAAACTGGTCATCCGGGGCGGCGTGGGATTGGATAACATTGATGTTGCGTATGCCGAGTCGAAGGGAGTCGAGGTGCGCAATACCCCCTCGGCCTCGTCCAACTCGGTAGCCGAGCTGACCATCGGCTATCTGCTGGCCCTGGTGCGCCAGATCCCCCAGGTGACCGCTTCCATGGAGCGTGGCGAGTGGAAGAAAAAAGAGTTCAGCAAAGGGAGCGAACTGGCGGGCAAGACGCTGGGATTGATCGGCCTGGGACGGATCGGCAGCATGGTGGCGCAAAAGGCGCACGCGCTGGGGATGGAGGTGCTCTTTTACCGACGCACTCCTACCACGGTGGAGTACGCCACCCAGGTCTCGCTGGACGAGCTGTTGAAACGGTCTGACTTTGTCTCCCTCCACGTGCCCCACACGCCAGAGACTCATTACATCATCGGGGCGGAAGAGATCGCCAGGATGAAGGAGGGGGTCTATATCGTCAATTGCGGGCGCGGCGGCACCCTGGATGAGGTCGCTCTGCACGCGGCCGTGGCAAGTGGTCACGTGGCAGGGGCCGCGCTGGACGTCTTTGAGGACGAAAAAGGGGAGCAGGGGCGGCGATTTATGGATCAGCCGCAGGTGATCTGCTCTCCTCACATCGGCGCTGGTACATCGGAGGCGAAGGGACGCGTGGGCGAGGAAGTCGCGCAGATCGCCATCGAAGTGGCGAACCGCTGAATCCAGCCCCATCGAACGCAGGCGATCCGACGAGCGACACTGGGGCAAGCGACACCCTGCCCCAGTGTCGTAACATCAACGATACCCGAATCAGATAGGAGGCAAGCTATGGCCATGATCCAACCGTTCAGAGGAGTACGTTACAACCCGGAAAAGATCAGCGATCTCTCCCAAGTCATCAGCCAGCCCTACGACCGGGTGCGGCACGGGCTGCAGGACAAGTATTACGCCCAAAGCCCCTACACCATTGTGCGCATCATCAAGGGTAAGGAGCAGGAAGGGGACGATCTCGACGACAACGTCTACACCAGGGCGCGGGATTATTATCAGACCTGGGTGCAGGAGGGCATCTTGATGCGAGAAGAGGCTCCCGCGCTGTACGTTCTTCACCAGACCGTCACACTCCCTGACGGCAACACCAAGACTCGCAAGGGATTTATTGCCGCGCTAGAGTTGAGCCGCTTCGACGAGGGCATCGTCCTGCCCCACGAGCGCACGCTCTCCGGCCCCAAAGTGGACCGTCTCAACCTGCTGCGGGCCACGGCAGTCAACTTTGGGCACATCTTTATGCTCTATCCCGGCAACAGGATCAACGAATTGCTGGGAGCAGCCATCCAGGGCCAGCCCGGATTTGAACTGCGCGAGATGTTCGAACACGACGTGCTGCAGCAGTTCTGGCCCGTGACCGATCCAGGCGTGATCCAGGCCGTGATGGAGGAGATGGCCCCCAAGCGCAACCTGATCATCGCCGACGGGCACCACCGCTACGAAACAGCGCTGAATTATCGGGACGAGATGCGAGGGCAGCATCCCGACGCCCCCCCCAATGCCGGTTTCAACTATCGCATGGTGACATTCGTGAGTATGGAGGACCCCGATCTGGTGATCCTGCCCACTCATCGTCTGATCCACTCGTACGACCGCATGGACGGATCTGAGGTGTTAGAACAGGCGGCCAAGTATTTCGAGGTCACGCCGGTGGCCGACCGGGCCGCGTTGGAGGCCGCCCTGGCAGAGGCCACGCCGGAGCAGCCTCGCTTCGGCCTCTACGACGGCAGCTATGCCGTGCTGACACTGCCAGGATCCGAGGTAATGGCCCGCGCCCTGCCTGAGCGAGACCCGGCCTGGCGCATGCTCGATGTCAGCATCCTGCACGAACTGTTTATCGAACAGGTGCTCGGGATCGACAAGGAAGCGGTCGAGCGCAAGGAGAATATCGAGTATTTGCGCGACCCACAGATGGGGTACGACACCGTGGATCAGGGAGAGGCCCAGTTTCTGTTGATACTGAACCCGACGCGGATGGAACAGGTGCGGGCTTGTACCGCCGCCGATGAAAAGATGCCCCAGAAATCAACCGACTTTTTCCCCAAGGTGATCAGCGGGCTGGTGATGATGCCGATCGGCGTGGAAGAGCGGCTGTAATCCAGACCGCCCCCGGCGATAATCGAAGCACGACCGTAGACGTTTCGAGGGAGCCGATTGGCTCCCTCGAAACGTCTACCGTCATGCGATCTCAATCAGTCAACCCTCTTCCACCAACTTTTGGTAGGCCCCGTGCCAGAGGGCAGGATCCCGGGTCATCTTTTTGACCTTCACGTCGGAAAAATAGGGCATCAGGCGGGCCAAAATGACCGGGAGTTGATCCCACATCCCCCTGTAGATGACGGTGCTCAACTCATCGGCCAGTGGATCCAACCAGCGCCACTCCTCACGAAAGCGCTCCGCTTTCATCCAGTAATCCCGCTTTTCCCACGCCCCAATAGTCTGATCCACCGTATCCGCGATGCCGTGCAGGCAAAAGACGATCAGGGCGGCCAAGTCCCTGGCCTCCTCATCCAACTGCGGCTTTTGAGTCAAAAGCCGCAGCGCTTCGGCGATGGTGCGGCGGTGATGATTGCGGGTCTTTCCCGGCCCGTCAAGAGAGATAACTCGACTCATTGAATAGAGGCTCCTTTGCTCTGGCGTGCTACCTATGTGTTGGCATTATTGAGACTGTAGACCGCCATATCCCGCAGCAAGGGGTGTTCGACAATCACCCCCGCTTCCATCGCCTCGGCAGCGGCCAAGGCCCACAGGGCCAGTTCCGTTCCATCCTGCTCGTCATAGAGTTGCCGTAACAACCAGGCCTGACGCCGCAGCCGATCGGGCATCGTGCGGCGGTAGGGGTACTTCTCGCTCAGCGCCGCCTCCACCACCCGAGTGATCAACGCCTCGAAAGGCTTGCTCCCCGGTTCGACCTGGTTGCGCCGAAGCAACCTGCGATACTCGGAGAGAAAGGGGGCCACCTCATCGGGATTAAAGAACCAGTACTCGAACGAGTCCAGATCCAAGAGTTGGCCACACTCGCTCAACAGCGCCTCCTGCCGGGCCGGTTCCAGCACCGGCAGGGGGAATACTTCCGGCGGCTGCGGATCCGTTCCCTCCAACCATCCCTGCCAGACCATAGAGCTGGGCGGCAGACGACGGTGAGCGTCCAGCGTCGTCTGGTATGCAGCAGCCACGGCCGCTCGAGCGTGCTCCAACTCCACATCCACAAACTCGAGAGAGGTAAAGGAATCTTCCATCTCCTGCAACTCGTCCTCGTCGACTATGACGCTGAAACAGTCCTTGATCCCTTCATGATCGTTGAACATCCAATCTACCACCCGCAAGTTGCCTTGAGGCAGTTCCCGCGCCAGGAAGAGCACCTGTCCCCCACTGCCATCAATGAGGCTTAACGCACAGTAGACCAGTGGGAGCGACATTGGCACGATCCAAGGTGGAGGTTGTTCCCCCCGATCCTGGTCAGAAACGCCAAAGCGAGTGCGCAGCCGCAAGGCCGCGTTCCCGGCTGCGTGACGGACCGTGCGAGACGGGTCGTACTCGGCGCGCTCCTCCAAGAGGGGCACAAGCATCGGCTCCTTCAACCGCTCCAGGCCTTCGATGGCCGTCAACACCACGCTATCCTGATCGGCATGGAGCAGCGCGACCAACAGGAGCAAGAGACGCGCATCCCCCAGGGGAGCCAGGACCTCGCTGACGTACTGCTCCTGCAGCTCTGCCGGCCCCTCCTCCATCGCGTGCAAAAATCCGTCCACTTGGGCCGGATCCTCAATGGTCGTCAGCAGCCTTTCCAACGAACGCTGCATCAATGCATCTGGATCCGAGATGACCCGTTGAAAGGTCTGGTCGTCAATCGGCGACCCCAGTTCGTCCAGCACGTGAATGATGGCCATTTTTTCCTCATCGCTGTACTGGGAGCGGCGGAGCATCCGTCGTAGCGGCTTGACGGCCCGCTCGTCATCCAACTCGTGCAGCAACTGGAGGCCAACCAGGTGCATCTCTTCGTCCGATGCGTCAAGCAAGGCCAGAGATTGAGACAAAGCCTCATCCGGGAAATCGTACAACTGGTCCACAATCTCTTCGGCCTGCTCGATGGTCATGTCGCCACTGACGTACCCGTCCCGAAACTGGGCGATCAAATCAGCGACCTTTCTCTCGACCCCTGAACTCGATTTTTTCTTCACCATATCCCTCCTGAGGGAAAAGACCCTTATACCCTCCCGGCAATGTCCTGTTCGACTCTAGTCCATCCCCTAATCCTGAGCGCCCATCTGCATGCGAGGCCCATCCTCCCGCTCCGGGAAGCGGGTTAGAATCGTCGCCTCTATCGGCAGCGCGACTTTGCCGCGCTGGAGCAGCGCCTCCTCCAGCGGCTTGCCGTGCAAAGCAAAGATGGCAATGGGAGTGTCCGGCTCGGTATATCGCCGGTCTACGATAGCCAGTCCCAGCAAGTAACCGGCGGCATCAATGGAACAACTCGTCACCTGGCCGATCTGGCTGCCTTTTTTGTTGATCACCGGATCGCCGGTGTGGGGCATGCGCTCGCCTTTCTGATTGACGCGGAAGCGGATCACCTCGCGGTTGCGCGTCGCTTCCTGCGCCAACAGCACATCCCGCCCGATGAAGAACGGTTTATGATACTTGACATAGCCAGGGAAGCCAGCCTCGATGGGCGTGATGTCGAACGGGCCGGCCAACTCGTGACCGTAGAGGGGCAGCCCGGCCTCGGTGCGGGTCGAGTCACGGGCCGCCAGCCCGGCCGGCTGCACGCCGAACGGCGCGCCGGCCGCCAGGATCGCCTGCCAGAGTTGGACGATCTGGTCGGGGTGGACCAGGATCTCGTACCCCCACTCCTCGCCGGTGTAGCCGGTGCGGGCGATGACCAGCGGAATGCCCGCCAGCTCACATTCGATCAGGTCGGTGCGGCGGACGCGGGCCAGTGCGGCTCGCAACGCCAGGTCGTCGGTCAGCGCCTGGAGCGTCGGCAGCGAGGCGGGGCCTTGCAGCGCGATGTCCCGTTTCTGCCGCTCGCCAGCGGTCGGGTCTTTCAAGTTGAGCAGCGTCGCCGACGCCTCCACTTGCAGCCAGGGGCGGCGGCGGTCAATGACCACCCGCCGCTCGTTGACCGCGTTGAGCCAGCCCCAATCCTTGTCCTCGTTGGCGGCGTTGACGACCATCAGGTACAGGTCGGGCCGGCGGCGGTAGACCATCACGTCGTCAATGATGTTGGCGTCCGGGTCGAGCAGATAGGCGTAGCAGGACTGCCCGTCTTCCAGCCAGGCCGCATAGTTGGAGCAGACCACATCCAGAAAGGCGGTGGCGTGGGGGCCGCTGATCTCGAAGGCGCCCATGTGCGCCACGTCGAACAGGCCGGCCGCTTCTCGCACCGCCTGGTGTTCCTCGCCAACCGAGGTGTACCAGACCGGCATCTCCCACCCGGCGAAGGGGACGAGTTTGGCTCCCAGCGCTTTGTGGGTCTCATACAGCAGAGTGCGCTTGAGGGGCGACTCTGGTTCCTCCCACCGCCATTCCTGCTTGTCCCCTGCGTCCGGCCCGAACGGATCCAGGTGCGCTTGGCCCACGAAATACGGTTTCGTCAGATCGAACCGCTCCGGGTGAGCGGTGAATAACTCGCCGGCTGGCGTCCCTGCGTCCGCCGGTCGCTCTGCGTGTTGCCCCCCGGTCACTTCCTCGACCACGACCGGCCCTTCGACTTTGCGGAAGATGTCGGCGTCGTCGAAGAGGGTGTAGCCGTCGGCGAGGCCGCGCAGCCAGGCGGTGACGCGGGCCGCGTGGGCCGGCGTCGGCGTGACCCGGTAGACGTCCCGACCCCATTCGTCCCCGGCTTCGCGCGCCACGACGACCTGGTCCATCAAGCGGCCCTGTCGGTCGAGCATGTACGTCGTGACTGCATCGCCCACCGCCAGTTCGGCCACGTTGGCGGTGACGACCTGCTGCACGAACGGTCGCGCCCGCCAGCCGGTGATCCGCAGACTGATGGCTTGCGGCGCGGCGTCCGGGGGCAGAAAGGTGTAGTGCGGATAACCGCTGCGCTGGTACTCAAAGTCAATGCCGGCTTTTTCGGCCAGCGTGGCCACCCCGTGACGGACATCTTCCAGCACGTCCAGCTCGATCTTACCGCGCGGCAGGGTGCCGATCAAGCCAGTGTAGGCGAACGGTTTGATGTGAGAGACGATGCGGTGAATCAGGCCGGCCAGCGTGTCCATGTCGGCCTCGTCCAGGCCGCGCTGCGTGACCCACGGTGTGCCCAGCCGGACGCCGGTCGCCTGAGCGGTCTCGGCGTCGCCGGGGATCGTGTTCTTGTTGGCGACGATGCCCGCCAGGTCGAGGATGCGGACGGCCGGCTCGCCCCAGACCGGGAAGCCGGTGTCGGAGGCGACGGATTTCAGGTCGAGCAGGAGCAGGTGTGTGTCGGTGCCGTTGTAGGCCAGGCGCAGGTCGCGCGCTTGCAGGCCGGCCGCCAGCGCCTGGGCGTTGGCGACGATCTGGCGCTGAAGCTGCTGAAACTGCTCCGTCTGGGCGATCTCGAAGGCGACGCACAGCGCCGCGAATTTGTTGACGTGGGGGCCGCCCTGTTCGCCGGGAAAGACCGCCATGTCAATCGCCTGGGCCAGCTCTTCGTCGGTGGTCAGCACCACCGCGCCACGCGGCCCGCAGATCGTCTTGTGAGTGGTAAAGGTCGTCACATCGGCGATGCCGACCGGGTTGGGATAGACGCCGGCGGCGGCCATGCCGGCGGCGTGGGCGATGTCGGCCATCAGGTAGGCGCCGACCTCGTCGGCGATGGCGCGGAACTTGGCCCAATCCGGGGCCCACGGGTAGGACGTGTACCCGGCGACGATGATGCGGGGACGATGGGCGAGCGCCAGGTCGCGGATCTGGTCGTAATCCAGCCGCTCGGTCTTGGGGTGCACGCCGTAGGAGACGACCCGGTAGCGCTGCCCAGAGATGTTGAACTCGGAGCCGTGGGTCAAGTGGCCGCCCTGGAACAGGTCCAGCCCCATCAACGTGTCACCTGGCTTTAGCAGCGCCCAGTAGACGGCCAAATTGGCCGCCGCGCCGGAAAGGGCCTGCACGTTGACGTGGATATGCTCCGGCTCGAGGTCGCCGTGGGCCATGATCTGGGCGCACCGCCGCTGAGCCAGGCACTCGACAAAGTGGACATAATCCACGCCTTTGTAGAAACGCCGGTCGGCGTAACGGCGGTAGAAGGCCAACTGCCAGTCCACATCTCACAGCCGCTCCTCTGGATCGCGGGTCATGCGCAGCGGTGGGTAGCCCTCGGCGTAGACGTTTTGGAAGACGGAGCCGAGCGCCTGCCGCACCGCTTTGGGAGCCGAGGATTCAGACGGGATCATGATGAGTTTGCGGGCCTGGCGTTCCTCCTCCCAGCGGATGAGGTCGGCCACGAAGGGAGCGACCTGCTCCAGGTCGGACCGGAAGAGAAAATCGGATCGAGAATCAGACAAAGATGCCATTGGACAGACTCCTTTCAGAACCACATATCATCGGTTACCGCCGTATTGTAGCACCGAGAGAGAATGAGGGCAAGAAACGAATCGCGCATGCTGCACAAGAAATTTGTCACATCTCAGCCCTGTCGAAAGGACAGAACGGTGCGGCGCAGCTCGCGACATCAAGTTGACAACTCGGCAAAGACAAGTATCATAGTCAACGTGCGATTTCACATCGGTGGGACATTCCCACGCCCTGCACAGATTGAAACAAGGGGTATTTATACCAATGCGTTCAAATGCTCTCCGCTTCTGGTCTCTGCTCCTGGTCGGTATTTTGGCACTGGTGGGCCTGGGCCTGCTGATGGCATTCTTGGGGCGCGAGCCGGGAGCCTCCCGACCCATCGCCACCACGCCGGAGCCTACCCCGGTTTCCACATCAGACCTGGCGGACCCGATTGTGGCACACGTCAATGGACAGCCCATCAGACGCTCCGCCTGGTCTCAGGCCCATCTGCTAGATCAGGTGATGAACAGGATCGCGGGACAGCCTCCCCCCACGGCTGACGAGACACTCCAGCGACTGATCAACGAAGCGCTGCTGCTGGAAGCTTTTCCGCCCCCTCGAGAACCTCAGCGCGAGGAAATCGAGGCCCAGATCACCGCGCTGGAAAACGCCTGGGGGGTCGACGACGACACGGTGTCGGCCGCGCTGAAGGATGCCCAGCTCACCCGGACGGCGTTCGAGCAGGCGATCACACACCTGATCCAAGTCCAGGAGAGCCTGGAGGCGCTGCAAGCCCAGGGACACGCCGCGACGACCTGGCTGGAGACACAGCGGGCCAGCGCCGAGATCCTTCTCACCGAGGACACGCAAGCGAGCGCCGCCCAACTCCCCATCGTCCAACCGCCGGCCCAGACACAGAGCACACCGCCGGAGACGCCGGTGAACACGCCCCCCCCCAGTCCCAGCCCGGCTCCTCCTACCGTCGCCACTGCCGTCTCTCCAACCGATCCCGCTCCCGCCCCTCAAACCCCCGCGCTGCTCGAGATAGCACCCGATTTCAGCCTGCCACAGGCCGGCAGCGACAACTCGTTCAATCTGGCGACCCAGTTGAGCACGGGGCCGGTGGTGCTGATCTTTTTCCAGCGATGTGGCTGAGGGCCCGACCGCACGCAACTCGTGCAGTTGCAAAACAATTATCAGGCCTTTCAGAACGCTGGCGCTGAAATCGTCGCGCTGGCCGTCAGTTCTGTCTCAGCGGTGAACAGCGCCCGCCAGACCACGGGCGCCACCTACCCGATGCTCGCCGACGCTCAACACCAGGTGGCCGAAGCATACGGCATCTACAATCTGCTGGGCGACAAGTTGGCCGCGCCGGCTGTCTTTGTCATTGATACCGATGGTCGCATTACGTGGCACCACGTCGGCCAGAACACAAACGATCGGCCCAGCGTGCGAACCATCCTGGAACAATTGCCCCAGCAGCGGTAACCGCGCACCCTCAAGGATGAAAACGGAGCAAGTTGGCAATCCGCCCTGCCTCGATCATCATTTTTGACAGAGGGGTGGACCGACCAGGTGATAGATAAAACGACCGAGAGCTACAACCAGACCGCCGTCCGCTACGCCGCTCGGCCATTCTATCCCCTGGAGCAAGAACTGGCGCGCTTCAGGCACATGATGCCAGCGGGCGGGTTGACCCTCGACGTGGGATGTGGGCCGGGTCAGTATGCCGGCGCTCTGATCTCGCGCGGGCTGCGCGTCACGGCCCTGGATCTTTCGTGGGGCATGCTGCACCAGGCTCAACAGAACAGTCTGGCCCTTTTGGTCCAGGCGGATATGCGCCGTCTTCCTCTTGCGGACGCCGCAGCTGACGGCTGCTTTGCCTGCGCCTCCCTGCTGCACCTGCCACGCCCTCGAGCCTCGCTGACGCTGATCGAGTTTCGCCGCGTCCTGTGTCCCGGAGGCGCGCTCTACGTCAGCGTCAAAGAAGGGATGGGCGAGGAATGGGTGACCGACCGGGAGGGACACAGTCGCCACTTTGTCTACTACGATCCAGAGGGAATTGACACCGTCATCCAGGCAGCCGGGTTCGAGTTGGTGGATGGATGGATCAGTCCACCAGGCCCAGGACAGGCCCACAACTGGATCAATCGCTTTGCAGTGGCCCGATAGTCCATCCCCCAGCCCTCCGCTTGCACAGGAGATAAGATAGTCTATAATTAGAACAAGTCAGGTAACGGATAAGGAGGTGTTACGTTGCGCGTCATAGAATCTGGTATCGGAGAGATGATCCAGCCGCCCGATCTGGACGGTTTCCGGGCCTGGAACCGAGAAAAGAAATCGCGAGAGCTGGTGGACAAGGTGATGACGGATGCGGAAGCGATCTCTCGTTTCGTCACCGACGGCTGCTACATCGGCACCGAGCTGTACGGCACCGTGCGCTGCCCTATGACACTGGTGCGCGAGGTCGTGCGGCAGGGCAAGAAGGACCTGCGGGTGGCCGGTCAGGGCGTGACCGAGCTGGACCTGTGGCTGGGGGCTGGCCTGGTCAAGACGCTGGACATCACCTACATCGGGCTGGAGGTGTTTGGCGTCTCCAGCGCTCTGCGGCGAGCGGTCGAGAGCGGTCAGGTCGAAAAAGTGGTCGAGTGGTCGAACGGCGGCATCACCTGGCGCTTCAAGGCCACCGCGATGGGCGTCCCCTTCATCCCCATCCGCGCGATGCTGGGGACCGACACCCTGAAATACAGCGCCGCCAAAGTAGTCGAGTGCCCCTTCACCGGGATGTACGTCTGCCTGATCCCTGCCCTGATCCTGGACGTGGGGCTAATCCACGTCCATCGAGCCGACAAGTACGGCAACGCCCAAATTGACGGCATTTCTGGCTTTGCCTTCGAAATGTCGCGGGCCTGCAAGCGGCTCATCATCAGCGCCGAAGAAATCATAGACACCGAGGAACTGCGGCGGTATCCCGACCGGACCATCATCCCCTACTACCTGACGGACGCGGTGGTCCACGCCCCCTACGGCTCCCATCCCGGCGAGATGGTCTACTGCTACGCCCGGGACGAGCGGCAGTTGCGGGAATGGGTCGAGGCGTCCAAGACGGAGACGGATACCCAGGCCTACCTCCAAAAGTACATCCACGATCTGGCGGATCACCAGGAATACCTGGATCTGATTGGGCCGCAGCGGTTGGAACAATTGCGAGCCGAGGAGGAGGGGCGACGATGAACGAATTGGAATACAACCCGACGGAACTGCTGATCTGCATCGCGGCGCGCCAAATGCCCGACAGTGTCACCGCCTTTATCGGCACCGGCATCCCCATGCTGGCCGCCAGTCTGGCCCAAAAGATGCACGCTCCCAACCTGGTCCCCATTTTCGAGTTTGGCGGCACAGGGGCACGGCTGGAAAAGCTGCCCCGGGCCGTGGGAGAGAGCCGCACGTTCTACAAGGGCGTAGCGGCCTCGGGCATCTGCGACATTATGGAGACCGCCACGCGCGGTTTTGTGGACCTGGGTTTCTTGGGAGGGGCGCAGATCGATCCCTACGGCAATCTGAACTCGACCATCATTGGCCCCCAACACCACCCACCCAAGGTCCGACTGCCCGGCTCCGGAGGGGGCAACGACGTCGGCTCCCTCTGCTGGCGAACGATCATCATTATGCGGCACGACCAGCGCCGCTTCATACCGCACGTGGACTTTATCACCACGCCGGGCTACCTCACTGGTCCGGGCGCTCGCGAGGCGGCCGGCCTGCCCCCGGATACCGGCCCCTACCGGGTGGTGAGCACCCTGGCGCTGCTCGACTTTGAGGAAGAGAGCAAGCGCATGCGGCTGCTCTCCACCCACCCAGGTGTCACGGTAGACCAGGTGATCGAGAACACCGGTTTTGACCTGATCGTCCCGGCAGAGATCGGCTCCAACGCGCCGCCGACGGCTGAGGAACTGCGTCTGCTGCGAGAAGAGATCGACCCGGAGGGATTTTACATCTGATGAAATTTCGTATTATTGTCAACCCTACGGCCGGCCGGGGCAGCGGCGCAGAAGCGCTGCCCCAGATCGAGCAGTTGCTGCACACCTACGGATTAGACTTTGACACCGTGCGGACAGAACGGCCCTGGCACGCCGCCGAGCTGGCGCAGGAAGCGGCGAGCACAGGATACGACGTGGCGGTAGCGGTGGGCGGCGACGGCACCGCCAACGAAGTCCTCAACGGCTTGATGCTGGCCAAACAGGCGCGCCCTCACACCTGTGCCATGGGCGCGCTGCCCGTGGGCCGGGGCAACGATTTCTCCTACGGTATGGAGATTCCCAGTGATCTGGAGAGCAGTTGCCGGGCATTGGCTCAAAATCACCGCCGCACTATAGACGTTGGACATGTCGTGGGCGGTCTTTATCCCAAAGGGCGGTATTTTGGCAACGGGATCGGCATCGGGTTCGACGCCGTCGTCGGATTCGAGGCCGTCAAACTGACCTGGCTGACCGGCTTTCCATCCTACATCGTCGCCACCCTCAAGACCGTCTTCCTGTACTACCGGGCCCCCCTCACCGAAATCAAGTACGACGATCAAGCCATCACCCATCCCTCGCTCATGATCTCGATCATGAACGGCCAGCGGATGGGCGGCGGATTCTACATGGCTCCAGAGGGACGCCCCGACGATGGCTGGCTGGATCTGTGCATCGCCCGGGAGGTCAACCGCGCCCGCATCTTTGGTCTCATCCCGCATTTTATGCGCGGCTCTCAGGCTACTCGATCTCCCATCACGATGACGCGAGCACGGCACGTCGTCGTGACCGCCGTCGAGGGGGTGCTACCCGCCCACGCCGACGGGGAGACCCTGTGCGTCACAGGCCGCAAGTTGGAAGTAGAGCTGCTGCCGAGCCAACTCGACATCATCTGCCAGCCCGCGGAGGCCACATCATGATCCTCAACCCTCCCTTCCTGCCTCAGAAATGGCACGTTCGGGCCAGAACCCTCACACACCACGTCGTGACGACGACGATCAGGGGATTGACCCACGTCCTCTGCCGGGTGGACGACGCGCACTTGGCCCACGTTCCTCATCAGGGGCCCCTCCTCCTGGTCGCCAATCACGTCAACTTTTTGGAAGCGCCCGTGATCTATACCCGGCTGCAACCGCGCCCAGTGGTGGGATTTGCCAAGGCCGAGACGTGGGACAACCCGGCATTGGGCGCGCTTTTCACACTATGGGGCGCGATCCCATTGCAACGCGGCGCAGCCGACACGGCCGCCCTCCGGCAAGGTCTGGAGATGCTCAAGGCCGGCTTTATACTGGCCGTGGCCCCAGAAGGCACTCGCAGCGGAGATGGACGGTTGCAGCGCGGTCATCCTGGCATCGCCTTTCTGGCGCTGCACAGTGGCGCTCCCATCCTACCCATCGCCTACTATGGAGGAGAGCGCTTCTGGACCAATCTCCCCCGGCTAAGACGGACCGACTTTCACATCGTCGTGGGACAGTCCTTCCATCTGGTCATCGGTGGAACTCGAGTGGACCGCCAGACGCGCCAACAAATAACTGACGAGATCATGTACCAAATGGCGACCCTGCTGCCCCCGGCCTATCGAGGGGCCTACGCTGACCTGGGCGCTGCTACCGAGACCTATCTGCGATTCCCACCAGGCACGAGAAGCAATCTGAACAGAGGCGGGACGTATGATGCTTGACAAATCCCTCTATTTCCGGTATAGTTCGCGCGGCCTGTCGCGTTTGGCCGTGGCGGTAGGGAGGGAGACCTAGACAACATGCGATGCCGGCGTATCATTCTCGCCATCACCCTCGTGATGGCGGTCTTTGTAATGGGGACTCACCCCCCTATCCGCGCGCAAGCTGACCCCCCTCCCGAACCCTCGGTGCTCTCTTCCTACTGGAGGCCCGAGATCAGCCGCTGGGAGACTATTATCCTCCCGTATGCCCAACAACGAAACCTGGACCCCGACCTGATCGCCGCCATCATCTGGAAAGAATCGTTGGGACGTGCAACGGCCAGCGGCCCGGCCGGGGCAGTCGGTCTCATGGGCCTGATGCCGTTCGCCTGGCGGCCCAGTGTCGAGGAGCTGGAAAACCCCTGGACCAACGTGGAGTGGGGAGCGCGCGCGCTCGCCCACACCATCCGGGATGGGAAAGGGGACGTGTTTTACGCCCTGGCAGCCTACAACGGCGGTTGGGACAAGACACACTTGCGCTCGACGCGCAACTATGCCGCCGACGTGTTGAGTCACTATGCCCAGGCTATCGCCGCGCGTCACGAACTCTCCGCCGACGATAACTGGGTCGCTATCTTTGCCACGCAAGGGGTCCCCAGTCACCGGACCATCACCGTGGTAGGACCTAACCGACCACTGACTCGCTATACCGAACGCCCCTGGCTTCAAGCCAAGCTGCCCACCGTGCCCCAGGGGGTCGCCCCTCACGCCACGCTGCTCATTTTTGTGGACGAATACGGCCGACAGGCCCAGGTGAACGTTTGGCTGGTGGGAGAGAATGGCGACCCACTCCAACGGCTGGAAAAAGCAGTGACGAGTGACCCCTTTCCCTCACCCATCGGGTTGGGATCAGGGGGAGAATACACAGTCTTTCGGCCAACTCCTACCCCTCCCTCTCCCCCATCGGGGAGTGCATCCGCGCCGACGGACACGCGCACAGCCATTGTATCGGCCACCGGCGCCGACCTGCGCCCCGGCGCCGATACCTGGTGGCACCCCCGCGAGACCCTGCCCGACGGCACGACGGTCGAGATCGTGGGATACGATCCCAGCTTCCCGGAATGGGCATACATCCGCACTATTGACGGAGCATCCAGCGGATGGGCCCTGTTAGCAGACCTCGAGACCAGCCAGGACTGGCGGACCGTGCCCTTGATCACCCCTGTTCCCACCCTGACCCCCATGCCCTCCGCTCCGCCAACGACTCCTACCCCCACTGCGACCCTCACCACGACCCTTGACCTGACTCCCACCGTCTCGTGTGCTGGCGGACCACTCCAGATCGACGCGTGGCATCTGGAAAGGAGATACGATCCGGGCGGCGGCTGGACGGCTACCATCTTTGTTCAAGGCCACGGCGGAGATTGTCTGTACACATACGCCTGGGAAGGAGAGATCAAAGGCGGACCGATGCCAGGTTCCCTAACCTTTGAGATTCACTCATCAGATAGGGAGGGCAAAATCATCGGCACGGTATCTGTGACGTCCGCCGGCGAGACGGTCAAAACAGGCTTGTTCATCAACTCGTCCTTCCACGACTGACCGCCCGGCCAATCCCTACTCCCTCACCAAGTCCGCCATCGTCGCCCGGGGCACTGCCCAGGACTGTTCACTGGGGTTGAACTGGTTGAGGATCGAGAGAGCTACACCCCGGGCACCGAATGAGCAGCCGTCCTGATCGAACTGACCAAGCAGCGCAGCGGGAATCTGGGGGTTTCGACATGAGCAAACAGTACATCATCGCCCACGATGTGGGCACCAGTGGCGACAAGGCCGTGCTGGTAGATACCGAGGGCGCGATCCACGCCAGTGCGTTTCACCCCTACCCGATCCACTACCCACGTCCCGATTGGGCCGAACAGGAGCCGGAGGATTGGTGGCAGGCGGTCACCCGCACCACCCGGCAGGTGATCGAAAAGTCGGGCGTCGCCCCCCAGGACGTGCTGGGGATGATCTATGCCACACAGCTGCTGGGCATCGTCCCGATGAGCGAGGGCGGTCAGCCGCTGCGCCGGGCCATCATCTGGTTGGATGGACGCGCGCCCCAGCAAGCCGAACGGATTATGGCCAAGTTCCTGGGACGCCGCGTCTTTGCCGCCCTGGCGGGAGCCGAGATCTCGGGAAAGGACGGCCTGCCCAAGCTGCTGTGGCTCAAGGAGAACGAACCGACTATCTACGACGCAATGACCGGCTTTCTGGACGTCAACGGGTATCTCACCTACCGCGCCACCGGCGAGCAGGTCTTTGAGTGGTCGTGCGCCTCCGCTTTTGGGCTGGACTTGAAGAAAAAGGACTGGCTGCGCACGATCTTTGGCTACATCGGGATAGACCTGCAAAAGCTCCCTCCCCTGGTGCGCTCGGTGGATCGGGTGGGGGTGTTGACGTCCCAGGCGGCGCAAGCCTGCGGCCTGCTGGAGGGCACGCCCATCTTTGGCGGCGGCGGCGACGCGGTGATGGCCGCAGTCGGGTCCGGGGCGGTGGGTGAGGGCGAGGGACACATCTACCTGGGCACTTCCGGCTGGGTGGGCGTGGTCACTCACAAGACCCCCACCGGCCGGCACGGCGTCGCCACGATCCACTCGGCCGACCCCGGCAAGGCAATGCTGTTCGCCGAGATGGAGACGGCCGGAGCGTGCCTCAAGTGGATCGCCGACGAGTTCTACCGCCACGAGCAGGCCGACCCCGCCATCCCCAACGTCTACGTGCTGATGGACCAGGACGTGGAGACCATCCCCCCAGGCTCCGAGTACCTGGTCTGCACGCCGTGGATGTACGGCGAGCGCTCCCCCGTCTCTGATACCTGGGTGCGTTCCACGTTCTTTAACCTGAGCGCTGACCACAAACGGGAACACTTGTTGCGGGCGGTCTACGAGGGGGTAGCCTACAATCTGCGCTGGATCGTCGAAATCGTGGAGCAGACCTTTGGCTTCCCCCTGCCGGTGCTGCGCGTCATCGGCGGGGGCGCCCGGGGCAGGCCGTGGATGCAGATCATTGCCGACGTCACCGGCCGGCGGGTCGAGACGGTGGCCCAGCCGCAGGAGGCCGGGGCGGTAGGCGCCGCCCTGACGGCCGCGGTCGGGCTGGGCGTATATCCCGATTTCGAGGCTCTCAAGCGCGTCGTGCGGGTAGAGCACGAGTTCGCCCCCCAGGCCCAGAACGCTCCCATCTATGACGTGCTGTTCCTGACGTACCGGCGTCTTTACCACTGCTTGCAGGATTTGTATCGAAATGTGAACGAGGTGCGGTTCCGAGCAAGCGCTCAACCGCCAAAACAGAGCGATGAACAGTGAATCGAGGAGATAACGATGGAGAATCAAATGATCGAGTCCTTGCCCCTGGCCCTGCCCGATGGGATCGACTATGAGGAGTATCTCATCGGCACCTATTTGGCCTCCTTCCCGGCCAGCGTGCCCATCCCCAGCCTGGCTCCGGCCCTGGCCATCGAGCAATCCACCGGAACGTGGGTGCCCGTCCCTGGGGAGACGCCCGGAGTGCGCTGTCGTCACGTGGCCAAGGTGATCGGCGTCTACGAAGCACCGGATTACGAGTTTACCGTCCCGGCAGGGCTGGAAACGCGCAGTTACATCCTCCAGATCGCCTTCCCCTGGGTCAACATCGGCTTCCAACTCCCCATGCTGTTGACCACGGTAGTGGGCAACATCTCGATGGGCGGCCAGATCAAGGTACTGGACGTGCGCTTGCCCCAGCAGTTCGTAGACGGCTTCCAGGGCCCCAAGTTTGGCATCCAGGGCGTGCGAGACGCCCTGGGTGTAACCGACCGTCCACTGCTCAACAACATGATCAAACCCTGCACCGGCTACACGCCGGAGGTGGGAGTCGAGCTGTTCCGGGCGGCGGCGCTGGGTGGCTGCGACATCATCAAGGATGACGAACTCTTGGCCAACGCCTCATTCAACGAGATCCAGGCGCGGGTCAAGCTCTACATGGAGGCGGAGCGGCAGGCTTACGAGGAAACGGGCGAACACACGCTGTACACCGTCAACGTCACCGACGAGATCCCCCAGGTATTCGAGAACGCGCACCGGGCAGTAGAGTTAGGCTGCAACGCCATCATGGTCAACTATCTGGCCACCGGCTTCCCGGTGCTGCGGGCGCTGGCGGAGGACTCGGCCGTCAACGTGCCCATCCTGGGCCACATGGACGTGGCCGGAGCGTACTACATGTCGCCCTACCACGGCGTCAGCTCTCACCTGGTCCTGGGCAAACTCCCTCGCCTGGCCGGCGCCGACATCGTCGTCTTCCCGGCCCCCTACGGCAAGGCTCCGGTCATCAAGGACAAGTTCGTCCAGGTGGCCCGCAATCTCTCCTTCCCGTTCTACCGCATCAAACCGACCTTCCCGATGGCCTCGGGCGGCATCACGCCCTCTATGGTTCCCAAGGTGATGAAGGATTTGGGGAACGACGTCGTGATCGGTTCCGGCGGCGGCATTCACGCTCACCCAGATGGACCGGTGGCCGGCGGGAAAGCGTTCCGCCAGGCCATCGCAGCCACGATGGAGGGGATTCCCCTCAAGGAGGCCGCCCAAGAGCATCCGGAATTGGCAGCGGCCCTCACAATGTGGGCAGACCCCTTTGGGAAGGGGATTTCG
>Ga0209614_1000237_pt1 | contig 51154 bp, 56 predicted proteins | sample BlaSprsedimmetaG_FD_185484 | JGI IMG/M metagenome (GOLD analysis project Ga0209614, IMG submission 185484) | Hot spring sediment bacterial and archeal communities from California, USA to study Microbial Dark Matter (Phase II) - Blank Spring... ...
CCGATCAGCATCGGCGGATGAAGGGGCGATCGCCATGGGTGGCGCCGATGCGGCCCTCGCCGAGGCGGTCGACGGCGGTCTCACCTGGGTTCCGTTCGCCGCCTATCTCGGCTGCTGGCTCTTGCTGTCAGCGGTCTCCGGCTACCTGCTTTCGGGCGCGACACCACAGTCGCCCGCCCGCTTTCTTCCGGCGTACGAGCCGCTCATGTGGTCCGCGGTGGGGCTCGTGGCCGCTGGACCGGTGTTGTCGCTCGTCGTGTGGCTGGTGGCCCGGGCACGACGCCCTGCGCACAAACGGCGCGGTATCCTGGCTTCGGCGATGGTCCGTGGTTCGCTTGCCGCGTTCTTCGGGGTGGCGATCTGGATCGCCACGCTGTACGGTCTCGATGTCATGACGATGAGCGGAGCACTCGGATGAACGAAGGGCGTCTTCGTATAGCGGTGCTCCTGGGAGGCCGTTCGGCCGAGCGGGAGGTGTCGCTCAACACGGGCGGCCAGGTGGCAGTGGCGCTCGAATCGGCAGGCCATGCCGTGACGCGTGTGGATACCGCGGATATCGGCTTCATAGAGACCGTGCGAACGGGTGGCTTCGATGTGGCGTTCATCTGTCTGCACGGTCGCTTCGGTGAAGACGGGACCGTGCAAGGGCTGCTCGAGTTGCTCGAGCTTCCGTATGTGGGATCGGGTGTCCTTGCGAGCGCGCTCGCCATGGACAAGGTGGTCTCGAAGCAGGTCTTCGTTTCTGCGGGAATCAAGACTCCCGCGTGGGAGACGGTGCGCGCAGGGGACGATGTCGCTCTGGACGCCATCAGCGGGCGGCTTGGCGAGAAGGTCGTGGTGAAACCGGTGAGCGAAGGTTCCTCGGTGGGCATGTCGATCGTCCACGATCGCAATGAGCTCGGTCCCGCCGTCGAGGAGGCTCTCCGGCACGACCACACGGTGCTCATCGAGCAGTTCGTCGCGGGAGCGGAAGTCACGGTCGGCGTTCTCGGCAACGAAGACCTCGAGCCGCTTCCCACTCTCGAGATCGTGCCGGAGCACGAGTTCTACGACTACGAATCCAAGTACATCCCGGGCATGAGCAGGCACATCATTCCTGCGCGGGTCGCAGAAGGGGCCCGGAAGGAGTGCCAGAGGATCGCGGTGGAGGCGCACCGGGCGCTTCGATGCCGCGGGATGTCCCGGTCGGACACCATCGTCACCGGCGAGGGGGAGGTGTACCTCCTGGAGGTGAACACCATCCCTGGGATGACGCGGACGAGCCTTCTCCCGGATGCGGCGCGCGCGGCGGGCATCGAGTTCCCGCAACTGTGCGACCGGCTCGTTTCTCTCGCGCTCGCCTAGGACGGACCCTCGTTCTCCGTCATGAGCGGAAGGTCGATGACGAAACGCGTCCCGCCGTCATCCGGCTCCACGAATGCTTGACCGCTGTGGGCCTCGGCCACGACCCGCACGATGTACAGGCCGAGCCCGCTGCCCGGCGCGTCGCTCGACCCGCGCACACCACGGTCGAACAACGATTCGCGCTGCTCCTCCGGAATCCCCGGCCCCTCATCCGACACGGTGACGCGCGCATGTCCGTCGACCGACGCGACCCCGACCGAGATCACCCCCTCGGCAGGTCCGTGCTTGATGGCGTTGCCTACGAGGTTCGTGATCGCCTGTTCCAGGCGGTCGCTGTCACCCAGGACCACCATCGGTTCGGCAGCAGACACCTCGATGGTCTGGAGGGCTCCGATTTGGAGCGAGGCGGCCACTGAGTGTGCGAGTGCGCTCAGGTCCACCGGCCGCAGGACCTGCGGCGTGAGCACCCGATCGGCCCGTGTGGCATAAAGCAGGTCGTTCAGAAGGCTCTCGAGCCGTTCGGTGGCGCGGCGGGCGCCGCCCACGGCCTTCTGGCGCTGGGCATCCGGGATGGGCGTGTCGAGGATGTCGAGGTAGCCCCGCACCACGGTGAGGGGGCTACGGAGGTCGTGAGAGGCCAGCGACAGCACTTCTTCTCGCAAGGCCTCGAGCCGGCGCTGCTCGGTGATATCGCGAGCCGAGATGACGTAGTCATGGGCATCGGGGTCGATGAAGGTTACGCTGATCTCCATCCAGCGCTCGGCGCGATCGTCACCCGTCACACATCGCACGGCCGAGGCCTGGCCGCTGTTCTCACGGGCGATGTCAAGCAGGCCGACGCGCCCGCCCTCCTCATCGAAGAACTCCACACCGGCGAAGAGCCCGTCGGGTTCCGCGCGCAGCAGGTCACCAAGTCGAAGGCCGAAGAAGTGGGCCGCTGCGGGGTTCGCTATCTCCACCACGCCTCCGCGGACGAGGATCTTCACCTCGGGGGATTCCTCGACCACAGTGCGGAACGCGCGCTCGGCGGCCAGCGCCTGGTCGTTCGCTTCCATCAGTTCCGCCTGGTTGATGCGGAGCTGGGTCATCAGATCGTGGATGACGCCTCCCAGCTCGGCGAAGTCGCCCGGCAGGCCCGGCTTGACGATCAGTCCGTCGTCCGTGCGGAGTCCCTGGAGCGCCATGTAGCCCTGCTCCTGCAGGTACGTCACGAACCGGTGGAGGGGGCGCGTGACGCTTCTCCCCACGGCCATGCCGAGCAGATACCCCAGGCCCACAGTGACGAGACCGAGTGCGATCGGGACCACGAGCACGAGCCAGAGCCGCCCCTGGCCGAGGCCCGGATCCGGACGCTCGATGACCACGGTCACTGCGGGCTGGCCATCGACCCCGGTGAGCGTGGCGTGGGTGATGAAGAGTCCGTCCCGCGCATCGGCCGTAGCGGTGAGATAGCCGGTAGGCAGCGGGATCCCGCGCGGATCGCTCCCGTCGGCGCTGTCGGGTGTCGGCGGGAGAAGCTCGGTCGTGTGCTTGTCAACGGTCACCAGAGACTCGGAGAGCGGGCGCGCTATCGCTGTCGTCCCGGCGCCGAGGCCCCCCGAACGCACGGCCACCACGGCCGGGCCCGAGGGAAGCAGCACAGGGCCGCGAACGCCGCCGGGGTGCGACGACAGCAGGGAGATCAGCGCGGCGGTGTCGTCCTCGTCGCCCCGGGAGGCGCTCACATCACCATTCTCGCCGACGCACACCATCACGTCGGCGGGCGACTCCGTGGCAAGCCATCGCTCGAGGGACAACGCAGCGTCGCGGGTGTCATCGCCCGTGGCGGCGCCATACTCACAGAAGCCGGCGATCAGGGCGTCGAGCCGGCTCGCCTCGAGATCGAACTGCACGCTGATCATGTCGAGTTGCCGCTTGGCCTCGTCGGCGGCGAGTGAGCGCGAGTACTGCGTGACACCAAGCCCTACGATCGTAGCGATCACCGTGAAGACCACGGCGGTGGAGAGCGCCATGATCACCTTTACGCGGGTGGACAGACGCATGCCCGCACGTGACACAGCGTCTTTCACGGGTCTGCGGTTCGGGGCGTCCATGTGCGTCTTTCGTTGGAGCGGCCGTCTCCTTCGATTGTAGCCAAGCATGCGACACGGGACCTGCGGTGTCCACCGCCGCCATGGCACGGGTTGACGCAAGCGAAAGCCGAGACATAGCATGGGGAGCGCGCGAGTTAGTGTCTACTAATAGCAGGCGGCCCCGCTGTGAGTCCATCACCCGGGTCCGCCGCGGTACGAGAAGGGAAGTGCCCCAGGATGAAGCGCATCGCGGTGATGAGCGGCAAGGGTGGGGTCGGCAAGTCGTTCGTGGCTGCAGGGCTTGCGATCGGATTGCGTCGTAGGGGTCTGGCCGTCGGGGTGCTTGACGCCGACATCACCGGGGCGTCCATTCCGCATGTGCTCGGAGTACCCAAAGGGCCTCGTACGAACCAGAACGGCAGCATGGCCGTGGGCCGGAGCTCCACGGGGATCGCCGTGGTCTCGATGAGCCTGCTGCTGCCAGCCGATGACAAGGCGGTGATCTGGAGGGGGCCGCTCATCTCAAGGGCCATCGACCAGCTCCACGACGACACCGACTGGGAGGATACGGAGGTCATGGTGATCGACATGCCCCCTGGCACCTCGGATGCCGCGCTCACCGTCCTGCAATCGATCAAGCCAGACGCCATCGTGGCCGTGTCCACGCCACAGGACCTCGTGACCACCGTGGCGCGGAAGTCTCAGGATATGGCGGCCCAGGTGGACGTGCCGCTGCTCGGCTTCGTCGAGAACATGGCCTATCTGGACTGCCCCCACTGCGGTCAGCGCATCGATCTCTTCGGCGCCAGCGGCGAGGAGCGCCTGGTGCAAGGGGGCGCCAGGCTCCTTGCGCGATTGCCGCTTGTTCCCGAGCAGACGGCCGCTGCCGACGAGGGCCGCCTCGAGGAGGCGCCGCTACCCGGGTTCGATGCGCTTGCCGAGTCGGTGTGGGACGCCGTCGGCACGGAGGCCCGGAGCGCAGAGTAGCCTGATCGCCGGGCTCGTCTGTCCGGCAACGCGCCCGCTCGCCCATATCGGCACGCGGTTCGCTCGTAGCCGGATGCCGGATTGTACGGCCTTTGCACAGGGCGTATGCTGTCCGGGCGCTCAAGCGCAGTACAGACAAGCGTGTGGAAGGACGATGATGGAAGAGACTCCCAGCACGACGGCGCCCAACCGGACCGTCATGATCCTTCTGGTCGTGGTGGTCGTACTCCTGGCGGCGATCGTGGTCTACCTGGTGCTTTCGGGTAGCGGTTCGACCTCGGCAGATAGCGGAGCCACCGGCACTGCCGTGTCGGGTGAGGCGGCGGCAAGCATGTCAAGCGGCATGACCGGGTCCGCCGAGGAGGCCGAGTTCGATCCGGCAACGGCCACCAGGGTCGCAGCGGGCACGACCCCTGAGCAGCACGTCACCGCGTACTTCGACGCCGTGGTCGAGGGTGACTTCGAGGGCGCGTACGCACTGCTTCCCGTAGCCAAGCAGCAGGACTACGGCTCGCTCGAGGCCTTCTCGGAGCAGCTGAACGGCTATGGCATCACCGGTTTCGCGATCGACTTCGTGGCGGAGGAAGGCGATCAGAGCCAGGTGACGGCCACCGCCACCATGCCCGGCGGCGACTTCCAGTACCTGTGGACCTTCGTGAAGGACGGCGAGGAGTGGCTCGTGAAGTCGCGGACGCTCCCTGGTATGGGCAACTAGCCAGCGTATCGCGCAGCAGATCGAGCGACGGCGTCCCCGAGGGGGCGCCGCCGTCGTTCGCAGGCCGTCCTACCGCCTGACGCCAGGCGGTAGGAGTCAGGCCTGCGTGCTACGCTTCCACGCATGGCCACAGAACCGCTGATCCCGTTCCTCCAGCCGGGAACGGACCCCGATATCGCCGCGGCGTATGCAGCGCTTGCGGAGCGTTCGCGCACCGCCGTATTCGGGTTCGAGGACGAAGTCGCCTTCGTGGATGTGGAGACTACCGGGTTCGACCCCGCATCCGATGAGGTGATCGAGGTCGCGGCGGTCCTCGCCCGAGGCCCGGAGATCCTCGACCGCTGGAGCTCCCTCGTCAGACCCCGGGGCGCGGTCCCTCTCGAGACCACCCAGCTCACCGGCATCGATGACGCGATGCTCGCCGAGGCGCCCTGTATGGCCGAGGCGGCGGCCCACCTCGGCCGTTTCGTGGGCGACCGGGCTGTGGTGGCACATAACGCGCCCTTCGACAGGGCGTTTCTCGAGCATCCGTCGTCCGGCGGGTGCCGTCTTGCCGGTCCCTGGATCGACTCTCTCGAGATCGTGCGCATCGCGCTCCCGCGTCTGCGTTCGCACCGGTTGTCCGATCTTGCCCGAGCGTTCTCCCTCGACGCCGGCCGCGGCCACCGCGCACCCGATGACGCGGAGACGCTCTTCGGTGTCTGGCGCATCGCGCTCACCGCGCTCGGTGACATGCCGCCCGAGGTGGTGCACGAGGTGGCAAGGCTGGCATCGGCGGTCCCGGGTTGGGGTGCGGCTCCGCTCTTCTCGCACCTCGCTGCGGGCAGTGGCGCCCCCGCCTTCGACCTGCGGCGTCTGCGCACCGCGCGGTTGCGGATCGAGCGGGCCGAGCCGCTCGCCGATGCGGCCGAAGTGGCGCTTGAGCGGCCCTCTGCCGCTGACGTATTGGCCGAGTTCGCCCCGGGCGGCTCGGTCGAGCGCATGTATGAGACGTACGAGTCGCGCAACGAGCAGACCAGCATGGCCGAGGCGGTCCTCGATGCGTTCGCCAGCGGCGGCTCGGCTGCGATCGAAGCGGGCACGGGTGTCGGCAAATCGGTCGCCTATCTCGTCCCGGCGGCGCGCTTCGCGCTCACCAACGGGATCGCCGTCGGCGTCGCCACCAAGACCAACACGCTTATGGATCAGCTCATGCACCGGGAGCTTCCCCGTTTGGCCGAGGCGCTCGACTGCGGATTGCGATACACGGCGCTCAAGGGATACGAGCACTACATCTGTCTCCGGAAGCTGCAGCGGCTCCTCGATGCGCCTTTCGATCAGCAGACTGCGGCGGCGCTGGCGATGCTCGTGAGCTGGGTCGCCCAGACGACCTGGGGCGACAAGGAGGGCGTGAACCTCCACTGGCCGCCTCGTTTGCGGCATGAAGCGATCGCATCGTTCGCCGACTGCACCAAGAAGCGGTGCCGTTACTTCCCCAACCAATGCTATCTGCACGGCGCGAGACGCAGGGCCACAAGCGCGCACGTCGTAGTCACCAACCACGCGCTGCTCTTCCGCGACCTGATGGCCGATGGCGGGATACTGCCCCCGATCCGCCACTGGATCGTCGATGAGGCCCATGCCGCCGAGGCCGAGGCGCGCGACCAGCTCTCACTCGGCGCGGGCCATCTGGAGTTGCGGGGGCTGCTCGCAGGGCTCCACGCCAAGGGCAGGGGCGGTCTTCTGGACGCTGTGAGAGCGAAGGTGGTCCTTGCCGGGACCGGCGACCAGGCATCCGCCCTCACGGCCATCGACGAGATGCGCGAGGTCTCCGTCGAGGCGTCCACCATCGCCGACTCGTTCTTCGACTTCGTGAAGGACCTCGGCGCCGAGATAGCGAGCACCTACGAGACCGCCGAGGTCCGCCTGAACGCCGCGCTCCGCCAGAGTGGCGCGTGGGGGACCGCCGCAGGCGTCGGCCGTTCTCTAGCTCGTCGGCTCGAGCGCATCGTGGAGCTCGGCCGCTCGCTTGTCACGTCGCTGGAGTCCGAGGGCGAGGAGTTCGCCGAGCAGCGGGCCGACCTCGCGGGCCGGATCTCAGGGGTGGCCGCGCAGAAGGAGGGACTCCTCGCGGTGCTCGACGGGACCGACGACAGCTACGTGTACGCCGCCACGGTCGACCGTCGCCGGGACGCGTCCTCCGAGCGGCTGGATGCCCTGCTGCTCGATGTGGGTTCCGCTCTTGCCGAGCAGTTCTACCCGCGCATCTACTCGGTCGTGTACACGTCGGCCACCATCGCCGCGGGCGCGGACTTCTCGCACTTCGAGCGCGCGGTCGGCCTGGATCGTCTCGCACATGGGACGGTGCGCACGCTCAGGCTCGACAGCAGTTACGACTTCGAGCGGCAGATGGCGGTCTTCGTGCCCACGGGCCTTCCCGATCCCTGTGGGCAGTCGGACCCGGGATATCAGCGCTACATCGCCGCGCTGGCTACCGCGCTCTACGACATCCACGTGGCGATGGGCGGCTCGGTGCTTACGTTGTTCACCAACCGGCGCGACATGCAGGAACTGCACCGGCGGGTCGCTCTTCCGCTCTCCCGTGAGGGGCTGCGCGTGCTCATCCAGGAGCGCAACATCTCCCGTAAACGCGTGGCCGAGGAGTTCATAGCCGACGAGCGCGTCTCGTTGTTCGCCACGAAATCGTTCTGGGAAGGGTTCGACGCCAAGGGGGACACGCTTCGCTGCGTCATCGTCCCGCGTCTGCCGTTCGGGGCCGTGAACGACCCGGTCCTCGAAGAGCGGAAGGAGCGCGACCCGGCGTGGTGGGAGCACTACTACCTCCCTGAGGCCGTCCTCGAGCTGAAGCAGGCAGCGGGCCGGCTCATCCGGTCAGCGTCCGACCGGGGCTGCCTGGTGCTCGCTGATGCGCGCCTGACAGGCTCCAAGCCGTACGCGAGGCGATTCCTCGACGCGCTCCCGGTCCGCGACATCGAGCGGCTGCCGGTCGAGGACCTCGGCCGCGTGATACGCGACCGGTTCGGTGATGACCGGGGTTAGCCGGCCCGTGCCGGCCCCGACCCGGGGGAGCCCACCAACTCACATGATCGTGTGCAGCGCGTCCTCCGCGGCCTGACCGACGGCCGCCCGGAGGTCCGGCGGATCGATCACCTGGACGTCTCCCAGATACGCCATCACGCGGCGGACGATCCACGCCGACGTCTGGTAGGGCACCGTGACGAGCGTGCTGCCGTCGTCGCAGGTCCTGACCGTCGAGCCCGGCCACGCATCGGTATCGGGTGCGGGGACGCCGGGCGCGAAGCGTACCGTGGCGGTGGGTAGTCCGTCCGCTCCCGGGGTGACGTCCACGGGCACCAGATCAGGTGGTTCGAACGTCTCTCCAAGCGGTTTCACATGGAAGATGCGGTCGAGCCGGAACACGCGCTCCTCGGCCACAGCCTCACAGAATGCGACGAGATACCAGACACCCAGCCGGTTCACGAGCGCCCACGGCTGCACCGTGCGCTCCGAGACCCGCCCGGTGGACCCGGTGTAGTAGTCGATGTGCACCTTCTCATGACAGTCGGCGGCGGCGGCGAGCAGGGAATACGTCTGCGCCAGCCCTCCCGGACCCGCGCTGGCCCGTACGGTGTGCTCGAGGTCGGCGAGGGACGGATCCTTCGACGCCAGCAGGCGCAGCTTCTCGCGCAGCGGCGAGTCGGGCTCGTGACCGGCGGCGTCGAGCGCAGCGCCGAGTGCCCGGGCCTCGCCGAGTGTCAGGCGCAGCGGCCGGTCCATCCCGGGCGCATCGGCATAGACGGTCACGGTGTCGCCGTCTATCGCCAGGTCGATCATGTCGTATGGCGTGAACGGAGGCACACCGCACATCGAGAGCGTTGCGAGGTCGGCCGCGACCTCGGCCGGCTCGCACCCTACCGCCGAGGCGAGTTCCGCGAGACGTATCGTCTCCCCTTGCTTGAGCATGGGCAGCAGGGCGAGCAGCCTTCGTGCGCGCGTGGCCGAGTCGAGGCGTCTAGCCATGGACGTCCACCACCGCTCTGAGACCGCCCAGGATCCGGCTGACGAGATCCGGTGGCTCCACGGCCAGGACACCCGGTCCGTGATCCACGATCCACGATGCCAGCCGGTTCACGTCCGCCGCCTCTATGGTCCAGATGACCGAGCCGTCAGGAAGCGTCTGCAGCTCACCCCTTCCGCGAGCGAGGCGGTCGGCCCGCCATGCCATGTCCGGGATGAACCGGATCCTAGCGGTGAACGTTCGGGAGCCGAACTGGAACGGGAGGAGTTCGGCCCGACGGACGTCGAAATCCTCGGGGCGCTCGAAATCCGGCGTCCGTGGCCGGGCGGGGTTCACGTCGATCTCCCGCGCTCTCGCGATGGAGAACGTGCGGACCTCGTCGACCGTGTGGTCGCGGCCCACGAGATACCATGACCCCTCCCGGAAGAAGACGCCGTACGGGTCCACCTCCCGGCGCTTCTCCTCACCGGCGGCGTTGGTGTAGGTGAAGGCCACGCGTTTCCTGGCCTGCACCGCCTCCGCGAACGCCCTCGCATCGAGTCCCTGCGACGCCGAGGCGGCGTGAGCGAGTTCTGCGGTGGCCAGGGGGCCGCCCTCTCCGATGGTCCCGAGCTTGGCCATCGCGGAGCGCAACTCATGACCGAACGGGAATCCCGGATCCTCGATGAACGCCGTCGCCACGGCCTTGAGCGATGCACGCTCGCCCGAGTCGAGCTCGATCAGCCGGGCGAAGGTGGCGTCGGCATCTATCCGGTACGCATCGGAGTTGTCGGCCTCTACCACGTCGATGACCAGTCCTGCCGAGCGCAGGGCGTCCTTGTCACGCTCGAACATGCGGTTGAACGTCGTGTCGTCCTGGTCTTCAGGGTACCCGAGGCCGGCGGCGCGGCACTCGTGCGCGCTCCGCGCGGAGCGGCTGGATGCGAGATACAGCGCGAGGTTGACCAGTCGTTCTACCGCTTCAGACACCACGACCCCCAGACGGTATGCGGACACCCCGATTCTACCCGAGTGGTTCGCTCCGGGCAGGACGCACGGTCCACGGAAAAGGAAACGAGGTGCGCGGGGGGAGTGCACCTCGTTTGTTTGGGCGGCGATACCCCGCCCCTGAGGGGGGAGGAGTGGGCGGGTCGCACGGCCCCGAATCGATTGTAGCAAGCGACATGCCACCAGGTGACCACCGTATCGTGACGCCGCCGATGCGGGCGGGCCGACCCGGTGGGACCTCGCTCCCAGGTTGTCCGGATCGCAGCGTCGCGCTACAACAGTTCCGACGGACGGAGGCGGCATGACCTCGGCGGCTGAAGAGATCGAATCCAAGACCGATGAGACGGCGTCGACGCAGCGAGGACGGCGGTGGGCCCGCAGACTCCTTGTCGTAGGCGTCATCGCGGCGTTCCTCGCGATCATCTTCTTCGGATTCCGTTGGGTGCAAGCGAACGAACGTGTTCGTACGGCGCGCGACGGTGTCGAATCGGCGGGACGCTTGCTCGACGTTGTCGAAGAGGACGTCCTGGTGGTGGACGCCGCCGTGCAGGCCGACATCACGTCGGAGATCGCAACGCAGTCCGCCGAGGCCATCGAGATCGCGGGCTCCGTCACGGAGCGGTTGGCCGAAGCCCGGGAGATGATCGAAGCGTCTCTCTCCGACCTGCCGGAAGAAGACGTCTCCATGGCCGAGGCGCTCCTGGAGAGCGCGGATGCGCGTGAGGAGATGATGGCAGAGGCGCCGGTGATCCTCGAGACCAACGTCAAAGCGGCACGGGCCATCCCGTTCGCCGATCGCGCCCTGGACGAGCTCAAGGCGGCAGAGGAGTTGGTGGCCGAGGCCGCTGCCGAGTTCAACAAGCACACGGAGGCGGGGGTCCGGGCATCGAGCGCCGCGTCCGTCAAGGCCGAGGAGCGGCTGAACGAGGCCAGGTCTCTGCTGACCAGCGCGACGGCAGCGTTCCCCGAGGCCGACTACTCGGCCTTCACCGGGTACGTGGACGCGAAACTCGAACTCGTGAGCCTCTCCAAGAAGATCGATCAACTCTGGCTTGACGAGAAGATCGAGGAGTCGAACAAGCAGCTCGATGCGTACAACAAGCGCGACACGGAGGTCGTGGCCATGGCGAAGGCGCTTCCCGGCTCGGTGCGGGACCCGATCGCCGATGCGTACGAGTCGATCACGGAAGAAGCCGTGCAGCGGTACTTCGAAGCGCGCTCACGGGCGCGTGGCGCGGGTGACCGGGTGGAGGAGCTGCGGGACGCGGCGGCGGACGGATAGCGCCACCCTACTCTCCGTAGCCGGAACCCAAACGCGCAAGCGCTCCCACGTCGAAGACCAGCACCTCGTTCCCGCGCACCTCGAGCACGCCGTCGTCACGAAGCCGTCCGAGCGCGCGGGACAGCGTCTCGGGCACGGTGCCGAGGGACGCGGCAAGCTCCGCCTTGGGCATCCCTAACGGTACGCGCAGGCCCTCGGTCGTCGCTTCTCCGGATGCGAGCGACCGCTGGAAGAGGTAGCGCGCCAGCCTCCCCGGCACGTCCAGCGCGAGTGTCTGGACCACGGCCGTCAGGTTCACCACCCTGCCGGCGAGGTCGCTGATGATGACCCTGCTGACATCGGCGTCGGTGGCCATCAGATCGAACAGCGCCTCCCGGGGGAGCCACGCCACCGTGACCGGGGTGGCGGCATCGATGTTGGCCGGGTATCGTCCGCCGGCGAGCGCCGCCACGGCGGCGAGCGGGTCGCCGGTCTCCACCGTCTCGTAGGTGATGGACCGGCCATCGGCCTGCAGGTGGTAGACGCGTGCGCGCCCGGTCACGACAACACCGAACGTATCCGCCGGATCGCCCTCCGCCGCGAGCGCGGCGCCACGAGGCACCGTTTCGACCTTCGCCCGGGAGGCGAGCCGGTCGATAGCATCTTCGCTTGCGGTGCGCCACAGGCGACACGCCCTGAGCGCGGCACGCACGTCGTCTCTTGCTTCAGCGGACACAGGGTCTCCTTCCCGACGCAACCACGTTCGTTGGAGATTTGACGGGCGTCAAGGACTGGCGGGTACATCATCGGTACCGTCACTCATGCAATGACCCGGATCCGGCAGGAGCAGTGTCGCATGACCGGCAGGTTCGCAGAGCGCATGCGCGACAAGAAGGTCCGTGCCGACACCCGCATCGTGGCGGGCCTGGCGGCCATCTACTGCGCCGCTAAGCACAAGGATCGCGAGCGCCTTCCACTCGAGAGCGACGCGAGCCGCCTCGGTGTCTACGGCCGACGCGTCCCGAAGCTGTGCGAGGAGTGTGCGGCGCATATCCGCTACGCCGAGAAGCGCCGGGCCTACTGTCCCCGAGATCCGAAGCCATTCTGTGCGCACTGCGACACGCACTGCTACAAGCGGGACGAGTCGGAGTGGCAACGGCAGATGATGACGTATGCGGGGCCGCGCTCGATGTGGCACGGGTACGCGATCCCAGGCATCAAGCACGCGCTTGAGGCGAGGAAATGGAAGCGGGAGATGGCACGGCGCGCTGATCGTGAGGCGCGGTCTGCCGGGAACACCAACGACGCCGCACGGTAGCGGCACGAGACGAGAGGAACCGCGGTGGTAACGACAGTCACCAGACAGATAGTGAGGATCGACGAGGATCTGTGCACCGGGTGCGGGCTCTGTGTGAGCCCATGCGCCGAAGGCGCGATCGTGATGGTCGACGGCAAGGCGAAGGTGGTCCGCGAGGAGTTGTGCGACGGCGCAGGCTTCTGCCTCGGCGTGTGCCCCACGGGCGCGCTCACGCTTGAAACGCGCGAGGCCGTGCCGTTCGACCATGAGGCCGCCGAGCCGATCATCGCCGAGAAGCAGAAGACCTACATACCGCAGGTCTGCTTCAAGTGCGGGGTCGACGAGGATCACGCGCCGCTGCTACCGGTGCGGCAGCAGGGCCGGAGCGAGTGGGTCTGCACCCGCTGTCTGCCGGCGCTCATCCACGGCTGAACATCACGGCGCCAGACCTCTCAGGTCCGGCGCTCAGACAGTCCTCGGCGGGGGCGGCCCTCGGCACCTCGAACGCTACGCGTTCTCGGCGCCTCCCCCGCCTGCGGAACTCGCGGCGGACCTGTGGGGTCTGTCGCCTTGATGAAAGGAAGTGAGGCACGTGTTCTGCAATCAGTGTGAACAGGCGAGCAAGGGCGTGGGGTGCACCACCGTCGGGGTCTGCGGCAAGACGCCCGAGGTGGCGGCGCTGCAGGATCTCCTGCTGCACCAGATGAAGGGCATCGCGGCCATCGCGGTCGCCGGAGCCAAGGTCGGCGTCACCGACGACGTGGCCGATGAGTACGTCACCGGCGGGTTGTTCACGACGGTCACCAATGTGGACTTCGACGCCGAGCACCTTGCGGGTCTGATCCGCCGTGGCGCCGAGGTCAAGGGCGCGCTTCGTGCGAAGGTCGAGGTCGCGGGCGGCGTCGTGCCGACCGAGGATCCGGCCGTGGCCTTTGAGCCGGCCGCGACGCTCGAGGATCTCATCGCCCAGGGCGAGGCCGTCGGCATCTTCTCCGACCACGATCGCGACGAGAACGTGCAGGCGCTCCAGCAGACCGCCGTCTACGGTCTCAAGGGCATCGCTGCCTACGCCGATCACGCCCGTGTGCTCGGTCACACCGATCCGGTCATCCACGCGTTCGAGCATGAGCTGCTCGCGGCGCTCTCGGACAAGGACCTCTATCTTGACGACTGGGTCGACCTTGCGCTCAAGACCGGCGAGGTCAACCTGCGCGTCATGGAGTTGCTGGACGCTGCCAACACCGGTGCGTACGGTCATCCGGTACCCACGAGCGTGCCGCTCGGCCACCGGCCCAACAAGGCGATCCTGGTCTCCGGTCACGACCTCAAGGACCTCAAGGAGCTGCTCGAGCAGACCGAGGGGCTCGGGATCGACATCTACACGCACGGCGAGATGCTGCCGGCGCACGGTTACCCGGAGCTCAAGAAGCACAGCCACTTCTACGGTCACTACGGCACCGCGTGGCAGAACCAGCGCAAGGAGTTCGACGAGTTCCCGGGCGCCATCCTCATGACCACCAACTGCATCCAGAACCCGCGCGACACCTATGCGGACAACATCTTCACCACCGGCAGGGTGGCGCACCCGAGCGCCGTGCATGTCGAGAACGGCGCCTTCAAGGCGGTCATCGACCGCGCGCTCGAACTGCCCGGCTTCACCGATGAGTTCGATGGTGGCTCCGTGGTGGTGGGCTTTGGCCGCAACGCCGTGCTCTCCGTCGCCCCGACGGTCATCGAAGCCGTGAAGCGCGGCGCGATCCGCCACTTCTTCCTCGTGGGCGGATGCGACGGCGCCAAACCGGGCCGCAGCTACTACACCGACTTTGTGGACCAGGCGCCTGCCGATACCGTGGTGCTCACGCTTGCATGCGGCAAGTTCCGCTTCTTCGACCACCAGCTCGGCGAGATCGGCGGCATCCCCCGCTTGCTTGACGTTGGCCAGTGCAACGACGCGTACTCGGCCATCAAGATCGCTGTCGCGCTTGCCGAGGCGTTCGGGGTGGGCGTGAATGAGTTGCCGCTCTCGATGATCCTGTCCTGGTACGAGCAGAAGGCGGTCGCGATCCTGCTCACGCTGCTGCATCTCGGTATCAAGGACATCCGCCTTGGTCCCACACTGCCGGCGTTCATCACCCCCGCGGTGCTGCAGGTGCTGGTGGACAACTTCGACATCAAGCCGATCGGCGAGTCGGCGGGTGCCGATCTCAAGGCCATCCTCGGCGAGAGCGCGGCATAGGCATGAACGAGACGCTGAAGCGCACCGGGGTCATCATCGGCGTAGTGGTGCTTGCAGCCGGCGTAGTGGTGGCCGCGATGTTCGCCTTCGGCAAACCGGTGACCCCGCAGGCGTCGTCTCAGGCGACGCCTGCGGGCACCACCGACCCGCAGGCGGGGACCGCGGACGCGGCCGAGAGCGAGCCCGCCGGCGGGTCGGACCCGCTGGCGGTGGAGATCCCGGGTTGCGTCTGCCACAGCGACGACCCCGCGGTGGTCGAATCGCATGCGTCGTACCGGATGAGCGAGTGCTTCGACTGCCACAGCGAAGGGATGCCCGGGATGGGCATGTAGCCATCCGCTTGCGCGCCGTCCGTGACCAGCCTGCGCTATCATGACAGGGATGGCCCCGGGCCGCGGCCGCCCGGGAACGAGACCCGCCTGGAGGTGCGCATGTCGCTCGTCATGGAGCAGATACGCGAACTCGCGGACACCATCGGCCCACGACCGGCTACCACCGATGCCGAGTCGCGTGCCGCGGACCATATCGAAGACACGATGCGCTCGTACGGGGTCGATGTGGAGCGCCAGGAGTTCGATTGCCCGCGCTCTGACGGCCGGGCCACGATAGTGCACGGCCTGTTGCTGATCGGCGCTTCGGTGCTTGCGGTGTGGTGGAGTCTTCCCGCGCTGGCGCTCGCCGCGCTCGTGGCGGCGTTCGTATGGCTTGATGCTTCCGGTAAGCCGGTCATCTCTCGCTACCTGGGAAGCGGTCCCAGCCAGAACCTCATCGGCAGGCATGTGCCACGGGCGCGGCGCAACGAGCGCCTGCGGCGCGTCGTGATCGTGGCGCACTACGACACGGCCCGTGCCTCGTTCCTCACGAGCCCCGGATTCGTGCGTCATCTCGGTACCGTCGCCGTGCTCACGCGGTGGGTCCCGGTAGGCGTGACCATCTGGATCGCGCTGACGGCGCTGCCGTTCGCCGCTTCGTGGAAGCCGTGGTCGGGCTACGTGGCGGTCGCTGGCGCCATCGTGATGCTGGTGCCGGTGGCGGCCGCGCTTCAGAAGGAACTGCTCTCGCACGCCACCGACGGCGCCAACGACAACGCCTCCGGCGTGGCTGCGATGTTGGCGGTCATGACCGCCACGGTTCCCGAGTCGGACGAGTCGCAACGGCGCGCCCCGGTGCGTCGCGGACAGGAAGCCGTCGAGGAGGCCGGTGAGCTCGACGAGGACGTCGTCCTCGAGTACCGCCCGGTCGCTCCGGCCACTCGCGATGAACAGCTGCCGATCGAGATCGACGACCTCGGCATGGAGGACCTCCGGACGGCCGACATCGGCATCCCTGCGCAGGATGAGCCGATCGGTATCGCGACATCAGTGCAGCCCCGCGGCGAGACATCCGTCTACCGTGAGGACGAGGGTCTGGGCCTGGATGACGCCGAAGCCGGGTGGGACCTTGAGGAGGCCGTGCCGGGCCAGGTGAGCATGGACATGGGATTCGAGGATGAGCCGATGCCCGAGCCCGTGGCCGAGGTCCCGGAGCCGGACGAGTACGAGGCGGAGCCATCCGGCCGACGCGGACGTTCGCGGTCACGTCGTGAGCGCGATGACGACGACGAGGAGGAGGGCAGGGGCCTTCGCGACTGGCTGGGCATCGGGCGAGGGTTCGATGTCCGTCGTGCGGGCAAGGAGATCGGCTCCTGGGATCACCTCGACGACGATGACGAGTTCGGCTTCAAGGCGGGAGCCGCCGGTGAGACCGATGCCGATGACTATGCGGACCCCTCGGCCATCGCGGCGCGTATCCGCCGCCGGGTGACCGACGGTGTCGATCGCGCACTTGCCGAGAAGGAGATATGGTTCGTCGCCACCGGGGCCAAGGAGGCTGGCGGTTGGGGGATGCGGACGCTGCTCGACGCGTACGGGGACGAGCTGCGTGACGCGATGTTCATCAACATCGACACGGTGGGTGCGGGCGGGCTCTCGTTCGTCTCGCGAGAGGGCGGCGCAACGACGCACCGAGCCGACCGGCGCCTCGTGACCCAGGCCAAGCGGACTGCGCGTGAGAACGACATGCTCGTGAAGGGCCGTGAGCGCACCGGTGCGGTGAGCGACGCGTCGGTCGCCTTGTCGCGCGGGTACCGCGCCATGAGCGTGATGGCGTTCGACATCAACGGACGGCTCCCCAACTGGCACTGGCACACCGACACGGTCGACGCGGTCTCCGAGTCCACGGTCGAGCAGGCTGTGCGGTTCGTGACCGCCCTCGTGCGCGACCTCTAGCTCGCGGTCTCCTCATCGATCGCCGCCCGCGATGACGATCGCGCGTAGAACGCCAGCCCTGAGCCGATGGTGAGGAGCGCGGCGGCCAGGAGCGACACGGGAAGCATCGCCGCCGAGCGCTGCAGCGCAACGATCACGAGCGCCGCCACGATGAACCCGAGGTGCAGCAGTCCCGAGCCTGCCTTGGCGATCCGGTTCTCCGAGAGGTAGCGCAGCCCAGCCGTCCCCGCGAGGGTGAGGGCCACCACGACCACCTGGATGGCCGCCGCTGCGCACAGGTAGACCGTGAGTCCGGCCGTGACGGATCGTGCGATGAGCGCGGCGAGTCCACCCGCGGCGACCATCCCGGCTGAGACGACCACCAGGGTCCGCCGCGAAAGCAGCCGTTTCGGCACGCATAGTCCCATGACCACCACGAGCGCCACTACGAGCGGCGCGGCGACCGCGTTCATCGTGGCGATGAACTGCGGCTGTCCGCTCCGCTCCCATCCGGTCACATTGGCGTACGCCCACCACGTGTACAGCGTCCCCACGAGCGACTGGACGCCCAGCGCCCCCATCAGGGCCACCGTGATGGCGATCAGGGCGAAGTCCCACGATGTCCTGGCCCCGTTCGACTGCGCGCTCCGCTCCACAGACATCTCCTCACACCACCGAATGCGCGCCGGGGATCACGTACGTGGTCACATACGTGAGCACGAGCGCAACGAACGAGAGCACCGCGAGAGCGGCCACCACGCGCCACATCCCCGGACGGCGCAGGTACAGCCGGGCGTGGAGGTACGCGGTATACAGCAGCCACATCATGATCGACATGTTCACCTTGCCCGACCACCACCACGACTCACCCTGCCACGCGATGATCGCCCATGGGATCCCCACCACCATGCCGAGCGTCAGCGGGAGGTAGCCGAGCCGGGCCCACCGATACGCGACCTGCTCGTACGACGAGCGCCTGTGGAAGAGCATCAGGATGCTGCCGAAGAAGGACGCGACGAACGCACCGTAGCTCAGGAAGAGCAGTGGCGGGTGCGCCCACATGTACCACGTGTTGTAGTAGTACTGACGCGATGCCGCCAATCCCTGCGCGAGCCCCATCGCCATCCCCGTGTCACCGGACGTCCACGCGGCAAGGTACGCGCGATAGCCGCCGAGGAAGTCGGGAAGGGGGTCAGCGAAAGGTCGGCCCCAAACGAGCGCGCCTATAGCCAGCGCGGCGGCCGCCGTACCGAGCAACGGGCGCAGTTCATCGCCCTTTCGCCGGGCGACGAGCGCGATCACCGCCAGTATGAGGGCCCACACGTACAACTTCTCCGACTCGATCCACAACGGTACGGCGAAGGTCCCGGCCGATGCTCCGGTCAGCGGGTCGATCACCTCGGCCAGCTGCCACAGACGCAGGTGGAACCAGACAAGCAGGACCTCGCCGAGGGCAAGGGACACTACCAGCGCCCCGATCGCCATCTTGAGCGGACGCGGGCGCCGGACGCCGAGAGCCGTCACGACCACGGCGATCGCGGCGACGGCGATCGCTGCGGCGATGACGGACCCGAGCGAGGCGAGGGTGCGTGTCGAGGCGTCGAGCGCGTCGAGTATCGTGTGCGGTGCGACCACGGCGGCTCCCGGGAGCGGGTAACGGTGACCGCCACAGTATATCGGCAGGCGTGCGGAGCGCGACCTGGTGCGTGCTACACTCGGCACCTGTCAGGCGGTTCTCCCCTCTCACGGAGGACGGACGTGAAGCAGAGCAGGTTCGCCAGGATGCTGGCGCGCAGTGCGGTCGTGTCGTGGCGAGAGCAGCCTACGCAATACGATATCGAGGCGCTCCGCGCCAACATGGAGCGCGTACAGCTGGTCATCCGGGTGCGCTGGGCCATCGTCGCGGTGCTTGCGGGCTTCTCGGTGGTCGGTGCGAGCGTGTACGCCACCTCCACCGATCTCGAAGTGCTGATCGCCAACATGACGATACCGGCGATCGGGCTGATTTTCGTCCTCATGTACAACGGCTTCTATCAGGCCACGGTGCGCAAAGTCGCCAACGTCGCCTTCCTGAACCAGGCGCAGTTGCTGTTCGATATGCTCGTAGCCACCGTGCTCATCCACTACAGCGGCGGTGTGTACTCGTGGTTCTCCGCCATGTACCTGGTGTTCATCCTCGAGGGCGCGTTCATCCTGCCCAGGCGCTCCCACGTGTGGATGCTCGTGGTGAGCGCAGCGCTGATGTACGGTTCAGTGCTCATCGGTGAGTACTTCGGCTGGCTGCCCCACGTGGAGCTACCCTTCATCGCCTCCGGACTCGAGGCCAACGCCACCTACGTCGTGGTGCGCTATCTGTGGCAGATCACGCTCTTCTCCGGCGCGGCGCTGGTGGGCATGTTGATGATGAAGTCGATCAGGTTGCGTGAGGCGGAGCTCCGCGAGAGCTCGTTCATCGACGATTTCACAGGGCTTCACAATCGCCACTACTTCCAGCGGGTACTTGCCACGGAGTGCGAGAGGGCGCGACGGAACAATCGCCAACTCGGACTGATCGTCGCTGACGTTGACAGGTTGGGTGACGTGAACCGGACCTTCGGCATCGATATCGGTGACGAGATCCTAGCTACGGTGGCGCGCAGACTGAAAGACGTTGCCAGCGCGGATACCGGCGGCGGGGGCTGGGAGGTCAACACGGCCTGCCGCGTGGGTGGTGAGGAGCTCGCGCTGATCGTGCCGGAGGTGGCCCGTGGCCTCGATGACCAAACGCCTCTGGCCGACCGTGTCCTTGCGGTGGCTGAGACGTTCAGGCAGGCGGTCGAGTCGACCCGCGTGGGCGGCGTAAGCGTGACGGTGAGTGTGGGGGCTGTGTTCGCACCGGCCGACGGCGACACCCCCGAGGCGCTCCTGGACGCCGCGGACAGCATGCTGTCACTCGCCGTGCCGGCCGGGGGGAACACGGTGAAGACCTCCGCCACCGGCGCGGCGCTCGCCGCCACCCTGGAGGGCTAGCCGGTGAAGGCGCTCCTCACGCGCCTCGAGCCCGTGATCGCGGCAGCGGCCGTGGCGCTCGCCGTCCTCGGCGTCACGATGAGCGTTCTCACCACTCCTGTGTACGTGCGCACCATGATCGGCCTGGTCGGCTCGTCGGCTCGCACCGGCCTGAGCGAGCGCGGGACCGAGGACATGGCCGAGGCGGTGCGGCGGTTCGTGACGGACAGCGATGCGCCCGGGTTGCCTGCGTCGGTGGAGGGCAGACCGGCGTTCGATGAGGCGGCGGTGGCGCACCTCGTGGACGTCCGGGATGTGATCGTCCCTGCACGCGCGATCACGCTCGTGCTGGTGGTGACGCTGGCCGTGTGGGTGGTGATGCGCTTGCGCACGACGCCGGGCCGGCGCTCCGTGCGTAGGGCCGCTACGCTGGCCGCGATGGCGCTGGCGACCGCCGTGCTCCTCGCGGCACTCGTAGGCGTTACCGACTTCGGCGTGCTGTTCACGCGGTTCCACGAGCTGTTCTTTGCTGAAGGCACATGGGTATTCCCCCAAGACGCCCTGCTCATACGAGTCTTTCCACTCCCGTTCTGGGGCTGGTCGGCGGTCGTGTGGGGCGGCCTGATCGGTCTGTGTGCGACGGCCTTATGGGCATTTGGGCGCCGATCCCGCTTCACAGAGGGTACGTACGGTGTATAGTGGCCTCGGAGCAGCGAGTTCCCACGGCTAAACGGCACCCCACCGGGGTACGTCATCGACAGATCGAGGAGGTAGGGCACATGGCGGCTAAGGAAGGCTACTGCGTCAAGTGCAAGGCCAAGCGTGAGATCAAGGACGCCAAGGAGATCACCATGAAGAACGGGCGTCCGGCCACCCAGGGCATCTGCCCCGAATGTGGGACCAAGATCTTCAAGATCGGTAAGTAACCACCACTGCGTGCGGTGTTGTCGGACGGGCGCCTTCCGGGGCGCCCGTCCTGCGTCCCGGGCGATTGGACGGGGCCGCTGCGCCCCAGCGGGACGGCTCGATGGTGCGCGCCGGGCGTATTGACGGTACGGTATGCCAGGAGTAGCGTCAGCGGTTGTCGCCGCAGCCGGCGACAGGTCACCCACGAAGCGGATCGGGGGACGGCTCGGCCATGAACATCATCGTCGTCGGATGCGGGCGCGTTGGCTCCCAACTCGCAACGATGCTCTCGGTCGAGGGCCACAACGTCGTGGTCATCGACCGCGACGAGACGGCCTTCAAGCGACTGGGCGGCTCCTTCAACGGGGTCACCATACGGGGCCTCGGGTTCGATGAAGACATCCTCGAGGAAGCGGGCGTCCGTGAGGCGGATGCGTTCGCCGCTACCACCGATCTCGACAACACCAACCTCATGGCGTGCGAGGTGGCACGGAAGATCTTCGGCGTGCGACACGTCGTCGCGCGACTCTACAATCCCGTACGTGAGCGCACGTACCAGCAGCTCGACCTGGACTATGTCTGCGGCACCACGCTGGTGGCCGAGTCGCTCGTGGAGAAGATCAAGTCCGGGCACGGACACCACCTGAACTCGGTCGGGGACATCGAGGTCATCGAGTTCCAGGCGGGGGAGGCCGTCGAGGGCCATCGGGTCTCGGACCTGGAGGTCGATCGCCGATTCAGGATATTCGCGATCATGCGAGGGCGGGCCGCCCACGTACCTGATGACGACACCGTGCTGCACGAGGGAGACATCCTGTTCGCGGCGGTGAAGGACGAGTATTTCCCCAAAGTCGAACGGTTCATGAAGGGGTAGGCCATGTACGTGGTGATCAACGGCGGCGGCAAGGTGGCGTCGTACCTCGCCCGCCAACTCCTCGATCACGGTCACGCCGTGGCCGTCATAGAGAAGCGTGAGGACGTTGCGCAGAAGCTCGCGGCCGAGCTTCCGGGCGATCCGCTCATCGTGCTCGGTGATGGGTGCGACTCCGTGTATCAAGAGGACGCCGGCGTTACCCGTGCCGACGTGTTCGTGGCCGCCACCGGTGACGATGACGACAACCTTGTGGCCTGCCAGCTTGCCAAGATCGCCTTCGGCGTGCCGCGCGCCGTCGCACGGGTCAACAACCCCAAGAACGAGCACATCTTCCATGCGCTCGGCATCGAGGCCATATCCTCCACCACGATCATCTCCCGCCTTATCGAGGAAGAGGCCACCATCGGGGACATGCGAACGCTCATGGCGCTTCGCAAGGGCGACATGGCGATCGTGGAGATCGAACTTCCGGTCGACCGATGCGTGGTGTGCGGCAAGCAGGTGGCCGAGTTGAACCTGCCGATCGACTGTTTGATCGTGGCGCTTCTCCGCGGCGACGACACGATCCCGGTTCACGGTCAGACGGAGATGCAGCCCGGCGACGTGGTCATCGCGTTCACGAAGGTCGCGCACGAACGGGCGCTGAAGAAGGCGCTCACCGGCGAGTGACATCGTCGTCTTGCGGGTAGCGGCGTAGCCTCCGAACGAGATTTGCCGCTCGTTCGAGCGGTGCCTTACAATACGCAGGCATCGCGGGTGTAGCTCAGTGGTAGAGCATCGGCTTCCCAAGCCGAGTGTCGCGGGTTCGAGTCCCGTCACCCGCTCCAGCGCAGAGACCGAAGGGGCCCCCGGCGGGCCCCTTTCGTGCGTCCGGCGCGATGCGGCGTCCGTCCGGGCGACGAGTGTCGCCGCCTATCGGCCCGTGCGGCCGCTTGTCGGCAGCGTACTTCCCTCCGGTCGCTACTCGGTGATACTACGAACAAGTGTTCGTTCATGCCTGCCACCCCCTCTTCGGCCGGCCGTCTGGAAGGGGTGGACCATGAAGCGTCGCATCGTCCTTATCGCCTGCGCCGTCGTCCTGCTATCGCTGGGGCGCTCCGCTCTCGTGTTCGGTGCCGAGTGGTGCATGCCTGTGGACGGTGCGTCCATCGACACACCCTTCGGTGCGTCGTGTGTCGGTGGTGTCCATCGCGGGGTCGATCTCGCTGCGCCCGCCTCCTCACCGGTGCGCGCACCGGCGGCGGGACGCGTTCTGTTCGCCGGTCCGGTGCCTGCCGATGGCGGCGGGACATGCGGTGCGGTCACCATCGAGATCGCCGAGGGGATACGGGTGAGCCTGCTCCCGCTCGAGGCACTTCACGTCTCCGTGGGTGATACGGTTCATGCCGGGGAGGTGGTCGGGCGCCTGGCGCCCACCGGCGATGATTCGATGAGCGTGCCTCACCTGCACATGGGTCTGCGCGAGGGCGACGCATATCGCGACCCCGCTCCGATGTTGCCGGCTCCGGCGGATCCGGACAGCGGCTCTGCGTCCTGCGAGCAGGTCTCAGGAGCCACTGTGCCCGACGTGCCATCCTCATCCGCTCCCGCAGTAGAGGCCGTCCGCGCCGGCATGTCGGCCGGTGGCCCGGCTGTGATCATCATGGGCGCGCAGGAGGCCTCTGCCCGTGCCCGAACGGATGTCGCTTCCCGGCCCTCGTCGTCTGTCCCGATCGCTCCATCTGCCGGTGAGCCGGTCGATGCGACCGCCGGGCACACCGGGTCTGTGGTGGCCGGTCATGCGGGTTCCAGCGCCCGGCTGATCGAGGACGGGGGCGTCCGCACTGCATGCGGCGCCGCGGTGGTCACGCAGCAGCCACGCGCGAGAAGGAGCACGGCGGCCGGCTCGACGCGCATGTCAAGCGTTCTGGGTATCCCGTCAGCGGCGTCTACGGCCGTCGGCTGCGCTCTCGCGCTGGGGGTTGCACTCCTCGCACGTTCGAAGGCGTTGGTGTGCGTGCGATGACGGGAGACACGCCTGTGTGTGTCAGAGGCCGGGGGTAACGTGTTGTGACACGGTCGGGTCTCTGCTACACTCCGGGAGCTTCATTTCCTGCTCCGGGCATCGCCTTCACGTCCCGGGGCCGCACAAGCCCAAGGGAGGTGAAACATTGAAGGCTTACGAACTCATGCTTATCATGCGCCCCACCCTCGATGACGAGGCGCGGGAGGGTGTCCTGGAGAAGATCCGGGCTATCCTGACCGCAGATGGCGGCACGATCGACTCCGAGGAAGTCTGGGGCAAGCGCCGGCTTGCCCACGAGATCGATCACACCGAAGAGGGCGACTATCAGGTCGTCCTGTTCCACGCTGAAGCCGCCACCGTTGCCGAGCTCGACCGTGTCCTGAACATCACCGACCAGGTGCTTCGCTTCATGGTCGTTCGTCGTGACGACCTGGCGTAGCGGTACATCCGGTTGGCCAGAAACGGTCGGCTTCACGAGGTAAGGTGGCATCAATGAGTATCAACAGAGTGGTATTGACGGGCAATCTCACGCGCGATCCGGAGCTCCGGGCGACCGCTGGCGGGCTGAACATCCTCAGTATCAGGATCGCCTTCAACGATCGTCGGAAGAACTCGGACAGCGGGGCATGGGAAGACGTGCCCAACTACATCGACGTCACGATGTTCGGCGCGCGCGGAGAGTCGCTGTCCCGCATGCTCACCAAGGGCATGCGGATCGGCATCGACGGCAAGCTGCGGTGGCGCGAGTGGGAGACCCAGCAGGGTGACAAGCGCAGCGCCATCGAGGTCATCGCAGACGACATCGAGTTCCTCGATTCGCGCGGCGGTTCCGGTTACAGCGGATCGGGCGGCTCCGGCAGTGCTTCGGCGTCGTCCGGCGGCTCTGCGGCCGATGACCTCGGAGAAGAGATCCCGTTCTAAACACAGACCGGTCGTAGGCGGAACCCCTCTCCGCCGCGGCCTTCGGACACCGCCCCATCGGGGCCCGGAAGGAGGTATGTAGATGAGCGAATACGCACGTAAGTCGAAGCGGCGCTACTGCGCGTTCTGCAAGGACAAGGTCGAGTACATCGACTACAAGGACATCAACATGCTGCGCAAGTACACCACCGATCGCGGCAAGATCAAGCCGCGGCGTGTCTCGGGCAACTGCGCGCAGCACCAGCACCAGGTGGCCACTGCCGTCAAGCGCGCCCGCGAGATGGCACTGATCCCTTACGCGGTGCCTGTGGTGAGCGGGAAGGTCGATGGCAAGGGCCGGAGATGACACCTCGGTCGCCCAGGGTGGCCGGGCCGCGCTCGTTCCGGTGATCGGTGCGATCGCCGGCTCGCTGCTCGTGGTGCTCGTCCACCCGGTAGTAGGCCTTCCGGTGGCGGCATCGGCGATCGCCGCGCTGTGGGCGCGGGGCCGCGGATCCGTGGCCATCATGAGTGCGGTGGCAGGTGGAGCGGTCGCCACGGCGTTGTCGTCGGTGTCCGCATACATCCTGTTCGTCCCGCTCATGGGTGTACCGGTCACAGCGCGCGTGCCGTACGTCCACTTCACGTGGGTGACGGTCTCGCTGCTGGTGTGCGGTATCTTGACAGTAGGGTTGCTCAAACGGCTGGGTGCACTGAGCGTAGTGGGCATCGTGACTCTGGTGCTTTCTGCGGTAGAGCTGATAGCCGTTGCATCACTGGCATCGGGAGCAGGTCTTTCCGTCACGGAGTACGTGACGGCAGCCACGCGTGAGATGGCAGCCCTGGCCGGTATGGCGGACGAGCTCGTGGATGCGTTCGTGGAAGGCTGGCCTGCGTTGTTGGTGACGATGAGCGGCGCGACCGCCTTGTTCGCGGTCGCTGCCGTCGCCGGATCGGCGTCACGGTTCGACCAGCGGGTGAGAAGGTTCCCGGCCCTGGCCGATCTCGACCTCGACCCGAAGACGGCGTTGCTTGCCATCGCCGCTGTCGGCGCGTTGGCGGCAGGGCGTTTCGTGGCCGAGACCGCTCCCGTGGTCGAACAAGCGGGCATGAACCTGTTGGTGGTCGCCAGGATGGTGTTCCTCCTGCAGGGGGTCGCGGTCTTCGCGGGACTGTATCGCCGGGCAGGCGTTTCCCGGCCGTTCCGGTTCCTTGGGTTCGTGATCCTGGGTGTGACGGAGATGTTCTTCCCGGCGGTCAGCCTGACCGGCCTGGCGGACATCTGGCTCAACCTCCGGCGATTGCCGAGGGACGGAGCCATCCCCGGGGACCGGAAGGACGGTCCTGTGGGAACGTAGTCGAACGAAGCAGTACTGTACCGCGCCGCTTCAGCGGAGCGGCGAGGAACGAGTAGGAGAGACGATGAAAGTCATCCTTTTGTCCGATGTGAAGGGCAGGGGTAAGGAAGGCGACGTGATCGAGGTCGCACGTGGCTTTGCCACGAACTACCTGCTGCCCCGCAAGATGGCCATACAGGCCACCCCCGGCAACCTCAGGCAGCTCGAGGCCCGGGTGCACAACATCAAGAAGCGCGAAGAAGCCAAGCGTTCCGAGGCCGAGGTTCTGGCGGCGAAGGTCGAGGGTAGCTCGATCGTCATCGAAGCCAAAGCCGGCGACACCGGTAAGCTGTTCGGTTCTGTCACCGGAGGCATGGTGGCCGACGCGCTCATCGAGCAGATCGGCGTGGATGTCGACCGCAGGAGGCTCGATCTCCACGGCCACATCAAGACCCTCGGCGAGCACGTGATCGACGTGCGGTTGTACGACGATGTCACCGCGCAGGTGACTCTCAACGTCGTGCCGCTGGGTGGCGTTCCGGTAGCCGAGCCCGAGGCCCCTACTGCCGAGGAGATCGTCGCCGAGGCGGAGGCCATGGAGGCCGAGGCGGAGGCCGAGGCTGACGCCGTCGCGGAGGCCGAGGCTGCAGAAGACGACACCGAGGGCGAACCAGTCGAAGAGTAGTACGAGGCCGGGCAAGGGTGGCGCCGCCCGGCGGCGCCACGTACGCCCGATAAGGAGTGCTCGATGGCCGACGACGCTGTGCAGGCTCTGCGAGAGCGGGTCCCGCCGCACAACAACGAGGCCGAGCAGTCAGTGCTCGGCGCCATGTTCCTCTCCGTTGATGCGGTGGAGAGCTGTCTGGCGCTCGTCTCGGCGGAGGACTTCTACAGGCCCCAGCATCAGCGCATATTCGGCGCGATCCGTGATCTCCACCAGCGCGGCGAAGCGGTCGACCAGATCACTGTGGCCGCACGCCTTGAGTCCAACGGAGACCTGGAGGCAGCCGGCGGGAAGCCGTACCTGCTCGACCTCGCCGGTGCGGTGCCGTCGGCCGCCAATGCCGAGCACTACGCGCGCATCGTCAAGCGCACGTCGCTCCTGCGCCAGCTGATCGGCGCCGGTACGGCGATACAGGTGATGTCGTACGAGAACCCCGACGACATCGATGAAGTGGTAGAGCGTGCCGAGAAGGCCGTGTTCGACGTCACGAACAAGCGCGTCGCTTCGAAGTTCCAGGCGCTCGGCGATCTGATGAAGACGGGCTTCGAAGAGATCGAGCACCTCTACGACCACAAGTCGCATATCACCGGCGTGCCCACCGGTTTTCCCGACCTGGACAAGATCCTCGCGGGTATGCACCGCGGCGACCTGATCATCCTGGCCGCGCGACCCTCGGTGGGGAAGACGGCACTGGCGCTCAACATCGCCGTGAACGCCGCCAAGGCGGGCGCGTCCACGGCGGTCTTCAGTCTCGAGATGTCCGCCTCCCAGCTCGTGCAGAGGATCCTCTGTGCAGAGGCGCGGGTCGACTCCCAGAAGCTGCGTACGGGCTACCTCGCCGACGAGGACTGGCCCGCGCTCATGCAGGCGATGGGGCGCCTCGGGTCGATTCCGTTGTGGGTGGACGACACGCCGTCGATCTCCATACTCGAAGTGCGCGCGAAGGCGCGCCGTCTGCTGAGAGACCAGGGCCAGAAACTGATCGTGCTCGACTACTTGCAGCTGATGCAGCCGCATGGAAGACGCTCAGAGAACCGTCAGGTGGAGATAGCCGAGATCTCCCGTGGCCTCAAGATCCTCGCCAAGGAGCTCGACTGCCCGATCCTCGCGCTGTCGCAGCTGTCCCGTGCGGTGGAGCAGCGCACGTCCAAGCGGCCGCAGCTGTCCGACCTGCGCGAGTCGGGCGCCATCGAGCAGGACGCCGACGTGGTGATGTTCATCGACCGCAACACCGATCCCACAGCGGAGGCCGAAGGCAACCGTCCGGGCAAGGGCGAAGCGGAGATCATCGTGGCGAAGCACCGTAACGGACCCGTGGACAGCTGTAGGCTGGCGTACCTCGAACGCATCACGCGTTTCATGCCGCTCGCGCGCACACCGTAGAGACGGGACCGGTTGGAGGGAATCGTCATGGGCGACGACCGATACGATGTGATCATCGTGGGGGCGGGACCCGCCGGCATCTTCGCGGCGATCGAGCTCATCCACGCACACTCCGATCTGCGGATACTCCTCCTAGAGCGGGGCAAACCGATCGCACAGCGCTCGTGTCCCGCCCGTGAGACCTCGTGCGTGAGCTGTCCCACCTGCGCGATCATGACCGGCTGGGGAGGCGCAGGAGCATTCTCCGACGGCAAACTCACCCTCTCCACCGATGTGGGCGGGTGGCTGGGCGAGTACGTGGGCGCGGACAGTCTCGAGCGGCTGGTGGATGACAGCGACGCCATCTGGCTGCGTTTCGGCGCTACGCCGCAGGTCCACGGTCCCGACCCCTCCACCGCCGAGAAGCTCGTCCACGACGCGACGCTCGCGGGGATGCGCCTCGTCCCCATGCGGATCAGGCACATCGGCAGCGACCGATCACCCGACGTGCTGCAGGCGATGCACGATCATCTCGCCGAGGTGGGCGTGGAGATACGCACGAGCACCGAGGTGGCGCGCATCGTCGCGCGCGATGATCGTGTGGAGGGTGTCGAGCTCACCGACGGCACGAGCATCCGCGCCGGTGTGGTGATAGCGGCTCCCGGCCGCGACGGGGCCGACTGGCTTGCCGGACAGGCCCGTTCCCTCGGCATCCCGCTTGCCAACAACGCGGTGGACATCGGCGTACGGGTGGAGGTGCCCGCTCCGGTGATGGAGCCGCTGACCGACCACCTCTATGAGGCCAAGCTCATCCAGTACTCGCGTAGCTTCGGCGACCAGGTGCGTACGTTCTGCATGAACCCCTATGGTGAAGTGACCACGGAGAGCTACGGCGATATCGTCACCGTGAACGGTCACTCGTATGCGGACAAGCGGACCGGCAACACCAACTTCGCGGTCCTCGTGAGCCAGAGTTTCACGCGCCCGTTCCAGGAGCCCATCACGTACGGGACGTCGATAGCCCGTCTTGCGAACCTGCTCGGCGAAGGGATCCTCGTACAGCGTTTGGGCGATCTGCGCGCTGGCCGACGTTCCACGGCCAAGCGCCTGGCGCAGTCCATCGTCGAGCCCACGCTTCGGAGCGCGGCGCCCGGGGACCTGTCGTTCGTCCTCCCGTACCGGCACCTCACCGACATCCTCGAGTTCATCGAGTCGCTCGACGCGCTCGCACCAGGCGTCGCCTCCGACGGGACGTTGCTCTACGGGATCGAGGTGAAGTTCTACTCGTCACGGCTGGAGCTCGACAACGACCTGCAGACACGCATCGCCGGACTCTACGCGGTGGGCGACGGCGCAGGCGTGACGAGAGGCCTCGTGCAGTCGGGCGCGAGCGGACTCGTTGCGGCGAGGGCGGTAGCGGCCAAGCTCTGAGCGCGCTATCTGAGCAGGTTGCGCACCTCGGTGACGATACTCTCGGGGAGAGCCACGGCGCCGCCGTAGACCTGTACCAACTGCACGGTCGGCTCAGTGGAGTCCACGAGCGTCCTGGGTTCCGGTACGAGTCCGGATGGACTCGTCAGGATCAACGGTGACGCCCATGATTCGCAGGCCACCCCGCCTCCAAGCGCATCGGCGAAGTTCGTGCCCGTGGCAACGCCGAGCGCGAAGTACGGACGGTATGGGGCGCCAAGGACCTCCTCGAGTGCGATGGCCGTCGTATACCGGTTCGATCCGTAGATCCGGACAGCCTCGTCCACCATCAGCCGTGCCGCTACGCGGTCCAAGATGGCGTTCGGGCCTCCCGCCACCACTGCGAATTCGATGTGCCGGTCCCAGAAGACGCTCGAGGTCTCCGGGGGTATCGCGTCGGGCTGCACGAGGAGAATGGGCACCTGGTACCAGTACGCCCACGGTGAGACGGCCAGAGCATCGGCGAAGTCGTCTCCTCGCACGACGAACACCTCGGGCGATTCGTTCCGGGCCAGCACGTGGCGTGCGATCAGCGCTGCGGTGTCATAGCGGTTCTTGCCGGCGAAGCGTGTGACCGAGTAGCCCTCCGAGCGAAGTGCGTTCTCGACCGATGTTGAGATGACGCTCGTGCTACCGGCCAGGAAGACCCGCCACACTCCGAGACGCTCCAGGTCTGCGAGGAGACCGGGGGGAAGCGCGTTGGTGGGCGTGAGGAGCAGCGGGGTGTCATACAGGCCGCACAACCCCGATGCGGCGAGCGCGTCCGGATAGTCGGCCCCGGTGGCGATGACCGCGCTCCCGGTCTCGGTGAAGTTGTACCGGGAGATGGCGATCGCGGTCTGGTAGCGATCCGCCCCCGACACGCGCTGCGGCGTGGCAGGCACCGGCTGCGCCGACAGGGGCGGGGACATCGGCTCCTCGATCCCTCGGGCAGCGTCGATCACGGACACCTTGTACCAGTACGTCGTACCGTTCGCGAGCGGGGTGTCCCACCAGAAGGGATCGTCGCTTGAGATCATCGGTGCGTACGTGCCGAACTGCGACGATGCGCGCCAGAACCGGTACTCCGCGTCGACGACGTCTGTCGTCTCCTCGCACATCACGAGCACGAGCTGGTTTCCCGGTACCGCATGTGCTCCGGGCGGAAGCGGAGGGACGGGCTCCGACTGATCAGCAGCGGCGGGATCGATGGTCGGCGCGGGGGCTCCCTTGGCGCCGAGCGCGGCACCCGCCCCCAGCGCTTCGTAGGGACCCGTGGCGTCTCCGTTGACGATTCCGGCGAGAGTCCAGGAGCCGATCTATCCACGGTAGGCGCACGCCTCGGCAAAGCGCACCGACAACACGCCCGGATCCTCGTGAGTGACGACGGCGGGAAACACCCACTCGGACAGTCCCGAGTAGATCGCGTCCAGTTCCGAGAGCCGCCCGGACCACAGCACGAGTATCTCGGACGCATCCAGGGAATCGAGCATCGAGGCGGTCTCGGTGGGCACGGAACAGTCGCCGGCGCTGACGTTATCGACCATCAGGATGGGGATATGGCGCGCCCACGAGACCGAGCCGGCCACGACTGCGCCCCTCCACTCGTCCACCAGGATCACCGAGTCGGGCATCGCCGCGCCGAGTTCGGCCTTCATCCGTTGCGCCACATTGGCCGCACGCGCCGTCGCTGTGGTGCCGCCTAAGCGTTCCGTGGCGATGCCGAGGTCCTCGATCGCCGCCTGCACCTGGCTGCCGATCACCGATGTGTCGCCGATAAGGAAGACCTTGGTGACGCCCAGGTCAGTGAGTGCGTTGCGGGTCACACCCGGGAGGGAAGACTGCAGCGTGGCGAGGACGGGCGCGTCGAACACGCCGGCGAGGCCCGAGGCGAACCCGCAATCGTAGGCCTGTTCGCCGCTGACGATGACGGCGACGTCCGCGGAGGAGAACGCGCGGTACGCCGACTCGGCTGCCGTAGCGAAGCGGTCGGCGCCCGCTATGCGGCTGACGATCAGGTCGCTCGCAAGGGGAGCGACGCCCTCGGCCGAGAGCCCGCTTGCCGCAACCTGCGCATCGATGGCGTCAGCGTCGGCCCCGCCCGCCGCGGTGCCGGCGAGGACGTGCGCCTGGCTCGCCCTGTCGGGTGACGCCGCCGGGTCGCCGACCGTGCCGCTACTGACCGCCTCTCTGAGCGTACCGGTGTGGCGCAGCGTAGTGACCGCCGTGGCGGTTTCCATCGGCATCCACGCGGACGCGGCGCTACTCGCTATGAGCGACGCTACGACCACAAGACACATGGCACGGCCAAGAGAGCTGTACTTCATCAGGAGTCCCCTCGCAGAGTGAGGGCGCGGATCGCACCCCTGATAGGTCTTCGTTATGGAACCTACGTGTCCTGCCTCCGGGATTTCCCGCCAACGTCCACGAGTCTGATGCGACCGCCGCACTTGACACAGGCGTCCCATCGGCGCAAGAATACCCCCCAGGGTATGAAGGCTCTGCTATGGAGGTGTTCTTCCGTGTCCGATGCGTCGACGGCCCCGCTTCATCCGTTTGTCCGAAGCCTTGGGTCGCTCTCCAAGCGACTCGTGCTCCTGATCCCGCTTTCGATGCTTGCCGGGCTTGCGGCGGGGCTCCTCTTCGACGCCAGCTCGCTCCAGGCGCTCGTGCTTCCTATGACGATGCTGATGGTCTATCCGATGCTCGTGAACTTCCGCATCCGCGAGGCCCTCGACCTGAAAGACGGGCGTGCCATCGGGCTCGCCATGCTCCTCGACTTCGTCGCCCTGCCCGTGATGGCCTGGTTGCTCGCAATGTCGTTCTTCAGGGACGAGCCGGGTCTGTTCGTGGGTATGGTGCTGGCGGGGCTGTTCCCCACGAGCGGGATGACGATCAGTTGGACGGGGTTCGCTGGCGGTAACGTCGCCGCGGCCGTGAAGATGACGGTCATCGGCCTCATCGCTGCGTCGCTCCTGGCGCCCGTGTACCTGCTCGGTCTGGCGGGAGCGGTCGTCGAAGTGGACTTCATGGGTGTCCTGCGCACCGTCGTGTTCGTGGTGGGCATACCGTTGGTGGCAGGCATACTCACACGGGCTTTGCTTACCAGGCGGTTCGGCGCGCAGCGGTACAAGACCCGTATCGCGCCGGTCTTCCCCGGACTCTCGACGGTGGGCGTGATCGCCATCGTGTTCATCGCTATCGCGCTCAAGGCCCGGATGATCGTGAGCGATCCCGCTCTCGTGGTGCGCATCCTGGTGCCGCTCGCGGTCTTCTACGCGGTCAACTTCGCGCTCTCCACCGTCGTGGGTCGTGCACTGCTTGGCCGAGGTGACGCCATCGCCGTGGTGTACGGCACGGTGATGCGCAACCTGTCCATCGCCCTCGGCATCGCCATGACCGCGTTCGGCTCGGAGGCCGCGCTGGTGCTGGCTACCGCCTACATCGTCCAGGTGCAGTCGGCCGCGTGGTATGTGAAGGCGACCGACCGTGTCTTCGGACCATCGGGCGCGGAGCCCTCGCCCGCACCCGCTGGTACGGGGCACGCGAAGGCTCCGGCCGCCTGATGGGGGGCTAGGCGTCGATCGGCAGCAGCTGGTCGTAGTCGTCGAGCGTCTGTGGGCCGTCGAGCATGACGCCCTCGCTCGAGAACACGGTGACCTTGTCGCCCTCGATGTAGAACTCCACAGCGTCCACCGTGGGGAACTGGTCGAGCGTGTACACGACCTGGGCGAGCCGCGCGGTCACGCCGAACGTCCCGCCATCCGACTCGAACTCCTCCGAGAGGTCGATCTTCGCGATCCCATCGTCGATGGTGAGCCCGAGGAGCTCGGTCCCCTCGGGGATCGCACTGCTGATCGCCGGCCAGGTGTCCTGCTCTGCGTCGGTGGGGCCGTCGAGCAAGGCCTCGATCGCGGCTGTGCCGATGGCCTTCGTGTACGGCAGCGTCCGCTCGATGCCGAGCGCGTTCTCACCTGCGGAGACCCAGTACAACCGCACGGTCAGCGTCTCGGGTGTGTCCGCTTCGTCATCGTCGCCGTCCTCCTGGGACGTCCCATCGTCCGACGGCTCTTCGCCGGAGTCGCCTGAGCCATCGTCGACAGGCGTGCCGTCCTGGTCATCGGCAGGGGAGTCCCCGTTCGTGGCCGGCGGTGTGGCGTCGGTGTCGGCATCATCTGAGCACCCCGCGAGCATCGGCAGCGACAGGGCCATCGCGATGACGACGGCGATGCTGATCCAGCGTAGGGAGCGCATGTGGATCCCTCCTTGTGTCCGCGGTCCGGCATGCTGCCTGGCCCCGCATGGACGTACATTCCCCGTAGCGCGTTACTATCTCAATGACGGTCGGGCCGTGCAAAACGTTCCGCCACACCCGGATATCGTCATGGAGGTACACGTGAAGAATCCCGCAGGCGCCGAGTGCGCCCTCTACTACGAGGACTTCGCGCGCGGCGCTGCGCTCCAGGAGTGTCGAGCCGCCAGACAGCCCGGATCCGCCGAGTGGCGACCGGATGTGTGTGCCGGGTGCGCGGTACCCGGCATCCTGAAGGCCAACGGGAGCGCACGGCTTGTGATCGAGATCTCCATCGCGCGCGGCCTGCTGCGGAGACGCCCCCGGGTACAGGTGCGCGCGTCGTGCTCGGCGCACGGGGGTCCGCTCACGGATCCCTACACCGGCTGCCAGGCGTGCAATGCTGAGGCCGACGACCTGCTGCGGCGCGCTCTCGACTAGCGCGAACCGCCTCGGTCAATCATACTAACCACCGCGTCCCGGCTGCGGGGCGTGCGCGCGCGTCGCCCGGCTCGGCGGCGCGCCCGGCCCGGGAGCGGCGGCGAGGGTCCGCGGGGCCGAACACACCGAGGAGCTCATCGCATGGCGGGTATCGTCCTGGTCGGCGCCCAGTGGGGCGACGAGGGAAAAGGTAAGATCACCGACCTGATCGCCGACGACTTCGACTATGTCGTCCGATTCCAGGGAGGCAACAACGCCGGACATACGGTCATGCATGCCGGGAAGACCCTGAAGCTGCATCTCATCCCGAGCGGCGTGATGTATCCGCATATCACGCCGGTGATCGGCAACGGCTGCGTGATCGACCCGAAGGTGCTGCTCGAGGAGATGGACCGTCTCGAAGCGGACGAGATCTCTACCCATCGGCTGCTGATCAGCTGCAACGCGCACCTCATCATGCCGTACCATCGCGACCTCGACGGTGCGAGCGAACGCCGGCTGGGCTCGCAGGAGATCGGCACCACACGGCGCGGGATCGGCCCGGCGTACATGGACAAGGCCTCACGTCTCGGCCTGCGCGTGCAGGACCTCGTGGACGAGCACATCTTCCGCAAGAAGGTCGAAGCGGCGCTCCACGAGAAGAACGACATCCTCGAGAAGGTCTACGGCCTGCCGACCTACACCGTCGACCAGATCGCCGACGAGTACCTGGCGTACGCGGAGCGCATCAAGCCGCACATCGCCGAGACGAGCGCGCTCATCAACCGCGCCCTGGACGCCGATCAGTGGGTGCTCTTCGAGGGAGCGCAGGGCGCGCTCCTCGACCTCGATCACGGCACGTACCCCTTCGTGACATCGAGCTCGCCTACGGCGGGCGGGGCATGCACCGGCGTGGGCGTGGGTCCCAAGCGCATCGATCGCGTGCTCGGCATCGCCAAGGCCTACATCACCCGCGTGGGTTCCGGCCCGTTCCCCACCGAACTCTCGGACGAGGTCGGACGCTCGCTCATCGAGGTCGGCCACGAGTACGGCACCACCACAGGACGCGAGCGGCGTGCAGGATGGTTCGACGGCTTGATTGCTCGCTTCGCGGTACAGGTGAACGGCCTCACCGACCTCGTCGTCACCAAGCTCGACGTGCTGTCCCACCTCGACCGGATCAAGGTCTGTGTGGCGTACGAGTACGAGGGAAGCCGCTACAACGACCTTCCGGCGCACCAGACCGTCTTCCACCACGCACGCCCGATCTACGAGGAGCTCCCCGGGTGGAAGACTAACATCACCCACTGCCGCACGTTCGAGGAACTGCCCAAAGCTGCGCAGGACTACATCACGTTCCTGGAGGATCTTGCCCAGGTTCCGGTGGCGATGATCGCCGTGGGCCCGAGCCGTGAGCAGACGATCATGCGGCGATGGGCGTCACGGCCGTAGAGCTGCTCGCCCGCGCTCTCTTTTCCGCTACAATCGGGTTCACCATTCGAACCTGATCGCTCGGGGGTAGTAGCCATGCGTGTTCTCGTTCTCGGCGGCGGCGGTCGCGAGCATGCGATCGTAACCGCGCTCTCTCGGTCACACCACGCGCCTGAGATCTTCTGTTCGCCGGGCAACGGCGGCACCGCCGCACTCGGTACGAACGTCTCGATCCCGGAGGACGACCCGGTCTACGTTGCCGAGTGGGTGGAGCGCAACGCCATCGACTTCGTCATCGTGGGCCCGGAAGCTCCACTCGTGGTCGGCACGGCCGACATCCTAGCTGCCGACGGAGTGCCCGTGTTCGGCCCCAAAGCCGCTGGCGCGCATCTGGAGGGCTCGAAGGCGTATGCCAAAGAGCTGATGGAGCGGCACGGCATCCCCACCGGACGGTATCGCCTGGTGCAGACGAACGAAGAGGCGAAAGAGTACCTTGATGAGGTTCGGGCGCCTGTGGTCGTCAAGGCCGACGGACTCGCGGCGGGAAAGGGCGTCACGGTGGCCGAGACGGTCTCCGACGCACTCGGTGCGGTGCGCCAGTCGCTGGACGGTCACTTCGGCCCAGCGGGCGACCTCGTGGTCATCGAGGAGTATCTCGAAGGGCCCGAGTGCTCGCTTCTCGCATTCACTGATGGGGACACCGTGCTGCCGATGATCCCGGTGCAGGACCACAAGCGTGCGTACGACGATGACAAGGGGCCCAACACCGGCGGTATGGGCGTCTACGCGCCCGTTCCCGTTGTGGACGAGGCCGCGTACGCCGCGATGACGTCGATCCTCGAGCAGACCGTGGCGGCGCTCAAGAGCGAGGGCGTCGTCTACCAGGGCGTGCTGTATGGCGGATTCATCCTCACGGCCGACGGCCCCAAAGTGCTCGAGTTCAACGTGCGCTTCGGGGATCCCGAGACGCAGGTGATCCTGCCGTTGCTCGAGACCGATCTGCTCGACGTGATGATGGCGGTGACCGAAGGCCGTCTCTCCGAGGTCGAGCTCGCCTGGCGTGATGGTGTGGCGTTGTCGGTCGTCCTCGCGTCCGGCGGCTATCCGGGCACGTACGCCAAGGGGAAGCCGATTCGCGGGTTCGAAGAGGCCGGAGGGATCGAGGGCGTCACGGTGTACCATGCCGGCACCGCGATGGACGCGGGGGGCCGGCCGGTCACCTCGGGCGGCCGGGTGCTCAACGTCACCGCCGTAGCGCCCACGTTCATCGAGGCGCGCGATCGGGCCTACCGGGCCGTCGACGCGATCTCCTTCGAGGACATGCACTTCCGGACGGACATCGGCCTGAAAGCGATCCGCGCGCGGGGCGAGGCCTGATGCTTGCCGAGCGCCTGCTGTCCCGCGCGGTCAGCGTCACCCAGGGCGGGTACTTCGCCAAGACGCCCCGCCCGGTCCCATCGCTGCCGGGTCCGGAGGCTGGCAGGCAGTACCTGCTCTACGCACACGTACCGTTCTGCGAGCGTCTCTGCCCGTACTGCAGCTTCAACCGCTTCCCGTTTTCCGAGGATCCGGCGCGGAAGTACTTCAAGAGCCTGCGCCAGCAGATGCGCATGGTTGCGGACCTCGGCTATGCGTTCGACTCGCTGTACATCGGTGGTGGCACCCCCACGATCCTTGTGGACGAGCTCTGCGAGACAATCGACCTGGCACGTGAGCTGTTCGGCACTCTCGAGGTCTCGACCGAGACGAATCCCAACCACCTCATCCCCGAGATACTCGATCCGCTCAAGGACCGTATACAGCGGATGAGCGTGGGCGTGCAGAGCTTCGATGATGGTCTGCTCAAGGAGATGGATCGCTACGACAAGTACGGCTCCGGCGCCGAGATACTGGAGCGCCTGCAGTCGCTGGAGGGCTTCTTCCACTCGCTCAATGTCGATATGATCTTCAACTTCCCGAGCCAGACCGAGGAGATCCTCCTGCGCGACGTGGAGATGGTCAAGGCGAGCCGCTGCAACCAGACGACCTTCTACCCGCTCATGGCGTCGCGCTCGGTTGAGGCCAGCCTCAAGAGAACCGTGGGCATGGTCGACTACGACCGCGAGGCGCGGTTCTACAAGATGCTCGTCGACCAACTCGCCGACACCTTCGAGCTTTCCACCGCGTGGACGTTCTCGCGGATCGGCGGCGGCATGATCGACGAGTACATCGTGGACTACGAGGAGTACGTGGGCATCGGCAGCGGCGCGTTCAGCTATCTGCGCGGTGATATCTACCTGACCACGTTCTCGCTGCGCGACTACTCAGCGACCATCGAGCGGGGCACCATGCCCGTGGCGGTAGGCAGCGCCTCAAGCAGCCTGAAGAACCGCATGCGCTACCGGTTCCTCATGTCGCTCTTCGGTTTGCGCCTCGACAAGAAGGCGTTCGAGCGAGACTTCGGTGTGAGCGTCGAGCGCGGACTGCCGCTGGAGATGCTGTTCTTCCGCACGTTCGGCGGCTTCGCCACCGACGACACGGAGGAGTTGACGCTTACCGAGAAGGGCCGCTACCTGGCCGTGGTGATGCAGCGTACGATGTTCGCGCAACTGAACGACCTGCGCGACGCCGCGCGCAAGGCGCTCGCACCGGACGAGCGCGAGCTGTTGTTCGGCGACGGGTCCGGCGGATGTGGTGCGGCGGACGGGTGCGAGTAGGATACAGGGAGGCAGGCATGGCCGAGAATACGCCGCTTGTGGGCATCATCATGGGATCCAAGAGCGACCTCGACGTGATGCAGGGATGCGCTTCGCAGCTCGAGGATTTCGGGGTGCCTTACGAGATCCTCATCGCGTCCGCGCATCGGCAGCCGGCCAAGGTGCACGACTGGGCGGCTGGTGCGGCCGATCGGGGCATGCGGGTGATCGTGGCGGCTGCCGGCAAGGCGGCGCATCTCGGCGGCGTGGTTGCCGCGTACACGCCGCTGCCGGTCATCACGGTGCCGATGAAGACCTCGGACCTCGGCGGGCTCGACTCGCTGCTCTCGATGGTCCAGATGCCGACCGGCGTGCCGGTGGCGTGCGTTGCCATCAACGGAGCGAAGAACGCCGCCATCCTTGCGACCCAGGTGCTTGGCGTGTCCGAACCCGAGTATCGCGACCGGATCGTGGCGTACAAGGCGGCGCTCGCCGATGCGTAGGCTGGGGGCCATCGTCCCCTTCATCCTGGTGATCGTGGCGGTCTTCCTTGGCTTCGCGGCGGTGGGCGGTCCGCTGGGGGAGGCAGCCTACGACATGGCGCTGTCGTTCGCCGATGGCGCCTCGATCCAGCAAGGCGATGCGCTTACGGTGCTCATAGGGATCGACGTCGTCGCGGTCATCGGGGCGTTCGTGATCTCGCTGCTGGCAGGGACGTCGGTCCCGTCCGGTCTGCCTCACGTGGCGTTCGGCCTGTTCGTGCCCCTTACGCTGGCTGCGGGGCAGGCGCGGTTCTTCGAGCTCGCGGGAGACACCGGGGGCCTCGCCGATGCGTTCGGCGGCTACAACTTCGCGGCGATGCTGGTGCTCACGATCGCGGCGGCGGCGGCCGGCGTGACGCTCGCCCGGCGGCGCTCGGAGCGCCGTACGGCCTGAGGTCCGCGGACCGCAGCGGTCATCAGCTGTCCGTTCCGGCTTCGCTGATGAAAGGACCCACCACGTCGCTGGTGACCCAGCCGCCGTGGAACCTGCCCGGCTGGGCAGAGGCGACCTCGTGGCCCACGAGGCAGCGGTCCATCAGGCCGGGGTAGAAGGCCACGTGCCCCGCAAGAACGTCGTATCCCTCGGCAGGGCGCGCATACGCCCAGGCTGCCTCCTCGGGCCGCTTCCCGTCCACCGTGACGTGGAAGTACCGGGCCTCGCCCTTGAACTCGCAGTAGCTGAGACGTGGGCTGGGGGTCAGCACCCCGGTGCGGACGTCCTCGAGCGGGATGTAGTACGTGGGCGCATGCCCGGTCTCCAGCACGCGGAGCGCGTGGGTGGAACTGGCGATCGTCTCACCCTCGAACACTACCTCCACGCGATGCGGTGCTTCCTGGACCAGCGGGGGACGTGGATAGTCCCAGGCGGACTCCTGGTCGGGGCGTGGCCGGGTTCTGTATGAGTGCATCGCAGGCATCCTTCGTTCGTGAATACACGTAGTTCGTACCCTTTCTGCCTCGCCGGAAGCTGCGGGCACGTACACGAAGTGCAGCATTCGCCCCGATGCACCATAATCACCATGTCTCGGTCCCTACGTTGGAGGTCCGCATCATGCCGCATGGCCCGTACGAGGACGTCAGGGTCACCGGTCATCTCATCGACTCGGGGATCATGTCGCGCATCATGGATGACATCGTCGCCCTCGACGGCGAATTCGAGACCTTGTCGTTCAACGTGGGCAGGACCAACGTCGACCCGTCGATCGCGGTCTTGCGGGTGCGCGCTGCCGATGCCGCACAGCTGGATGCGATCCTCGGCGAGATCGGGCAGCTCGGGGCCGAACCGATCGACGCTGACGACGTGCGCACCGCCCCGGCTCCCGCAGACGGGGTCTTCCCGCAGGGCTTCTACGCGACCACGAATCTCGAGACGGCCGTTCGTATCGCCGGACGCTGGACGGGAGTGGCGGGCACGGAGATGGACCTCGGCATCGTGGTGGCCGGCGGAGCTGCCCGTACCGTGGCGATGGCTGACGTGCGCGAAGGCGAGCATGTCGTTCTCGGCCATACCGGCGTGCGTGTGCGGCCTGTCGAGCGTCCCAGGGAGAAGCAGGAGTTCGAGTTCATGAACTCCGAGGTCTCATCGGAGAAGCCGAAGGCGCTCGTCATCCGCGACGTGGCGCACATGCTCCGCAAGGTGCGAGCGCGCGGCGAGAAGATCATCTTCGTGGTGGGCCCCGCGGTGGTGCACACCGGGGCTGCCGAGCATCTCGCCCGTCTGGCGAAGAGCGGCTACGTCTCGGTGATGTTCGGCGGCAACGCCGTTGCCACCCACGACATCGAGTCGGCGCTCTACGGGACCTCGCTGGGCATCACCATGGACGCCGGACGCCCCGCCGCCGGAGGCCACGAGCACCACCTGCGCGCCATCAACACCATCCGCGGCTGTGGCGGGATCCGCGGCGCGGTGGAGCAGGGCGTCCTGACCACCGGCCTCATGCACACCCTCGTGGAGACAGGGACCCCCTACGTGCTGGCCGGCTCGATTCGTGACGACGGGCCGCTGCCCGACGTGATCACCGACGTCCTCGAGGCGCAGCGCGTGATGCGCGCCCACTGCCAGGAGGCCGGCGCGTGTGTGATGCTCTCGACGATGCTGCATTCGATCGCCACAGGGAACATGCTTCCTGCGCGCGTCACCACGGTGTGCGTGGACATCAACCCCGCCGTGGTGACCAAGCTTGCCGATAGGGGTAGCTTCCAGACCATAGGCATCGTCACCGATGTGGGCCTCTTCCTCGAGATGCTTGCTGACGAAGTGGAGCGGCCGCATCTGGGGCGATAGCAGGCGGAGCGGCCGTAGGCGGAGTCGTCGCTGACCAAGCCGCTCGGGCGCGGATGTTGCTTGCATGACCGACGGCGAGAGGAGTGCGGGATGAGACACCGTGACGCCGTCGGATGCGCCACCGCAACGTTCGCGCTGGGTTGATTCTGGGAGCCCGACGCCCGGTTCGAGCGTCTTGACGGCGTTCTCGCAACGCGTGTGGGATACGCTGGCGGAACGACGCCGGATCCCACGTATCGTTCCATGGGCGACCACAGCGAGTGCGTGCAGATCGACTACGACCCCGCTGCGATCGGCTACAGCGACCTCGTCGCCCAGTTCTGGGCACAGCATCGGCCCACCGGCTCTCCGCCGCCGCGGCAGTACGCGTCCATCATCTTCTACGCCGACGATGAAGAGAGGGCCGTGGCCGAATCGTCGCGCACCACCGTGGAGTCCGGGCTGGGTCCCGTGCACACGCGCATCCAGCCGATCGGCCCGTTCCACCTCGCCGAGAAGTATCATCAGAAGTACTACAAGAAGCGCGGACTCGCGGGTCTGCGCAGGATCGCGTCCGGGAGAGCAGCGGTATGAAGCGGTACGAGCTTGAGCGGAACGAAGGGGAGTGGAGGGCGGTCCTGTCGCCCGATCAGTACCGCGTGCTGCGGGAGTCGGGCACCGAGCCGCCATTCAGCGGCGAGTACGTGGACACGGCCGACGAGGGCGTGTATCGCTGCGCGGCGTGTGGCAACCCCCTGTTCCGCTCCGAGACGAAGTACCACTCGGGATGTGGATGGCCGAGCTTCTACCGCCCTGTCTCGGAGGGTGCCGTTGAAGAGGTGCCCGACACGAGCCACGGTATGACCCGTACGGAGATTCGCTGTGCGAGGTGCGGCTCGCACCTGGGCCACGTTTTCGAAGACGGCCCCGAGCCCACCGGTCTCAGGTACTGCATGAACTCCCTGGCGCTTGACTTGAACCGGGACGAGGGATAGGCCGTGTATCAGGAGAGCGAAATCGTCGACCTGCTGATGGTCATCTTCCTCACGCCGATCATGGTGGCGAACGTGAGGGCGATTCACGTCCCGGACAAGCGGTGGTTCGTCGGCGGGTACCTGGCAGTCGCCCTGGGATACGTGTTCACCGTCCTGGAGGGTTTCATCGCCCCTGAGGCGCTCAACACGGCCGAGCACCTGTCTCACGCCGTGGTGGGCGCGCTGTTCTTCGGCGGGGCGCTGAGCATGTTCAGGTCGGCACGAGCACGCGTCTCGGAGCAGCGATGAGCGCGGTCGCCCTGTTCGACGCGACGGCGCTCGTGTTCCTCGCCGCGGCGTTCGTTCTGCTGGCGGCGACTCCGCCCCGGGACGACGGCATCAGCCGCGGACTCAAGTACCCGCTGCTCATAGGCATCGGACTGCTCATCTTCGTCAGCCTCTCGAACGTGCTCGAACAGGCGGGCATCACCCAGGTGCTGGACGAGTACGAGGATTATGCCGAGGTCCTCTTCGTGCCGCTCGTCGCGTACATCCTGTACAGCAGGTCGAGCGCAGAGCAGCTCAGGCTGGCCGAAGACGCCGAGCGCGAGATGCGCAGGGAGCATGAACTGCTGATGAGCGTCGTGGAGACCACGCCGGCCGGTATCGTTGTGGCCGAGACCGGCGGCACGGTCTCGTTCGCCAACGATGAGGCGCGGCATGTACTGGGCCTGCCGGCCCCGTCGTTCCCCGTGCAGGCGTCTGAGGCGGTGGCCGCCGACCTGACCGCGATCGTTGCGTCCGCCCCCGTTCGCGGGATTCGCTACAGGGGATTCGCCGCGCCCGAGGGCGCCTGGTACGCGGTCAGCGCCACGCCCCTGAGCGGGAGCTTGAGCGATACCGGTGGGAGCTGGAGCAGCAGGTGGATCGTCGCACGGGCGAGCTGCTCGAAGCGAACCGCCAGCTCCAGCGCGCGAACATCTCGAACCAGTGGATGCTGGCCAACATGAGCCACGAGCTCCGTACCCCCTTGAACTCCATCCTGGGCTTCACTGATGTGCTGCTCCAGGGGCTGCCCGGCGCCCTGAACCAGGAGCAGCGGAGGCAGCTCGACTTCGTGCGCCAGTCGGGGCAGCAGCTGCTCGGGCTCGTGGACAACGCGCTCGACCTCGCGCGGATCGAGTCCGGCCGCAGTGGGATCACGCTCGCATCCGTCGACCTCGGCACTACAGTGCGGAAGGTCGTCGCTCCTATGGATGTGATCGCCGCCGAGCGGTTCATCGGGCTCGATTGCGTGTGTGATGAGGGTCTTCTGGTCACCACGGATGCCGACAAGCTCGGCCAGGTGGTGCGCAACCTTGTCACCAACGCGATCAAGTTCACCGATCCCGGCGGCACCGTCACGGTCTCGGTGCACGGTGACCCTGATGGCGCGACGGTCCGCGTTGCGGACACCGGTGTGGGCATCGCGCCCGAGGATCAGAAGCGCATCTTCGAACCGTTCGAGCAGGTGGATCTTGGCGGGACCGCCCATGGGACCGGTCTCGGCCTGGCCATCTGTCGCGAGCTGTGCCACCTGCTCGGCTATGAGATCACGCTCGAGAGCGTTGTGGGGCAAGGATCGAGATTCTCCATCCACGTTCCGCTTGACGCTGAGCCGCACGATGAGGGTCCGGCGGGTGGGAGCTCATGAGCACGGCACACCCCGATCTGCACGCGTTCGGCCTCACACCGGCCGTGACCGCGCTCGCCGCGGTGCATCCATCGCACATGAGGCTCGGGCGCGTCGTACGTTCAGACAGAGGCATGGCGTTCGTGGCTACCGGAGAGGCGCTTGTGGTCGCACGTCCGTCCACACGACTCATCAAGAGCGCCGATGATGGTGCTCTTCCGGTGGTGGGCGACTGGGTGCTGATCGGCGGTGATGAGTCGGAGCCGCTCGTGGAGGTCGTGCTTGAGCGCATGACGGCCATCATGCGACGCGACCCGGGCAGATCGGCCCGGGTGCAGGTGCTTGCGGCCAACGTGGACACGGTGCTGGTGACACACCCGCTGGCCGACGAGCCCAACCTCTCGCGCATCGAGCGGGAGCTCGCGCTCGTGTGGGACAGCGGTGCGCAGCCCGTTGTGGTCCTCACGAAGGCGGACCTTTCGCCTGATGCCGAGGCGGCGCGATCGGCGGTCGAGGGGGTCTCCCCCGGAGTCGATGTGCATGTCACCAGCACGGTCGATCGTGACGGTATCGACGAACTGCAGGAGTACCTCGTAGGAGGCGGTACGATCGCGCTGATCGGGCCATCGGGCTCCGGTAAGTCCACGCTGGTGAACGCTTTGGCCGGTGAGGACATCAGGGCGACGCGCGACGTGCGGCTCTCGGACGGCCGGGGTCGACACACGACCGTCTCCCGGGAGCTCATCCCGCTTCCCGGCGGCGGTCTGGTGATCGATACGCCCGGTCTGCGGGCTGTCGGGATGTGGGATTCCGCCGAGGGGCTCGCTCAGGCCTTCTCGGACATCGAGGAGTTCGCCGCGGACTGCCGGTTCCGCGATTGCCGGCATGAGGACGAACCCGGTTGCGCTGTGCGCGCTGCCGTGGAGCAAGGGGAGTTGCCATCGCGGAGACTCACGAGTTTCCGCGAACTGCAGGCGGAGATCGCCCACGTCAACGCAGAGATCGATGTCCGCTCCCGTCAGGAGAAGAAGCGCGAGGACAAGGTGCAGGCGAGAGCCATCAAGAACTACTACAAACAAGGACACGGGCACCGGTGATCCGGCGCCCGTGTCGGCGATGCGCGTCGTCTGCGTCAGGCTATCGTACGCGGTAGACGTCCCGGGCTACGAGAGCCGCGATCGCGAAGATCAGGTTGGCGGCGATCCATCCCATCTCGAGCGTGGATGTGAGTCCGATGCCCGCCCAGTCGGCGTATGAATAGCCCGCATCGGTGACCGCGAACACGAACGCGCCGAGCGCGACCACCCACCATGGCCATCCCAGACGGCCGGCGCCAAGCTGTCTGATCACGAGTGCGAGCGCGAGCGCAGGCCCGAACATGAAGAACACGTCGCCCAGCGGATAGAGGGTGCTTACCACCAATCCCCAGAAGCCGAGCTCGGCGGTCCCTGCCGGGAAGATGTACGGGGCGAGCAGGCCCGCGTACACCGCTGCGCCTACCAGGAGCGTGACGATACCCGCGATGATGACCGGCGTGCGGATCGGCGTGAGCTGTCGGTAGGAGCGTATGGCGAGGACCACGGCCGCGAGGAAGAAGCCGTACTGCAGCACGTAGAACGGGTCGGCCAGACTGGGGTATGGGTCCTTACCCAGGTGGAGCTCGATGATGGTCCAGATGATGTCGCCTGCGGCGAACGAGGCGACACCCAGACCGATGAGGAGCCACTGCTTCCCTACGTTCTGCCTGGTGCCGATGCGTACGGCGACGGTGATGACGACCACCGCGAAGAGCACCTGCAGAAGGGTTCCGAACCAGTAGGATGCCGCATAGGCGGCGTCGCTGAGCGCGTCGTCGTACATCAGGACGCTAAGGAACGAGTACACGGCGGCCAGGGCGATCAGCACGCCCGCGCCGATGTAGGTGGCCGGAGCGATGACGCTGCTCTTGCGTGCGGGAGAAGCCATCAGTTCCCCCTTTCCAGCTGCTGAAGCAGGTCGTCGATGACGGTTGCCGACGCTACCGGACCGAGCAGTCGGCGCATGCTCGACTCCAGTGCCGGCAGATCGTCGTCGGTCAGTTCGTCCGCCGTCTTTCCGATGGAGAGGGCTGTCCCTCTCACGCACGTGTCGGCCACCATGGGTCCCACGTACGGACTGAGCGCCGCGATGACACGCTCTCGTAGTGTCGCCATCGATCCCCCCGTTCTCGATGTCAGTTCCGGCAGCCGATGATCGGAACGGGGACCAGCAGACGCTCCCCGGCCGGACGGCTCCGGTCGGCTCGACCATAGCGAGTGTCGGCTTGGGGCCACCCCCTGTCAAGCGTGTTCGTGTCCCGGTCACTCCATCACAGCGGCGTGATAGAGTGTTTGAACGGCCCGACGTCCGAGGAGAGACCATGCTGTCGATCGCGCTGCCCAAGGGGAGCCTGGAAGACCAGACGCTGCTGCTGTTCGCGGAAGCGGACCTGCCGGTACGCAAATCCAGCAGGGCGTACAACCCCACGATCGACGACCCGCGCATCACCCGGGTGAAGGTGCTGCGCCCGCAGGAGATACCCACCTATGTGGCCGACGGACACTTCGACCTCGGCATCTCGGGACACGACTGGGTTACCGAGACCGGCGCCGACGTCGTGGAGGTCGCGGAGCTGCCCTACGCGAAGACCGGCACGGGGGTGGTGAAGATGGTGCTCGCGGTCTGCGATGATTCACCGGTGCGCACCGCTGCGGACATACCGCCGGGGAGCAGGATCACCACCGAGTTCCCCAACGTGACACGCGCGTTCTTCGAGCGCCTGGGCATCCCGGTCGATGTGCAGTTCAGCTACGGGGCCACCGAGGCGAAGGTCCCCGAGTTGATGGACGCGCTCGTGGACCTCACGGAGACCGGCTCGACCCTCAGGCAGAACGGACTTCGTATCGTGGAGGTCATCCTCGAGTCGACCACCCGGCTTCTCGCAAGCCGGTCGGCGTGGGAGGACCCCGAGAAGCGGCAGGCGATCGAAGAGGTGCGTACGCTGCTGCTCGGAGTGATCGAGGCGCGCGGCCGCGTGCTGCTGTCCATGAACGTTGCCGAGGACCGCATGGACGAGGTGATCGCGCAGCTGCCCGCGATGAAGCGGCCAACCGTGAACCGGTTGTACGGATCCACCGACTACGAGATCACCACCGTGGCCGACAAGGCGACCGTGAACATCCTCATCCCGCGCCTCAAGTCGGCGGGCGCCGAGGATATACTCGAAGTGCCGATCACTAAGATCGTGCGGTGACCCCCGCGAGGCGGTCCCGCTGACGGGGAGGTTCTCATGAAGAAGCGGCTCGGACCGAGCGATCGTCTGTATCCCATGCCCGTTCCGCTTGTGTGCGGTGGCTCCATGGACGAGGCTGATGCGTGCGCAGTGGCCTGGATAGGCATCTGCGCCACAGCGCCACCCCGATTGGCGATCGCCCTGCGCGAGAGCCGCCGGACGCTCGAACTCATACGCGGCTCCGGCACGCTCACCGTGAACACGCCGCGGGCGAGCGACGCCGCGGTGGTGGACTTCTTCGGCACCACCTCGGGGCGTGATCGGGACAAGTTCGCCGAGAGCGGCTGGACGCTCGAGCCGTCATCGCTGGTGGAGGCGCCGCGTATCGTGGAGTGCCCCTATCAGATGGAATGCCGGGTGGTGCAGGAGGTCGAGCTGGGCAGCCACGTGTTGCTCATCGCCGAGGTCGTGGAGAGTCATGCCGAGGAGGCGGTGCTCGACGAGACCGGGGGCAAGGTCGACGTCACCGCCCTCGATCCACTGGTGTACATCGCCGGCTCGCGGGAGTACCGCCGGCTGGGCGACAAGGTGGCGGATGCGTACAGCGTGGGCGCGAAGGTGGGTCGCGAGTGATTGCGCGGTAGACGACCCGCACGGGCCGACGGTCCTCCCCGGGTGTTCAGAAGGGCGCCCGCGATGCGGACGCCCTTCCGGCGGGACTGATATCGGGGGGAATCGACCTCAGTCACTGCCCAGGTTGAGTGCCGCGTGCTTGAGGATCCTCTTGTTCGCACACGCGGTCTTCTTCGCCCACTCAGGGGCGTTCTCGGAGTCTCCGTTGCCGATCCGCAGTTGCACGCGCACGTGCGTCTGGACCATTGGTTGCGGCTGAGCCCTCAGTGGCTCGACGGTGGGTGTCTGCACCTGGCTCTTAAGCTGAATGCGCGTCTGGGTCTGCGTCTGGGCCTGCACGCACTCCTCCGGGCACGAGCCGTCTTCGACACACACACGATCCTGGCTCTGGGTCTTGGCCTGCTCGGCGGCGAGCGCAGGAGCCGCGATCAGCATCACTGCACAGATCGAAGCGATGAACGCGATCGTCCACTTCTTCATCGGGCACCTCTTCACACTCTGGGACACGGGTGACACATCCAGGGAAACGAGCATCACGTGCGACGGGTTACGGGTGGAGCGCACTCAAGCGACAAGTGGTCTGCCCGCTATCGATGCACGGCTCACCGTCCCGTGGCCGTTCCGCTCGTCTCGCCGGATGGCTCGCCGGATGATGTGGGATTGGAGCCCTCCCCGGCGTCCTGCGACCCGTTCCGGGCGCCGCCATCCTCCACCGGACCCTGATTCTGAGAGCCCGTGCCGGTGGCCCCACCCGATCCATCCTGTCCGCCACCAGACTCCTGCCCGCTGCCGGACGTTGCAACGGCGTCATCGATCGCCTTGCGTGCCGCGTAAGGCGCATCCGCGCCGCGCTTGCGGATCCGCTGCAGGTCAGCTTCATCGAGCGGACCCTCCGCCGAGGTCGCTTCGCGCAGGGCTTCGCGCAACTGGCCGATGGCCTCGTCCACGACCACGCCGGTCGCGCCCTCGGTGGCGAGCTGTGCGGCTTCGCCTGCACGCCTCTCGGCCAGGCGGACAAGCACACGGTTCTCGAGTCCGCCGGGCGGAAGCACGGCCACGAGCGCGGTCTCTGCTCCCCGCTTGATCTGGTAGAGGAGATCGCCCGGTACCGACCGCTCGGCCGCGTAGGCGACGCCACTCGTGAGAACCGCGAATGCGGTCACCGCCACGGCGAGGCGGTGAGACATGATGGCGATCAGGCCAAGGCGCGAATCGGCGCGCACGTCGTGCATGACTCGCGCCCGAACACGCTCGCGGGCCTCGTCGGGCATGGTTTCTGCCGAGCGGGCCATCACGTCGGCCAGCCTGTCTGTGCTGTTGTCGCTCCTACCCACCATCGTCGTCGCCCTCTTCGAGCATCCGTGCCAGCGATCTCACTGCCCGGTGCTGCAGCGCCTTGATCGCGTTCTCGTTCTTGCCGAGCGTCTGTGCCGTCTCTCTGATGCTCATGTCCCACCAGAACCGGAGCGCTATCACCAGAGCCTGCTCCTCGGTGAGCGTCCTCACCGCTTCCCGTACTCGCGCGGCATCGGCTGCCGCGATCACGGCTACATCCGGGCCCTCGTCCGCCTCCTCCGGCTCCACCGCTTCTTCGGTGGGTATCGGCCGTCGAGCGCCGCGCCGGTACTCGTCGACCACCGCGTTCCGGGCTATACGGAACAACCATGCCGAGAACGGCAGTCCCCGGTCGTCGTAGGAGCCAATCGCCTCCCATGCCTTCAGAAAGACGGCGGCGGTGATGTCCTCGGCGTCATGCGACGAATCCGTCCTGGAGCGGACGAACGCGTAGACGCGGTCGGCATACTCGTCGTAGAGGCGGCCGAACGCCCGGGGGTCGCCGTCGCACGCGCGACGGACGAGCCGGGCCAGACGCCGGTCGGTCACCGCAGACACGTCTCTCCGTTTCGGTAGGGACAACGCTCGAAGCCCCTCCCACGTTACTGAGCGGACCGATATAGGAACGAGTAGGGTTTGGGCGCCTGCCTTATCCGCAGCCGCCGGGGACGGCGCACGGGGCCGCAGGCGATTTGCCCGCAAGCCGCTGCACCGGTATGGTCCGTGCGCGCTCCGGGTGGAGGATGCAGGTGAGGTCCTCGGCCATGTAGTCGCCTTCACGCTGCCACGCCTTCGCGCGGCACCCACGGCAGATGCGCGAGTACTCGCAGTTCTCCGGCGCGCAGATGCCTTCGGACTCCTGCAGGTCGATCTGGTACAGCGCTTCGGTGGCCTCGGCAAAGCTCATCTCGCGGATGTTGCCCACGGTCCAGTCCTGGGCGAACTGGCAGGGCATGATGTTCCCTCCAGAGCTCAGGTTCATGTGTCCCTTGCCCACAGGGCAGGCGCTCATGATCTTGAGGCGCTCAAGACCCTTGCTCACGTCCACGCCGCGCTCGATGAACCGCTCGGCGATATAGGGGATCACCGAGGGGAGAGCGCCCACGTCGTACTCGAACTTGAGATCGGGGTCCAGCATGTCCTCGACGATGAAGTCGGCGAGTTCCCGCCACTGCTCCACAGTCACCCGCGAGTCGTCCTCGCCCTCGCTGCGGCCTGACGTGATGAGGTCGCAGATGTAGATCATGCCGCAGTCGTTGTCCTTGGCCATCTGGATGATGTCGAAGATGTGCGGCCAGGTATCCGCCGAGAGCGCGGTCTTGAGCACTACGCCTACGCCTTCGGCACGGAGCGCCTTGATCGCGCGGAGCACCCGCGCGTGCGTTCCGGGAACGCCCACCATCTCGTCGTGGAACCCGGTCGGGCCGTACATGGAGGTTGCGATCCACCGCACGCCGTACTCCTTGAGGCGCTTGGCGGCGGCCTCATCGATCATCGTGCAGTTGGTGGAGATCGTGGGGCGCACGCCCTGCTTGTTGACCTCGGCGAGTATCTCCCAGAAGTTGGGCCGCATCATCGGCTCGCCGCCGGAGAGGAACACCACCGGCACTCCCGCCTCGCCCATGCGGTGGACGATGTCGATCGTCTCTTCATCCGAGAGCTCCTCGGGAAGGACGTGCGCATCCGCCGACATGTAGCAGTGGTTGCACCGCAGGTTGCAGCGGTTGGTGATGTTCCAGATGATGTCGCTCGGCCTGCCGAGTTCGGCGCACTTGAGCGCCTTGTTCTCGGCTTCGGAAAGCGGACCGTCGAAGAACAGCGAGCGAACGTGGGCCATAGCCGTGCCTCCTTGTGTGGAGCGATGAGTGCAGCCCCGTACCGGCGAGGCGGGTTAGCGAACCCTAACAGGGTAACACCGTGCAAGGGGCGAGCCAAACATCGGAGCCGCGTGTGCACACGC
>Ga0209614_1000238_pt1 | contig 51055 bp, 45 predicted proteins | sample BlaSprsedimmetaG_FD_185484 | JGI IMG/M metagenome (GOLD analysis project Ga0209614, IMG submission 185484) | Hot spring sediment bacterial and archeal communities from California, USA to study Microbial Dark Matter (Phase II) - Blank Spring... ...
GTCTTTCTATCAAGTCCTCTTGGAATACTCTTGCTGATACTTTCTATCGGCCTGACAGTCACTGTTGACATGGGCCGCAAGAAGTTGTCAAACCCGTTGATCGAAGTCATTGCCTTCTTCCTGTTGCTTTTTTTCACCTTGCTGGGAAGAAGCTTCCTCGTCGAATCATTTGTCACCGTGGAGTTTTCCTGGTATCTTATGGGAATGCTTCTGGCAACCGTAGGTGTCACGTACTTTCTTCGAGGGACTATACTACCGGAAGGGGCTACCGACTCAATCGGAATCGCCGAGAGAATGTCTATCTTCATCTTCATTCTCGCGGATCACTGGACTTGGGTGATTATTTCCGTTGCAGCAGGACTGGCTTTCCGCGCAGTGTTTTCTAGGGACAGCAAGAAGGAGTGGATCATCAGTCCGGCTGCAGGAATAGTTGTCTCCTTTCTCTGGCAACTGTTGATGAGGAGTTTCCTGGCTTGACCTATGCGATTGGAGACATTCACGGTTGCCTGTCGCCGCTGAAGAGACTCATTAAGGCAATAAAGCTCAAAGATGACGACACTCTCGTTTTCATCGGAGATTATGTAGATCGTGGTCCCAATCCCAGAGGCGTCCTCGACTTCCTCATAGCACTTTCTGTCAACCATCGCTGCAACTTCATTAGAGGAAATCACGAACAGATGTTTCTCGATTATTTGAGAGGCGCCGAGGGGTCCACAATCTGGGCATACAACGGTATGGAAACGACAATAAGGAGTTATGGCAGCATCAGATCGGTTCCCGATTATCATATCGAGTTTCTAAACGAGACTCTACTGTACTACGAAAAGAGCGACTTCGTCTTTGTACACGCTGGGATACGGCCTAACATTCCTCTCAAAAAGCAGAGTCCAAACGATCTCTTGTGGATTAGGGAGCCCTTTCTCAAGAGCTCCAATCCGTTGAAAGATCGCACGGTGGTCTATGGCCATACTCCTTTGATAAGCGGTCCTCTCGTTCAAGAGGGAAAAATCGGGATCGACACCGGATGTGTTTATGGCGGCTACCTTACCGCTTATAGAGTTGAAGACAACTTCTTTCTATCGGAAAGGTCATGATCTGATTTCACCTTTGCAAAAATAAAAGAGCGGAAGAAAATCTTCCGCTCTGAAAAAACGACTTCTCCTATACTCAGGGATAAATTCCTCTCAGTTTTGTAGCATGTGCAACTTTCTCAATAGAATCAACGTAAGCAGCCGTCCTCATGTCGATGTTGTACTTGTTCATTGTAGACGCTACCGAACCGAATGCCTCTCTCATGATCTTGTGGAGAGCTCTCCTCACATCTTCAACATCCCAGAAGTAGTGCTGCAGTCCCTGAACCCATTCGAAGTATGAGACCGTTACTCCGCCGGCATTGGCGAGGAAGTCTGGGACAACGAAAGTGTTTTTCGCCAGAACGATATCTTCCGCATCAGGTGTCATGGGACCATTTGCACCCTCAACAATTATCTTCGCTCTGATATTCCTTGCATTCTTCTCCGTTATCGCATTCTCAAGAGCCGCGGGAACAAGAATGTCGACATCGAGCCCGAGAAGGTCTTCATTGGTTATCTTCTGACCCTTCGGATAACCGTCGATTACTCCGTCGTTCTGATCCCTGTACGCCATAAGGTCGTCAATATCGAAACCGTCTGGATTGTAGAGGCCGCCTGAAACGTCACTGATACCTACAATCTTCGAACCCATCTCTTCATATATCAGCTTCGCAGCGAAGGAACCGACGTTACCGAATCCCTGAACGGCTACCCTAGCTTCCTTTGGATCCATATCTTTGTACTTCAGCGCCTCTTCGGCAACTACCCTGACTCCTCGGCCGGTAGCTTCCGTCCTGCCCTTGGAACCTCCAATTTCCAGAGGCTTTCCAGTGACAATCCCAAGTACTGAATGACCAACATTCATTGAGTAGGTGTCCATATACCATGCCATTATCTGGGCGTTTGTGTTTACATCCGGCGCAGGAATGTCTTCTCCTTCACCTATGATTATCTGGATCTCGGAGAAATACCTCCTCGACAGTCTTTCAATCTCGTTTATAGAGAGTTCCTGCGGATTGACGCAGACGCCACCTTTTCCGCCCCCGTATGGAATGCCGACCACGGCACATTTCCACGTCATCCAGAAAGCAAGAGCTTTCACTTCATCAAGAGTAACATTCTGGTGGTACCTGACGCCGCCCTTTGCCGGACCTCTTGCAATGTTATGTTGTACCCTGTGCCCCGTGAAGACCCTGATCTCTCCGTTGTCCATTCTGACAGGGAAATTGACTGTGAGTTCTCTCTTCGGAAAAGACAAGACCTGTCTCATGCTCTGGCTAAGATCCATTACATCGGCAGCTTTATTGAATTGCTTCAGTGCATTTTGGAACAGACTATTTTCTGCCACAAGATTACCTCCTCGAAAATTGGTGTCATTCACTTGAATTCTATGACCGGATTGAATACTTCTCAAACCCAAGCAAGGGCAAAAGACGGCATTTACGACCAATTAGCGAATCCTAAGTAGCCTTTTCTGTGCTAGTATCCGTTATGCTAATTACCAATAAAAAAGGCGAGGATGACCTCGCTCTGGTACCCCCAGAAGGAATCGAACCTTCATCTGCGGATTAGGAATCCGCCGTTCTATCCGTTGAACTATAGGGGCACAATGAGCAAATTATAGCATCACGTTTCATCCTTTTCAATCACGTTCTGATAAAATTGATTCAGTCGGGAAGCAGCAAAGCAGCTTCAGAGATCAACTTCACTCCTAGCCTAAATGTCGCCAAGCAGATGATTTCGTAGGGAAACATAAGGCTTCCGGGCACTCAAAATTTTTGAGAGGTGAAACAAGTTGAAGAAAGACGTCGCATTAGAATCTACCGTCATAGCTCATGGTCTTCCCAAAGGAATAAATCTCGAGACTGCCTTTAACATGGAGAGAGCAGTGAGGGAAAATGGAGGCACTCCCAGGACCATTGGAATACTCGGTGGAGAGATAGTTGTCGGCCTCACAAATGAACAGGTGAAGAGACTAGGCATGGCCTCGAATGTCTTGAAAGTCGGTACTGCTGAGATCGCCTACGCGACAGCAATGAAGAGAGATGCAGCAACAACAGTAAGCGCTACTATGGCAATCTCGAAAACGAGTGGAATCTCAGTTTTCGCCACCGGTGGAATTGGCGGAGTTCATAGGGACATCGACTGGGATGTGTCTCAAGACATAATTGAACTTTCGAGAACGAGAATGATAGTGGTCTCTGCGGGTGTCAAGAGCATACTGGACGTGCCGAAAACACTTGAGTTTCTTGAAACCTTTGGAGTAACGGTAGTCGGTTACCAAACCGATTCATTTCCTCTTTTCCACTGCTCGAAAAGCCCATACAGAATCAACTTGACGATAAGTTCTCCTGAAGAGGCCGCCCAGATTCTTGAAGAAAAGGAGAGACTGGGAATTGAAGGAGGAGTACTAGTAGCAAACCCAATACCAGAAGCAGATTCAATGGATTTCGATGAACTTAGAACCCTTATTGAATCGGCTCTGAAATCTGCAGAGACCAATGGCATTTCTGGAAAAGCGCTGACTCCATATCTTCTCAGCAGGCTGGCAGAACTATCAAGTGGCAAGACTCTGGATGCGAATATTTCCTTGCTGATAAACAACGCTGCTCTGGGTGGTCGAATCGCCGCTAGTTTAGGAGAAGAAAAATGACAGGTTACTCGCTGAAAGGCGGTATGGTATATTCTGCAGAAGACAGAAATTACGTTCGCAGAGATCTACATATGAGTGCGGGCGTTATTTCCCCGACTCCCTCTGAAGGGTCACTGGAAATAGACATTGCGGGCAGATTCGTTTATCCGGGATTCGTAGATTCCCACGCTCACCTCATAGGCACTGGAAGAAAGAATCTGGAAGTGAACCTTGAAGACTGCAATTCAATTGAATCACTTGCAGAAAGACTGGAAGTCGATCGCGAAATAGTGCGCGCTCGCGGTTGGGATCAGGAAGCTCTTGGTTTCATGCCTGTAAGGGAGAAACTTGATTCCATTACCTCTAGACCCGTGATACTGACTAGAAGGTGCGGTCATATTGCCACTGTAAACTCGCCTTTGATTAAACTCTTCAGTATTGAAAGACTTCACGGACTGGACGGATCCGATATCGAGCTGGGACTCCTGAAGGAGAGAGCCCTAGAAGAACTTGATCGTATGATCAGACTTTCACCCGGAGAAGTGCAAAGAGCAATTCACGCAGGAACTCAGGCCTTCCTCAAGTACGGAGTTACAACAGTTCACAGTGATGATTATCACGGAATCGATTATGAGCTGCTCATGAACAGCCTTTCTGGCGCAAGTGACATGAGGATTTACGAGAAGCTCTGTATCTCAAAAGAAGAAGAACTCGACTTGATCAAGCATGGACAGCAATTTGAAACTCCCTTTTTCACTCTTAGAGCCGCAAAGCTGTATCTTGACGGTTCTCTTGGTGCACGAACAGCGGCAATGATCTCACCTTACCACGATTCCCCTGCCGAAAGAGGCGTTCTATATATGACGGCCGATGAATTGAAACCAATTGTTAAGAGAGCTGACAGAGAGCGAATCCAAGTCTGCGTCCATGTAATAGGGGATCGGGCGCTTGAAGAGGCTTTGAAAGCCTTCGAAGGTTCTGCAAGCGAGTCGCTGAATCACAGACTGATTCACGTCCAAATTGCCTCTGAAGAGCAAATAAAGAGGATGACAGATCAAAAGCTAACCGCCTCAATTCAGCCGATATTTGCTGATTCCGACAAAATAATCGCACCTGAGAGACTCGGTCCGGGCCGCATGAGAGACGCTTACCCATTTGGAAAGATGAGAGACATGGGAGTGCCTCTCGCAATATCAACCGACTCCCCTGTTGAGAGTACTTCAGTGATTCGCAACCTCGCTTCTGCCGACAAGTTTTTCTCAAGAAGAGATAGCATTGAGATGTACAGTTCGAATGGTCATATTCTCGCAAACAACACAGAGTCACTTTCACTCAACAATGGAGATAGGGCAGACCTATTTGTGATCAATGTCGATTTACTGAAGGTAACTCAAGACACTCCCGCAGAAATGACCTTTGTTGACGGGAGGTTGGTTCACAAACTTTGAACAAAAACGGCTGCGGAATCAAGGTCGATATTCTACATAAATAATTCTTCATCTTTATTTACGATTAGTCACTTATATGTTAAATTCCAGCAAACTATCTTGAAGAATAGCAGCAAAACTGCTAAAATTAGTACAGAAAAAGGCGGCAATTAGCCGCCATGTCTGGTGGGCTCGGGTGGAGTCGAACCACCGACCGCCCGGTTATGAGCCGGAAGCTCTAACCAAACTGAGCTACGAGCCCAGGCACAGAATTGATTATAATATTCCTCATGGCTTGTGTCAAGAGGTTCAGGAGATGGTCCAATGCTAAACAGCAGCTCTGTGGGTCTTCAGACATCTGCAGATCCGGTTCAGGAAATGACTGTGAAGTATCCTCGAGTTCTTGTGATAAGAGCCGCATTTTCTCTTTTGAAAGACGGAAAGGCACTTGAACATAGAGATCTTGAGAAAACACTGCAGACCTTGCTGTCAGGCTAAGATTCGAACTTGATTTTGGTCTTATGGTTTTTTCTTGCGTTTGATATGAAATGAAAGATTCATTATGTCGGAGGGCGTCAAGCCCGGGATCCTCGTTGCCTGACCTATAGAAGCTGGTCTGGTCTTCTTCAGTTTCTCTCTTCCTTCGGTTGAAAGATTGGAGACTCCATCATAATCGAGATCTGCGGGAATAAGATCCTCATCAATTTCCTCAAGTCTCCGGACCTCCTCCTTAAGTCTCTCCACATAACCGCGGTACTTAATCTCTATTTCCACTTGCTCGATCACATCATCATCGTGAATCGGTTCGGGATCGTATGCCACGATATCTTTGTAACAGACTCCGGCCCTCTTCATCAATGCCGAAAACTTTGTGGCAGAATCCAGTCTTGTGCTTCCCTTGCTCAGCAGCAGCTGATTCAGACCCTCGGACGGCCTAATCGTCGTCTTGTCAAGCCTGGTAAGCTGCGCGTTTATCTCAAGTGTCGATCTGACTACTCTTTCTCTAAACCACTCGGGAATCAGCCCATATCTCCAGCCATACTCAGAGAGCCTTATGTGAGCATTATCATGCCGTAGAAGCAATCTATACTCTGCCCTGGATGTAAGCAGTCTATAAGGTTCATCAACTCCTTTGGTTACGAGGTCGTCGATCATAACCCCTATATAAGCATCCGAGCGGCCGAGAACGAGCTGCTCCTCCCCCATCAGTTTAGCAGATGCATTTATGCCTGCTATGAGTCCCTGACCTGCCGCCTCCTCATAGCCGCTAGTACCGTTCACTTGACCTGCGAAATAAAGGTTCTCGACACGTTTGCTCTCAAGCGTGGAAAAGAGCTGAGTCGGATCAATATAATCGTACTCCACTGCATAAGCGGGTCTGACTATCTCAGCTCCCTCAAGTCCCGGAATAGTCCTTATCATTTCCAGCTGAGTTTCATAGGGAAGGCTTGTGGAAAGTCCGTTCAAATAATATTCGTCACTCAGTGAGCTTTCAGGTTCGACAAAAAGCTGGTGGCTTCCTTTCGAAGAGAACTTGATCACTTTGTCCTCTATTGAGGGGCAGTATCTGGGACCTCTGGAATCGATGAGTTTAACATCTCCATATAGCGGAGAGAAATGAAGGTCTCTCCTGATGATGTCATGAGTCCTTTCATTTGTCCTGGTTAGCCAGCAAGGATGGTCGTCAGCAAGAACGAACGGCTCGGAGAAATACGAGAAGGCCAGCGGACTCTCGGCTGTACACTGACGTTCCATCCTTTCAAAAGCAATGGACCTTCCCGCGATTCTTGCGGGAGTGCCGGTTTTGAAACGTCTCACTTCAAATCCAATAGACTTAAGTGAATTTGTCAGTTCTGTAGCGGGAAACTCGCCCAGCCGGCCGGCCGGGAGTTCATGCGGCCCGATGAATATCTTCCCCCCCAAAAATGTACCGGTAGAGACTATTACTGATCGTGCAGAATATTTGAGACCAAAATGAGTCACTACACCGGTAACACGACCCTTCTCGGTTTCAATTGCCTTCACGATTCCACTCTGCAACTGGAGATTTTCCTGCATTTCGAGAGCTCTTTTCATAATTTGACTGTATCTGTTCTTGTCCACCTGTGCTCTCAACGCCCTAACGGCGGCTCCTTTACTGGTGTTAAGAACCCGAATGTTCAGTGAGATGCCCGATCGGTCGACTTTGCCATCTCTCCACCGAGAACGTCAACTTCTCTCACAACGATCCCTTTCGCCGGACCTCCCATTGCCGGATTGCATGGAGTCCATCCGACGGTATCAAGGTTGATATTTAGAACAAGTGTTCTCATACCCATCCTGGCACTGACAAGAGCAGCTTCAATTCCTGCATGGCCGGCACCTATGACAATTATGTCGAATTCGTAATCTCTTTTATTTAATCGCATAACATCACTCCTTTATCATTGTATTGTACACAGAGAGGAGGCTCTTAATTGAGAAAAGTCTGTTTCGTTGATACTACGATGAGGGACGCTCATCAGTCACTTCTGGCCACAAGGGTCACCACTAGCGAATTAGCGGAAATTGCCCCTCTTGTCGATCGAGTGGGTTACCATGCCGTTGAAGTCTGGGGTGGAGCCACATTCGACTCCTGCGTGAGATACCTTGATGAAGATCCCTGGGAACGACTCGATGTCCTTAAGGAGAAATTCAAGAAGACGAAGCTTCAAATGCTTCTCAGGGGCCAGAATCTTCTGGGTTACAGGAACTATGCAGACGATGTTGTGGAGCTCTTCGTGAGAACTATGTCAAATCATGGTATAGATGTCGTAAGAATCTTCGACGCTCTCAACGACTTCAGAAATCTAGAAGAATCGGCAAAAGCAGTAAAGGCAAGCGGAATGCATCTCCAGGTGGCAATGTCATATACGACCAGCCCAGTTCACAATGTCGACTATTTCGTAGAGATATCCGATGAGGCAGTGGAACTCGGCGCAGACTCCCTCTGCATAAAGGATATGGCCGGCCTCTTAAAACCAGGAACGGCAACCACGCTTGTGAGCGAGATTAAGAAGAGACATTCGATCCCGCTGGAAGTGCATTCTCATTTCACTACTGGAATCGCAGGTATGACTTATCTGAAGAGTGCAGAGGCCGGAGCCGATATTCTAGATACGGCTACCTCTTCAATGGGATTTGGGACTTCACAGCCAGGCGTAGAAAGTGTATGGACAGCTCTGCACGATATCGGACTTGCAGAACGGCCAGACTATCCGCTCCTAAAAGAGATAAACGACTACTTTGTCGGTGTTAGAAGAAAACACAGTGGCACTGACGCCGGCTTCACGATAAACACATCGGTTCTGGAGAATCAGATTCCCGGAGGAATGTACTCCAATCTTATCAATCAACTCAAATCACAGAACATGAGCGACAGATTCGAAGAGGTTCTTGAAGAGGTCCCAAGAGTCCGCGCCGATCTCGGATATCCTCCACTAGTAACTCCAACGTCTCAGATAGTAGGTGTTCAGGCCGTCTTGAATGTTATGAACAACGAGAGGTACAAGACAATAACGAAAGAAGTTGAAAGGTATATAAAAGGCTTTTATGGCACTCCGCCCGCAGAAATTGAGAAATCCTTGAAATCCCGCGTCATGGGAGTCGAGGAGTCGATTTTGCACAGACCTGGCGATACTCTAGATCCCGAAGTGGAAAGGGGCAGGAGCGAGCTCGGGCTTTTGGCGCAAAGTGATGAAGATCTTCTGATCTACCTCCTTCTTGGCGAGGTTGGGAAGAAGTTCCTTGCTCAACGATACCAGAACTCGTTAAGGGTCGACTTCGAGCTTGCAAAAGACTTCAAGGAAGGAATTACAGTATATCCGGTTTGATTCGTAGTATTAACAAAATTTACCTGAGCTGACACACCTTCAGAGCTAATAATGGCACATTAACAAGCACTGGACGCCTTCACGGAGAATGAAGGCGTTTTTTTATTCCGTAGCAGCAGTAACACAGCTTAAATAAAACGGAACTTTCTGATACAATTTATTCAGGGAGTACTTCTATTCTATTAAAGGAGGGTTCTAAAGATGAGAAAGCTTACAGCTGTTCTTGTTTTGCTAATTGTGATGTTGTCGTTTGCAAGCGCAAAACTGGTAATTTGGTCCTCGGAAAATCAGATTCCGGCACTTGAAAAGCTCGCCGCCGATTTCGAAAGCGACTATGGCATTCAAGTGGAGATACAGCAGGTGAATTTTGGAGACTTAAAGTCTAAGTTCCTCACAGCGGCCCCTGCAGGACAGGGACCCGACATTATTGTCGGCGCACACGACTGGGTCGGGGAGCTTGCAATCAACGGCCTTATAGAACCGATTCCATTTCTTCCAGAGGCCGATCAATACTACGATGTCACTCTAGATGCCTTCAGCTATGGAGGAAACCTCTATGGTGTCCCCTATACTGTTGAAGCGATTGCAATCATCTACAACAAGGATCTAGTATTCGAAGCACCGAAAACGATCTCAGAACTTGAAGATCTGGCTTTCGAAGCTTCAGATGACGAAGTCGTAGGCCTGATCTACGCAGTCGGGGATTTCTATCATTCTGCTCCTTTCATACTGGGCAGAGGCGGCTATATTTTCAAGGAAACCGCTGCGGGGCTTGATGTGACCGACATAGGTCTGAACAACGAGGGCGCGATTGCAGGCGGAAACCTCATTAAATCTTGGTTCGACGAAGGTCTAATTCCAGGCGGACCAAACTACAACCTTATGGACTCTCTGTTCAAAGATGGGCTAGCCGCATTCATTGTTAACGGCATATGGGCAACTCCAAGCTACCGCGATACAGGTATCGACTACGCGATTCTTCCTTTCAGCGAGATCACATTCGACGACGGTACGAATCCGAGACCGTTTGTCGGAGTGCAGGGTTTCATGATAAACTCAAAGTCTTCAAACAAGCTTGAAGCCACCGAGTTCGTAGTCAACTACATCGGCAGCTTTGACGGCCAGTACGGCATGTTCCTCGGGGAAAGAAGGGGAACGGCAAGGGCGGACGTCTTCTCCTTTATTGAAGCCGACGCGGGTCCAGAGCTGTATGATGTTCTGCAGTTCTCTAAGAGCGCTTCCGTAGGGACGCCAATGCCCAACGTACCGGAAATGGCAAGCGTATGGGGCGCTATGGGCGATGCTCTAGGTCTTATAATCAACGGTCAAGACACCGTTGAAAATGCTTTCAATTCGGCAGTCGAGAAGATAAAGACCACTATAGGAAACTAGAATTACTTTTCGTATTATTCACATCTCTAAACTTGGTTAGGCTGAGCGCGGGTTATCTCCCGCGCTTTGGTTCTGATTGCCTGGAGGGATTACCTTGAGTGTAAGGCGATTTGTAATCTTTCTCTTTCTTCTCGCCATTCTAGCAATATTCAATGCCTTTTCTCTGTGGAGCATATATCTGCTGTACGCCGATGGAAATTTCGGTTTGATGATCACGATGGTCGTCTTGACCTTGCTCATAGACATAATTGCTTTAAATCCAAAAGGTTATCCGTACAGATATATGATTCCCGCTATGATCCTGCTCTTCATTCTCACCCTATATCCGATGTATTATACATTTAGAACTGCCTTCACAAATTACGGAACCGGACACCTCTTCACCAGGCAGCAGTCGATTCAGAAACTTCTCAGCGATTACTTCTACATACCTGAGAACCCTGAGGAATTCGAGTTCTCTATCTATATTGAACTCGAGAACTACAATCCTACAGACAGATTCATTACTCTTCTGACTTCAAGAAATAACGGAAACCTCTTTGCTGCTCCACGACCGCAGCCAGTCAGCAGAGACGCCGAAGGTAACATAACGCTTGCGACAGCCAAGATGTATGAGGTAAGCGGGGACAGTTTTTCTATTGGGAGCGTTAACTACACTCTATCAAGATCTCCTGATGACAGGATTCTCGCAATCCGGACAGACTCGGGTGAGCAGTTCATATACTTCTATTCTCCGCAGGACAGTACCACGAGGCCAAACGCATTTTTCTATTTCAGTGAAATAAGAGGAATTTGGCTGCGAAACGCGGAGTTCACAAACAGTGACGGGAATCAAGTCAGGCTGTTCCCAAACTCTCTCTACACAACCTTTGCAACAACGGAAAGGAAATACGCTTTGAGAGCCGAAACGACCTTCTCGGCTGGAAGAGCCATTCAGGAGACCGTTGTCTATAACAGGAAAACAGAGAGAACTCTCGTTGAAGAGGGGGGATTCTTCTACGATATAGACGAAAACGGCAATGAGTTCGTCGTGGAGGGATACATATCGGATGTCGGCTTCTGGAATTTCGTGAGGATGTTCCAGGACCCCAAGATAAGCGGTCCGTTCTTTCAGGTCTTTGGTTGGACCTTCACCTGGGCAGGTCTGAGTGTGCTCTTCTCATTCACAATCGGCCTCGCTCTTGCTATTACGCTAAACGATCGAAGACTGAAGGGGAAAAAAATTTACAGAACACTGCTGATAATTCCCTGGGCAGTACCCGCATTCATTTCCGCTCTGGTATGGCGCAACGGGTTCTTCAACGAGACCTACGGTGTGCTGAACAGATTCATAGTCCAGGGACTTTTCGGAATGGAGCCCATAAAGTGGTTGAACGATGCCTTCTGGGCGAAGGTTTCTGTTCTGCTGGTAAACACCTGGCTGGGATTTCCATATATGATGACCGTCAGTCTGGGAGCTCTGCAGAGTATTCCGGAAGAGCTCTATGAAGCTTCCTCGATAGATGGCGCAACGAAATTCCAGAGATTCAGAAAGATCACCTTCCCCCTGCTTATGGTCACCATTGCTCCTTTGCTAGTTGGGAGCTTCGCGTTTAACTTCAACAACTTCACGGGAATCTATCTTGTTACGCAGGGTGGTCCGGCCATTGTCGGTGCTTCGACACCGGCGGGAGCAACGGACATCCTGATTTCATACACATTCAAGCTTGCCTTCGAAGGGCGAGGTCAGGATTTCGGGTTTGCGAGCGCCATCTCAATAATCATATTTATAATCGTCGCAGGCTTCAGCTGGATAAACTTCAAACTATCCGGTTCCTTTGAAGAGGTGAGCAGATAATGGCCGTTGAGAGAAGGAAGTACTGGCTAAGACACGTCGTCTTGATCGCCATTGTTGTTGTTGTCCTCTTCCCAATGGTCTGGCTCGTAAGCACATCGATAAGGAGAGATCAGGCCGCATTTTCATCGAACCTCTTCTCTAGCAGGGTTACTTTCCAGCATTACAGAAATCTTCTCTTTCCCGAGAGAAGTGTGGGAAGGCTGATTCTCGATCTGCAAAGCGCTACATACGCCACAGGAGATTATAGAGGAAGAAGTCAAGAGGATCTTAAGAAAACTGTGGAGAAGTTTCTCGCCAAGTTCGACTCACTCATGGATGAAAGCGTTGACAAGGTTGCCGTAGTCGAAAAAGGCACGACCTCTATAGAGAACTCCTTGATAGACAAAGAGAGCGGAATCATTGAGGAAATGAACGAACTGAGGCTCAAAGACAAAAACCTTTTCGAAGAAAGGCTTAAAGAGATCGGCGAAGTCAGTGAAGTGAGAACAGCATATGCGATCGGCGAAATTCTTCAAACGACGTCCCCTTCTCTGGATAGAGATTATCAGTTCTACCTTGATTTGCTTGGTGAGAGAGCAGCCTCTATCTCTGACTCTCTTGAAAGATACAGGGAACTCTATGAAGAAGTCTTTCTTGGCAGGGACGAGACATTGAACGCAATCGAGACTCTCGAGTTTGAGAATAAGGCCGAAGTAGTCAGTTCCCTAGAGTCGATTCAAAACTACATATCTCTGTCCGAAATAGATTACTCGGAATGGAGAAAGGTGGAATGGCTGAGAGTGATCAACAGATATCTCAGGGATGTTGAATCGTCTATGCCGGAAGACCGGGCCGCCGAATTGAATCGAATTAGAACAAGTCTCTACGATTCCTTCAAATCGGCCAGTGAAGCTTGGGAAGTTGCAACAGAGGCCGGTGAAGGCGTCTCAGAGGAGTTGTCCTCTCTTGCAGGAGAAGCTTTCGGCGCAAAGTACTACGAATATATCGAGGCGAATGAAAGGCTATTGGCCGTGCAGAGCGCAATAGAGGCAGCCAGGAAGTCACTTGCGGTCTCGGAATCTGCATTGGCAGAACTGGAAGACTCACTGCAGGTGGCCATGCCCACACTGGTATCGGAGACCAGAAAGCTGTCTGCCTTGATTCTCCCATTGCAAATCGTAATCTCGAAGGGTATCGAAAGCCGAACGGCAGTCACAGAAGCTAAACTATTGGATTCACTGAATGAGATCGTTTCTGCAAGGGAGACCATTGATACCGTTCAAGATCAGCTATCGCAGATGGAGAACGTCCGGGAGCTTTCCGCAGTTCTTTCCGAACTGTCTGGAGAAATGGCCTGGTTCTCAGACAACAGAGAAACTCTATCAAGCGCCTCAGCAAACTCCGAAGTCTCAAATGGAATAGATGTAATAAATACCGCTCTATCGAATCTCTCTCGTATCCTGCCGGTTCTGGAGACTAGTGTCTCGGAGTACGTTGAAGTCTCAGAAAAGACAATAGAACTGAGGGCTGAACTGGAATCTTTGGAAGAGGAAAGCGAGCTTCTGGGCGAGAAGATCTCCTCACTTCAGGAAGAGGCAGACAGAGCAGAGGATGAATACGCAAAGGCTCTGGAAGCGATAAACATAAGAACGGCCATGTTGTCTGTGGAAGAGGAGATCAACTTCCTGGATGAGGCCAGAGACTATGTGCTGAGTCTTACAGGCGTATTGAATGACTATTTCAAGATAAGATCCTCAACCCGCTACAGAACGCTCGCCTGGTACGATGATTTTGCAAGGGCGAACACAGAGGCAAAAGAGGGAACGGACCTGTTGAATCAGCTGATTTCCAATATGAGGTCTATGAAGGATGAACTCGCTTTGAAGGTGAACAACTACATAGATCTTAGATTTCTAGGAACTTCAGTGACACTGGAAGACTTTGGAAAGATGCAGGAAACATACAATTCCCTTTTTCAACAAGTCAACGCAAAATACCAGCGCGCCTCCAGGCTAATATCCGATCTGATCGAGAAACCTGCCTCTTACTCGTCTTCATATTCCGAAGATTTGAGAGAGATTGACAAAGCCCTTTTCAGGACCAATCAGATCTGGGCTCAGAAGGAGAGCACCTACTTCTACTTCGTCAGATGGCTGCTGAATTCGGTTATGGTGGCCCTGTCCGTATCGCTTATCAGCGTCGCTGTCGCCTCTCTTGCGGCCTACCCGTTTAGCAGGATGAGATTCCGTGGAAGAAAACAGGGGCTCCTCGGTTTGCTGTTGATCCAGATGTTCCCGACGATAATGTTCATGGTTGCGCTGTACGCATTGCTGCAGTTTATGGGGAGCGTGCTTCCCTTCCTGGGGCTTAACACACTCGGTGGGTTGATTTTCGCTTATTCCGGTGGAATAGCCTTCAACATCTGGCTGATAAAGGGATATTATGACACGATCTCAAACTCGCTCGAAGAGGCCGCAATGATCGACGGGGCAACGAAATTCCAGGCCTTTTCAAAGGTGATTTTACCGCTTGCCAGACCGATTCTGGCTGTTGTGGCCATTCTGACGTTTATGAACATCTTCAACGAGTATTTGATTGCCAGGATACTTCTCCAGGATATGAACAAATGGACTTACGCGGTGGGACTCTGGCAGTTTTCGGGAAGATTCGAGACAAGCTGGGGACCATTTACTGCAGCGGCTCTCATCGGTGCAGTCCCTATGGTGATCTTCTTCCTGGTGTTACAGGATTACATTGTTGGAGGTTTGACACAGGGAGGAGTGAAAGAGTAGTTTTCTCTCGACATGTTCTTCCCTGCCGATATGTTTTGAATTGCGAATCAAAAAGAACGAGTCTGAGCCCACTTCGGCTGCAAGGCCGGAACCGGGCTCTTTTCAATAGCCGTCAAAAGGCAAGTGCCGCTCTCTGCGTCCGTAAGTAAGAAAGTCGGGGCAGCGATCGTATATAATTGTAGAATGATTGAGAACCAAAGCAAATACTGATTTTCTGAAACAGGCATTTCTTTGCAGAGGCCCGTTTTGCTTTGATGTCAAAGAGTGGAAGGAGTTTGCAATGGAGTTCATCTATCCACGATACGACGGTAATTCTATAGTAAACCTATCGGCGGCCATTCTGAAGCATTTTGGAGCTGAGGTACCCTCCGGGGTGAAGGAATACTCTTTTCCAGAGAACGGGCTGGATCTTGAAGGAATAGAGAAGCTTGTCGTGTTCATCGTGGATGCAGTCGGTTACTACAATCTCTCGAAAGTGCTGGAGAGCAACAGCTTCAAATACTTCACAAGAGAGGACTTAAGAATGCTGACATCCGTCTTCCCTTCGACCACTTCGAGTGCCCTCACGTCGATATTTACCGCATCGGTTCCAGGAGAACACGGAATAATGGGTTATCTTCAAAACATGCCGGAGTTCGGTGGACTTGTAAATATGATCGAATTGACTCCTTACACTCAAGACAGAGACAACCTCACCAGACTGGGTTTCGATCCTCTCAAGTTCAATCAAAGACCTACCGTCTTCGAATCTCTCAAGGAAGCGGGTGTGAAAGGATACCACCTTACTTCGAAGAGCTTCGTGAACACCGGCTTGACGAGGATGCATTCGCGCGGAGGTATTGCACGGGGCGTACACGGCCTTGGTGATATGTTTGAAGAGTTAGATGTTATTCTTTCATCGGAAGAAGGTCCAAACCTGACCGTTGTCTACTGGGGACTTATCGACACGTACGGCCACAGATACGGACCGAATTCCCTGTCATATATTTCGGAGACTGCAATACTGTTCTCCGCATTTGAAAGATTTTTCGAAGAGAGGGTGCAGCAAGACACCGCATTATTAATCACAGCCGATCACGGTCAAATTGAAACCCCCTGGGAACACGAGATCTGGTGGTCAAAGTTCGATCCTGTCTTTGAGGAGATGTACTCGATGCCCGGAGGCGAGCAGCGGATGTCTTATATCTATTCCCGTGACAGAGAAAAGACCAGGAAAAAGATGGAGGAGGAATTCGGGGATTATCTGGAGATTCTTGAACCATCGGAAACCGACGAGATGAAGCTCTTTGGAAAATCTTTGACTAATACCCTGAGAAAGAGAAGAGGTGAGTTAATAACTATCTCTAAAGGTGATTATTCATTGTGTTTCAAATATACCGGGCAGGAACACTCTCTTAAAGGGAGACACGGGGGAATGACTCCTGAGGAAATGCTTGTTCCACTGATTCTTTTGAGAAAAGACTAATGTTCTCCTTCGGACTTCTTCTCCCAGTTTATCTCGGCTATTGACTTCTGAAGATAAATCGGCTCCAAACTGGAGTACTTTGTTGTTTCCCCGCCAGAGAATTTCTCGACAGCAATGTCTCTCATTATGGAGGGATCGTACCGCTTCACTTCACTGATTCTGAAGCCGTTAAATAACGGATCCTTCTCGCCATCTAGGAAGAGCTCGATCTCTGAAGCGTCGATTCGAGAAACAAGTTCTGCCGTGCTTGTGAAACTCGTCTCTCCAAAGGGAGTTCCATTTCTGTACTCTCTCCAGTAGTAGTGCCCCTCTCTTCCACGTCTCAAGACTGCGAATCTCTCGCTGTCGATCGGCCTTGCAAGAATGTCAAGAGAGTTGAACTGGACGGTGGGAAGATCGAAGGGAAAAGCCATTCCCTTTGCCGTTGAGATACCGACCCTCAGTCCCGTAAGCGAACCGGGTCCGACCCCAACTCCAATGAAATCGAGTTCCGAGACTTTGAGCTTCGAATTCTCCATGGACTGTTTTATGATTACGGCCAACATCGAGCCGTATCTGTCGATCTCTTGCGCTCTGACGTCAATAACTGCCCTGCCATTACTGACAGAGAGAAGAAGGGTTCTTGAAGAAGTATCGAAACATATGTACTTCATCGCATCTCCTCAGTTAAGATTCTTGAAGCCCTCGCCGAAGACTTCAGAATTGTTCACTATTATAACAAAGGCCCGTTTGTCTGTAGCTTTCACAATATGCCTCAACTGTCCGATCTCCCTTCGTCTAATCGAGACCATAAGGACAGGCCTATCCTCGCCCGAGAAGCCGCCGGTGGCCTTCAACATTGTAGTACCGCGCTCCATTTCTTTGATGATTCGACTCTTTATCGATTCACTTTCCTTGCTTATCACAAAGGCCGTCCTGGTGTTTCCCACACCCTCGATTATTCCGTCTATTGTCTTGCTGGTGGTGAAAATCGTTATAATCCCGTACATAGCAGCAATTGGACCGAACACAAGGACCGCAAGCAAAGTGATTAATGAATCGCTGATCAGTAGACCCGTGCCAGTGCTGAAGCCAAGATACTTGGAAAATATCATCGCAAGGATGTCCGTACCTCCGGTCGAGGCCCCTCGCCAGAGAACCAAGCCCATTCCCGCACCTGCAATTACACCGCCGTAAATTGCCACCAGAAGAAAGCCGTCTTGAGTCGTAGAGGCATCGAAAACTGGGAATTTCACTCTCTGAAGAAGATCAACACTCAAGGACATCAGAACCGCAGAGTATATTGACTTTATTCCAAAACCCACTCCCAAAATCACGAAGGCAAGAAGAAAGAGAGCAATGTTGTACACAAACATCTGGGCACCTACCCAGAGTCCAAAGACCCTAAAAACAATTATTGCCAGTCCGCTCACCCCGCCGGCAATGATGTTGTTTGGGATCATGAATGACACTATTGAAACTGCGGTAAGCGCTGATCCAATCGTGATCAGAAAGTAATCGAGAAAAGTCTTCCTGCTCAACTCACTCTACAACCCTCGAATTTTTGAGCTTCGCAATTTGCTGGAGAAGTTTCTTCTCCTTGCTTGAAGGTTTGCCAATATTGACTCTTACGGTTACCAGTAGGTCTCCGCGCCTACCTCCAGATACACTGGGAACGCCGAGATTCTTCATTCTGAAGACCGTGTTGGGACTTGTCCCCGCCGGGACTTTGAGGGTCTCCGTTCCCCCCTCTGGAAGCGAAACCTCTGATGTAGTACCGAGCGCCGCTTCAACATAGTCTATCTCTTTGCTGATATAAAGATCATTCCCGCTACGCCTGAACTCCGTGGGCATTTCGACCCTAACACTGACATAAAGATCGCCATACGGGCCTCCATTCTGTCCTGCATTCCCATGACCGCCAATCCTCAGCGTTGCGCCATTTTCAACACCCGCAGGAATCGTTACACTGACCTTGTGTCTCTCCTTCTCGAAGCCTCTTCCGCCGCAAACACCACATCGCTTGTCAATTATTCTTCCCGAACCGTTGCAGGTGTTGCAGGCATGGGTATTGCTAAACATTCCAAAGAATGATCTATGCTCTTCCTTCACATAACCGCTGCCGTTACACGTGGGACAGGTTCTATAGCTTGTTCCGTCCTCCGCACCCGTTCCGTTACAGCTCTGACAGACCTTGTTCCTGTCGTATTCGAGAACTACTTTCTTCCCCAGGATTACGTCTCTCAGCTCAATAACGACCGAAGCGTGAATATCCTCTCCCCTGACTGCTCGCGGCCCCTGAGATCTGCTGCTGGCACCGGATCTGCTTCCTCCAAAAAAGACGTCAAAGACATCCTGGAAATCCCCAAAGATTTCGTCGAAATTTCCTCCGGCATTTCCCGGCGTCCTCCCCGAACCGCGGCTGAATGAAGAGGGGTCGCCGACATATCCGAAACGGTCGAACATTGCCCTCTTCTCCTTGTCTGAGAGAACCTCATACGCCTCCTGGATCTCCTTGAACTTCAATTCAGCATCCTTCTTGCTGGATCCCTTATAGGCATCCGGATGCCATTCCTTGACCAGCTTCCTGTATGCCTTTCTTATATCGTCGTCGGAAGCGTTTCGAGAAACTCCGAGAATCTCATAATAATCTTTTCTTGACTGAGCCATCTATATCACCACCGAAGGCTCTCACTCGAACTCAGAAGAGTTGTTTACGGCAACAACGACTCTAGCAGGTTTGAGAACCTTGCCATTCATTTTGTATCCGCTTTCCACGACACCAAAAACGGCCATGTCCGAAACATCGTTTGAAGAAACGGTCTCCTCAACCTCATGGGAAAAGGGATCAAAGGGTTTGCCGATCTCGGGAAGTATAAGTGAGAGCCCTTCGTCAAGCATGAGCCGCTCGATAGATTTGTGAATCAATCTAATACCCGAGACGAGACCCTCGCTTGAATCTTCAGCGTTTTCCAGAGCACGTCCAAGATTATCGTACACATCTATTAGTTTGAGAATCGTCTTCTCTTTGTGTCTCTTTGAGTTCTCTTCCGATTCGCGAATAAGGGCATTTCTGTAGTTGATGAACTCCGCTCTAAGTCTTGCATTTTCTTCCTTAAGCGCTCTTATCTCATTCTTCAACATTTCCGTCTCGTCTATCTCAGACTCTTCTTCAGCGCCACTTGCATGTCCGTTTCTTTCTTGGCCTTCCTTGATTTCTTCTATTTCTGACTCTTCGCGCATTTCGGATCCCTGAATCTCGTTCTCTCCGAGTCTTTCTCTCTCATCTACTTCTTTTTTGATTTCTTCTAGATTCTTTTCATTTTTGGCTTGCCTCATATTGCCTTCCTCCTATCTATTCGAAAAAACCTCTGATAATCTGTTTATTGAAAAGTTCAAGTACGCGTTTATCTTCTCGTAGTAGGTCAGCTTCGGCGAAATAATGAAGACATATCCTATCTTCTCATTTTTTCTTGTGTATGGGGAGGCAAACACCGCAAAGTTCTTGAGCTCATCCCTGCCTACTTCATCGCCTATGAAGACCCTGTAATCATCGAATTCACCAAAGGAGCTTAGCAACAACTCAAGATTCCTCGGATTTTCCACAGATCTTACAAGGCCAGAGATATCTGAAGAATCGAGATGGTCGTTCGAAATAATAAACTCTAGGCCGTACTTGTAGTACTTCTCTTCGTTTTCCTTCTCGAATATGCTCTGCAAGAAGTGTATGATATCCTGGAATCTTCTGTCGTGCCACTGATCGTATCTCAGTTCTACATTTCTGATTCCCTTTCTTATCTCGCCGATATTCTTTCCTACGACGGCCATATTTACATACCTCTGAAAACTGGAAATGTCGAAATCGCTGGTGCCTACAAAAACAGTAGTGTTAAGACTGACTCCAAGATCGGTGACTATTGACACGTTTAGGTAGCCATCGGTTATCTTCGAAATAGCTACGCTGTTGACAAGCAAGCCGTCAAACTTGGGTTTCTCAATCACCACGAATCCCGATACGGCACGAGCAAGTATCCTTGTCATCCCCTGCAAGAGATGCTCCACATCACCAACAACGCTTGTCTGTCTTATAGCTATCGCAACATTGCTCTCCTGGAGATCTTCGGTGATGGTCCTTACCGAATCAAGGTAAAACCTCAACCCCTTGTCCGTCAGAACACGGCCCGCAGAGGTATGGGGTTGGTATATATATCCTAGAAACTCGAGTTTTCTCATGTCATTTCTTACCGTTGCAGAACTGAACTTGAGATTAGAGTGCTCCAGAACCTGTTTAGAACTCACAGGTTTTCCAGAAGAGATGTATTCTCTAGAAACGCAGTATAACACCCTTATCTGCCTTGGATTCAGTTCTGGGCCACCTGTTCGCTTTTTCGACACTTAGCACTCCCTCCCATAGACTGCTAATAAATGTTACCATATGCCGCCTCTGTTGTCAACTTCAGAGACCGATGATACAATCAATAAGAGCGAAAGGGGTGTGATCAATGAGGTTATCTCAGGTCATAGAACTCCTCGGCAACAGTGTTCTTCAGGTGGTGAATCCCGGTAACATCGATCCGGAATTTGATCATATTGAGAGTGATTCAAGAGTTCTTAGAGAGAATAACCTCTTCATATGTATCAAGGGAACGAGTTTCGATTCACATCTGATTGCGAGGGAACTTCAGAGAAAGGGCGCAGTCGCTTTGATAGCGGAAATGCCGATAGAAGACGAGGAAGTGAGTGTTCCTGTTGTTTATGTGAAGAGTTCCCGTTTTGTCGAGGCATTGCTTACCATGGAAGAGTACAGCCATCCTTACAGAAAACTAACTACTATCGGTGTAACTGGCACAAATGGCAAGACGACCATCACAACCCTTATCTACCATGTTCTCTCTTCATTTGAAAGAAAGGCATCACTGATAGGCACCGTGAGAAATGTTGTGGGTGAGAGTATATATTCGAACCCAAAAAATACAACTCCAGGGCCCGTTGAACTGGCGAAACTTCTCCAGCTTTCGGCAAAGATGAAGAGCGAGTATTTCATAATGGAGGTCTCTTCTCACTCACTTTCAATGAACAGGGTAGAGGGAATGCGCTTCGATGTTGGAATAATCAGCAACGTGACAAGAGATCACCTGGATTTTCACCTCACCTTTGACGATTACTACAGGTCTAAGATGAGGATGTTCTCTTTGTTGAAGGCAAATGGAATCGCCATCGCAAATGGTGACAAGTTGAACATTGCAGACATCCACATCGCCAGAAACAGAATCACCACTTACGGTTTTGGTGACGAGTCGGATTACAGGATCGAGAATCTGGATATTTCCCGAACGGGAATGGATTTCACGATACAGACTCCTTACGGCTCCTCACACAGAATCTATTCGAGATTGATTGGAGAACACAATGCCTACAATATTGCGGCCGCCATTGCCGCACTCAATTCACTTAATTACGACCTTAATCACATAGCCAAAGCAATTTCCTCTTTCGGCGGCGTGCCCGGAAGATTCGAGTTTGTTGAGGAAGCAACCAAATACGGCTTCGATGTTGTGATTGACTTCGCGCACACACCGGATGCTATGGAGAAACTCCTGAAGACTGCTAGAAGACTGACTCCGGGGAGGTTGATTCTTGTCTTTGGAGCCGGTGGGTCGGCCGATAAAGGAAAGCGGCCGTTGATGGCTGAGGTCTCTTCTAAATTCAGTGACGTGGTTATTCTCACTTCCGACGATCCAAAGCTTGACGACCCTGTAGAGATTCTACAGGATCTTGAAAGCGGCGTAGACAAGTTCAAGCCGTATCTTGTCATTCCCGACAGACGGGAAGCAATATCCGTTGCGCTTACGCTGGCGAACCGCCAGGATATGGTCTTGATAGCCGGACGTGGCCATGAAGACTTTCAGATTCTACGTGACAGAAAGGTTCCCTTCAACGACAAACTGGTAGTAAAGGACATACTCGAGAGCAAGTTCCGGAGGCACATCAAGAAGTGATACCGAAATCGACGGTTGAAGAATTTCTGATTCGCACAGAAGAAAGACCGATTGTAATAGATTCAAGAAGAGTGTCGAACGAAGATGTCTTCGTGGGACTGAAGGGCGAACGTGTGGATGGTAACGACTTCGTTGACGATGCCCTATCGGCAGGAGCTTCTCTGGTCTTTTCCAGCAGATCATCTGCAAACAGCAGAGTAATAACGGTTGACGATACTAAAGAACTACTAGTAGAAGCGGCAAGAAAAGTTCTCTCTCGATCACACCTGAAGAGCAGGATCGGAATCACTGGTTCTAACGGGAAGACCACAACGAAGGAGATAACGGCGCATCTTCTTTCGAAACTTGGAAAGACCTTCAAAACGGCCGGCAATTTGAACACAGAAATCGGCTTGCCTTTGTCTCTGCTCGAAAACAGGAGAAGGCTAATCTCATCTCAGTACGGAGTCTTCGAATTCGGGACAAGTGCTAGGGGAGACATAGAGAGTCTTGTTAATCTCGTGGAGCCAGATATCTGCGTACTTCTCAACGTTGGAACTGCTCATGTGGGAAACTTCAATCAACCCGAAGAACTGCTGATGGAGAAGCTCTCAATATTCGATTCGAGCAGGCTCACCAAGGCAATACTGGGAGGATGTGATGAAAGGCTTAGGGAGTTTGCCGCCAGCTTACCGGTGGAGACAGCCCTCTTTGGAAGAGACAACGCCGACTTTTCCATAATTGATTTCTCATACGACGGGTGCGACACGATGCTTCACTTCGACTGTCAAGGAGATCGTTTTGCAAGGTTAAAGGGTATCTGGAGCTACGGACAGCTGATGGATCTTGGGGCCGCTTATCTTGTGACACTTTTTGCGGGCCTCCCCGAGCCCTCTATTTTTCTCAATGACTTAAGGCTGCCTTTCAAGGACAGATTTTCAGTCGAGACTCTCCACGGGATAACCCTGATAAGTGATTTCTACAACAGCAGCCTCGAATCCTGGGAATCGGCAATAGTATCGATTCAGAAACTAAGACACTCAAGAAAGATAGCCGTTGCAGGATCAATACTAGAACAGGGTAGGGAGTCGAAGCGAACTCACGAAAAACTGGGAAAACTCTTGAAGAGCTTTGACAAAACGGTTTTTTTCAATCAGGACAAAGCAATTGAAGCGGCTTCGAAGAATGTGGAGCCTTCCTTTGTAAGCAGTGAAATTGGGGAAGTGGCTTCCTGGCTCCACAGAAACGTCGTGCCCGGAGATCTGATCTTCTTCAAAGCATCAAGAGCGGTAGCCCTTGAAAGAGTTTATGAATCCTTCATGGAGCTGATTCGAAATGCCTAGAGAAGCCTTGTCCTTCCTTCTGGCGTTTCTGTTGAGCGCACTTGCCATCGAGCCCTTCAAGAGATACCAGAGAAGGAATAGGATCGGTCAGTATATTCGAGAGGAAGGGCCCGACCTCCACAATTACAAAACCGGAACGCCCACGGCGGCGGGGATCATTTTCCTTCCCATCGCGCTTTCTGTAGCCTTGATCTTTGCCTTCAGTATCGAAATCTTGATCGTGATACTCTCGGGCGTGCTATTTGGAATTATTGGACTTGTCGACGACCTTTCAAAGATCGTTAAGAAGAATGCATCGGGTTTGAGCGGCAGACGAAAACTGTTGCTGCAGTTCCTTTCGGCCTCGATAATTGTCTTTCTCATTCAATTTGCCAATCCCCACACTCACATGACGCTTCCCCTTCTCGGGAAGATCGACTTCGGTTTTGCCTACTATCCAATCTCGGCAGTAATAATCGCCGGAATGAGCAACGCAGTGAACCTCTCGGATGGAGTTGACGGACTGGCAGGTTCGATGTTCATTTTCTCGCTTGCTCCGATGCTTTTCCTTCCTGTTTGGCAGAACGGAATAATCGCACCGATCTGCGGCGCTCTCGCAGGCTTTCTATGGCACAACTGGTTTCCAGCGTCTGTTTTTATGGGAGATACCGGAGCGATAGGATTGGGCGGAATGATAGCTGTTATGTTTTCCGTGGACGGCCGGGAAGGCTACCTCTTATTCTTCGGCATGATGTTCCTTGTCGAGATGTTCAGCGTCATCATCCAGGTGTTTTCCTTCAAAACCTTTGGGAAGAGGGTGTTCAAAATGTCTCCCATACACCATCACTTCGAGCTTTCAAACTGGAAAGAAAGCAAGATCGCCTTCAGATTTTCGTTGATCTCTTTTATTGGAGCAGTCTTTGGACTGCTAACCTGGTAGGTGCGTATGATGCTAAAAGGAAAGATCGGGTTTGTGGGATTCGGAATATCCAATCAGAAACTCCTGACGACGTTAGTTGAAGAAAGGGGCCCACTATCGCTGTTTGTTTCCGACAGCGGAGCTATAGCAGAAGAAGCAAAGACACTCTTGAAAGGGCACGCCATAGAATTTGAAGAGAGTGGACATACCGATAAGCTGTTTGGCTGCGATTCTTTCGTCGTTTCTCCTGGGGTTTCGCCATTTTCCGAAGTGGGCAGTAGAATTATCGATTCGGGCAAGTACTTCACAACCGAGCTTGAAGTCTCTCTCGACAGACTGTGGTCTAAGCCCAGGGGAACCGTAATAGGCGTGACCGGAACAAACGGAAAATCGACAACCGTAACTATGTTGAATCACATCATCTCCGGAAAGAAGCGAAGGGTCTTTCAGGGAGGAAATCTGGGAGATCCTCTAGCCGGCGTCACGGGCGAAGACTTCGATTACTACGTTCTCGAAGTCAGTTCCTTTCAGCTCAGGTGGTTTGCAAATGAGCAGAAGCGTTTTCATCTCTCTGTTATCATTAATCTGGGAGAAGACCACCTCGACTATCATAAGAGCCTTGACGACTACTTCAAATCCAAACTACGGCTGGCAAAGATGACAGAAGGAATGACTCTTCTGCCAGAGGGAATTATAGATAGTTATAAAGAGTCGCTTGCCGACTGCAAGCTTCGTTTGTTCTCGATGTCGAACTCGGGAGACGATACTTTCGACAGGGAATACTTGAGAATCTCCGGTGTAGAGTTCAAGACGGCAGATCTTCCATACGTCGGTCTACATAACTTCGAGAATACACTGGTAGTTTTGATGATCTCACAACTCATCGGCCTTCCGGCTGAAGATGTTTTCCAAGAGCTGAAAAGCTACTCTTTTCTCTCCCACAGACTCCAGCTGGTGAGAGAGTTTGAAGGGGTGAAGTACTACGACGATTCGAAGGCGACCAACGCCCACGCAGTCAGTGCTGCTCTGAGGAACTTCGAACTATCGAAGACAATTCTGATTCTCGGGGGTCAGGAGAAGGATGAGACATACATCGAGTTGATCGAACAGTTAGGTCAACTGAAACACGTTGTCATGATGGGAACCTCAATGAAGACTTTATCTGCTAAACTTCAAATGAGGGGAATCCCCTTTTCTGATGCGGGGGACATGGCCGATGCAGTGTCCATAAGCAAACGGCTTGCAAAAGATGGCGATTGCGTGGTTCTGAGTCCGGCAGGGTCCAGCTTCGATCTTTACAGAAACTATGGAGAGAGAGGAAATCATTTCAGAGAGATAGTAAACGCATTGGAGTGATCATGAAGAGAACATATCTAATGCTGGCGCTGTACTCAAGTGTCTTCATTATATTTGGACTAGTATTCATTTACAGCGCCGGAATAAGCATGGAGGCAAGGCATCCCGGAGTGACTGCTTCTGAGTTTCTTGAGAGGCAGCTGATTGCCTTTGCTATAGGACTCGCTGGAGCTCTGATAATTATTTATATGAAGGGCTCCTGGCACTTCAAGAGAGCCTTCACAGTCTACTATCCACTTACGCTAATACTGCTTGTCGCCGTTCTCTTCTTTTCCGACAGGGGCGGTTCAAACAGATGGATAGATATCGGAAGCTTTTCTCTCCAGATTTCGGAGTTCGCAAAGATCTCTCTGTTGATCGTACTCGCCAAATACTTCGGAGGTCTTAAGAAGAGAAATTTTCTTACCACTTTCTTGATTCCGCTGGGGATTCTTGCTCCACTCGCAATGCTCGTGTTCATTGAACCAGACCTCTCGACCACTGGCATTATGGTTGCGATAACATTTGTAATGATGATAATCGGCGGAATAAAGATGCAATACATTGGTCTTGCGTTGATCTTCGTAGTTATTCTGATTCTTGTTCTCTACAGCGGCGGATTCATAGAAGAATATCAGATTCAGAGAATAACTTCCTTTCTGTCCTCCTTCACCGGTGAGGAACATGAACAGGTTTCATACTCGCTCATGGCTATCTCTTCCGGTGGCCTCACAGGTACGGGGCTTGGAATGGGACTAGTCAAGTACTACCTTCCCGTTAGTTACTCCGACTTTATTTTCGCAGTCATCGGAGAGGAGCTCGGCCTGGTTGGCCTGCTTGTGTTGATGCTCGCATTTGTGGGCTTCATAAGGGAACTCATCGTCGCTGGCCTGAGGGGCTCGACCGCTCTCGAAGGAAAACTATATATAGTCGGATTTGCTCTTTACATAATGATACAGGCAACCATCAACATAGCTGTCAATCTCGGCCTTTTCCCGGCAACCGGGGTTACCCTGCCATTTGTAAGCTCCGGCGGTTCTTCGATAATGTCCTTGATGATCGGTTACGGCCTGGTCTTCTCCATACTTATCGAATCGGAAGAAGAAAAGGAAAAAGAAAATGAGAAAGCTTAAGGTAGCCTTTTGCGGTGGTGGAACCGGTGGTCATTACTATCCTGCCGTCTCGATCTTGCAGGAGCTAAAAAGGCTAGGGGAAATCGATCTTATGTACTTCACTGTCTCTGGAAAGATAGATGACAGGAGCGTTGGAAAAAACTTTCCAGAAGCAAAGATAGTCCCTTTGAAGCTGACGGGTCTTAAGAGGCCGCTGTACAACCCCACAAATGCGGGGATACTCTTTTCTCACTTCAAGACCGAGAGATCTGTAAGAGAGCGTCTGGCCGAATTCTCACCAGATTTCCTGTTTTCGACCGGGGGCTATGTTTCCTATTCAGTTGTCAAAGCCGCTCATAAATTAGGGATACCGATATACATTCACGAACAGAACTCAGTGGTGGGAATAGCAAACAAGAGTCTTGCAAGGTATGCAAGGCTATTGTTCATCTCATTTGAAGAGAGCCGTAGTAGCCTCGAATTGCCGCCAGACAGGATCATCTTATCGGGTAATCCGGTAAGAGAGGCGAAATCAACGAGAAGTGAAGTAATGAAAAGATTTAATCTTGCAGAGGAAAGTCCTTTGATTGTCGTTCTGGGTGGAAGTCTTGGATCGGAAGTGATAAATAGCGCTCTAGAAAAGTTTTACAGCGAACTTGAAAAGAGCCGTGACAGGTTAGCTTTTCTCCATTCTACTGGTGACGATAACCGGGCCCTCTCTCTTAATCGATTCCCATTTGTTCGCTCTTTTTCCTATATAGAGGACCTTACAGACGCAATAGCCTGTGCGGATCTCGTCGTGTCAAGGGGAGGAGCAACTACTATCGCAGAGCTACAGTATTTTGGAAGAAAGGGTATAATAATACCGTGGCCCGGCGCCGCGGAAAATCACCAATTTCACAACGCTCGCTCGCTGGAAAGAGTTGGATTGGGTTATGTTATACTGGAAGAGAATTTGACCTCCACAGCTTTGAGCATTGCAATAAGAGAAATGTTGCAAAGAGAGACCTGTTACAAACCTCCAAGAAGACCAGTTGAGATTATTTTGGATAATATACTCCGGGAGGAATCGATTTGAAATATCATTTTATTGGCATTGGCGGAATTGGCATGAGCGGTCTGGCAATGCACTTAGCATCTGAGGGTGACCAGGTTTATGGATCGAATTACGAAGAGAACGAAAGGGTAGACTACCTTCGCGCAAAAGGCATAGATATTTTTATTGGCCATTCTTATGAGAACTTCGAAAAACCCGATGTGGTGGTTAGAACAACTGCCATTAAACAGGGAAACCCGGAGCTGGTTAGGGCTCTTTCGGAAGGTGTACCAACAATATACAGAATGGAACTGCTCAAGAACCTTCTTTCGAGAAACACTTCTCTTTGTGTAACTGGAACCGATGGAAAGACAACCACTACAGCTATGGTTTCAAAAATTCTTGTCGACTCCGGAAGAGATCCTACAGTCTTACTCGGTGGAATAAATCCTCTCTTGAGCGATGGAAACTATAGAAAGGGCGAGGGTCTTATCGTGAGTGAGCTTGATGAGAGCGATGGCTTCTTTGCTTCTTTTAAGCCTGACTACGCGATAATCACCAACGTACGGGGCGATCACCTCGAGCACTACGATAACTCGTTCGATAATCTCAAAAATCACTTCAAGTATTTCGCCAGAGGCGTCGGAAAGATGTTGGTTACGAATGCAGATGATCCAATTTCCGAAAGGATTTTCAAAGGCACTCTAACCTTCGGAAGAGACAGAGGCGATTATCGCTTCTCCGACAGAGCGACTGGAATCATGAATCAGACCTTCAGATGCTGGAAGGGCGATACCGATCTCGGAGTCTTCAAGCTCATGATCCCAGGGGAATACAACGCTTACAACGCAGCTGCAGCCGTTGCTCTTACCCGCGAAATGGGAGTTCCAATTGATTCGATAAAGAACTCCTTGGAGTCATATAGGTCGGTTGACAGAAGGTTCACTTTCAGAGGTCTCGATGATTTCAGAAACCTCTTTTTCTTTGATGATTACGCTCATACTCCTGATGAAATAAGCAGTACCATCCGAGGCGCCCGCGAATTCTTCCCCGGGAAGAACGTTGTGGTGGTCTTTCAGCCGCATAGATATTCGAGATTGGTCAGGGAAAACGGCCGGTTTGCGATGTCCCTCAAGGATGCAACCGAGGTCTGTGTCTACAAGCTCTACGAGGCTTACGAAAAGGGGCAGTATGCAATCGATGAGACCGAGGTCTTGAAAGGTTTGAGTAGCTACGGTGTTCCGGCAGTGCATGCCGTGAACTACTCTGAGATACTCGAATGGCTTGAAAAGAAAAGAGATGCCGTCATCCTCTTTCTCGGCGCAGGCGACATCACTGAAGCATCAAAAATGAGCGCTCTCAAACTTTGCGAAGCACATTAGAGACGTTTACAGTCTGACAAACGGCGCAGCCGGTACAACCCTCCCATCTGCAGTCACCGGTGGTCTCTTCCCTCAGTGCCTTCTCGTATTCTTCAATAAGAAAACTCTTCGAGATCCCAATGGAAATATGTTCCCATGGAAGCTCTTCGTGAATATCGTATCCTCTCATATAATCATCTACATCGATTCCCGCAGCACGAAAGGCTTCGTGCCATATTGCGGCATCAAACTCCTCGTTCCATTCATCGAAGATTGCGCCCAATCTGTAGGCCTTCAATATCGCTTTGCCGACCTTTCTGTTCCCTCTGCTGAGAACACCTTCAATCGTGCTGCTAGATGGATCGTGGCTGCTGAGCTGGATTCCTCTTCCAGAAAGCCTCTTCAGAATTCCTAGCCTTCTTGCCGCTTCGACTTCGCCTATCTGGGGCGAAAACTGGAACGGTGTGTGCGCTTTTGGAATGAAAATGGCCGCCGAAACTGAGACTTCTCTGAAGCCAACGGCTTTGACCCGCCTCGCCAACCTCACTATCTCTTCAAGATCCTCATCTCTTTCGGTCGGAAGTCCTATCATGAAATAGAGCTTGACTCTCTGCCAGCCGTTCTTTCTAGCCGCCTTGACGGTAGACATAAGATCGTCTTCCGATACGTTCTTGTTGATCACGTTTCTCAGTCTTTGAGAACCCGCCTCGGGCGCGAAAGTCAAACCGGTTTTCCTTATCGAAGCTATCTTAGAAGCGATCTCCACTCCGAAGGAGTCTATGCGCGTACTCGGCAGAGAGAGGGCGACCCTTTGCGGTTGGAGCAAAGGCAGGATCTCTTGAGTTAGAAGATCTATGGAAGAGTGATCCATAGTCGACAGCGAGAGAAAGGAGATTTCTTCATACCCCGTCTTCTCCAGAACCTTCCGCACAGACCGGCTTATTTCATCCACTCCTCTCTCCCTGACCGGCCTGTAGATCATCCCCGCCTGGCAGAATCTGCACCCACGGTTGCAACCGCGCATTACCTCAAACACTGCCCTGTCGTGAACTGTTCGCATGTATGGAACTAGAGGATTACTGTCTATCTCGTAGTCTGAGAGATCTCCGATTATAGCCTTGACTGTTTCCTTCTTCCCTATTGAAGGAACGTAGACTCCCTGAACTTGAGAAAGCAACTGGAGTAGCTCGCTTCTTCTCCCGGATTTCAAGAGATAGATGTTTTCCTTCACCGCGTTGCAGAGAATCGAGGTTACTGACTCTCCATCGCCAATTACGAAGGCGTCGAAGTAATCGGCCATAGGCTCGGGATTTGTCGAGCACGGTCCGCCGCCCAGCACTATGGGTTCGACTGTTCTCTCATTCTGGAGCAGGGGGATATCTGCAAGATCGAGAAGCGCGAGAACATTGCTGTAGCAAAGCTCGTACTGAAGAGTTATTCCCAGGATATCGAAGTCGACAGCCGGGGTGTATGTCTCCAAAGAAAAAAGAGGAATCTTGGCGTTGTACATTTCGCCGATCATATCCTTCCAGGGAAGGTACGCTCTTTCAGCGTAGAACCCATCAACTGCATTTAGTTCTTTGTAGAGTATCTTGAGCCCCAAATGGGACATGCCGACTTCATAGGTATCGGGAAAGGTAAGAAGTATCCTCAACTTCTCCGCGGGATTCTTCATTACCCTGTTAAGTTCCTTGCCGATATATCGGCTCGGCTTGCCTACTCTGTTGAGGACTCCCGAAGAGACTAGCCACTTCCTTATTCGCTCTTGACTGTTCATCAGAGCGTAAATTCAGTTGAAATGAGATACATCAATCTCAAGAGATTGTCGTAATCTTCCATAGATATGTATTCTGTCTCGGAATGAAGATACTTTACCGCAAGCGCTAGAGGAACCATCTTTGTTCCCTTCTGCTGGAAGGGAATTCCATCGGTGCCTCCACCCGTAACTCCTACCTGCAGGGGAATTTCCTTCTCTTTTGCAAATTCCATAAGGCGCTTTCCGAGGCCGTAATCACCGAGCGATGAAGTGTCCGACATTCTTAAGACGGCTCCGTTCCCAGGCTTAACGTCCCCTGTCAGTCTAGAGCAGCAGGCGAAGGAATCAACCGGAAAAAACAGATCCGGTTTTAGCTTTTCTGAGAGCGCTCTCGCTCCAATCAAACCTATCTCTTCCTGCACAGTCCAGGCAAGAACGACTCTCCTGTTCAGGTTGACCTTGACCAACATATCGAGAAGATCTAGCAGAGCAAGACAGCCCGATCTATCGTCAAGAGATCTCACGACCACGAATTTGTCGTTCAGTATTGAAATCTGTTTTCTGAATACTGCGTAATCAAGAACGTCAATTCCAATTCGCGAGGTTTCATCTCTGGAAGATGTCCCAACGTCGATAACGAGGTTTTGCCACGAAAGATCTGCCTTTTCTCGGAGGTGTGGAGGTGTCATTCCAATGACTCCGTCTATAGATTCTCCCGAAGAGGTGATGACGTCGAGATGCCTGCCAATGAGAAGTTCGTCGGCGATTCCCCCAACCTTCTTGAAGTTGAGAGATCCATCGGAATTAATCCCGGAAACAAGCAGACCAATCTCATCCATGTGGGCAGCAAAGGCGATTGTCGACTCTCCGTTTCCGGCTTCAACCATGACATTTCCAAGATCATCTACAAAGGCCTCAACACCTTCGGGAAGCATCTCGATTATCTTGGCCCTTATCATCTCTTCTCTTCCAGTCATACCCGGAACAAAAACCACGTCTGTCAGTCTGTCTAGATTCATGAAAACACCTCCCAACCAATTATAGCCTAAGGTCAAGAAGTTAGGAAGTTGGACTCACAAAGAGGTTCAGGACAGTTATAATCGTAATAGCAAAGTCAGTTTAAAGAAGACACTTGGTCAATCTTGAAATCACTATACAGAACTCATGAATGGAGGAGATTTTGTGAGCTATCACGAGAGACTGGAAAGACTGAAAGACGAATGGAAAAGCAAAAAAGTGATGCCTCTTCTGAAAAGGTTTCCCGAAAGAAGGAAGGAGTTCAAGACTTCCTTCGATGGGCCGGTAGAGATTCTGTACACGCCAGCCGCAAAGGACGAATATGTGGAGAGAATTGGATTCCCAGGCGAGTACCCTTTCACAAGAGGTGTTCAGCCGACGATGTACCGGGGCCGTCTGTGGACAATGAGACAGTATGCGGGCTTCGGAACTGCTGAAGAGTCAAACCGCAGATATAGATACCTCCTCTCTCAGGGTCAGACAGGGCTTTCGGTTGCCTTTGATCTGCCGACACAGATCGGTTACGACTCAGACGACCCGATGTCGGAAGGCGAAGTCGGAAGGGTGGGAGTAGCGATTGATTCGCTGGAGGACATGGAAACGCTCTTCGAAGGAATTCCACTGGAAAGAGTAAGCACATCCATGACAATTAACTCCACTGCCGCCATTCTCCTTGCGATGTACATCGCAGTGGGCGAGAAACAGGGAGTGGATGCCTCGAAGCTGACAGGGACTATTCAAAATGACATACTCAAGGAGTATATAGCGAGAGGAACTTACATCTTTCCCCCCGATTCATCCATGAGGCTAATTACGGATATCTTCGAATACTGCTCCAAGAACCTCCCCGATTTCAACACCATAAGCATTAGCGGGTATCACATAAGAGAGGCAGGGGCAAATTCGGTTCAGGAAATCGCCTTCACTCTCGCCGACGGTATAGCATACGTACAGGCGGCAATTGATGCAGGCCTCGATCCAAACGTATTCGGCAAGAGATTGTCTTTCTTCTTCAATTCGCACAATGGATTCCTAGAAGAAATAGCGAAGTTCAGGGCGGCGAGAAGACTATGGGCGAAGATTATGAAAGAGAGGTTCGATGTAACTGACGAAAAGGCAATGATGCTTAGATTCCACACTCAAACCGGAGGATCGACCCTCACTGCACAGCAGCCAATGAACAACATTGTTAGAGTTGCTTTCCAGGCTCTAGCCGCAGTTCTTGGAGGCACACAATCTCTTCATACTAATTCCTTCGACGAGGCTCTAGGTCTGCCAACCGAAGATTCCGTGACTATTGCGTTGAGAACACAACAGATAATCGCCTCAGAAACTGGCGTAGCGGACACAGTCGACCCGTTGGGAGGAGCTTACTTCATTGAAGAGCTTACAAACACAATGGAAGAAAAGGCACTCGACTACATTAAGAAGATAGATGACCTTGGAGGAATGGTCGAGGCTGTCAGGGCAGGCTTTGTACAGAAGGAAATACTCGACAGCGCCTACAAGTATCAGGTTGCGATCGAAAACAAGGACCAGATAATTGTCGGGCTCAATGAATTTGCTGCCGATGAGAAACAAGACAGAGATCTCCTTAGGCTCGACCCGGCCATTGAGGATAGACAGAAAAAGAAGATCGAAACACTCAGAAAGAACAGAGACAATGACGAAGTCCGAAGGCTCCTCGATGACCTGAAGAAGGCCGCTCAGGGAAGCGGAAATCTTATGCCATTCATACTGAAGGCCGTTAAGGCATACGCGACTCTGGGTGAAATAGCTAACGCCCTGAGAGACGTCTTCGGAGAATACACCGAAGCAGTGATTCTGTAGAGAGAGGTGGAGATAATGAAGATAAAAGTACTCGTGGCAAAGCCCGGACTCGATGGACATGACAGAGGCGCCAAAGTCGTCGCTATGGCTCTTCGAGATGCCGGAATGGAAGTTATCTACACAGGTCTCAGGCAGTCTCCCGAATCGGTCGTCAATGCCGCGCTTCAGGAAGACGTTGACGTTGTGGGGCTCTCGATACTGTCCGGCGCCCACATGAAGATTTGCAGCAAAGTACTTAGATTAATGAAAGAAGCAGGAATAGGCGAAAAGCCTCTCTTTGTCGGCGGCATAATTCCCTCAGAGGATGCCGACGAGTTAAGAAAGGCCGGCATCTTCGAAGTTTTCGGACCGGGAACCTCGCTGAAATCAATCATAGATAAAATAGAGGAAACGGTAAAGAAATGAGTTCAATGAAATCCGGGGTCGACCAGCTCATGATTTCGAGATCGCTGAGCATAATAGAAAACGACGCTGATTCGGCCAGGAAGATCATCAAGGGATTGCCTGTTCGAAATTACTGCGTAATAGGCGTCACGGGAAGCCCTGGAGCCGGTAAGTCGTCCTTAACAGACCGGCTGGCCTGTATAAGCGCAGAGGAAAAGACGACGGCCGTTGTCGCGATCGATCCTTCAAGCCCCTTTACGGGAGGCGCCTTTCTCGGCGACAGGATTAGAATGAGACGAGCAACCGACGATCCCAGGGTCTTCGTGAGATCAGTGGCCAGTCGGGGGAACGTCGGAGGTTTGAGTCCTTCAATTTATAACAGCGTCGAGTTTCTTGGCAGGAGCGGCTACGACAGGATTTACGTGGAGACTGTCGGGGCCGGCCAGTCGGAAACCGACATCGTGAATCTTGCAGATATCGTCCTTCTCGTAATGGCGCCCGGACTTGGAGACGATGTTCAGACAATGAAGGCTGGAATAATGGAGATCGGAGATATATTCGTGATAAACAAGAGCGATCTTCCCGGAGCCGACCAGCTCGCTTCGAGAACCAGGGCGGTTTTGGAGCTTTCCGGAAAGAAATTCCCGGTTATGAGGACAGATTCCATAAAGGGGAGTGGAGTTGAAGAACTCCAAGAAGAGATAGAAAAGCTGCTTTTCAGTTATCTCAGTTCGGGGAGGCTCGAATCGAAACGCGCCAAGCGCAACCTTTACAATAACTTGAACAGCGCGTACCAGATTATAAAGGAACACTACGCCGAAAATGATAAACTTGAAGAACTAATAAGGTATCTTCTTGAGAATATCGGGAGGTAATCAAATTGAAATCCGACAGAATTGACCATATTGGCATAGCCGTAAAATCGATCGAAGAGAGGCTTTCCGTTTATCGAGACCTTCTTAAACTTGAAGTTACCGGGATCGAGGAACTTCGAGACCGTGGCCTGAAAGTTGCCTTCGTAAAGGCCGGCGACACTCGGATTGAGCTTCTCGAATCGACATCGGAAAACAGCCAGATATCAAGATTCCTGGAAAGCAGGGGGGAAGGCATTCATCACATCGCTTTCCACGTTGACGATGTCAAAGCTGCGATTGAAGAAGCCGTTTCGCTGGGATTGAAACCTCTTTCCGCGGAGCCCGAAGCCGGAGCCGGAGGAACAAAAGTAGTCTTCCTCCATCCCAAAAGCACGGGCGGAGTTCTGACTGAACTTGTCGAAGGACACCACTAGGGGGCGAATGAATTGGCCGGTAAACTTGAAGAGTTCTTTGAGAAGAGTGAACAGATCATCCTTGGTGGTGGTCAGGAAAAGATCGAGAAGCAGCACAAAACAGGAAAGCTAACTGCCAGAGAGAGAATCGATGTTCTCTGTGACGAGGGAAGCTTCGAAGAGTTCGACAGATTTGTCAAACACAGAGCGACGAGCTTTGGTCTTGCAGACAAGGAATTCCCGGCAGACGGAGTCGTAACGGGAATAGGAAAGGTCGACGGGCGAAAGATAGCCGTTTTCTCTCAGGATTTCACAGTACAGGGTGGATCGCTTGGGGAAATGCACGCCAAAAAGATAATAAAAGTGCAGGATATAGCTTTAAAGCTAGGCATACCGATAGTGGGAATAAACGATTCTGGCGGGGCTAGGATTCAGGAAGGTGTTGACTCCCTTTTCGGTTACGGCGGAATCTTCCACAGGAATACCCTTTCTTCGGGAGTGATTCCTCAGATCACAGTTATCTGTGGACCGTGCGCAGGCGGAGCCGTCTATTCGCCCGCGATAACCGACTTCATTGTTATGACCGACAGGCACTCACAGATGTTTATAACGGGTCCACAGGTGATAAAGGCCGTGACGGGCGAAGAGACGTCGATGGAAGAACTTGGCGGAGCTCTTGTGCATAATACAAAGAGTGGAAATGCCCACTTTCTCGCCCCGGATGACAGAAGCGCAATGCTTCTCGTCAGGCAGCTTCTCGAATACCTGCCGCAGAACAATGCCGAAGAACCAAACAAGGGAGAGGCTGAACGCGGCGAGGCTCTGGAAGAACTCCGAGAAATTGTGCCAGATAATCCAAAGCAGTCATACGACGTGAAAAAAGTGATCTCCCTTGTAGTCGATGAAGGACGATTCCTCGAGGTGCATGAACACTATGCGAAGAATATGGTCGTGGGCTTTTCAAAGATAGCCGGAAGATCGGTGGGCATAGTGGCAAACCAGCCTTCTGTCTTCGCCGGTTCCCTAGACATAAATGCCTCAGACAAGGCAGCGAGATTTATTAGATTTCTGGACGCTTTCAATATACCGATAATCACCTTTGTAGACACACCGGGATTTCTCCCGGGAGTCTCTCAGGAGCATGGAGGGATAATTCGCCACGGGGCAAAACTCCTTTACGCCTACAGCGAGGCCTCCGTACCAAAGGTAACACTGATCCTTAGAAAGGCCTACGGTGGAGCATATATCGCAATGGGCAGTCAACATTTGGGAGCGGACATTGTTTACGCCTGGCCCGGTGCCGAGATCGCCGTAATGGGTCCCGAAGGCGCCGCAAACATAATCTTCAAGAGGGAAATTGATGGTTCCGACCAGCCCGAAAAGACCAGACAGGAAAAGATTTCGGAATACAAAGACATGTTTGCAAATCCATTTGTTGCGGCGGGAAGGGGTTATATAGAATCGATTATAGATCCGGCTGCCAGCAGAATAAAGATAATCAAGGCTTTGGAGACGCTGGATACGAAAGTCGAAGGCAGACCAACCAAAAAGCACGGGAATATACCGCTTTGAGGTGCATTTGATGGAAGAGTATATCCAGATCACTATTATAGGCGTGGCAATTGTATTCCTGGCGCTGACGATGCTTTTTGTCATATTCAAGATTCTCGGCCGCCTGTTCTCCAGAGAAGATGAAAACAAGCTTAAGGCAGTCAGTATGAAACCTGCCCAGGCAACTGGTTCCAGAGTCATTGAGACGAAGGAAGGCGGCGAGGACCAAATGATAGCCGTCATAACCGCTGCAGTAACTGCCTTCATGGGTCACAGCAACTTCAAAGTCAGAAGTGTCGACCCGGTTACCGTGTCGGCAAACTCACAGTGGAAACGACGAGAACCAACCGTCTACTGGAAAGTGAGGAGGAGCAAGAATTGAGAAGATTCAGAGTGAGAGTGAACGGCAAGGATTACGACGTCGAGATCGAGGAGCTTTCTTCTGCATCCGATTCAAGTTCGGGCGGAGCAGTTAAAAAAGCCGAACCCATACAGAAAGTCGAAGCGGCGGATTCACCCAGACCCTCTGAAGTGGTTAAGGAAGCTCATAAACCGGTTGAACCCGTTAAAGAATCCACTGGATCGGGAGAGAGAGCCAAAATACTGTCGCCAATGTCGGGGACTATACTCGAAGTTCTCGTTTCGGTAGGAGATTCCGTCTCCCCTGGCCAGAAGCTTGTGATACTCGAAGCAATGAAGATGGAAAACAGTATTCTCTCCGAGGATTCGGGCACGATTAGCGAAGTCAGAGTGAAAAAGGGTGACAATATAGACGCAGGCGAGATAATGATAGTACTGGCATAGGAGCGGTCTTGCCGCTCCTGTGCTTCAGGCGAAAGCAATCATTTTCACGGAGAATCTTCGAGACATCGCTTCCATGAGAGGAGTGTGTGTATAGGTTGACTTCCGCGGACAGAGATCTTTCTACGAGAGCGAGAGAGCTTTCTCTGAGTGCCTTCGGTGTCTTTCCAGATATCCCTTTTTCCTTTAACTCAAGGCTGAAGAGGGTCCTTGGCAGACTTGTCTACTCGAAAAACCGTGGAACGCTTACTCCCCTCAGAATAGAGATCTCTTCTTCGATATCCTGTAACGAGGAGCTTCTCAAGAGAACCTTGCTTCACGAGCTTTCTCACTTCTACTTGATGAAGAATGACAGAGATTTCTCGCATAGCTCGCCGGAATTCAAGAAGCTGTCCGAAGAACTGGGATTCGATATCGTAGCCGAGTACGAGGGACTTCCGGTACACAGATGGGTATGTTCCGCATGCAAGAAGACTGTTGCTCTTTCCTTCAACCGCAGAGAGAAAAAGGGTCTATCTTCCTGCTGCAAAGCCCCGATAGAACTTCAGGAAAAATAATCAAATAAACACTTGCCTTTCTAGAAATTCATCTGTTATAATAATTTATACCTAATATCTAAGTGGTGATATTTATGAAAGCCTATAAGAAGCTCACTAAGGCGCTTGTATACTTTCACGGAGATTATTTTGTGCCGGTAAGATTCAGTTACGATGGTATAAAAATAATCGTGAATTCCGTTACCTCCTTCTGGGTAGAGGCCGTGGGAACTCAGAAAATCTATCATTTCTCAGTAATGACCACACTTGGAGCTTACAATCTTGAATTTGACGAAGATGCGAAGAAATGGTACAGCTATCTTCTTGGAGGGTGATTGTTTTGAAAGGAATTCCTTACGTATCGCACATAGACATGGACGCATTTTTCGCAAGTATAGAACAGGCGGCCAATCCGACTCTGAAAGGCAAACCGATAGCAGTAACCGGAATTGGAAAGCGGCATTCCGTTGTGACTTCGGCGAGTTACGAGGCAAAGAGACTGGGTGTGAGATCGGGCATGGCCTTTTTCGAAGCCCTGAAGCTGTGTCCTGACCTTATAGCTGTGGGAGTGCAGTCAAAGAAGTACGGCTATATATCGAAAGAGATAATGAAGATGATGACCTCTGTATCGCCCAGAGTTATGGTGGCGAGTGTAGACGAGGCTTACATAGATCTCAGCTTTCACACTAAACTGGAGGAATCGATTAACAGATTCATTTCCTTTAAGAGAGATTTGAAGGAGAGATTCGGAATAACCGCCTCGGTTGGAATCTCGGTAAATCCTATCATATCTAAAATCGCCAGCGATTACTCCAAGCCAAACGGATTCGTGGTGGTCAAAGACGGCATGGAAAGAGAGTTCCTGAATGAGATACCCGTAAAGGACGTTCCGGGAATCGGGAAGCACACGTTGATAAAACTAGAATCCATGGGATACAAGACGACAGGGGAGCTTCTGGAAGGGTTGGAGAAGTCCCCCATGGATCTTTACACAATGTTCGGAAATGCCTTCATGGGCTTTCTGCAGAGTCTCACAAAAAAAAGATTCTCCAGAAATGAGTTTTTCAAAGAAGAGAGGCCAAAATCCGTAGGCCATTCTATGACGCTTTCGGGCGATATAAGCGATTTCGATCTTATAGTGAGAGTAACAAACTTCCTGGCTGCCAGGGTAATCTACAGGATGGGAAGATACAAAATGGAAGGTTCCGGCGTCAGTTTCTTCTTTAGATACGCGGACAGAAGTTCCAAAGCCATTTCAAAGAAGCTGAACTTCACAATTTCCTCGATCAAAGATATGACAGAAATCACCCCGTGGCTGATCAGCTCAATCTGGAACGGAAAGGCCGTCAGGGCAATTGGAATCTCATGCTGGGCTCTTAAAGAAAAGAAGAATCAAAGGCAGCTCTCTCTGTTCGAAAAAGAAAAGGAACTGCTGGAAACCGTGCTACAAATAGAGAATAAATTCGGAGAATACGCCATATTTCCAGGGAATATACTATTCCTCCCCGAGATCAGGAAGCTTGAGAAACCTTCTGATCTCCATTACCAGGGCTTCTGCCGTCGCGAGGTTAGTTGCTAACGGCTTGTTATGAACATCACACACTCTTAGAAGGGCGCTCACATCCGGCTCATGGGGTTGGGCGGTGAGCGGGTCTCTCAAAAATATGACAAAATCAATCTCATCATTGGCAATGAGAGCGCCTATCTGGAGGTCACCACCCAGAGGGCCGGATTTGAATGAAGTGAGCTCCAATTTGACCTTCTCCCTGAGGATATTGCCCGTAGTGCTGGTTGCAAAAAGGGTGCACTCTCTGAAAACATCGACGTGCTCTCTGACGAACATTATTAGATCGATCTTTTTCTTGTCGTGCGCTATCAAAGCTACTCGTGGTTTTTCACTCATGGCTACCTCCGTCTTATGACAAGAAAATGATAACACATACCGACCGTCGGAACTCCAGGCATTCAGCCGAGGTGAATTGATCTGTCCCTTTCGTTCAACGAGATAACAATATACGGACAAGTCACTACGGACCCGGAATCTACTGTGCGGGGCGGATTCTTCAGGGTGAGTATATGCGTATACAAGAGCGGGGGCGAAACCGAAGAAATCTTTGACATTCGTTTCGATGAAAGAGAATCGAAAAGGGTATTCGCGGAAATCTACAGAGGCTGCTATCTGATTATCAGGGGCGAAATAAGAGTTAGAAAGAGCCTTCACGTAAAACTCAGGGACTTCACCGTGACAACAAGACCCTACGACAGAGATCTCGATATCGACATACCAAGAATACTGACGCGGATCAAGAGCGATTACTTCTGAAAAGTCTCGTAGTACTTGCCTCTAAGATCGGTGAAGATAGATCTGTCCACCACGGTCTTGAATTCGTCAACCTCCAAGAGAAGATACTCGTCACCGACTCTATCGGTTATCTTCACATACTCAATCTTCGGGAAGTAACCCTCTCTCTTGAGGAAAGAAATATGTATGTGCATGAGATTGGGAAGGTAGCCCCCGCCTCCGATAAGGCCAAGTACTCTGAGTCTCTGTTCGGACGGATCAATCATGTATATGCGCCTTTCATCTTCCGTGGTAACGGTCCATGTGAAGTTGGACGACTCGAGGAGACCACTGAAAAATTGCTCAGTAAGGTTGTTGATCAAATCAGTCTGATAACTCGATCTATATTGCTTCCAGGGCACGCCGTCAACAACACTGAAGGTGACTTCCTCCCTTGAGAGATATACAAGGGCAATTCCGCTCAGCTCCTCAGGCTCAAAAAACTCTACATAGACATCTTCGCCCCCGACCATAACGAGCCGAATCCTTAGCTTGAGATCTTCGTATTCTGAATCGGGGTTTTCTGTATCTACCAAATGGAAATGAACTCTTACAAGTGCGTCGATATCGCCGGAATCAACGACCTGTTGTATGAAAAGCGTCAGATCATCGTACTCATTAACTGAAGAGAATAAAGACCCTCCAACAAGCAGAGAGAATGCGACGGCCAAGACCACAGAAAGCTTCATCTTACTCACCTCTCGCGAGATTATAACATGCGAAGAGAGGCATAAAAATGATAAGATCAAATTGAGGGGTGATGATTTGAAGGTAGCGTTTCCCGCTCAGATGAGAGAAATCGACAAGAAGATAATAGAAGGAGGAGTGTCTTCGCTTCTTCTGATGGAAGAGGCTGCCCGCAGCGTTTTCGAAGAGATTCAAGGACGCGGAGTTAGCCGGGCAGTTGTCCTATGTGGCGGAGGCAACAACGGCGGTGACGGGTACGGAGTGGCCAGGCTCCTTCTCGGCGACGGAACTGATGTTGCCGTTGTTCGATGTTACACTCCCGCGAGCGATGACTGCAAAAGGAATGCGGCGATTTATGCCTCTCTTGGAGGATCGGTTGCAACCCTGGAAGAAACTTCCGTTGTGGAGGGTCTGCTCGAAAGGGCCGACATAATAATCGATGCCGTTTTTGGAACTGGGTTTCATGGAGATCTGGAGGCAAACATCGCCAAGCTGTTCGAGTTTGTAAATCGGCTTGAAACGTATAGATTGGCCTTGGACATCCCTTCGGGAGTCTCCGGGTTCGACGGCAGTGTTTCAAACTCGTCGTTCAAGGCAGACAAAACCGTCACTTTCGGACTTGCAAAAGTTGGCCATTTTCTCTATCCCGGATGTAGCTTCTGTGGCGAGATTCGCGTTGAAAGCGCCGGCTTCCCAAAGATAATTATGAATTCTCTGGCCGATTCCGAAGTCATAGATGAAGAGATTGTCTTTTCCCTTCTTCCTGAAAGATCTCGTAACAGCTATAAGGGAAGCTACGGTTCAGTCCTAATTGCAGGTGGAAGTGAGGTCTACACGGGAGCTCCGTATCTCTCCGCTCTCGGCGCATTCAGATCCGGATGCGGGATGGTTTATACATACACCCCCGGTGGATCTGCGAGCGTTATACGGAACATTCTGCCGGAAGCAATTGCTCTTGTGAGCGACAACGACTTTCTCGGACCCGGCGACATCAATCACCTCTCAAAATTGATGGACAGAATAGACTGCGTCGTGGTCGGTCCAGGAATCGGAAGAAAAGAGGACAGTGTCGAATTTGTATTTCAGTTGTTGAAGAGTTTTCCCGACAAGAGCTTTGTTGTAGATGCCGACGGCCTTTTCGCCATCTCAAAGGATCTTTCAATCCTATCAAGGTCAATGGAGATTCTTCTAACCCCTCACCCGGGAGAGTTTGGCCGACTCAATGAAGGAAAAACAGATCTGCAGTCTTTCATGGAGTTTTGTGCAGGTCACGAAACACGCGCGATTCTGAAGGGCGCCTCTTCTGTTTTTTGTGACGCAAGCGGAAAGATATCTATCAACACAACGGGAAATACCGGCCTCGCGAAGGCGGGAAGCGGTGATCTCCTCTCAGGATCGATTGCCGGTTTTGCAGCCCAAACAGGCGATCTCGATAGATCTGCGATACTGGGAATGTACTTCATGGGCAGAGCAGCCGAGCTTTCAAGCGTTTCAGAGCCAAGTAATTCTGCCTCAAGAATTGCAGACTGCTTCTCACTTGTCTTTAAGCAGTTCGAGCGGAATGCGAAGGAGAAACTCCATGGAACTAGGGCATAATATATCTCAGCGACTCGAGCAGAAACTCGGCCTTTCTCTGAAGGCGCAGCAGGCCCTTAAACTACTTCAGCTCAATTCACTTGAAATCTCTGCCGAACTCGAAGAGATAGTACAGGCAAATCCCCTTCTTGAAATCAAGAGAGAAGACTACGAACTTATAGAAGAAATCAAAGAAGGCAATAGAGAACCTGAAGACGAGGAAAATATCGAAGATGGAGATTATTACTCACTCCCTGCGAGCAACTCCATCTACATGAAACAGGAAAGCACGGATCGCGACGGCTGGGACTTCGACAGAATTGAAGCCCAACAGCCGACCTTCAGAGAGATACTGAGAGACTTTGCTTTCTATATACTCGACGATGATCTCTTCTGTCTCTTCGAGATACTTCTGGATAACATGGACGATTTCGGCATGATTACCTCAGACCTCGAGGCAATTGCCCGGGAAAATCACTGCCCCGTCGATGGACTTTCGACAGTCATTTCTGCCATGAGAGGCGGTGGCTTCGACGGAGTCTTTGCGTCGAATCGCGAAGAACTCGAAACTCTTATGGGGCCAGGACTCTTTCCTTCATCGGGGTACAGCGACGGAGACTATGTAAGATACGTTGAGCCGGACGTATATATCGAGTTTCTCGATGAAAAATTCATAGTCACCGTCAGGGATTACTCACTCGTCTTGAACGTTGATGAATCCTACGAAGAGATACTTGAAAGTGGTGAAAAGACGGCAAAGAAATACCTTGAAGATAAACTTGAAGAAGCAAAGTTCTATATTACCGCCCTTGAAAGAAGGAAGACGACGTTGATCACGATCGGTAATGAGATAGTGATGAGAAACGCACCCTTTCTACTGAAAACGAGCGATAAGATCAGGCCTCTTAAGATGAATTCTATTGCGGACAAGATAGGCGTAGTAGTCTCAACCGTCAGCCGCGCTGTGAAAGATAAGTTTGTTCAGACTCCCGTTGGAACTTTCCCGATCAGGTACTTTTTCGGCAACGTGCAGGAAAAGAAACAGGCTCTCGAAGTGATAGCCGAGATCGTAGGTGAAGACCCCGAGATTTCAGACGCGCAGCTTGTAATTGAACTCAAGAACAGAGATATACGCATCGCCAGGAGAACAGTGAACAAGTACAGAAACCAGCTTGGACTGGGAAAATCAAAATGACGACCAAGGCAGCTCTCTTTGTCGGCGGGGAATACATATCTTCTTCGGAATTCTACTCAAGAAAGTTGAAGGAGACTTATCTTGTGTCGGCCGCCGATTCGGGTGCAGAAATGCTCAGAAGTCTTGGAAGGCATCCCGATCTACTTGTCGGAGACATGGATTCGATAAGTGAGACGACTCTTGACTGGTGCAGAAGGAAAGGGTCTCTGATTATTATCTATCCGCCTGAAAAAGATGATACAGATACTCAGATCGCGCTTCAGGCCCTTGAGGAACGGGACATAGCGGAGGTGGAGATCTTCGGCGCCACAGGTCTGCGCCTCGATCACTTCATGGGCACTCTTGCTTCGATCTACGGTGCGCGGAACTCCTTGAAGGCGACGATAGTGGAGGATAGCGTAGAGATCGGAATGGTGTCCAAAGAGCTTATCTCCTCAGTAGAACCAGGTGAGACCTGGTCCCTGTTCCCCTTCGGAGGACAGCCGACCATGATCAGACTGAAGGGCTTCAAATACCCTTTGAGAGATGCCTTTCTCGAGTACGGGAACCCGCTTGGTGTTTCAAACGAGGCAAAAGAAAGAGAAGTACAGATTCTCTGCAAGGGAGGTACCGTTCTATACTTCAGATGGTTGAAAAAGCAGTAATAATTTCAGATACACACGGCTCTCCTGAGCCGGTGAAGAGAATACTCAAGAGAAACGGAGAAGACATTCTTATTGTTCACTGCGGAGACTACCTGTATCACGGCCCCAGAAATCCTCTTCCAGGTGACTATGATCCAGAAGAACTCGCTGCCCTTTTCAGACAGTATTCCCGAAGAATTGAAGGTGTGAGGGGAAATTGTGACAGCGAAATCGATCTGATGCAGATCGGCTTTGTTGACCTGCCTGAAGCGCGAACGCTCGTCATAAACGGTATCGAGCTCTTCATTTCACATGGCCATAAGGAGTTCGGTCTGCCCTTCGAAGAGGGAGTAATCATATCCGGCCACACTCACATCTCCCATCTCTCCAGAGAAGGGAAAATCATATTTCTGAACCCTGGCAGTCCCTCTATTCCCAAAGATGGAACCGGTGGATCCTACGCAATAATCGACTTCGTAAAAGGTGTCGTATGCCTCAAGAGCATAGAAGGGCTCGAACTCAAAGCGATGGCTCTTTAGGAGCGCCTGGTTTCCGTAAACATGTTGCTGAACCCATGATATAATAAGTATCTGGGTGATGAATATGGTTTTGAGATGGCATGGACATTCGTGTTTTTCGCTTGAGAGCGGTGAAAAGACTCTTTTGATCGACCCCTTCGACGAGGGTGTCGGTTATGACATGCCCCCGGTTGAACCGGATATTATTCTGGAATCCCATCAGCACCATGACCACAATGCTCATGATAGATTTGAGCAGGGATTCGCGCTGATAAACGAACCCGTCAGCAAGACTGTTCAAGGGTTCAAGATCGAAGGTCATTCAGTATTCCATGATGACGTACAGGGAAGGAAGCGAGGCAAAAACATAATTTTCGAAGTTACGACCCCGGACGGATTCAGAATCGTTCATTGCGGAGACCTCGGCCATAGACTTGATTTAGAGCTTCAAGATCTCCTTAGGGGTCCCGATGTTCTGCTTGTGCCTGTGGGCGGGTTCTTTACAATCGATGCGAAACAGGCAAGAGAGCTGACAAGAGATCTAGCTCCGTCGTACGTCATTCCGATGCATTTTAAAACAGAAGCCCTGGCCTTTGAGCTGGGGAAAGTTGAAGACTTTCTGTCTGGCGACCCGTTTGAACAGCTTGATGAGCTTAAGCTTGAAGAAAAGGCCAATGTGGGAACCAGGATAGTCGTCCTCAATTATCATTGATCGAGGGCATAATATGGATGAAAAGAGAATTGTATCTCTCCTTGGAATAGGAAGAAGAGCAAACAAGGTTGTGTTTGGCAAAGAGCAATTGAGAAGTTATTTGAGGCAGCCGTTTAAGAAGAAGTTTCTCATTCTGGCTTGCGATACCAGCGATTCGATAAAGGAAGACTGGATCAAGAGATGCAAGAGCCACGGGGCAAGCTGTATTCTCCTCAAAGAACACGACCGTGTCGCTCTGGGAAGGGCCATCGGCAAAGACAACATCTCTGCAGTGGCAGTTGCCGATAACGGCCTTGCAGACGAAATCTCAAAGATAATGACACAGGCGGGAGGTGACTGAGCTATGCCAAAAGCCAGAGTGTACGAACTTGCTAAGAGATTGAATATAACGGCAAGAGAGCTGCTGGATGAACTTGAGGAGCTCGGTGTTACCGTCAAGAACCATATGTCCGTTCTTGACGAGGAGACCGTAAATATTGTAGTTGGTCTCTACGAGGAAGAGAAAAAGGAACTTTTAAGGAAGGCCGAAAAGGCAAAAAACAAGATTCAGGAGAAAGAAGTCAAGAAGCTTGAAAAGAAATTGGTTTCCAAAGAGGAGCCACCGGCCGAGAAAAAAATTCCGGTTGAGCATAAAGTAAGAACCGTCAAGCTGAAGAGTAATGAATTCAAGCTCGACGTGCTCGCCAAGAAAATGAACGTTCCAATATCAAAGGTTATAAAGGATCAGTTCATGAACGGCATAATTCTTCGACCCGGACAGATTCTTTCGCTTGAAGATGCAGTGAATATCGCAAAGAACTATGAGTGGGAAGTAGAACTCGTTCACGAGGAAGAGATCAACCCCTTTGAGAGTATCTCGAGTTCTTATGCGGAATCTTACAAGGAAAGCTCAAGACTGGTCCAGAGGCCCCCGGTCGTCACGGTTATGGGGCACGTTGATCATGGGAAGACTACGCTTCTCGACAGAATTAGAAAGGCCAAGGTCGCCGAAGATGAAATCGGAGGCATTACCCAGACAATAGGTGCTTACCAGGTCGAGATAAGAAACAAGAAGATCACGTTCATTGATACGCCCGGGCACGAGGCATTCACCGAAATGAGAGCCCGCGGAGCTCAAGCAACGGATATCGTAGTTCTTGTTGTAGCGGCCGACGACGGTGTTATGCCGCAGACTATAGAGGCTTACAACCACGCGAAGACGGCAAATGTGCCCATAATAGTCGCGATAAACAAGGTGGACAAACCAAACGCAAACATAGACCTTACGAAGCAACAGCTCGCCTCCAAGCTGGGCCTCGTTCCTGAAGACTGGGGCGGGGACACTGTAACAGTTCCTGTATCTGCGAAAACAGGCAAGGGCGTTGAGGATGTTCTTGAGATGATCCTTCTTGTAGCCGAAGTAGCAGATGTTAAGTGCATTCCCGAAGGAAACGCAAGAGGAATCATTATTGACTCAAGATTGGACAAGGCCGTAGGTCCCCTGGCAACTCTCGTTGTAAAAGACGGAATCTTGAGACCTGGCGACTACGTTGTTGCCGGTTCTGCCTCAGGCAGAGTGAAGGCATTGATTAACGAATACGGGAAGCGAATCAAAGAAGCCAATCCTTCAGATCCTGTGCAGATTATTGGCTTCGACGAAGTTCCCGATGTCCACAGCATTGTGTACGCGGTTGAAAACCTTGACACTTCTCGATCGCTAGCCGAATATGCAAAGAATCAGGCTCAGAAAGAGAAGTCGGTCACGACCAGGCGTCACATTAGACTAGAAGAATTCCTCTCGATGACCGGAAACACTGATGAGAAGAAGGATCTGAAGCTGATACTGAAAGCCGATTCCTTCGGTACAGTCGAGGCTCTGAAGCAGGCCATGGCCAAGCTAGAGAATAACGACGTAAGGATTGAGGTCGTCCATTCTGGTATCGGCTCTGTAAACTCGAGTGACGTAATGCTTGCATCTGCCTCCGATGCCGTAATAATGGGCTTCAAAGTTAAACCCGACGCCCAGGCAAGAAAACAGGCAGAAGTAGAGGGAGTCCAGATCAAAGTCTACGAGATCATATTCAACCTTATAGACGACCTCAAGAAGGCTCTCGAAGGTCTCCTCGAACCAGAGGAAGTCGATGAAGTGATAGGCCACGGACACATAAAACAGTTGTTCAAAATAAGCAAAGTTGGAACTATCGCCGGTGTCCAGGTTGATGATGGGCACGTGCTGAAGAAGGGCAAGATGAGAGTTTACAGAAAGAACGAGGAAATCGCTGACGTTGCGATCGAAGTACTCAAGCATTACAAAGACGATGCGAGCAGGGTAGATGCCCCAAAGGAGTGCGGAATAAAGGCGCTCGGCTTCGATGATTTCCAGGAAGAGGATCAGCTTGAATTCCACAGCAAGAAGAGCGTAAAGAGAACAATAGATTTCACCGAATAGGTTACCTAATAGAAGAATGAGGTCCCTTAGCGGGGCCTTTTTTTTGGACGCGAGGACCGAGGTCGGGGGGTTGGGTGTCGCGGGTAGGAAAGAGCAAGAGAACCTGGTTGCATTGCGTCCCTGCACAATCTTCGCTGGCATTCCAATTCGGAGGACGGTGGACTGTTGACGGTTGACCTGAGAAGGCCTCCTGCCGAAGGCAGCCTTGCGTCCCGGCATGTTCTTAGCCGGCATTGCGACCTGGGCCGTTCTTGCCCAGCCTTGCGTCTATTGTTTTATTCTTCCATGAACCTGCAGACTGGCTTCAAATCATGATATTATCCTTCATGCTAGGTACTACACTCATTTGATCTAGAAAGCAAGAAGGGAAGTGAAGAGATGGAGATGCAGAAAGACGAGTTTTACAGACAATCTAAAAACCCCAAGAACCTACACATTCTCAACAAAATTGTGGATGCTGCTAGAGAAGACAGAAGGATCGTTTCAGTCATCTCTTACGGATCCTATACGAGAGAGGACTTTGACAAGTTTTCGGACATAGAGTTCTATATATTCATTAGGGACGATTCAGCCGACACCTTCAACGATGAGCAATGGCTTAGAGAGACTATTCCGGTGGAGTTCTACTTCACAAACTTTTACGGTGTCAAGACTGCGGTCTTTTCGAAGTTCTTCGTCAGAGGAGAGTTCCACTTCCACTCAGAAAGAGAAATCTCTGTCCTCGATAGCTGGAAGGGCGTTGTCCTTCCCGGAAGAGTAGAGAAAACGGTCCTTCTAGACAAATCCGGAGCATTCAGGAAGAAGATTGAAGAATTCTGCAAGACAAGACCCTTGATCGATGAAGAAGCTTCATTCAAGCAGAACTACCTGGAACTCGCAAATGGAATCATCATGGAGTGGGGAGTCCTCAGCAGAAAGGATCTTTTCAGGGCTGGCACACTACACAGCACGAATCTCCTCTTTCTCTCCAGACTCTTCTCTCTGTTACACAAGAAAACAGACCACCTGTATTCTCCCAGGCTTCTTGAGAGCTTTATGAGTGAAGGTGAGTACAGGAGCTTTTGCGAATGCTTCGCTACAATGAGTTTCGACTCTCTGAGAGCGGCTCTGGAGAAGATGGCGAAGCTTTCCGCAGAACTCACAAGAGAGAATAAGGACACTGATATTGTGAGAGCAAAGAAAGCGATTCTCGAAAGAGTTGTGGAGAGATCTTACAGACTTGAAGGCATCATCTCAGAAGATATGAAGGTATTGATGATAAAACACACGGGGAACGACGGCAGACCTGACGACTGGCTCTTTCCCGGTGGAGGAAAACTCCCCGGAGAATCTGATGAAACGGCAGTGAAAAGGGAGATTATGGAAGAAACCTGTCTGGATATCGAACCTCGGGGCATGATTGCCGAGATCGAGCTGCCGGAAGACGGATTGTACTACTCTGCGAAGATGTTCCACTTTGAGTATGATGGTTCTTCGGTTCCTTCTCCCGGATCGGAACCGGAAGATGAAAATGAAGTCTATTACACATTTTCCGAAGTGAAGTGGATCGATCTCAGCGATCTTTCACGGATCCCCGCTGAATACAGGAGCTTTCCCCACATGCCCGAAAGACTTGAAGCGATAAGAGAGCACTTGCTGAAACGCCTGAATCCATAGGAAAGAACGAGACTCCCCGAGGTCGCAAATATCTCTTGGGCAACTATTCGAAGATTACATAGTCCGAAAACTTGAGTCCGACAACTTGATCAATATCATATTTGGCAGTAGAAGGAGCTTCCACCCGGATCTCCTCTTTGCCAAGCACAATGCGGTAATCAAGTATGTTTCCCAGATAGACCTTTTTCCTGACTTTACCAGTCACGTGACCCTCCTGAGGAGATACAAGTTTCACGTTTTCCGGCCTTACTGCAAATACTCGCTGCATACCGGGAGAGAGTTGCTCAGGCCTGTAATTTATGTCAAAAGGAGTATCGTCATCTGCGTTGAGAAATCTAGCGTACAAACCGTCTCCTTCAGATATCAGTTCGATTCTCAAGAAGTTTATCAGCCCAATAAAGTCTGCGGCGAATTGATTCTCGGGCCTCTCATACAGCTCTCTTGGCGTCCCCAGCTGCTGAACAGTGGCCTCATGCAGTAGCAGGATCCTGTCTGACATTGCCATAGCTTCTGCCTGATCATGAGTCACGTAGATTATTGTGACTCCGATTCTTCTCTGAATGTCCTTGATCTCGAAGCGCATTTCCTCTCTCAGTTTGGCATCAAGATTGCTAAGCGGCTCGTCGAGAAGCATCACATCGGGTTCCATAATCAGCGCCCTTGCCAGCGCAACCCGCTGCTGCTGCCC
>Ga0209614_1000239_pt1 | contig 51015 bp, 47 predicted proteins | sample BlaSprsedimmetaG_FD_185484 | JGI IMG/M metagenome (GOLD analysis project Ga0209614, IMG submission 185484) | Hot spring sediment bacterial and archeal communities from California, USA to study Microbial Dark Matter (Phase II) - Blank Spring... ...
CCAAGTTCCCGACATATTATTTCAAAGAACGTGCTACCAAGCCTGGATTACGGGAAAACTATCCCCACTTTAAACCTTACAGGCAATCATAGCCCCTGCGAAACAAAGGTTTCCGGATGGAAACTAAATAAAGGACATTGACGGGCGAAGCTGCCCACGCAAAAGGCGTAACAAGCAAAAAATATGATAAGAATGCGAGAGAGATGAAGTTTCGAAACATGGTTGCCAACTAGAGGTGAAGGTCTTTGATAATGCACCAAGTCTGCATTTTTTTGTCTTGATTGTCAGGCAACATTTCCTCCGGCGCTGGAAGGGAGATGATCGTGGTTTGGTCAGGAATATGATCATGCCTGCACGACAAGTAGTATTTCAATGAATGCTGCGGCTGTTCACCGAAGCAAAAAACATGGGTTGGCGCGAACAGCCGGATCATGGAGGCCATAATATCCGGCCTTTCCGTGCGCGGCTGTTGTGTGCCCGTGCCGATTGCAACAGGCCACCAGCAGATCTGTTCATCACAAAGATGTTTGGCTCGCATAATGGATTTCATGAGGTCAACACGTTCCATGTTAGGCGTCCCTCGCATATCCTCATCCAATTCCCAATACGTCCATATAAGGCGGATGGGGTGGCAAACACGATGCCAGTAAAATGAAAACGGCTCAACAAGAATATCCGGATGTAACCGGGTTATCCTCCTCGTTGGGGATAGGGTAATACAGGGATCAATATTCTTAGTCGAAACAGAAAATACATGTTGCAATCCCGCAGCGCGCCAAATTCGTTGATATTCAAGCATAAGAAATAATTCAAAAAAAATAGAGTTGTCAACGACTGGGTATGTGAAAAATTATCGGGCTACACGTCCACAAAGGCGTGAAAGACCCAATCAAAAAGGCGCAAGCTGATTTCACTTTTAGGGAGTGTTGGCCATGTTTCGACCCTACCGTGCCGGTCAAGGACCATAACCTGGTTCATGGGGGAACGGAAACCCGAATTCGGAAGGTCGATGCGGTTTGCCACGATCATGTCGAGATTTTTTTCTTGAAGCTTTCTTCGGGCTTCGTTTGTCGGGTCAGATGTTTCAGCGGCAAAGCCGATTAAGATTTGACCAGATTTTTTTTGCCTGCCGATATCAGCGAGTATATCGGGGTTTTTTCCCATGGGAAGGGAAAAAGCCTGGTCAAGGGAAGTTTTCTTAACTTTATCTGGAAAAGAGTCCTTGAAACGAAAATCACAGACCGCTGCCGTCAAACAAATAATATTCATTGTACGGGAGTGATCAAGGCAAGCTTGATGCATCTCCTGTGCGGTTTGGATATATATAGGGGTGATAAATCGGGGGAACCACAGGGATGAAACAGGTCCGCTTATAACGGTCACTGCTGCTCCGCGCAGCCAGGCGGCGATGGCAATGGAGGCGCCCATGATTCCGGAGGATGGATTGGTCAGGTAGCGTACAGGGTCAAAAGGTTCCTGTGTGGGCCCCAGATTGACAAGGACGCGCAGCCCGGAAAGGTCTTGAGGCATGAGAGATTTTAGGGTGGTTAGGAAGATTTCTTCTGTGGACGCAAGTCTTCCAGTGCCGGATTCACCACATGCCATAAGCCCTGTTTCCGGCTCAACAAAGCAAATGCCTTGGTCGCGGAGAATGGAAATATTATTCTGCACTGCAAAGGAATGCCATAATCTGGGATTCATGGCCGGAGCATGGATGATTGTGCTTGTAAAAGCGAGGAGTTGTGTGCTCAAAAGATCGTCGGCCAAGCCGTGGGCATGCTTGGCCAGGATGTTGGCCGTACAAGGCGCGACCAGAAATGACCGGCAGTTGCCAGCAGGATACAGATGCGCAAATTCAGCTTGATCCCTGGCAAAAAGTGCTTCATATACAGGCGCCTCGGTGAGCGATCGAAACTGGAGGGGCTGGATGAATTCCTGGGCCGAGGATGTCAGTGTTACGCTGACGCTCAGGCCGGCCCTTTGCAGGCGTCGCATGATTTCGATGGCCCGGTACGCGGAGACGCTTCCGGTGACTCCCAGATGGACGCGACCGCAGGAAAAACCGGTAAAATCGGTATGTGGAAGGATCATTGAGTCAATGTTCGCTCCAAGCGTGATGGAGAGGTGACTGCTCCGCCTTCCTTGGGTGCAATCCAGATCTCCAGGGACGTGGATAAGCGATCGTCAATGATGTTGATGATGCAGTCGCGGTCAGGTTTGGTGAACACGAGTATGGTCCGTCGATACTTGAACGAGCTGCTGAGCTGCCAGCCGTCCTTAAGCATGTTGTTGATGAAATAATTACTCAAGGATACGGAATCAACCCGTCCCTTGAAAACCAATACCCCGGCCTTGACGTGGGGACCTTCGAAAACAAAGGAAAGCTTCGGCTGAAGCTTCATGTCGCGCGGGACGAGAATGTCGTCAAAATCATAGTAGTAGCTCGAGGATTCCGTTTTCTGTGTTTCCTGTACAGGTTGTTCCTCCGCGGAAGAGCCGAAAAATTTGGTTGAGCAGGCTGGCAAGAGGATCAGCAGGAAAAACAAGCACAACAGCGTTTTTGAAGTCATGAGGCATCTCCACTGTCCGGCGGCATCCGGAGATAGGGTTGTCTTCAACATTTGTATTTTGCTTATAAAGAAATAATTACCATAATTCAAGCATGATAATGGATGGAAAATCGTAATTCCTGACAAAGCGTGAATAGTATTCCTGGATTACTCGGTTCCTGGAAAGAAAATATTCAAAAAAACAGAAGAGAGCACAAGAAGTGTCTAAACGAGAGAGCAATGGCGAAAATTATTACGTATCCGCTCCTGGCTGATGTGGCTGACGTGGTTGAGATCCAACAGCTCTAGTTTTTAAAAACAAAATCAAAATGTTATTTTGAAAAACCCGTTATCCAGCACAAACCCGAAGCAGCTGCAGGCATAAAATGATGACCATGATGCCGGATTTTCAGCTGAACGCATACGATTATAATCTTCCGGAGCACCTGATAGCCCAGGTGCCGCTGAAAAAAAGAGATGAATCGCGTCTTTTGGTGCTGAGCAGGAAGAAAAAAAAAATGGAGATCACCTCGTTTTCCTGCTTGTTGGAGTATTTGCCCAAAAAATCGCTGCTTGTTGTAAACAATTCCAGGGTAGTGCCTGCAAGACTCCTGGGTGAAAAGGAAAGCCATGGACGTGTAGAAATGGTTTTGCTTTCTCCGTTGAAGGTTTTGGCGGAACAGGCCAGACCAGCGGGTGTTGGCTTGTCCGTGGAAGCAAGCGTGCTGTTGCGACCGAGCAGGCGCCTGAAGGTGGGCATGACGCTTCTTTTTCCGGGATTCACGGCCACAATCCTGAGCAAGGGAATGTTTGGTCAATGTGTGGTCAGGCTTGTTTGGGAACAAGGGGAATTCGTCGAGCTTCTCAATGCCCATGGAGAGGTGCCCTTGCCTCCGTACATCCGGCGGAAACCGGAACAGGAGGATGCGCAACGATATCAGACCGTATACGCCAGCGAAAACGAGCAAGGTTCAGTTGCGGCGCCGACCGCGGGCCTTCATTTCTCAAAAAGAATGCAGGCCGAGATTGTTCATGCCGGGCATGCATGGTGCGAACTGACACTTTTCGTGGGGTACGGAACATTCAGCCCGATTCGGTGCCAGGATATTCGAAACCATGTCATGCACGCGGAGTACGTCAAAATATCCACACATGCCGCGGAAGCAATTCAAAGCGCCGTTGAGACGGAACAGCCCGTCATCGCCGTGGGCACGACTTCCCTGCGCACCATCGAGGGGGTCATGCAAAAGCAAGGATGTCTGACGCCATATCAAGGCTGGCTGGATACATACATCTATCCTGGGTTCACGTTCAAAGTGGTCAACGGTCTGATCACCAACTTCCATCTGCCCCGTTCCAGTCTTCTGGTTCTGGTCAGTGCTCTTGCCGGTCGTGAGCGGATTCTTTCCGCCTACCGAAAGGCAATGGAGGAAAACATGCGCTTTTTTTCCTATGGAGACGCGATGTTCATTGAGATGTGAATCGAGTGTGAACGAGGCCTCAACGCCTGCTGGCGCTTTTCAAAATGACTGTCTTCACCTAAGCTTGTGTTTTGCAATTGAACAGGAGTTTCCAATGAGAGCTATCGCGTTCAGGGAGGACCGCTGCAAAGGATGCTTGTTGTGCATGACGGTTTGCCCCAAACAGATCATCATCGTTTCGAACCGTTTCAACAAAGCTGGATATAAAGTGGTGGAAGTCCTGGAAAAAAACGTGGACAAGTGCACGAGTTGCGCTGCTTGTGCGCTCGTCTGCCCGGACAACGCCATCATTTTGGGGCCGAGGAAACGACGTAAAAAAGGAGAGGTGGCGGATGCCCGGGAAGCCTAAACGTATACTGGTCAAGGGAAACGAAGCCATCTGCCGGGGGGCCGTGGCCGCGGGCTGCCAATGTTATTTCGGTTATCCCATAACCCCGCAAAACGACATCCCGGAATATCTCTCCAAGGTCATGCCCAAGCTGGGACGTGTTTTTGTGCAGGCTGAGAGTGAAATCGCCGCCGCAAACATGCTTCTGGGGGCCGCGGCCTGCGGCGTGCGGGCCATGACTTCCTCCTCCAGCCCGGGCATTTCTTTGAAGCAGGAAGCGATTTCCTATATGGCCGGAAGCCAGTTGCCGGCGGTCATCGTGAATATGAGCCGTGGAGGGCCGGGGCTCGGGGATATCGGACCGTCCCAAGGAGACTACTACCAGGCCGTCAAGGGCGGCGGGCATGGAGACTACCGTCAACTGGTGCTTGCCCCGGGTACGGTCCAAGAGGCTTATGACCTTGTCATCAAGGCCTTTGATCTGGCGTTTGCCTATAGAAATCCGGTGATGGTGCTCGGCGATGCGATCATCGCGCAAATGATGGAGCCGGTCGCTGTCCGGGAGGTTGAAGCCCCGCCCGCGTCCGAGGACTTGGGCTGGAACCTGATGGGCAAAGGCAGCCGCCCTCCTCGCGTCTTGAAGTCGTTGTATCTGGAAGACAGCGCCTTGGCCGGGCATAATGCGCTGTTGCGGGAAAAATACGCCTCCATGGAAAAGGAGGTGCTCTATGAAAGTTTCATGGTCAACGACGCCGAGCTGATCGTAGTGGCTTTCGGCTCCATTGGGCGAATCGCGAAAAGCACGGTGCGCGGCTTGCGTGAAAAGGGCCATAAAGTGGGACTGCTCCGGCCCATCACCCTGTTTCCGTTTCCCAGCGCGGTGTTAGGAGCTCTGGCTGAGCAAAGAAAACTTTTTTTAACCATTGAACATAATTTGGGTCAAATGGTGGACGATGTTCGGTTGGCCGTGCGCAAGCACGCGGATTCCTTTTTTTATGGACATCTTCCGGGCAATCTGCCCACGCCGGATGATTTTGAGCAGCCTATTTTACAGGTCATGGGAGTTGCCAGATGACACAGAATAAAGCGGTTTATTCGCTGCCCAGCGTATTGGCCGACGTACCCATGCATTATTGCCCTGGATGCCAGCATGGCCTGGCCCACAGATTGGTGGCCGAATGTCTTGAGGAACTTGGGGTCGCGGAAAAGGCCATTTGTATCGGATCCATCGGGTGTTCCGTATTCATCTATAATTATCTGCTGGTCGATACAGTGGAGGCACCGCATGGCCGCGCTCCGGCCGTGGCCACCGGCGTAAAAAGGGCCAGGCCGGACAATGTGGTTTTCACCTATCAGGGGGATGGGGATCTGGCATCCATCGGATTGGCTGAAATACTGCACTGCGCGAACCGCGGAGAGCGGGTGACCATAGTGTTCGTGAACAACACCGTCTATGGAATGACCGGCGGGCAAATGGCACCCACGACCTTGCTCGGCCAAAGAACCACGACCTGCCCTGAGGGCCGTTGCAAGGAACATGAGGGACAGGCCATCAAGATGTGCGAGATTGTCGCCGGGCTCGGCGGCACTGCCTATGCCGCACGGGTCGCCCTTGACACGGTCAAAAACGTCAAACAGGCCAAGAAGGCCGTGCATAAGGCGTTTGAAGTCCAGCTTGAGAAAAAAGGTTTGGGATTCGTGGAGATTCTTTCCACCTGCCCCACGAATTGGAAAATGACACCGGTTCAGGCCAACAAGCGGATCAGTGAAGAGATGATCCCGTATTTTCCGCTGGGAGTGTTCAAGGACGTGACAAGCGCGGAGGACAAGGGATGAACAGATACCAGGATGTGATCATCGCCGGGTTTGGCGGTCAGGGCGTAATGCTCATCGGCACGCTTTTGGCCTATGCCGCCATGGAGGACGGCCAGAACGTCACCTATATGCCTGTTTACGGGGTGGAGATGCGCGGCGGCACGGCAAATTGCACCGTGGTCGTTTCCACGGAGGATATCGGTTCGCCCATTATCCACCACCCCAGAAGCCTGATCGCCATGAATCGTCCCTCGCTGGAAAAATTTCAGCCCCGGGTCGTTGACCAAGGCGTGGTGGTGATCAATTCTTCTTTGGTGGAAATGGAGCTGGCCCAAAAGGAGCGCCTGAAAACCTTTGCGGTTGCGGCCAATGAAATCGCCGACGCCTTGGGCAACACCAAGATGGCGAACATGGTCGCGCTGGGCGCTTATGTCCAGCTGACCCAAATCGTTCCCCTGGAAGCGGTCAAACAGAGTCTGAAAAAAGTCATCTCCCCGCATTACGCCAAAATGATTCCGGCCAATGAAAAAGCTCTTCAAGCCGGGGCCGACAGCGTCGGACCATAGCGGACGTTGCTGTCCAAAGGCGGGAAAAGCAGGTCTGCCATGATTTCCAACGCCAAAACCGCCTACAATGGCGACGTCTTCCTTCCCCAGGAACTCTATGGGATAATCGGTCAGCCCCTGGACCACAGCTTGAGCCCCTTGGCGCATAATTTCGGTTTCCAGTCCATTGGTCTGGATGCAGTCTATTTCCGGTGGCCCCTCAAACCTTCCGGTTTGGCGAATTTTGTTCAGGCGGCAAGAACCTTGCCCATTTCAGGCCTCAGTGTGACCATTCCGCATAAGCGGGCCGTCATGGTCCTGCTTGACGGCTGCACCGGCAATGCCATGCGCGCCGGCGCCGTGAACACGATATTCTGGCGCGACGACCGGCTGTGGGGGGAGAATACGGACATTCACGGTTTTTTAAGTCCGATGTCGCCGGAAGAGTGGCGGAGAATGCAACGCGCGCTGGTTCTGGGATACGGAGGCGCGGCCCGGGCCGTACTGATCGGATTGGCCAAAGTTGGTGTGGGCCACGTGACGATCTGCGGGCGGGATCAAGAGCGGGCTGCGGTATTGGCCGAAGAATTCAGGGTGCACGTTCTTGATTGGGCTTGCAGAGGACAATGGCAGGGCGATCTGCTGATCAACGCCACCCCGCTGGGCATGAGCGGGAAATATGGCCAGTTAAGCCCCTGGCCTGCGGGGCTGTCTCTGAAGGGGATCAGAACGATTTATGACCTGGTCTATAATCCCCTGGAAACGCGGTTGATTTTGCAAGCAAAAAATGAAAACATTGCCACGATCAATGGCCTGGAGATGTTTCTGGGGCAGGCAGCCGCCCAATTTACCCTATGGACCGGGCGTTCTTTTCCCTTGTCTCGACTCAGAGACATTGCCGTCAGACATGCGACCAGTTTCGAGTAATACTCCTCCCTGCCGCAAGCGTCAGGGAATATAAATCTTCAAGTTGTCGCCCGGTCGAATCAATCCGCTGCGCGGGAGCTTGTTCCAGCTGGTGAGATTGGCCGTGGTCACGCCAAAGCGCTGGGCGATCTGCCAGAGCGTGTCGCCGCGTCGCACCCGGTACTGCACCATCTGACCGGATTTGTTGGCGGAGGATGCGGAAGACGCCGTAACGCTGGATGCTGGGGAATGCCGGGGGATATACAACCGCTGCCCGATTTTCAGGGAGTGCTGGTTTTTCAGGCCGTTTGCCTGGGTCAACGTGGAGACGGCAACGCCGAATTTGCGGGACAGATTCCATAAGGTGTCGCCGCGTTGGACCACGTAATTGGCCCGCTGTTGCGCCAAGTTTCTGGTGGAAGACACCGAACTTTCCGCTGGGGAAGCCGCGGCCACGGCTGCGCTCGCCGAACGGGGCACCATCAGGGATTCGCCGATGCTCAGCAGGTTGTTGCTGCGGTTGTTGATGCGCTTGAGAACATCAACGGGCACGTTGAAACGATTGGCCAAGCGCCACCAGGAGTCGCCGCTGCGGACCTGATACCGATCAAAACCCTGATACGGGCGCGATGACGGCGTGCTCAAAAAGGCCACGGCCCTGTCTTGTTGTTGTTCGGGGACATACACGGTCAACACCTTGTCCGGGGGGCTTACCTGCCGTCGAAACGAGGGGTTCAACTGCCGAAAGTCCTCCCAGCTCAGATTGCAGTATTGCGCAAGGGCCATCAAATCCGTTCCACCCTTGACCTCCAACGTGGCCACCTGTGGGCCGTTGTCCCAGTTGATGGGCTCAAAACCGAGTTCTTCGAGGTTCTGGATGATTTTCAAGACCGCCATGAACTTTGGAACATAATGGCGGGTTTCACGGGCCAGAAGTCTGTTCACGCTTGCAAGGGCGAAATAATTGTCCTTGCCGCTGCGTTGCATGGCTCGGGAAATGCGGCCTTCCCCGGCATTGTAGGCGGCCAGGGCCAAGTTCCAGTCGTTGAACATCTCATACAGCTTGGTCAGATGGGCGGCCGCGGCCTGGGTGGAGAGGCAAGGGTCCCTGCGTTGGTCGATCCACCAGTCAAAGGTGAGTCCGTATAGCCTGCCGGTACCGGGCATGAACTGCCACATTCCCCCGGCACCTGCCCTGGAGTAGGCCATGGGGTTGTACCCGCTCTCGATGAAGGGCAGGTAGATCAGATCATGGGGCAGGCCATGGCTGAGAAAAACATCGCGCACATGGGGCAGGTAGTGCTCTGATCGTTTCAACCATGCGCTGAAACGATCCCGGGCGTCATGAGTGAAGTAGCGAAAAAACAGTTCGACCTCTTTGGTCTCCTCAATATCCAGAACGAACTCAACCTGGGTCGGCGTGTCCAAGGCTTTTTGTTCCGCTGGAGTCAGCGGCGTCTGCTGATCGACATCAGGTATTGCGTCTGCGTCCAATAACATCTGCTCAAGCGGCGCATGGGGCTCGTCAAGCACGGCGGCGGTATCCAAGCCATGATCAATGGGGGCTTGTACATCCGTGGGTGTTGAAGCTAACTGGTCCTGTTGATGGCGCCCAGCGCAACCGAATAGCGCCAAGAGAAAAATACCAGTGAAAATCATGAAGCGCAGGTGCATGCACACCTCCATAGGATGTTGCTAAAGAAAAAAATATACAGGCGAAATATGTATTTCGTCCGGTAATAAGACAGTTATGGCCAATGTAATTGTGTGTGCCTAGCGCATATTGCGCTTCAGGGCAAGACTGGCATGTGGTAAAAATTAAAAAACCTGTGTGACATTATTGTGACCATAGGAAAGGAAGTGCAGCAATGCGCGTTCAATCAGAATCCATAAGCGATTTTTGGACAGTGGGACGCAAACCGGTTCAAGAATTGCTGTTGGCACGACCGGAACAGGTGGATTTGGTGTACATCCAGGACAATGTTCGCTCCCGCTCCCTGGGACGATTCGTGGACATGTGCAAAAGGCTGAAGGTCCGTTATCGCCTTGTTTCCTCCCAGGATCTGTCTAGATTGTATGGCGGTAATCACCAAGGCGTGTTGGCCCGGGTTTTTCAACCTGGTTTTTTCGATCTGGACGCTGTTATGGAACAATCCAGAGCCGCGGTTCTGCCTTTGCTTTTGGCTTTGGATCAAATTCAGGACCCCGGCAATGTGGGTGTCTTGGCCAGGAGCGTCCTGGCATTGGGCGGTGGGGGCTTGATATTGCCCAAAAACAGAACCGCTGCCCTTGGGCCGGTGGCCGCGAAGACCAGTGCCGGCGCATTGAACAGGCTGCCCGTGGCCCATGTGGTCAACCTCTCCCGCGCCTTGGAACAATGTGCTGCGCAAGGGTTTGTTGTTTTTGGCGCTACCATGGATAGCCAAGCGGAAAACATTTTGCGAATCACTCCGCCATTCCCCGCTGTCCTGGTTTTGGGCAACGAGGAAAAAGGCATTCGGCCCGGAGTGCTCAAACACTGCTCACACAGGGTGTACATCCCCATGCCCGGCGGGATGCAGTCTTTGAACGTGGCTCAGGCCGGGGCCATCTGCCTGGGCATGTTCGCCAAGGCCAGACACGACAGTCTTGAACTGTTCAGCGATTCCGCGACTCAAAATCGATACGCGGGTCAATGACCGTGTAGATCACGTCTCCTGCCAGGTTCAAGAGCAGTCCGAGCAGGGTGAAAATATACAAGGTGCCGAACATCACGGGGTAATCCCTGTTGATGGCCGCTTCGAATCCCAGCAGCCCCAGCCCGTCCAGAGAAAAAATAACCTCGATGAGTAGGGCGCTGGTGAACAGGATGCCGATGAACGCACCGGGAAATCCGGCCACCACGATGAGCATGGCGTTGCGGAACACGTGACCGTAGAGCACCTGCCGTTCGGTCAGCCCCTTGGAGCGGGCCGTGAGCACATACTGCTTGTTGATCTCCTCCAAAAAAGAATTTTTGGTGAGCATGGTCAGTCCGGCGAATCCGCCGATGACCATGGCTGTCACGGGCAGGGCCAGATGCCAGAAATAGTCCAGAATGCGCATGGGCCAGCTTAAGTCCGGCCAGGCATCCGAAGTCAGTCCGCGGAGTGGAAAAAGATCCAGGAAGCTGCCTCCGGCGAAAAGCACGATGAGCAGCACGGCGAAGAGAAATGAAGGAATGGCGTAGCCCACGATGACCACTGCGCTGGTGGCCACGTCAAAGGTGGAGCCGTCCCTGACGGCCTTGCGGATGCCCAGGGGAATGGAGACGGCGTAAACCAGCAGGGTGGTCCACAGCCCCAGGGAGATGGAAACGGGCAGCTTTTCCAGGATCAGTTCCACCACGGAACTGTCGCGGTAAAAGCTCTGACCAAAATCAAACCGAAGATAGTTGCCCATCATCTGCAAAAAACGCTTTGCCGGCGGCTGATCAAACCCATACATCCGCTCCAGTTCGGCGATCAGGGCCGGGTCAATGCCTTGGGCGCCCCGATATTTGGAATCCTGCTGGGCGGCCTGTCGGGTCTGGAATTCGCCTTGTTCCGAGCCGGCGAAGCGGGCCGTGGCTCCGGTGTCGTGGCCGCGCAACTGGGCGATGACCCGCTCCACCGGACCGCCGGGCGCGGCCTGGATGATCACGAAGTTGAGCACCATGATCCCGAAGAGCGTGGGGATCATCAGCAACAGCCGCCTGAGGATGTATGCGGTCATGCGCGACTCCTGCCCATTACCGTAGCTGTTCCCTGAACCACCAGGCGTCCAGGGCCAGGCCGTATTGTGGCGTGATGTCCGGCTTGGCGTATTTGTCCCAATACGCCACGCGAAACACCCGGGAATGCCAATGCGGGACCACGTAGTGCCCCCAGAGCAGGACCCGGTCCAGGGCCCGGCTGCGCGTCACCAGGCTGGTCCGATCCGGCGCGCTGATCACCAAGTCCACCAGTTCGTCCACAATGGGATCGCGTACCCCGGCGATGTTCCGGGAGCCCGGGATGTCCGCGGCCTGGGAAGCCCAGAAGTCGCGTTGCTCGTTTCCCGGCGAAAGGGATTGCGGAAAAACATGCACGGTCATGTCGAAGTCGAAATCATTGAGTCGGTTCTGGTACTGGGTCGCGTCCACAGTGCGCACCCGGGCCGTGATTCCCAGCCGCTCCAGATTGCGCGCATAGGGCAGGCAGATCCGCTCAAAGGCCGGATCATTCAAGAGGATTTCGAACTCCATGGTTTGGCCGCCGGACTCATGCCGCAGCTTCCTGTCCTTCAAGGATATCTCCCAGCCGGCCTTTGCCAGCAGGTCCAGGGCCTGGCGGATCTGCGGCCGGATGTTGCCTGATCCGTCCGTGACCGGCGGCTGATAATGCTGGGTGAAAACCCGTTCGGGCAGACTCTCCCGGTGCGGTTCCAGAAGCTCGAGTTCCGCGGCCGAGGGCAGGTCCGTGGAAGCCAGCTCGGAATTGGAGAAATAGCTTCTGGTTCGGGTGTAAGCGTTGTGAAACAGGTTCTGGTTGGACCATTCAAAGTCAAAAACCAGGCCCAAAGCCTCCCGGACCAGGGGATCTCGGAACACCGCCCGGCGTGTGTTGAAGACGAAACCCTGCATGCCTGTGGGCAATTCATGGGGAATTTCCTCCATGATGATTTTGCCCTGGCGCAAGGCCGGTCCGTCATAGCCCGTGGCCCAAAGCCGGGCCACGTTCTCCTGCCGGAAATCGTACTGGCCGGCCTTGAACGCTTCCAGGGCCACGTTGGCGTCGCGAAAATACTCGTATCGCAAGCGGTCCAGGTTGTTGCGGCCCACGTTCACCGGCAGATCGGCCCCCCAATACTGGGGATCGCGTTCATAGGTAATGGATCTGCCGGAATCCAGCTGCGCCACCCGGTAGGGGCCGCTGCCCAGGGGAATGTCCAGGGAGGTCCGGTCGAACTCGCGGTTTTGCCAATAGGCCTTGGACAATACCGGCATCTGGCCGATGATCAGGGGCAGTTCGCGGTTTTCAGGCCCGCTGAAATGAAATTTGACCTGGAGCGGAGTGATCATCTCCACCGTGGATACATTGGCGTAATAGGCGCGGTAGAAAGGATGGCCCTTGGTCTTCAGAATTTCCAAGGTGAAGACCACGTCCTCGGCCGTAATCGGAGTTCCGTCATGGAACCTGGCCTGGGGCCTCAGGAAAAAGGCTACCCAGGAGTGGTCCTCGGGCACCTGGACGGATTCCGCGACCAGGCCGTACTCGGAAAAGGGTTCGTCCAGGGATTGGACCGTCAGGGTGTCAAAGGTCATGCCCAGGCCCGTGGGCGGGGTTCCGCGCAGGATAAAGGGGTTGAGGCTGTCGAACGTGCCGATGCCGGCCAAGCGCATCTCTCCCCCTTTGGGCGCTGCGGGACTGACGTACTCGAAGCGGGAAAAGTTCGGACCGTACTTAAGGTCCCCGTGCAGGGCCAAACCGTGCCTCCAACCGGGCTCCTCGGACCAGGCAGGGCCTGCCGCGGCCAAGAAGGCGGCGCAGGCAAGACACAAAAGGGCGGCAACGGGTTGTTCAGGCCAGACGCTGCCAATGCGTTTCCGACGGTTCCCGGACATCATGGTCATGTCATCGCCTCCAGCGTCAAAGGGTTTTTTCAGGTCGGGCATTGGCGACCCCGGCAGTGGGACGAGCATGGTGGTTTTCTCGCAGCAGCATGCGTTTTTCGGTGAACTCCCACCAGGGCCGAGGCGCCTCGCCGTTCATGAAGGATACAATGGACATGAACACGTCCAGGACGCAGGGGTCCTGGCGGGCGCCAATTGTTGCGCACAGCCTATCATACATTTCCAGGGGGTCCATGCCCGCGAGCTGAGCGGGCTGGCGAATGCCCAGCTGCCGCAGATCCTCGGCCATGGCCCGGCCGATGTTCGGCAGGTCCGTGAGATTCTGAAGACGGTCGCGGTCGACTTTGGCGGGGTGCATGAGGTCACCGGGGGTCAGCGTGGATTACGCTGGTTGCAGGGACCGGTCTGGAAAAGATCCGCGGCCCTTTTCAGGTTGTTGTGCCAAAAACGCCATGAAACGCAAGCAGCCGCAAGGGAAGCATCGGGGCGGACGTGTTTTCATGGCAGTGGTTCACCCTGATCTGGCCAGCCTAAGCAGCGTTGCCAGCACCTGGGCCGCGTGTCCGGCTCCCTTGGGCACTTTCGGCCAGGTTTCACGCACCACGCCCGCCGGGTCGATGAGCACCGCCAGCCCAGGGTCGGCCAGCAGGCGCACTTTCAGGTCGTGCTTTTTTGCGAACTCGGCGTGGGAGGCGACGTTGTCCTTGCTCACTCCCAGCACCTCCGCGCTCAGGGCCGCGAACTCCGGCAGCAGCTCAGTGAATTCTCGGGCTTCGGCCGTGCAGCCGGAGGTGTTGTCCTTGGGGTAGAAACATACACCACCACCCATCTGCCCCGCAAATCCGCTAGGCCGACTTCCCTCCCCTCGCCGTCTGGCAGCCGGAAATTCAAGGCCTGCGCGCCCGCTGCGGGCATGGAATTGCTCATGATATGCCTCCAGAAGGGTATCGGGGAAAGGATTCACCGTGTTGTCTCCGCATCCGTCATACCCGTGATAGCGGGAATCCAGACTTTTCCCGTCATGGCTGAAAGTTGTCTGTATCCTGGAATTCGACCCCAGGGCAATCATGCAAGCACCTCTTGCACGCCGTTGAATCAGACCACGCCTACCCGCACCGAGCGGGTTTTGATCTTCCGCCGCAGTGGAGAAACATTTGTGGTCACGTTCAGTCTCGCGTCCAAATCTCCCTTTGACTTGCCCCTGATTTGGAATCCGTTTAGAGCGTCTTCAAAGAAGCGCCGCGAGCGCGCGAATGGACAAGGACTGCCCTGCTCTTGGAGAACTCGGCATTTCGAAACAGATTCGATCATGCATACCTTTCTCAAAAAAAACTGGTTCTTCGTCGGCATCGCCGTGGTTGTTGTTCTGGCCTTGCACTTCCCGGCATTGGGGCTGTTCGTCAAGCAACACAAGATCCTCAATATCGGCATTTTTCTGACTTTTTTGATCACGGGCCTTTCCCTGGATACGCGCACGGTCCTGGAGCAGTTTCGCAACATCCGGGTGCTGGCGGCAGCCCTGTTCTCGGCTCTGCTGCTCATTCCAGTGGTCACGGCTGTCCTGGCCGGGCTGGTCTTCCCAAAAAATCCCGATTTCGTCGTCGGTGCGGTCATCATTGCCGCGGCGCCGGTGACTGTGGCCTCTGGCACGGTCATGACGGCCATGGCCCTGGGCAACGTGCCTTTGAGCCTATTCATCTGCGTGCTGTGCAATTTCGCCTCCTTGCTGAGCATTCCGCTGGTGCTCAAACTGCTGCTCGGCGCGGATCAGGGCATTGCGCTGCCTGTGGGTCAGATCGTTGGCACCCTGGCATTGACCCTGCTCATTCCCACGCTTTTGGGGCAGGCACTGCGGCCCTGGCTCAAGGAGGCCGTGGCCAGATACAAATTTTTTTTTCCGTCTTTTCTCAATGCATCGTGCTGTTGATCATCTTCAACGCGGTATCCAGCTCCACCGGCGTGATCAGCGGTATGGGAGCAGGCCTGGTAGGCCTGTTCGTGTTCATGATTTTTTTGCACGCCTTGATCCTGGCCTTGAACCTGGCCCTTGCCAAAATGATCCGCCTGGACAGGCCCTCCACTTCCGCTTTCACCATCCATACCTCCCAGAAAACCTTGACCATTTCCTATGTGGTCTGGGCCGGATATTTCTCCCAGGCCTTTCCCCTGGCCATGGTGCCCGGGATCGCTTATCACCTTGTGCAGATGTTCATGGACACCTTCGTTGCCGGGTGGTTTAAAAAATCGGCCGTGCAGGCCCAGGAGAAAGATGCCCGCTTGGCCCAAAAATCGTTCAATCTTGAAAAGAGGAACGCATAAACGGTCATGTCCACGGAAGACTGGGGCTCCATTGCGGCATCCATCACCCTGGAAAGGCAGGATTTGATCGTCTTTGAACCCTTGCTAAGGGAAACGATCTCCAAGTTTTTGACCTTTTCCTCCCATGGCCTCTATTTTCCCGCAAGCCCGCCTCCGGAAATGGTCATCTTGGGCAAGGACGGCGGCCGAGAGATCTTCCCCGCGTTTTATCCCTCTGAGCGGAAAGCCTTGCTCCCGTTGCATCGGCACGGCGAACTGCTGGGCATTTTCGTGGCCCGCGGGGTTCCGGGCCGGATCACAAAAACCGTGCTGTCCCTATGGTCCTCGCTGTGCGTCCAGATCATGGACAATTTGCTGTTGCAGAAGATGGCGCGCACGGACACCCGCACGGGGTTGCATACCGCCGCCTGTCTGGAAGAAAGTCTGAGCAAGGATATCCGCCTTGTACAGCGAGGACTGTGGCTGGACACCCCGGCCTGCCTGGAGGAGAGCCTGTCCGAGTTCAGCGCCAGCGTTGGCCTGATCTGCCTGGATGTGGACGGTTTTTCCCGCATCAATGAACGCTTCGGATTCCGTTTCGGGGACCGGATTTTAAGGGACTTGGCCGACCTGCTTTGCCGGGTTGCCCCGGAACAGGCGCTTTGCGCCAGGCTCCAGGAAGACACCCTGGCCATTTGTCTTTCCGGGGCCACGTCAGCAAAGTGTCGGCAATTGGCTGAAGTCGTCGCTGTGGAAGTTGATCGTCTGGAGTGCGAAAACAGCATTACCGGGGAGCGCTTGCACCTTTCCATCAGCCAGGGCTTTGCCACGTACCCACAGGATTTTCACGGTCGGCAGCTGCGTAAGTCTCTGCGCGAACTGACCGGTTTGATGTTGGAAAAGGCCCAGCGGGCATTGCGGGACGCCCGGGAGCGCGGCGAAAGCCAGATCAGCGGTTTTGCAGAAATTGTCCGCTCCAGCGGTCTTGTCCTGGATGTCCTGCCCATGAACCGGGTTCTGGTGAACCTGGGACGGTCCGTGGACGCTCAGGAGGGCCAGCGATTTTTGCTCTGGTCCGGCGTGGGAGAGCGGCAGGCCGCGATGACGGATGCAGGAGAAGAAGATGGTCGTTCCCGGTTTTGCAAGGGGGAACTCCAGCTGATTGAGGTCTACCGGGAAACATCCGTGGCCGAGATAGTTCTGTTGCATGATCCGGGTTTCAGCGTTCTTCCGGGGGACCGCTTGAGCATCATCGGCCATGGGAAGCGCGCGTATCTTTTCGGCGAGCCGCATGCGCACCAAGAGGAACAGTTCGCGGACAACGCTCCGGGGCTGCTCAGCTCCCAGGCCTTTATGAAGCATTGGGCCGAGGCGCGTCGTCACAGTTCCCATTTTTCCATTTTTCTGGCTCATCTGGAAGGGATTGCCAACGAGCCTGAAAAAGGCCGGTACGTCCAAGCCGAACATCGCATCAGGAGTCTGGCTGAGCTGGCCGGAACCGTCTTTGGTTCCGAGGTCATGCTGGGCAGATTCAGTTTCAGCAGCCTGGCCGGCTTTGTCGCGGGGATCGAGCCGAGGGCGTATGCATCCTTGGCCGAAACCTTTGTTCAGCAGGCCCGGGAACAATTGGGAATGGCGGTGTATGCAGGGGTGGCTGGCTATCCTTTTTTGAATTTCGACAAATCAGTCATTATGGGCAACTGCCGCAAGGCCCTGGAGCACGCCCTGATGCTGCCGCGACCTTGCGCCATGGAATTCTGCTCCACGTCTCTGACCATCAGCGCAGACCGGTTTTTCACCCGCGGCGATATTTTTTCCGCCGTGGAGGAATACAAGCTGGCTTTGCTGACCGATGAGCTGAACCATCTGGCCAGAAATTCGCTGGGGGTGTGTTATGCCCGGCTAGGCAAACTCAACGAGGCCCAGGAGCAGTTCGCGAAAATTCTTGCCCTGAATCCCCAGGACATTATGGCCACCTATAATCAGGGTCACACGTTTTTCAAGCAGGGGGAATCGGAACGGGCCGAACAGGCGTTTAAGCGTTGCCTGGATCTTGATCCGCGCCATGTCTTCAGTCTGCTGCGCCTGGGCCAGCTGGCCGAGGAGCGTGGTGACGACAAAGCATCAAAACATTATTTTGAACAGGCCAGTCTTTTGCCCGGAGGCAAGGGGTTGACCCATCGCCATCTGGCCAGACTGGAGCTGCGCCGGGGCAACGCCGAACAGGCCCGGGAGCATCTGCATCAGGCATTGGTCTTCAATCCCAGAGACGCCCTGGCCATGCATCTTTTGGCCAAATTGTACCTGGAGCAAGGAGAGGATCCGGAAATCGCCGAAACCCTGGCCAGGCAAAGCGCAGCTCTGAAACCGGAACAGGGTATGTTCTGGGAAGTCTTGGCCGACGCCCTTGAAGCCCAGGGCAGGCGGGAAGAGGCGGCCCTGGCCAGGGAACGCGCGAACTGAAGGCGCTACTGTTTGTCTGTTTCCTCCATTGGGATGGCTTTCGGCAACGAATGAACCGAAAGCGCGTGGCGGGGCAAAAGAGCAATGGCGGCTTTGATTGTGATGTCCGCCGGGAGCAAAACCAAGCCAGACTTGGCGTCAACGACGTGCTCTACCAGTCCCGCTTCCAGCCGGCGACCCGGATGCAGTCCTTGGGACAAAAGGCGGCGGCCTGAAGCACCTGCTCCCGCCGGCCAGTGGAATCCTTAAGCACGGGCAGCTCCAGGGTGTCGTCCCAGCCAAAGACTTCGGGGCACATCTCCACGCACCCCTGACATCCGGAGCAATGCTCCAAATCCAGCCCAACGTCGACAGTATCGTCCGCCTGATTCGCCATTCTCGATTCTCCAGGGGTTGTTTCGGCTATTGCAGGAATCGGCCGACGCTGTCTTCCAGTTCCCGACCTTGCAGAGCGGAGCCGGCCAGTCGACCGTACAGGCCGTCAGGATTTTTTTGCTGCAGATCCACAAGGATTTTGCGCCATTGATCGTGGTGTTGCATGCGTTGATAGAGCTGGGCCAACCGATACCGGGACATGGCCCAGTCCGGATCATCCTCCTTGATGAGCTGATCAAATTCCAAAGCCCAGGCAAGGGCTTCCTGCATCCTGCCGGTTCGCTCCGTGACTTGGGTCAGCCAGGCGATGGAATCCCTGATTTTTCCCGAATCCTTGCGATCCAGGAGGAGTAGGCTCAAGGCTTCCTGGGCGTACTGGTAGACTTTTTCCAAATTTTCATCCCGCAATGCCCTGCGGGCCAAAAAATACAGCGCATAGCCACGCCGCGTTTCGGAAAGCTGCAGGTCCTCGGCCAGGGTGAGCCAGTACTCCCCGGCTTCATTCGGGCGGTCCAGGTTTTCCAGGGCCAATGCCACAGCATAATTCAACTCCCTGATCCGATCCAAAGAGAGTTCCAGTTCTTCGCGCAACGACTCCAAGGCGACAATCTCTGCCCATTGCTGCTGTTCCAGATAAATACCCAAAAGGAGATCCAGAGCGAAGTTTTGGGCATGCTGGGGCGTAATCTCGCTAAGGTGCGGCCGGGCAAGTTGAATGGCCCGTTGGTGATCGCCGGTTTTCCAAAATCCCATGGCCAAACCCAGGATGGTCTGCGCGCCGAGCTCCGGTTCCAGCGGGTGCAAAAAAGGATGTAGCTGCCATTGGTCAATGATTTCCGAAAAACGTCCATCCCGCAGGTTTCTGTCCACCAACTGACTGAACGCCTCCACGCCGATTTCCAGGGCCTTGGGGGCCAGGGAATGATGCGGTCTGTTGGCCAGGAAGTCGCGAATGGTGACTAGGCTGTCCTCCAGTCGTTTGTTCCAGACTTGCCAAATGGCCAGTTTGACCGTGGCCACGGCGGCCAGGGGGCTTTGGGGATGTTTTTCAATGATGTGTGTATATACCTGGGCGGCTCGCAAGGTCGCGAAGACGTCGTCCAGGGTTGGATCGTCATGAATACCGCCTTCGACCAGACGCATCCGGGCGACTAAGCCCCCCTCTTCTTCCGGATATTCTCGGGCTGTTTTCTCAAACACATGCTCGGCTGCGTCGGGTTTCCCGGTGAGCAGATAGATATCTCCCAGGCGGGCCAAGAGCATGTGCGCTTCCGGATTGTCCGGAACGAGGTTGTAATAGGTAGAAAGTCGTTCTTTGGCAGATTCAAGGCTGTTCACCCGCAAGGCGATAATTCCGGCCAGTTCCAGCAGGGAAGGATCGTCAATGTAGTACCTGGGCCAGCGTTTTTCCAGGAAGTCCATGATCTGGAAAGCTTGATCGTCATAGCCCAGGGCATACAAAGCCCTGGCCAGACTGATGGAACACTGCCGGGCAATGTTGTGCTCGGGATATTTTTCAATCACGGTCTGAAAATGATCCGCGGCCTGGGCGTAATCACCTCGTTCTAAAAAATATTCGCCCAGGTAATACTCCGTTGTCGGCACCAAAGGATCGTGGGGATGCTCTTGACGGAGTACGTTAAAGAAGGCCTTGGCCTCGGGCAGGTTGTTCACGCGCAAGTGCAGAACTCCCAGGTTGCGCAACGCCGTGGCTGCCCGGGGAGACGCGGGATTAACGTTCATGGCCTGTTCGTAAGCTTTGGCAACCTCTGCGAAGTTGCCGGCCAAATCCTCCAGGTGGAGAGAGAACAATGCGTCGGCCAAGTCGTAGAGCACGTCCTCCCGGAGGCTTTCGGGCAGGTCGGCAAGGGAGGCAAGAGTCCGGAGGGCAAGCACCGCATCGGCGAACTCTCCGTTCATCATGGCGGTCCTGGCATTGGACAGGCGTCTTTGATAATTTTCCGCGGGATCAACCGGTTTTGCGTCGATGGTCGCCGGAGGTTTCGAAGGTTGAGGCTCTTCGATTTCATCGTTGGATGCGACTTCTTCAACTGTCGACGTTGTTTCAAGGCGTTCGGGTTCTTCGGGCTCAGCAACCTGCATCGGCATGTCCGAGCGGGTGATCTCGCGACGAATCGGCATCGGCTCAGGCAAGTGGTCATGATGTTCGGGCGGAATATCCGTCGCTGGTTTGTCCGTCAGAGAATCCTGTTTTTCCTGGGGCAGAGATGAAACTTCAGCGACAAGGGCGGGGGGTACTTCCTGATTCGCGGCCACGGATCGGGCATCCTCGGGGCCGACCCGCTCGATTCGGGATCGAAGCACGTTCGAGGTGTGCGTTGGGGCAGGGATTTCCGGCGCAGAACGCGCCAGGGGCGCATGAACCGGACCGCGCACGCCGGCTTCAGGGGATGCCTGGATCAACGGGGCTTCGGGAACAAGCTGCTCTGGCGTTGATGTATCCGGAGAACGTGTTCCCTGGAGCGGTTCCGGCGGGCTGAGGGGCTTGCTTGATAGTGGTGGAGCAGGCTGCGGGTGCGCTGTTTCCAGGGGTCTTGCGGTTTGGGCGGGCGCAACTGGAGTTGAAGTCGCCCTGGCTGGGGCGGCGTCTTCTTGCGTTTGAATCCATGGTGTTGGCGGATCAAACAACCATCGCCCGCCCAAAGGGTCGGGGAAAAAATCTATGGTCAAGCGCCGCGCGGCGTCATCATACTGCGTCACAAAACCAAAGGCTTTGGATTGCAGCTTTACCAGCAGGGCGTTGCCTTCCGGAACAAGGGCCTGCAGAAGGTCGGCGCCGGTAAAGGCCGGCAGAGTCAAATCCCGAGGCGGCCCCCAGGCATCCTTGTGGGCCAGGATACGTACGGTCAGAGGATCAACGCGCCGGACATCCGGCGCGGGAAGATCCCGAGAAAAGACGATTTCCACCTGCTCGTGCTGAGGATGCTGCCACCAGGCGATTTTCGCGCAGAGGGCGTTTTGGGCAAACACGAGCAATGCCAGAAGCAGGACGATTAGGAGAAGAAAACACCATCCCGCACGAGACTTTTTCTTCTCCATGAAAGAAAGGAACGGTCGGCAAGAAAAGAACATGGATGTCACATGTAGCCCTGGAGCATGCCCTGGCAAGCAGCCATGCTCACACTCCTTTGACTTTGCTGGAAGCGAAGGAAGTGTTTGCTGGATAGGCGTGCCTGTTTCGATTCAAAGAAGCCAAGCAAAAATCATGACAAGACCGCAGCAGTGCGAGCGTGTTTAGGGAAAAATTGCCATGCCAATGGGCGCATCCGCCAATCAGAGGGGGATGTTCCGTTTTTTGAGTTTTTCGATCAAGGTCGTCCGTTTGATGCCCAACAGCTCGGCGGCCTGGTTTTTTACGCCGCCGCTGGTTTCCAGAGCTTCATGAAGGAGCCGCTCTTCGATTTCATCCATGAAGTCCTTCAACCCCTGGTTGCGGCCGTGAAGGTCGTTAAGCCTGGGCCAACAAAAACCGCCAGGAGGCGATGTCGTCTGAACCTGCGGCGGTTGCAGGCCCACCACGTGCAGGATTTTTTCCGGCAGATCCTCGGGCAGTACTTCCCGGTTTTCGCAGAGGATGGAAATCCGTTCCATGAAGTTTTCCAGCTCGCGTACGTTGCCTGGCCAGGGATAAGCCAAGAGCAACTCCTTGGAGTCCGGGGACATTCGCAGTATGGGCCGCTGCTTTTGTTCGCAGAAAATGCGTAAAAAGTGGTCCACAAGCAGGAGGATGTCGCCGTTCCGCTCCCTGAGCGGAGGCAGGTGAATGGGGATCACGTTCAGGCGATAAAACAGGTCTTCGCGAAAACGCCCTTGAGCCACCTCATTTTCCAAGTCTCTGTTGGTGGCCGCGATAATGCGCACATCGACCCTGTTCGTCGAAGTGCTTCCCACGCGTTCGAATTCCTTCTCCTGAATGACCCGTAAAATTTTCACTTGCAGGGGCAAATCAAGCTCACCGATTTCATCCAGGAAAATTGTCCCTCCGTCGGCGACTTCGAAACGTCCGGCCCTGGATCGGATGGCGTGGGTGAAGGCCCCTTTTTCGTGGCCGAAAAGTTCGGATTCAATGAGGTCCCTGGGAATGGCTCCGCAATTCACGGGAATGAAGGGCTTATCGCGCCGCCTGCTGTTGAAATGCAGGGCGCGGACAAGGAGTTCCTTTCCTGTTCCGGATTCACCGCTGACCAGGACCGTGCTGTCCGTAGGCGAAACCTTGGCCAGCATGGCAAAAACCCGTTGCAGGCTGGAACTCCGACCAATGATGCCGTTGCAGTCCAAGACCATGATCGAATGCAACTCCTTGGATTCCCGTAAAGAAACAAGAGGAAGGCCGAAATGCTGTGTTGGAAGTTGCTGTGGTGTCAAATAGCTGACACAAAGTCAAGAGGATGCGCAAAGGTTCGTGAAAAGTCCTTGTTCTTCAGGTTCAACAACGCATGCGAAGCAGACCGGCAAAGACGTCGTGCGCAAGGTCACGGGGGTGTGAAAGTCGCACCGGCATGCGCCCATTACTTGTAGTATATTTTCACTTCGTTGGTGGAGATGTCCGTTTGCCCCGGCGTGGCCTGGCCCGAAGTGATAATCACGTTGTCCCCGGGGAGATATTCTTTGGACTGCCGGACAAACTGCTCGGCCCTGGCCGTATGGTTTTCCACGGCGGTGTCCACCAATCGAGGATGTACTCCCCAGACGAAGTTCAGGGCCCGCATTACCGTGGAATGCGGCGTCAGCGCCGCAATGGGCTTGGCCGGCCTGCGCGAGGAAACCAGTCTGGCGGTGCGACCCGAGGTGGTATGGCAAACGAGAGCCTTGCTTTCGGCATTGTCCGCCAGCAGACAGGCCGAGTAGGCCAGATATTTAGCCGGATTTTTTTCCTTTTTCGGGAAATACGGTTCACCAAGACGTTCCAGATAGTAGGCTTCGGCTTCCCGGGCGATGTCGTTCATGTAACGCACCGCTTCAACTGGATGGTTTCCTATGGCTGTCTCCTCGGAAAGCATGATACAATCGGTTCCGTCCAGGATGGCGTTGGCCACGTCCGTGCTCTCCGCCCGAGTGGGCAAGGGATTTTTGACCATGGAGAGAAGCATCTGTGTAGCCACTATGGCCGGCTTCTGGACGTGACGGCAGGCCCGCAGGATGCGCTTCTGAATGATCGGCAGGGCCGCAATGGGACACTCCAGCCCCAGGTCCCCGCGGGCGACCATTACCCCATCGGCCTTGGCCAGGATTGCATCCAGGTTGTCCACGGCGTTCTGGCGCTCCAGCTTGGCGATCACCGGCACCCAAAAGCCAAGGCTTTTGATAAGCTCCTGGAGTTCGACGACGTCGGCGGCTTCCTGCACAAAGGATAAGGCCACCGCATCGATGCCGATTTCCAGCGCTTCGCGCACGTCCTTGCGGTCTTTTTCGGTCAGGGCCTTGATGGGGTGGCTTTTCCCGGGAAACGAAATTCCCTTGTGCGAGGAGAGCAGGCCGGCGTTTTGGGCCTCCAATTCATAGATTTCATCCTGGCGGATCACCCTGGACACCTTGAACTGGAGCATGCCGTCGCTTAAATTGACGGGCATGCCCACATCCAGGCCGCGCAACAAGGCGGGCATTTCCAGGCTGATGAAGGGTTCGACTTTTGGCTGTTTTTGATCGGGCGAGCCCAAATGGAGGTATTCGCCTTTGTTCACCTGCAACGGTGAGCCCTCAACTTCGCCGATGCGCACCTTGGGTCCGCACAGGTCAGCCATGGCCGTCAAGGGGATGTCCAACTCCTGCTCCAGATCACGGATCAGCTCCATGGCAGGTTTGAAGAACACGGCGTCGGCATGGGAAAAATTCAGCCTGAAAATTCTTGTCCCATAGCGCACCATGGCTTTCATGACGTCATAATCCAACGAGGCCGGCCCCAGGGTGACGACGATTTTGCAATGCATGGGAAGGCTCCTTGCTTCGAGCCGGCAGAGCTCGGGTCAGAGTTGATGAAAACAGCGGCGTGCTCTTTCTGCCTAAAAGAGCACTCCGACACGCCACCAGCATCCGGCAAGCAAGGCCAGGGATGCAAGTAAAAGCAGCAATTGAGGACCTTCATCCACTAAGCGGGAGAAGCGAAACGCATACAAAGACCCCAGTATCAAACCGCATAGACAGCCGAACAAATGGGCGCCCACGTCAGTCTGGACGTCGCTGCCGAGCATGGCCAAAAGCCCCAATGCCGCGCCCAGAGGCAGGAGCCAAGCCCTGATGCCGTCTCGTCTGAACAAGGCCTTCTTTGACCGCGCAGCGTTTACACCGTGATGGATCTTGACCCCGCCCAAAAGACCGACAGCTCCGAAAACCGCTGTTGATGCGCCGATGGAGAGGTGCTGGCTCTGATGAAGCAAAGCGTTAAGCATGTTCCCGCCTGCGCCGGCGAGCAGGATCAACAACCAGGCGGCGCCGTATCCGATGCGCTTGCAGAGCAGGGTTCCAAAAACCGCAATGGCCAGCATGTTCCCGGCCAAGTGTTTGGCGTCCCCGTGCAGGGTCAGTGCTGTGACGGTGCGCCAGTATTCCCCTTGGAGAATCTGTTCCGCGCTGGCCCCTCCCTGAAGGATGAACCCTTCATGTACCCCATGGCGAGTGGTGGCCAGGTGAAAGGAAAGCAGCATTAGGGCGGTCACCATCCCGGATATGCTCGACGAAGCCGTTGCCAAGGGTTCATGGATTTCTTGGGCGGGCGGATTTTCGTCCTGGAAGCGCCGTATCTCGGTCCAGGCCCGGTCACCCATTGCTGCGGGAACCTCCAGACTCCATCCCCAGCCTGATCTGCGGAAGCGATACTCGATGCTGACAGCCGCCAAGACCAGGGCATACGCATCGGCCTCTTCCCAGGAAAGGTTTTCGCCGAGAACACGGAATTGCTTTTGGAAGCCGCCCTCTTCCCAAGGATGAGGCCGGCGCTTTCCGTCCGCCTGGTGCTCGTAGTTTGTGAAGTCACTCACACACGCAAATCCAGCAGATGGCCGACCATTTTATCCCAGGTTCGGATCGCGGCGACATTGGCCTGGAACGCTCGCTCATCCTGAATGGAAGAACCCATTTCCCTGACCAAGTCGGTATTGCTGCCTTCGTGGACGCCCCAAACAGTTTCCAGCCGTCCCTGCTTATCCTGGACGCCTTTCATGGCAGGCTCCAGGGGGCCGGGCCGGGTGTCCTGATCAATGCTTCCCGGACGGACTCCAAGCCCTCGTGGACCGGTCTCAAGGGTCATGCCAGAGGCTTTGAATTCCGGCGTGTTCAGGTTGGCGACATTGTTGGCGCCGATCTGACGGGACAAGGAAAACGCCTGCAGGGCCTGGACATTGGGGCTGACGGTCATGACGCCTCCTTTGGAAAAAGCCGTCGTCTGTTCAAGGGCAGAAGGTCAGACAGCCGCGGCTGGGTGTTTTGTCGGCCATAAATCGATGCATACCCTTGGAGCAAAAGCTTGGTTGTCGCGCCAAGGCGGACTCCGCTTCCATGCATGGCGCCGTAAATCCTTCCTGCATTTATGACGTTTCGGCCAACGGAAAAGCGCGGTTTCCCCTTGCCTCTCGATGATCTCACGATCGTCGGGGAAGGTCCTGTCACCCACATACGCAACGTCTTACGATGTTGCGTAAATATTTCACGGCGTCCCCTTTTGCTGCTTGTTCAAGCCTGGATCCCAGGTTTGGCTTGTTGTGTCGGGATCTTGAACAATGGTTCGTTCAATGCATGCGTATGCGCTGTGATTGTGAATGGATTCCTGGCTTTCAACTTCCACGTGGCACCAGAGCACTTGGGGCAGCCTGCCGAGGCCGCTGCTTACGTTGCGGACCACATCCTCCACAAAACAGGGTTTGCCGAAGGCCTGCTCGATTACTTTTTTTTCATCCTCGCGTTTCAACAGCGCATAGACCGGGGATGAGCCCGCATCTTGGGCCAGTTCAATCAGGTCCTCCAGCCAGATCAGGCCTTTGTTCCGGGTGGCGATCCGGACCATGGCCCGCTGGCTGTGGGCTCCCTGTTCGCAGATGGCCAAGGAACATGGACAGACCGTCATCACCGGCACTTCGACAGCCAGGTGGAACAGCAGGTCACGCCCGGCATACTCTCCGGAAACCTGGCATTGATAATCCATCCGGGCCGAACTGCCGGTGGACGGGGAGGCATGCTCCAGAAAAAAAGGGAATTGAAAGCTGATCCAGGCTTTTTGTGCCTCCAGTCGGTTCTTGATGTCAGACAGCAGATGTTTCAGGCTGTAATAATCCAAAATGCCGGACCAATCCCGCAGTGTTTCCACGAACCGGCTCATGTGCGTGCCCTTGAAGCAGGCCGGCAGATCCACGCCCATCTCCACTTTGGCCACGGTATTTTGCCGCCCTTGACCGCGTTCCCGGACAACCAGAGGAAAGCGCAAGTGCCGCACCCCGACCCTGTCGATGTCCACGGGTACGGAGGCCGGCGTTTTTTGAACATCACGCAAGACGCACCAAGGTTTCATTTCAGGTTTTTGCCCGTGGTGGTCAATGTCAGCTTACCGTGCTTCACGCCCTTGGTTGAGGTCAGTTTTTGACCTAAATCGCGCAGCCTTTCGCCAATACCGCGCAACACAAGAATTTCCATGCAATTGTTGTGATCCAGATGCACATGCAAAGAGGCCACGATGATATCCAGGTAGTCGTGCTGTAATTCCGTCAGTTTTTGAGCCAAATCACTCTGATGATGGTCGAAAACCATGCTCAGGGTGCCTGCGGTCTCTCCTTGCACATTTTCCCATTCCTTCTGGATAAGCATGTTTCGGATCAGGTCGCGAATGGCTTCGGAGCGGGTTTGGTAGGACCGTTCATCACATAGGGCGTCAAATTTTTCCAGCAAATCGGAATCCAGGGAAACGCCGAAGCGAATCGTCTTGCCCATGGGTTACTCCTTTTTTTCAGCTTCCCAAATGGTTATGTCCACGTAGTAGCCTTCGGTCTGCACCGCTTGGCGCATGGCTGGACGCAGGGTCCAGCCATGCGCGCGTAACATGTCCCAGGCCAGCGAGGAAACACTGCGCTTCGGTTCGGCCAGCCAGATCCGCCCCCCTGGCGCCAAAGCCCGGTTGAAGAGTGCGATCAGCGGTTTGGCGAACCGGCTTTCATAAAAAATATCCGCTCCCCATATCAGATCAAAGCTTTGTGCTTTGATGGCCGGGAACCGCCAATCCATCTGCACCCAGAGCGGAGAGGCAACCGCGTTGGCCCTGGCGTTTATTCCTGCGAAGCGCAACGCTTCGGCCATGTAATCCAGCCCAATGACCCGTGCCCCTCGCGAGGATGCCACACAGGCGCTTAAACCCAAGCCGCAACCCACATCCAAACAAACCGCCCCCTTGAGTTGGCCCTGGTTCAGTTCCAACCATTCAACCAAAGCATTGCTCGAGGGCCACAGGTCAACCCAATAAGGAATTCTCTCGTCAGGGCCGAAATCGTCCTTTCCCAGTTTTTCCCAAAGCTCTTCCAGGTTGCCCGGCCGATGCACCTTCCACTGCCGCTGATGAACATTCACAACCATCATTTGCATTCCAACCGGGACCTCATCATTCAGCCATGCATGGAGCCAGCGCGCTTGCGTGGAAAAGCATTATAGTTCAACTTTATACACAATGAGAAATTTTAAACATATCTGTTTAAAATCCATAATTCAAGGCCGGCTGAATCCAAAGAATAATATTTTTTCTTATAAAAACAGGCTGTTGGGCTTTTGTGCCGGCAGGGGCAAGAGTTGTCTCGCAGGATAACGGCAGAATTGAACGCCCTATTCGCGGACATCACGGATCACTTTGGCCCCGATCATGTCTGTCCGGCAGGGGTGCATTATTTCCAAAGATCGGTTATGCTTTTCGCCAGCGGATATCCGCTGGTCGGCTGAGAATGTCCGCCGCCTGCAACACATATATCATCCCTATTCTTTTCAAGAAGGAGGAAACCATGCCTTTGACCTCGCCTCAAGCCATGTTTACCAGGGCCTACGCCGAAGGATTCGCTGTGGGTGCGTTCAATGTCAACAACATGGAAATTGTCCAGGGGATAATGTCCGCGGCAAAAGAAGAGCGTTCCCCCCTGATCCTCCAGGTGTCCGCCGGTGCGCGCAAATACGCCGGTCAGACCTACATCCTCAAATTGATGGAGGCCGCTGTATCGGACACGGACCTGCCGGTGGTCCTGCATCTGGATCACGGCCAGGATTTTGAGATCTGCAAGGCGGTCATTGACGGTGGATTTACTTCCGTGATGATCGACGGGTCCCACCTGCCGTATGAGGAAAACATAGCGCTTACCAAACAGGTCGTGGAATACGCCCATGGGCGCGGCGTGTTTGTTGAGGCTGAACTGGGGCGTCTGGCAGGCGTGGAGGACGAAGTCAGCTCTGCGGAAAACGTATACACTGATCCGGACCAGGCCGTGGAATTCGTGCAGCGCACCGGCTGCGACTCCCTGGCCATCGCCATTGGCACCAGCCACGGCGCTTACAAATTCAAGGGAGAACCTCGCCTGGATTTTGAGCGCTTGGAAAAAATCAGCGCCCTGATGCCCAACTATCCCTTGGTGCTGCATGGCGCGTCTTCAGTGCTCCCGGAATTCGTGGCCATGGCCAACCAGTACGGCGGGAAAATAGGCGGCGCCAGGGGCGTGCCCGAGGACATGTTGCGCCGGGCCGCCACGCTAGGGGTCTGCAAGATCAACATCGATACGGACCTGCGGCTGGCCATGACCGCCACGATCCGCAAATGCTTTGCCGAGAATCCGGAAGCATTTGATCCGCGTACCTACCTCAAGCCGGCGCGGGAGGCCATCGCAGGACTGGTCCGGCACAAGATGCGCAACGTCCTGGGCTGCTCCGGCAAGGCGTAACCCTGATAGACCGTTGTAACTATCCCAATTGCTGCATCGTTGCTCCGGTATTTGCTTGTATCTTCATGTTGAAATACGTTCAGCCCATTTCGGGCGCAAGTTGTTGCCGGATTACTCCGCGTTTGGGATTTTTGAGACGGCCTGCTGAAGAAAGGATTTTTAAATAGTCTTCTTAAGAAGCGCCAAGGTTGGTTGGGGCTCAGCCCCCGCAGAATGATGCAGCAGACCGGCTGCATCCTGTAGGCATATTTTATTCTCGGTTAATACGAGATTTTTTATAATTTTCTAAGGAGGATGAACTCATGGCCATTCGCATCGGCATCAACGGCTTCGGCCGCATCGGCAGGTACGCCACCAGACTCCTGGCCGATGCCCAGGACCTGCACCTTGTGGCTGTCAACGCTCGGGCCAAGAACGAGGATTTGGCCCATCTGCTCAAGTACGACTCCGTGCACGGTCGTTTCAGCCGCCCGGTGCAGGCCACGAACAACGGCTTTGCCATGGACAAACAGGAGGTAGCCGTGACCCGTATGGGACCCGGGGAATGGCAGTGGAAAGATTTGAACGTGGATATTGTCCTGGAGACCACGGGGAAATTTACTGACCGGGACAGTTGCGAAAAGCACATGGCCTGCGGTGCAAAAAAGGTCATTGTCAGCGCTCCGGCCAAAGGACCGGACCGGACCATTGTCATGGGCGTCAATGAGGAAGACTACAATCCGGCCACGGACCATATTCTGTCCAACGCTTCCTGCACCACAAACTGCCTGGCCCCGGCGGTCAAGGTCATCGGCGAATCCTTTGGTTTTGAGTACGGGTTGATGACCACGGTGCATTCGTACACCATGAGCCAGCGCATTTTGGACGGTTCACATAAGGATTTGCGTCGCGGACGGGCCGCCTGCATGTCCATGCTGCCCACCACCACCGGTGCGGCCCGGGCTGTAGCCGAGGTCTTGCCAGAGACCAAAGGCCGTCTGGACGGTATGGCCATCCGCGTGCCCACGCCCAACGTGTCTATGGTCGACCTGGTGGCCCATGTTCGCGACAAGGCCACCAAGGACGACGTAAACACCGCGTTTCGCCGGGCGTCCGAAGGCATGCTCGAAAATATCCTGGGGTATACCGAGGAACCTTTGGTCTCTGTGGACTACAACGGAAGCATGTACGGCGGCGTGGTGGACGGCCTGTGCACCAACGTAATGCAGGACAAAATGGTCAAGGTGATTATCTGGTACGATAATGAAGCGGGATTTACCCACCAGCTCCTGCGCCTGACCCACAAGGTGGCCGCCTCTTTGGGATGATGGCCCCAGTGCGCGGGGAACCGCGCACTTCAGAAGTCTTTAAACCCTGAACCACCGGAACTTCCGCATCCTCCATGCCAGACTTCGTCCATTTGCACTGCCATACCGAATACAGCCTGCTGGACGGTGCCATCCGGATCAAAGACCTCTGCGCCAAAGCCAAGGATTTCGGCCTGAGCGCCGTGGCCCTCACGGATCATGGCAATCTCTACGGCGCGATCCATTTCTACAGATCAGCCAAGGACTATGGACTCAAGCCGATCATCGGCTGCGAGGTCTACGTGGCCATGGGCAGCCGACATGACCGGGACGCCCGTTCCCCGTCCCAGGCCGGTTACCATCTGATTCTTTTGGCAAAGGACGCCGTCGGCTACCGCAACCTGATCCGGCTGGTCTCCCTGGGGCATCTGGAGGGATTCCACTACAAGCCGCGCGTGGATAAGGAACTGCTGGCCCGGCATGGCCAGGGGCTGATCGCTCTTTCGGCCTGCCTCAAGGGCGAGGTGCCCCAGCGTCTGATGCACGAAGGTTTTGATGCAGGCCTGGAAACCGCCACACTCTACGCCGATATTTTTCCTGGCCGTTTCTATTTGGAAATGCAGGCCAATGGTTTGCCGGAACAGCTCGCATTGAATGAACGCCTGCTGGAGTTGGCCGAAGCGGCCAAATTGCCGTTGGTGGCCACCAATGATTGCCATTACTTGAATGCCGAGGATGCCGAGGCGCATGACATTTTGTTGTGCATTCAAACAAATGCCCGTGAGTCCGACCAGAAACGGATGCGTTTCAATACTCGGGAACTGTATTACCGGACGCCGGAGGAGATGGAAGCGGCCTTTGCCCATTGCCCCCAGGCATTGGCAGCTACCGCGGAAATCGCCCAAGCCTGCGACGTGGAACTGGATTTCAGCAAGGTTCATTTTCCGGCCTACAGTCTGCCCGAAGGAGTGACCCTGGAGCAGGAACTGCGCGGTCATGCCCGGGAAGGGCTGGCCGATCGACTGGCTAGAATGCCCCTGGAGACGGACCGGGAAACGTATGAGCAGCGCATGGCCTCGGAGCTGGACGTAATTTGCTCCCAGGGCTTTGCCGGGTATTTTTTGATCGTCCAGGATTTCATCAATTGGGCCAAGTCCCAGGGCATCCCCGTGGGGCCGGGTCGGGGATCGGCCGCGGGCAGCCTTGTGGCATTTGCCCTGCGCATCACGGATCTGGACCCTCTGCCCTACAATCTTTTGTTTGAGCGTTTCCTGAACGCCGAACGGGTCAGCCTTCCGGATATCGACGTGGACTTTTGCTTCAACCGCCGCGAGGAGGTGCTGCGTTACGTCTCGGAAAAGTACGGGGCCGACAACGTGGCTCAGATCATTACCTTCGGCCGGATGAAGGCTAGGGCCGTGGTCCGGGACGTGGGCCGGGCCCTGGGGCTTAAACCCGCGGAAACGGACAAGATCGCCAAGCTTGTACCTGGTTCCCTGAACATGACCATTGCCAAGGCCCTGGAGCAGGAGCCGGATTTGAAGATGCTGGCCGAGACTGATCCCACGGTGGGTAAATTGATCAGCATCTCCCTGCGCTTGGAAGGATTGGCACGCCATGCCTCGACCCACGCCGCCGGGGTGGTCCTCTCGGATCGGCCCATGGTTGAGCACCTGCCGCTGTGTTCGGGCAAGAAGGACGAGGTGGTCACCCAATGGGACATGAAATGCGTGGAAAAGGTCGGGCTGATCAAGTTCGACTTTCTGGGGTTGAAAACCCTGACCGTGATCCATGACGCCCTAAGCCTGATCCGCGAGGGCGGCAAGCCCGTCCCGGACATGGACATGCTGCCCCTGGACGACGCCGAGACCTACGGCCTGTTGTGCCAGGGCCGCACGGAGGGCGTATTTCAGCTGGAAAGTTCCGGCATGCGCCGGGTTCTAATGGACCTCAAGCCGTCCTGCTTTGAGGACGTCATCGCCCTTTTGGCCCTGTACCGTCCCGGCCCCCTGGAAAGCGGCATGGTGACCACATTCATCCGCTGCAAGCACGGGCAGAACAGGGTGGAATACCAGCTGCCCCAACTTGAGCCTATCCTCAGGGACACCTACGGCGTGATTCTGTACCAGGAACAGGTGATGAAGATTGCCTCCACATTGGCCACGTATTCCCTGGGGGAGGCGGACATCCTGCGCCGGGCCATGGGCAAGAAGGATCCTCAAGTCATGGCCCAGCAACGCTCCCGGTTCATGCGGGGCGCACTCAAGAACAGTATCCCGGAGGCCAAGGCCGCGCAGATTTTTGATCTCATGGAAAAATTCGCGGGCTATGGATTCAATAAATCCCACAGTGCGGCCTACGCCCTGATCTCCTATCAGACCGCTTTTCTCAAGGCCCACTACCCCGTGGAGTTCATGGCCGCGCTGATCAGTTCGGAAGTGGAGAACGCGGACAAGATTCTCAAGTATCGCAACGACTGCCGGGACATGGGTATCGACGTGCTTCCTCCGGACATCAATAACAGCCAGGACAGCTTCAGCGTGCAGGACGAAAAAATCCGGTTCGGCCTGTCCGGGGTGAAAAACGTCGGCGAGGAAGCCATCCGGGAGATCGTGACCGGACGGGCCCAGGGGCCCTATACGAGTCTTTTGGATCTTTGCCTGCGCGTCAATCTGCGCAAGGTCACCAAACGGGTTTTGGAATATCTGATCAAAAGCGGGGCCATGGACTGCCTGGAGTCCAACCGCGCGGCCATGCTCGTGAGCCTGGATCAGATCCTGGCCGCGGCCCAGAAAAAGGCCAAGGAACGCAAGCGGTCCCAGCTGTCCTTGTTTGCCGCGGCCGAGGGCGGGGCGGATAAACTGGTGGCCGAGCTGATGGTGGAGCCCGAAATGGGCAAGGACGGGCCGTTGCCGGATTGGAGCGACGAGGATAAATCCCGTTTCGAAAAAGAAGCGTTGGGCTTTTTTTTGAGCAGCAATCCGTTGTGGCCCTATCAGCCGGAAGCAGACAGATTGGGATTGAAGTCTGTCCAAGAGTGCTTGGAGTTGCCTGCCAAAAGTGAGGTGGTCCTGGGGGTTCTGATTACCGGCATCAAGCTGCACCAAACACGCAAGGGCGATAGAATGGCCTTTTGCCAGGTGGAGGACCTCACGGGCATGGCCGAAGCCACGGTGTTTCCAGACGTCTATGCCCAGGCCATGGAGCTCTTTGTCGAAGATACGCCTTTGCTGATGCGGGCCAAGGTCAGCGATTACGAAGGCCGGATGGACAACGGAGGAGAGAGCGGGCCGCCGCAACTCAAGCTGGAGGTGCTCAGCGTGGTCGCTCTTTGCGATGCATGCAGTCAGTGTCTCGTGCCGGTGCGGTTGCACGTTGCGGCCGAGTCCGTGTCACCGAACAGGATCAGCGCCTTGCGGGACGTCCTGGAAAAACACCCCGGACAGGCCCCGGTGCATGTGCTGTTGAACCTGCCCGAGGGGCGTTGCACACTGGAACTGGGTCCCAATCACCAAGTCCTGCCTGGGCCGCAATTTTGGAGGGACGTTGAACAATGGCAGGAGGTAGTCCGTGGCTGAGGGCTTCTGGCGACTGACCGTGGCCGATCATTTCAGTTCGGCTCACCAGCTGCGCCATTACCAGGGCAAGTGCGAACGGCTCCACGGCCACAACTTTCGGGTCGAGGCACAGATCCAGGGTCGTCAATTGGACCCCAAACTGGGCGTTGTCATGGATTTCAAGGAGCTGAAAGCTCGTCTCAAGCAGGTTCTGTCCGAACTGGACCACTGCAATGTGAACGAACATCCGGCGTTTCAGGCCGAAAATCCGTCTTCGGAAAATCTGGCTCGCTTCATTTTCAAGGAACTGCAGGCCGGCCTGGATACTCCAAGTGTACGCGTGTACAGTGTTTCCGTGGCCGAAGGACCGACCTCCATGGCCACCTATATTGAGGATGAATGAGTTTTCATCCAGAATCGGTGCCTTTGCTTTTGGCTGCGTCATTTCAGTACAATTATTCGTCAACGTATTGATTACGTCTTTGCCTAATTGCCCTGCGTTTCTTGCCAAAAGAATACATCGTTTGTTTCCGAATGGAAAACTTTTTCTTTCAGTTTGGAAGTAAATAAATTTTCGGATGGAAACGAGTGAGGACAAGTGGCGTGCGTCTGATTTTGCAACGGGTCAAATCGGCCCGGGTCGACGTGGCCGGACAAAGTGTCGCCTCCATTGGCCCGGGGTTGTTGCTTTTTGTCGGTTTCGGCCAAGAGGATGAGCAGTGTCCTGAGGCAGAGCGCCTCCTGGGCCGCATGGCCCGCAAGGTGGTTCAGGCCAGGTTGTTTCCGGACCACGCGGACAAGCTTAACCTCAGCCTGGCCGATACCGGCGGGCAGATCCTGGCTGTATCCCAATTCACCCTGCACGCGGACTGCCGCAAGGGGCGCCGCCCTTCCCTGCATTTCGCGGCCAAACCGGACACGGCCCAGAAACTTTTCTTGATCTTTGTTCACGCGTTGCGGACGTCCCTGTCCGAGGACAGGGTGCAGTCCGGCATTTTCGGGGCGCTTATGGACGTGCATCTGCATAACTGGGGACCATTGACCTTTTTTTGGGACTCGCAAGAGCTGCTGGGGGCAGGATGATTGATCAAGGCATGCAGTCCGGCGATGCGCCCATCAGCGTGCTGATCGTGGACGACTCCAAAACGGTCCGCAGATATCTGGAAAGTTTTTTACGGGGAAGATATCTGCTCATGCTGGCCGCCGACGGTATGGAGGCTGTGCGGTGCTTGAGAGAGCAAGGATCGGAAATATGTCTTTTGGACATGAACATGCCGCGTATGGACGGTTTGGAAGTCATTCGCCATGTTCGAAACACGCTACGGGACAATGATCTTTATATATTGGTGCTTACCGCGGACGATTCCTCGGAGCAGAAAACTACCGCTTTGAATGCAGGGGCCAATGACTATCTGATCAAGCCCGTGGAGGAAGCGGAACTCCTGGCTCGCATCGGCGTTGCCGAACGTCAGGTTCGGTTGACCCGCAGCTTGCGCCGCGCTTATGCCGCCATATATCAGGAAATCGATCAGATCGCCCAACTGCAACGCCGCCTTCTTCCCACCGCCAGCCCCTTGATTCCCGGCATTGCAGTGCAAAGTCTTTACGTGCCGTCGAGCCAGGCCAGCGGGGATTATTTTGACTATTTTACCCTGCCGGACGGCGGCCTGCGGGTGGTGATGGCCGATGTCTCGGGCCATGGGGCCAGGGCCGCATTCATCATGTCCATGGTTCGGACCATGATCAGATTCACGAACGGCCATGGCAGAGACCTTGCCCGGCTGTTCAGCTTGATTAACGACCAGCTAAGATTCTTTGTGAGCGATGAAGGAGACTTTGTGACCCTTTTCGCTGCGGATATCCACCCGGGGCGGGGAATCATGGAATTCATCAACGCCGGTCATACCCCGGTCATGGTCGTCATTGACCATGCTTCACCTCAACGGTTGAAGGCGACCATGCCGGCCCTGGGCGTTTTTCCGATCGCGTTCACAACCCAATCCACTCAACTTGGCGAAACATCCATTGTTTTTTTGTTTACCGACGGCTGCTACGAATGGGAGTCATCTTCAGGCGCCATGCACGATTTGGAAACATTTTGGGATCGTTGCGCCGCTGAGGTGGACAAGGAAGGCTTTGTCTTGAACGAACTGTTTCCTCTTTTGGGCTGGCCCGAAAAGCCCCCCCTGCGAGACGATGCCAGCGCGCTATGGATTCGATTGCAGCGGTCTGGAGAAATGCATACAATCAAAAACGGCATGATCCGTAAACAGGCTTGATTTTCCTTGAAAAAACAGTTGGATGCGGCCCGGGGCACGCAAGGTTCCATGAGGAATATGGAATACGAAATCCGTGAAGGCTGGCTCAAAATCCTCTTGTCCGGGGACGTGACCAGCGAACTGACTCGGCAGATCAAAAACGAAATCGAAACCTTGCTGGACAACAGCTCTCCGCGGCCAATCGTGGTTTGCGACATGGCCCGGGTCCGTTTCCTGGACAGTTCCGGGATCGGCATGCTGGTTTTTTTGCACAACAAACTGCGCCAAAAAGTCGGCAGGCTCTATCTATACCAGCCCAGCGTTGCGGTCAGGAAAACCCTGGATTTGGTGCAGCTCTTATCGTTTTTTGAACTCATTGACGACGAGATGGAATTTTTGGGCCAATTCCCCTGACCATGGTCCCTTCTTATCTGGAAAGCCTGCATGGCCTTTTTTCTCAAGCACCACTTTGATCCGGACTTCAACCACCTGGACATCAAGGCCAAGGTCGGTCAAGGCGACCGCGTGGACCACCTGAACCGCGACTATGTTCACAACGTTGTGGCCGGAGAAGTGCTTGCCGAATGGATCGAGGTGCCCGAGGAAATGGAGGGCGCCTACGATCCAAGATTTCTTTTCGACCATAAAACCTTCCCCATTGGTCCCAACTGCCTGGTGGATCCAACCAATCAGGATCGCTTTCTGGCGGGAGTGAACGGGTATGTATACTATGACCTCGACCGGAAAATCGCCGTCAAGACCTTACTCAACATCCGCTGCGACGTGGATTACGCCACGGGCAATATTTCCTTTGTCGGCGATATTGTCGTGCACGGCGCCATTCGTTCCGGTTTCAGCGTCAAGGGGAGAAACATCCTGGTCAATGGACCGGTAGAGGGGGCTGCGGTAGAAGCTTCCGGGGCCATGCAAATCGATGCCGGCGTCAGGGGGGACAATCGTGCTGAGATCCGGGCCAACGGTAGCATCAAGCTGAAATTTTGCGAAAACGCCCTTGTTTCCGCCGGGAAGAATGTTTTTGTCCAGGGCTCGGCAATGCATTGCAAAATATATGCGGGCAATGCCTTGGCTGTAGGTGAAAAATTGATCGGCGGACAAGTCGTCTGCCGGAGGATGGTCCATGTCGGCGAGCAGCTTGGGGGCGGCTTGAGCACCGTCACGAATATCGTCCTGGGATATGATCCCTTTTTATTGCATAAAATGTCCGAAATCGAGGGCAGAATCGAGGCGCTCCAAAGAGAGCGACCCAGGATGGCGGCTCAGGCCGCCAAAAAACTCCCGAACGCTGATCAACGGTTCAAGGATTTGGAACACGAAGTCGATCTGTTTCAAAAGCAGCTGACAATATTGTCGGGAAAATTGGCGGCAGAGGACGTGTCCACTTGTGCTGTTGTTGCGCCGGGAGAGGTCCGCCCCGGGGTGGAGGTCAGTATCGGGCAGTTGTTCCACTCCATCGCGGATTTTTTGCGCAACGTCCGGATACGCTGCAAAAACAATCAGATCGCCGTGGAAAGTCCGGCGGAACCGGGGAAGTAAGCGATATGGATATTGGAACCCTGCTGGGCCTGATCAGCGGGATTGTCCTGGTGCTGGTTGCCATCTTGCTCGGAGGGGATTTTTGGGGGTTTGTGAACGCCCCCTCCGCACTGATCGTCATCGGAGGAACCGTTGCCGTGACGTTTATCATGTTCCCCATGGGCGTAGTTCTCGGCTCGTTCAAGGTGGCCCTGAAGGCTTTTTTTTCCCGCAGCCCAAACTCCAAACTGGTGATCAATGAAATCGTCACCCTGGCCAACAAGGCGCGCAAGGAAAGTCTGGTCTCCCTGGAAAAGGCGCCCATTGATGATTGGTTTTTAAAAAAAGGCGCTCTTCTCGTGGCGGACGGCTCTGAGGAACGATTGATCCTGACCATCCTGGAAACGGAGATCAATTTCACCAAACAACGACATCAGCGAGGCCAAGGCGTATTTAAGGGCATGGGGGCCATGGCCCCGGCCTTCGGCATGATCGGCACGCTGATCGGCTTGGTGAACATGCTTCAGGTGCTGGATGACCCCACGGCCATTGGTCCGGGTATGGCCTTGGCCCTGCTGACCACGTTATACGGGGCATTGATGGCCAACTTGATTTTTATTCCCATCGCCAAAAAACTGGAAGAACGCTCTCAGGAGGAACTTTCAAAAATGGAATTGACCCTGGAAGGCGTGATCTCCATTTTGCGCGGTGAAAACCCTCGACTGATCCAGGAAAAGCTGGAAGCTTTTCTCCCCCCCAGCCAAAGATAGTCCAACGGAACACGTCACTTCCCGCAAGAGCGATTGCGTATGGCCTTGAAGAAACACGAAACCTTGCAAAGCGAAGAGGGAGCGCCCAGCTGGATGGTCACCTTCGCGGATTTGATGTCCCTGCTGTTGACCTTTTTCATCCTTGTATTGTCCTTTGCCAACCTGGACGTCGTCCGCTTCCGGGAAATGCTCGGTTCGATCCAACAGGCCTTCGGCGTGCAGGTCAAGCGCCGGGAAGCGGATTATGTGGCTTTTTCACCGATGCAGTTTGAACGCAAGGACATGGAACTCAACCAGGACAAGGAGCAGATTTTAAGCATGGTGGCGCAGTTACGGACAATCCTGCAAGTTGATGAAGCCCTGAAAAACAGTTCCAAGGTGGAGGCCGATGATCAGGGCGTGGTCTTGCGGGTGGATAGCCGGGCGCTGTTTGAGCGGGGCTCGGCCGAACTCAAACCCGAGGCCCGGCAGGTTCTGGATACGGTGAGCAGCACTCTCAAGGATTATAATATGAACTTGGTTATTCGCGGCCATACCGACAACGTTTTGTTTCGTTCCGCCCAGTTCCCTTCCAACTGGGAACTCTCCGCAGCCAGAGCCACCGCCGCGTTGCGATACATCCTGGAACGCGGCGGACTTTCCCCGACCCGGATGAGAGCCGTGGGATATGCGGACAGCCGGCCGCTGGTGCCCAACAACACCGAGGAAAATCGGAAGAAAAACAACCGGGTGGAGTTTTATTATCATTCACCCGATTCCTCTTCCTGGTAATATGTCCATGAGTGAGCAGCAATGCATTGTCCAGGTCGAAGCCGTAGGCTCGCCGCAATGTTTGGAGGACCTTCGCCTGGTTCTTGATTCGGGCCGCACATGGCATCTCTGGGGCCGCGATGGTCGCGATAAGGAAGAGCGATTGGCCAGGGAGCTGCCTTCTGGAGGACTGCCAGTGCTGTTGGGCGCGGGGCTTGGCGTGGCCCTGGGGTGTCTTCTTGAAGCCCAAGCCGGCCCTTTGGCCGTGGTGGACAAGGAAACATGCCTGCAGGAGACCACGCAAAGCAAACGTTTCGCCGATCACCCACAGGTGCTCTGGATTGACGACCACGATCCCCAAATGGCTTTGAATCGTTTGACCGAATGGCAGATGGAGCACCAGGGGTTGCCTCTGCGGCCTTTGGTGATGCCTCTGTACGTGCGTCTGGACCCCGATTACTACAAAATCATCCAGTCCCATGCTGAGGCAAGTTCCCGCTTCAACATCTGGACCCGCGCCAACTGCGCCAGATTCCGCTCCTGGCCGCCGCGCGTGCTGCTTCTGACCAGCCAGTATTTTCTTTTGGGCGAGGTGGTCAGCGCTTTTGAACGCATGGGCGTGCCCCACCGGCTCCTGGAATTTGAGGCCCGCGAGACCGGACGGTCCGAGTTTATCCACGGTCTGCTCACGGCCGTCCTGGAATTCAAGCCTGACTGCGTCCTAACCATCAATCATTTGGGAGTGGATCGGGAAGGCGTGCTCATGGGACTCCTGGAAAAGTGTCGTTTGCCTTTGGCCTCCTGGTTTGTGGACAATCCGCATCTCGTGCTCTATGTCTACTCGAAGCTGGCCAGCCCGTGGGCAGTCATTTTCACTTGGGATGCGGACAATGTGGACTCCCTGAAGGCCCTGGGATTTGAAAACGTCCATTATCTTCCCTTGGGCACGGACATCCACCGCTTTCATCCCTCAGTGTCCAGGGGCTGCCAGGACTCGTGGCGCGCCGGTGTGTCTTTTGTGGGCAATTCCATGCTTGCCAAGGTCGCGGCCCGGCTCAAAGCCGGGAGATTTCCCAGGCTTATGCTTTTGGGCTATCGAAACGTCGCACGCTCCTTTTGCGCTTCCGAGGACGACAGCGTGCGCGAGCATCTGCGTCGATGCCATCCGGACATTTTTCAAGAGTTCGCAAAACTGTCCGACATTGAGCAACAACTGGCCTTTGAAACTGCGGTGACCTGGGAGGCTACCCGCAGCTATCGCCACCGTTGCGTTCAGATGATTCTTCCCTTTGATCCTTTGATCGTCGGGGACAAGTATTGGAAAATCGCCCTGCGTCGCGTTCCTGAGACCTGGTGCTGGCACCCGGAACTGAACTACTACCGCGACCTTCCCTGTTTTTATCCCTGTTCGGAGATTAATTTCAACTGCACCAGCATGCAGATGAAGGGCGCGGTCAACCAGCGGGTATTTGACGTCCCGGCCTGCGGGGCCTTTCTGATCACGGATCAGCGTCGCCAGATGGACATGCTCTTTGAACCGGGACGGGAAGTGGCGGCCTATGCTTCGCCGGAGGAAATCCCGGATCTGCTCCGTTTCTATCTGCGGAATCCACGTGAGAGAAAGCGGATCAGTCTGGCTGCCAGAAAACGGGTTCTTCAGGAACATACCTATGATCTGCGTTTAGCCAAGCTGCTTCAGACGATGCTGGCGATTTACGGATGATGGCCTTGAAACCGATTCTCATCTTCCAAATGCACCGCATGGGGGACCTGATTCTTTCCTTTCCCCTTTTTCTTTGGCTGCATCGGGAATATCCCGGCCATCCGCTGTGGGTGGTAGGCGAGCAGCGTTTTTACAACGCGCTCATGCCCATCAGTCCCGAGGCCACCTACATGCCCTGGGACGCAGCGTCGAACCTGCACACCGAACAGTTCATCCTGTGCATCAATTTAAGCCACGACTCCGCAGCGGCGGCCCTGGCCGGTAAAATACGCGCTGAGAAGACCTGGGGCGCGGTGGAGGTGCCGGCAAGGGGCCGGTATGTCCACGGCAATTGGCAGCTTTACCGCACCGGCTTGGTTCACGCCAACCGGCATAACTGTTTTCACTGGGCCGATCTGAACGCTTTGGACTGTATTCCATTGAAACGCATTCGGACCACCACGTGGCCCAGACCCAGGACAGGTGTCGGGGACGGACGAAGGATCGGCCTGTTTTTAGGGGCCAGCGAGCCAGCTAAAAGGCCGGCGCCAACATTTTGGGCAGTCCTGGTCAGGGAGCTGCTGCACCACGATTTGCGGCCCATTCTGCTGGGCGGGCCTGCGGAAATGGAGATGGCCGAAAAGGTCCGGAAGCTTTCAGGGCAGAATGTTCTGAACCTGGCCGGTCGTTTGAACCTGGCCCAGTTGGCGAACCTGGGGCAAAGCCTGGAACTGCTGATAACGCCGGACACCGGCCCCATGCATTTGGCGGCCTGGACCGGGCTGCACGTGCTCAACCTGTCCATGGGCCCGGTCAATCCTTGGGAAACCGGCCCTTACCAGCCGGGGCACTTCGTGCTCCAGGCCAGGATGAGCTGCGCAGGATGCTGGCAGTGCAGCCGTCCCGGATATTTCTGCCATGAACGGTACCTGCCCCGGATCATCGCCAGGATGACATATGAAGCGGTCAGGCGGCCAAGCGAAAGCATGCGGGCGCTGCACCGCAGCGGTCTCGGGCTGTTGACCTCAGGTCGCTCGCCCGAGGGACTTTATTTCCTGCATCATGCCTTGTGCGTTGATGCAACACCGCGTGCAAGGGAGCTGCTGAACCGGTTCTGGAGTCTGTTTTGGGGAGCCTTGTTCGGCCTATGGACCCGAGAGCCCACCCAAACAGCCTGGACCAGCCTGCAGCGGGCCTACCCGGCTCTGTCCGCGGCCTTTGTCCGGTCCCTGGCAGACTTTCGACGCAATCTGCGCCAGGCATGGGACTCCCTGTTCTGGAGCCGAGGAGCCCCGTTATTGAGACCGTTATACAGCTACATGCACCTTGTCTTGCAGAATACCGACTTTTCTCCGGCCGGCAAGCGCCAAGCCATGAAAATCGTGGAGGAATTGCTGTTGATTGTTGTCGAGAAAGAAGAATAAAGATACGCTGCTTCGTCACAACCTCCTCCCCTTCCTGCCATGAACAACAAATTCGCAACCATCCGCCGACTTATTATTCTGGGTTTATTTTTTTTGGCATTGTTTCCACCCTTGATGCCGAAGCAAGGCCGGGCAGAAGACCGGACCGCCGTCGTGCCCATGACCATTGACTTTTCCCTGTTGAATACCCTGGTGGCGCAATCGTTTTTTGCTGGAACGAAGCAGGAAACTGTGCTGCTGCACGAGCAGGATGGGTGTCGTGACGTGGTGGTTTCTTCCCCGCGATTTTACGAGGAGGATCAGAAACTTTTTTTGGAAATCCGGCTGTATGTTCGACACGGGTTGGGCGTGGGCAGTGTGTGCCTGCTTCCCGTGACTTTTGATGGCTTTTTGGTGATGCATAAAACACCCGCGATCAATCCTGCGGACTGGACCCTGGGATTCTCCACAGAGTCCTCCCTGCTGTTGACCGCGGACAGGAAACCCGCCCGATTGGCCAATCTGGCCTGGAGCATGGTTGAAGAACATGTGTTCGGTCATCAGGAAACCATTCGCGTGGACTTGGGTCCACCAATTATGGAGCTGCGCGAGTTTCTTCCCTTGATCATGCCCAAGGACCAGCCGGACCTGATGTTGGCAATGCTTGCCAGCCTACGTCCCGGCGTGGTCACGGTGGAACCCCTTGGGCTGCGGTTGGAAAATGAAATCAGCGTCCCATGGGGATTGTTCCACGAGGATGTTCAGGAAGAGGCTGCGGAGGAGCAACTCACAGATGAGGAACTGGAGCGGTTCATCGCCGGCTGGGAGGTCTGGGACGCCTTCCTGGTGAACATCATCACGACCCTGGCCGGCAAGGAACTGGAGGCCGAGGAACGGTTGCTGCTGCTAGATGTTCTGCTGCGCTTGCGTCACGCTTTCCTGGAGGAGTTGGAGGCCCCGGAGCCCGGCAGGGATCTGGTGCGAGCTCAATTCGTCGAGGCGTGGGGGGTCTTGGGGCCGCTTTTCCGCAGCCATTTGGCAAGCCCCGGATCAGGCTCCATGCTGGGATATTTTGCCTTTTTCTCGGCATCCGACGCCCTGGTGGCCCTGGACAAGCTTGGACCGGCCCTGGGTTTGGACATCAGCAGGGAAGGGCTGTTGCGCCTGGCCCATTTGTTGGCGGAGGGCAAAGAAACGCTTTTGGACTATGGTCCCGAGGTGCTTCCGGATTTGCTGCGTACGTTGGGTCTGGAGGACCACTCCACCCTGGACGAGGCTCCTTTGCCGTCGCACGCGCTGCCTTGGTTTTTTAGCCTGCTGGGCAGACTTTTTGCGGCACCGGCCAGGGCCGAGTCCTTCGGCTTCGGCCGAGATGATCCTTGGATTTTTCGTCGCAGCGACCTGCACGGCTACCTGGACAGGGTGCAGACCCTGCTCAGGGAGCAGGCCACGATTACGGTGTCAGAGAGCAGCATGGTCAAGGAACATGCGCTCATGTTTGAAGACTTGGTTCTGGCCACGGCCTGGCAGGAAAGCTGTTTTCGACAGTTCGTCGCCACCGGGGAACAGGTCACGTTTTTGCGCTCCTACAACAATACCTCCGTGGGCCTGATGCAAATCAACGAACGGGTCTGGCGGGGCATTTACGATCAGTACAAGTTGCGCTGGGATATCGCTTACAACGCCCGCGCCGGAACCAAAATTTTGGAACTTTACCTGACCAAATACGCCGAACCCAAAATGCGCCGCGAACCTGACCGGACGTGGGACGCGGATACTGTCGCGGGCCTGCTCTATGCCATGTACAACGGCGGTCCGGGCCAACGAGACCGTTTCATGCAGCGCTTGAGCGACGACAAATTGTACCGCAACGACAGTCTGTTTCGGGAAAAATGGGATTGGGTCAGACAAGAGGCCCTGGACAAGGCCAGCATCTGCCTGGTCGGACACTGACAATGCATGATCGACAAGAGTTCAGCTATTCAGACCCTGCTTGAGCGGCTGGAAAAGCTGCCGTCGGGGCACTGCCTGGAAATCCGGACCTACAAACGCAATCGGCGGATCATGTTCCGCCGTGACGCCCAAGCAACCTGGAGCATCCTGCAGGAGGGGTTTGAACACAGGCTGCATCAAGGCGTGCCCCGGGACAAGTTGCGCAAGCTTCTGCAATCCCTGTTGCGCAAGGAGTTTCCGCGCAGCAGCAAGATCCGCGTGTACGTTCTTGGTCCGGTTTTTTTGGAGCAGGACGCGAAATTGGAGCGCAAGATTTTATAGCCAGGATTCTTTTGTTTTCAAGAAAATGTTGGTAAACGTCGTCTTGTCTTGACATTCGGCAACACTTTCAGCCGGCATCAGGATAACGGCGCCGGTTGAAAGAGCCGCTTGTATTTTTTGCTGGGGGAGCCGCAAGGCTGAGAGGGGGCACGCGCCCCGACCCTTGGAACCTGACACGGATCATGCCGTCGTAGGGAAGCGCCGCGCACATCGCCTCATCGGATTTGCACCGCTTCAGGCCGAACCTTCCTGGCCGCGCCCTTTTGATCAAATTCCGTAAAAGGCGTTCCTTGCCCTCCCCTTGTTCTTCGCGGATGTGATTTTGCCAAGCCGGCCGCCCGGCCATAGCGTCCGGACATTGCTGACAAAGGGAGGGACTTTCGTGGACAATCCGTTGCGTGACGTGGATCTCTATGCCTTGACCAGCGAGGAGCATTCCCTGGGCAGATCCAATCTGGACGTGGTTCAAGCGATGCTGGACGCGGGTGTGAAGCTTGTCCAGTACCGGGAAAAGAAAAAAACTCCGGTTCAAAAACTACAGGAATGTGAGATTATCCGGGCATTGACCAGCCGGTACGGCGCGCTCTTCGTGGTCAATGACGATGTTGCTTTGGCGCAGGTCGTGGACGCGGACGGCGTGCACGTCGGGCAGGACGATTTGCCGGTACCTGCCATCCGCAAGCTGCTCGGGTCCGGAAAAATCATCGGTCTGTCCACGCAAACCCGGCAGGAAGCTGTTGACGCGTTGAGTCTGGGCGTCGACTACATCGGCGTGGGCCCGATCTACGCCACCAGGACCAAGGAAGACGCCTGCGCGCCGGTGGGTCTGGATCTTCTCACCTGGGTTCTGCAAAATGTTGCCCTGCCTGTCGTGGCTATTGGCGGCATCAAAGAAAGTAATATCGCGGAAGTGGTCCGGCATGGGGCGCGCTGCATGGCCATGGTTTCGGAAATCGTTTCCAAGCCGGACATCGGCCATCAGGTGAGGATGCTGCGCCGGATCATGCACACGGCTCTGCAGGAGGCGCAACAATGACGTATACCACCCAGATGGACGCGGCCCGGCGGGGCATTGTCACGAAGCAGATGCGCATCGTGGCGGCCAAGGAGAACCTGCCTCTGGAAACCTTGATAGAACGCATGGCCATCGGTGAGGTGATCATCCCGGCGAACAAAAATCATGCCCGCCTGGACCCAGAGGGCGTGGGCCGGGGGCTGCGTACCAAGATCAACGTGAACCTGGGCATTTCCAAGGACGCTCACGACATGGACCTGGAAATGGAAAAGGTCCGCCACGCCCTGCGCCTGGGAGCCGAGGCGATCATGGACCTGAGCTGCTACGGCAAGACCCGGGAGTTTCGCCAAGCCCTGATCGCCGAATCCACGGCCATGATCGGCACGGTGCCCATTTACGACGCGGTTGGGTTCTACGACAAGAATCTTTCCGATATCAGCGCGGACGAATTCTATGACGTGGTCCAAGCTCATGTGGATGACGGCGTGGACTTTCTGACCATCCACTGCGGACTGAACCGGCTGACCGCGGAGCGGATCGAGAAAACCGACCGCTTGATCTCCCTGGTCTCCCGCGGCGGCTCCCTGCTCTATGCCTGGATGAAGGAGAACGACGCCGAGAACCCGTTCTACGAGCACTTTGACCGGCTTTTGGACATCTGCGTGAAGCACGACGTGACCTTGAGTCTCGGCGACGGCTGCCGCCCGGGGTCGCTGCACGACGCCACGGACGCGGTCCAGGTCCAGGAGATGATCGTCCTGGGCGAGCTGACCAAACGGGCCTGGGAGCGCAACGTCCAGGTGATGATCGAAGGCCCCGGGCACATGGCCCTGAACGAGATCGCCGCGAACATGGTCCTGGAAAAACGGCTCTGCCACGGCGCGCCCTTCTACGTACTCGGCCCCCTGGTCACGGACGTGGCCCCGGGCTACGACCACATCACCAGCGCCATCGGCGGGGCTGTGGCCGCGGCCGCGGGCGCGGATTTTTTGTGCTACGTCACCCCGGCGGAGCACCTGCGCCTGCCCACCCTGGAGGACATGAAGGAAGGCATCATGGCCGCCCGCATCGCGGCCCACGCCGCGGACATTGCCAAGGGTATTTCTGGCGCACGCGACTGGGATGACGCGATGTCCAAGGCCCGGGCCGATCTGGACTGGGAAGCCATGTTCAGCCTGGCCCTGGACCCGGAAAAAGCCCGGGCCTTTCGCGCCTCCTCCCGCCCGGCCCACGAGGACTCCTGCACCATGTGCGGCAAGGTGTGCGCGGTTAGGACCATGAAGCGGATCAAGGAGGGGAAGGATATTAGGCTGGAGGATTGAGGGAGAGCGAACAAAGAAGCCGGCAGCCTTGGACACACATCCTCTGACGCGCATGGAGTCATTGAGAAGCCTTGTCCACCGGAGATGCATCCTGCTCGCTTGCCCGCGACCTCGATTCTCGAATCGCAGCGAGAATATCCCGAGTGGCAGCCCGGGTTGTCACTCCAGGTACGTCAAAAGGTGATTTGGGGGCGGGCCTGAGCGTGACCTCAAAAGTTTCTCCGCTGCGACGGGTGATCAAAACCCGCTCGGAGCGAGCGGTGTTCAGGACCGTTGCCAATGCCTGGCGGGCCTGGGAATAGGTAAATACTTGCATGATCAAAACTCCAGTATTTGTACATTCAGCTGTTGCGCGCACCGTCTCATGCCACGATCAAGGGTCAGGAGAGGAAAACGGCCGTTTAACGCGCAATCAAGAAAATACGCATCATAGGCATATATCTGGAACCTTACGGTCAAGCGCAATGCCTCGCGCATGTCAGCCGCCCTGAGTTCCACGGGAATTTGCCGAACAGCGTCCCAGGTGAGTGCAACTTCTGGAGGAGTAAGGACGCCTTTTTTCAACATCGCAGTCAGAGCATTGCCGATTTCGTATGGCAGAACCTCGGGAGCAATGAGCTGGTGCCCAGATGTCGTCCGGATCAGAGCATCTTTCTCCGGTTCGTTCAAAGCAACGGCAAGAAACGTATTGGTATCGGCAACAACTTTCATGGGTACAATTGTACCCATTTGTCTTTTGATGCCAATTCAAAAGTTGGCACTGCTCCTGACGCCTCAGTTTGATCCTACTGAAAAGACTGTTTTTGTCTGTTCTTTAAAATCGTGCTGTCGCAACCAATTGTTTTTTCGTTCTCGGTCTTTTGTCATCCGTTTTTGGCTTAGTGCAACGTCCTTGCTCCAAGCCTTCTCCATGGCGTTATCGAATTCGTCCCGATACCGCGACCCCGTCTTTAGGAAGGGACTCCATGTTTCTCCAAAGAGCGGCGCTCCATCTGCCAAGACCATGTCGGGGCACCCTTTCTATTCCATCCTGATCATCCCGGCACTCACTTTGCTGCTCATTATCGTAATGACGTCTGCTGCCTGCCAGCTTCACCATGACATCATTGTCCCTTTAAAAGTCGCAAAGTGAGTGCCGGCCCATTGACAGCAGCCATGATCGTCTCCTGCTCCACGTAGAGATTCCTTTCCGCTCCCCAGCGGGCCAGTTCCCTGGCCTGCTCCGAGACGTAGCGCTCCGGCTCCCAGGTCCGCTTGGCCGGGTATCCCGGCAGGTCGGTTTCTCCGAGGAACGAAACCGTCGGGAAAAAGCGCCCGTCTCGTCCCGTGGTCTGCTGCATCCTCTCGAAAATGAACAAACCGTCCGGATCAAGGTCGCCGAAGTGCACCCAGCGGCAGGAATCCGGAAGGCCGCGCAGCAGATTGTTCACGGCGCCGCCGGCATAGCCTGAGGTGGAGACGAGCAGGCCTCGCGGCAGGTCAAGCTGGAGGAACGGGGAGAGGTTTTCGCAGGTGACCACAAGGTCCAGCCTGGAAAAATCCCAGTGTTGCAGACCCGAGGCATGGACGGCGTCCAGGACCGCCTGGCCGCAGCATACGGTGACCTGAAGCAGGTCCAGCCCCTGTTCGTGCTGGACCGTCTCAAAGGCCTTGATCCGCAGTTCCCCGCTGCCTCCGGCATTGGCCCGCCATTGAGAATAGATACGCAGGAGCAGGTGGTGCTTCTGGAGGAATTTCGAGTCGCCGAAAAGCTCGGCGGAAAGCTGCTGGTGCCAGGCTCGTTCAGGGATGGCCGGTGCTGATCGCAAGGCTCTGGCCAGCAGGAGCGCTTCCCGGGGCAGAGCAGTGATCGCGATGTCCAGCCCAAGCTCCTGGAGAAGACGCTCCGCCTCGGCCTTGTCCCGCAAAAGTCCGGCGCATTGCACATCAAGGATGTCCCTCAGGGCGTCTTGATCCTTGATCTTGACCAGATTGCCGGTCCTCTCCAGGATGCCGGCCCACACGTATTCGTCAAGCAGGCTGGTATGGCGGATTGTTTGCTGCTCCTGAAGGTCACGCAGCCGCAGGCAGGTTTTCAGAAGGCATCTTGCCCCCATGATCAGCCCTCGTGGTAGACGGAGATGTGGGTCACGCCCTGGGAGAGCGGGGTGAGCAGGTGACAGAGGGACGAGGGGACCTGGAGCGTTCTGGGCAGGGCCACGAGAAGTTGGCAGTTGACCCGGTCCAGCAGGGATCTGACCGTGAGCACGGCCTTCTCGTCCAGCCGTTCAGCTTCGTCCAGGGCCATGAGCAGCATTCCTTGCACCTTGCTCCGGTCGGAACCGCCGGAAAGATAGAACAGCAGGCTCAGACAGATGGCCAGATTGATGCCCAGCCCCTCGCCGCTGGAGAAGCCGGCGTCCCGGGTCGAGCCTTCCGCGTCGGTGATGGTCCAACGAATCCGGACGTAGGTCCGATAGTCCGCGATCTGCTCCTCGCTGATCTCCTCGGTTCTCGCATACCGCGCGACCATGCCCCGGACCTGCTGGATGAACTGCTGCAGGGTCAGGGACTCGCCATGGGAAAAGAGCGTGAGCTGCTGGCCCTTGAGTTTTTTGAGCCCTTCGTAGGCCGGCAGGAACTCCCGGTCCAGCTGGACCCGTCTGATCCGGCCGAAACTTAGATCCGAGAGGATGCGGTTGACCTGGTGCACCCGCCGTCCGAGTTCGTTCAAGTCCACGTCGACGTTTCGCTTGATCTCCTCCACATAGGACCTGATCCGGTCCTCGATTCCTTTCAACTCGGCCCGGAGCTGATCAAGCTGCTCTTGCTCCCTGTCCAGATCAATGCCCTGGGGCATCATGGCTTCCAGCAGCAGCGCGGCTGACTCGTCCGGCTCACGCTCCGTGTTCACGGCAATGCCGTGCCCGGAACCCACCTGGGCGATTCGCTGGCCAAGGGTTTGGCGCAGGGACTCCCGCTGCACCCTGGCCCGCTCCACGAGTCCCTGGCTGGGGCTTTCGCCCGGCCTGGGCGGGGCCTCGTCAGGAAAAAAGACCCGCCACTCGCGCAGGGCGTTTTCCTGCTCCGCAGCCTCTTCCATTTCTTTCCTGACAAACCGCTCCAGGTCCTCCGTCACCTTCAGCAGCTGAGACTGGATCCCGCCAAGTTCCTGATTGAGTACATCACGCGCTTTTCCCTGCCGGTCCCTGTTTTCCTTCAGCTCGCGAACAGCCGTTTCCAGGGTCTCGGCCTCCTGGAAATCCACGCGGCCCAGCAGGACGTCGAGGGGTTCCTCCTTCTCCAGCACCGCCTTGCAAACTTCGGCGGACCGAAGCTGCTCCAGCAGTGTCTCGCGCCGAGCCTCCTTGTCCCGCTTGTCCTGCTCCAGTCGGCCCATTGTCGCGGCAAGCCGCTCCAGCTCCCGGCCGATTTCCCGAAGCTCATGGCGGATCGCCAGCAGGGCCTTTTCCAGTTCCTCGACCTGCTCCGGAGCGGCGCGCCAGTCCAGCAGGAAAACGTCCCTGTCCAGCTCGGCCAGCAGCTGCTCCCTGCGCAGGATCTCCGGCCTCCTGACCTCCAGATCCTGGACGCACCTGGCCAGGTCCGAGGACCGCTTTGGCGCGTTGCGATCAGCATAGGCTTCCAGCAGGGGAATGAAGGAGAGCACAGCATCAATCTTCCGCTGCGCCTCATCCAGGTTTTCCTGGGCGGCCTGCCTGCGCCGGGCGTCTGATTCCAGGGCCTGCTCCAGCTCGGGTCGTGGTCCCTTTTAAATGACAAGGTTTTCAGGACGTGTTTTGAGCAATTCGTTCATATTCCAGACGTGGTCGGTAAGCCCAGCTGACATGAAGGGAGTAGTAGGGCGTCCATGACGTTTCGTCA
>Ga0209614_1000241_pt1 | contig 50919 bp, 48 predicted proteins | sample BlaSprsedimmetaG_FD_185484 | JGI IMG/M metagenome (GOLD analysis project Ga0209614, IMG submission 185484) | Hot spring sediment bacterial and archeal communities from California, USA to study Microbial Dark Matter (Phase II) - Blank Spring... ...
ATTGAGGGGCTGTAGCTCAGTTACTTGCCCAACCGCCTCAGGCAGGCGGGGGAGAGCGTCCCGATACAATCGGGAAGGTCGTCGGTTCTCCCGCAGGTAATCAGCGGATTGATTTTATTGTTGCGTCCAGCTCATTTAACCTCGCCCGGAATTCGGGATGATCGGGAACCGATTCATCCAGCTCGATTAAATCGTATGTGACTGGATTTTCAACGGTCTCAATCTCAGACTCGATAATTTTTATCTGGTTTTCGAGACTCTTGGCTGTTTGCAGAATATTGGGATTGTTGTCATAATATTCTTCCAGCGACTTGTCACCGGCGTTTTTTTCAAAGGTTCTCAGGCGCTTTTCAGCATAATTTTTCTGGACGATTAAATAGGATATATCCTGCAGCGACTGGCCCTTTTGCTGCAAATCGAACCTGATTATCCCTATATATTTGCCGATATTGCCGCAACGGGCGATCAGCATTCCATTCTTATTTTCAAGATTGCGCGAATAGCGATAGGTTCCCGATTGCAGCACAAAATCAATTGCCAGCTCCTCTTCAAAAAGACTCGCCTCATCGTCACGTTCCAAGTAAGCCATCAGGATAATATAATCAGCCTGCTTTCGGATTTCCGGCAGATATTTGTGCAAGGTTTCATTTAGATCCAAAATCATAACTCCCTTAACCGGTGCCTTGGGGAGTGATGTTACACCAATGATACCAAATTTTATACCGGATATTTTATTAATAATGTAGGGCTTAAAAAGCGGTTTGCGGGAGCTGCTATCAACAATATTGGCGCTGATGAATGGAAAGTTCGCTGTTTGAGCCAGTTCGCGCAGACTGATCAAACCGCCTGGAAAATCCCGGGCTGAAACATTGTATGCCTGATAACCCAGAGCGTTGTAACTGCGGATCATAGTTCGGGCGATTTCAAGTTGCTTTTCCACCTCTCTCGGACTGGGAAACAGAGAGCGGAAAAACAGGTCGCCGGCATCAAGAATCAGGACATTGTCATGAGTTCTGATGGATCGCTCGACAATTGTTGCTTTCCTGGCCAGACCGCCAAGCTGGTTGGTCTTTCACCCGCAGGGTTCGGTTTCGCCCCGTACCGACGCCGAGAAGAGGATCGAAAATTCCTCCGCCATCAGAGACGTTGTGAAAACCGTCGCAAGCATGACCGCCACCAGAATAGACCGTGTTGAATCGGACATTTTCATAAATAAAACGACCTTAAAATTGTACTCATTTTCGATATGTGATTATGGCTTTGTTGCCCCGGAATTTTTCCAGATTTTGACAGCCGGTGCAGAACATGGCAATCCGCAACGTTTCGGCAAAAACCCGGATCAACTCACAGATTCCCGGGACACCGTCGCGATTCCACGTCTGTAGAAACGATTTTGCAGCACCGGCAATTTCGGCACCCAGGGCAATCGCCTTGGCAAACTTTAAGCCGGTATCAATTCCACCCGACGCAATGATATTGAGCTGTTTCGCTTTGAGGGCGTTTCGGATAGCTTCTGTTGTGGCAATTCCCCATTCAAAAAATTGGGCGGCGACCGCTCTTTTTTCCTCACTTACAGTACGATGGTGTTCAATCCGCGACCACGACGTTCCCCCCGCCCCGGCGACATCAATCCATTGAATCCCCATTTTCTGGAGGCGTTTAATGACATCCAGTGACAACCCGAACCCGATCTCTTTCACGATTATTGGATAAGGCAGTGTTTCTCTAAGAATTTCAATTGCACGGCTGACGCCTTTAAAATGCGGCTCGCCTTCCGGTTGAAGCGCCTCCTGAAGAGGATTGAGATGAATCGAGAGGGCGTCTGCCCCAATCTGTTTCAACACCTTAATCAGTTGCTGAGTTTTGTACTGTTTTACGATCTGGGAAGCGCCGATATTGGCAATAATCGGAATATCCGGCGCTATATCCCGGGCAATCCGGTAGCTGCCGAGACAGTCTTTATTTTCCAGTGCCGGTCGGATACTTCCCAGCGTCAGGGCGATTCCTGCCTGACTCGCAGCTACAGCCAGGTCTTTATTCAACGCCTGACTCCTGGCATCCCCGCCACTGATTGAGGAAATCATCAGCGGCGCCTTTAATTGATAGCCGAGAAAATCGGTCCGGATATCAATTTCACCAAAGTCAATCTCCGGCAGGGCATTGTGAATAAAGTGATAATCTTCAAAACCGGTAGTCAATTCATGAAAATGAATTGCTCTGTCATTGGCAATCTGCCGATGCTCGATTTTCCGGGAGTTGATTTTTTTCATGGGCAGCTAGCTCTTCCGTGCTATCGCCAGAGGTCCCCACGCCTGCATGGTGGGCATCACCTCCAACTGGTTGATATTGACATGCTCCGGTAAGTTCGCCAGCCACCAGATAATCCCGGCAATATCCTCTGCCCGCAACGGTTCGGTGTTTTTATACACTTTATCCGCCTGCGCCCAGTCACCTTTGAACCGAACAACAGAAAATTCTGTCTTGGCTATCCCGGGTTCGATATTGGTAACTCGGATATTCTTACCCAGCAAATCCGCTCGTAGATTGCGTGAAAACTGCTGCACAAACGCCTTGGTGGCGCCATAGACATTGCCGCCGGGATAAGGCCAGTTGCCGGCTACGGAGCCAATATTGACAATCAGACCGCTGTTTCGGCTGACCATTCCCGGCAAAATCGCCCGGGTACAGTAGGTCAAGCCCTTGACATTGGTATCAATCATGTTGTCCCAGTCATCCAGATCACATTCCGGAGCCGGTAACAGTCCCCGCGCCAGACCGGCATTGTTCACCAGCACATCAACTTCGTTAAAATCCGGCGGAAGCGACTGAAATTTCTCCAGCACTTCAGTCCGATTACGAACATCAAGCGGGATTTTTAAAACCGCCGTTTGGGACGCTAAATCTGTATCGAGTTGATCAAGACGCTCTTTCCGACGACCAACCAGGATTAATCTCCAACCATTCCCGGCAAATCTTATGGCGCAGGCTTTTCCAAAACCGGATGTGGCACCTGTAATTAAGATTGTCCGGGACATAGAGTAAGACCTTTTTGAATTCTATCCTGAGCAACTATTGCATTAAATCTTCACAGGAAATTTTAAGCAAAAGTACTGCTGATGTCAAGGTTCGTCCAAATTAATTTTGATCGTTGGTTTTTCCCATATTTCGACTTAGCTTTGAATCATGAAACTGAACACCTTCACCGGTCAGTCAATCCCCGCTGTGGAGCGCTTTTTAGCCATCACCGGTGTTGAAAAAAGCAGTCCAACTTATACCACTCTGGTCACAATCCTGCGCCGCTTCGCCCGGCTGCCCTACGAAAATCTGAGTAAAATCATCAAGTTCAACCACAATTGGGAAACCGACCATTTCCGTTTCCCCGAAGAGGTCATTGAAGATCATGAGCGTTACCGGCTGGGTGGAACCTGCTTTTCTCTCACCTTTTATTTAAAAACCATTCTTGACTATCTGGGCTACCAAACCAACTTTCTGATGGCTGATATGCGTTCGGGGGAAAACACCCATTGCGCATTGATTTTAAACCAAGACGACCGGGAGTATCTGATTGACCCCGGCTACCTTCTTTTTGAGCCGTTGGAACTATCAAAGACCCCAAATCCGGGCGCGTATCTTGCAGAAGAGACTGAGACCAATCGTCTGGCGCTCTGGACATCAAACGGAAAACAGCTGAAGAAGCGCTATACCTTCACCAAAACCGCTACCAATATCGAGCAGTTTTTTTCCCATTGGGAAAATTCTTTCCATCTGATGACCATGCACGGCATCTGTCTTTCCCGGCGGGATGAGCGCGGTTTTGTTTACCTGCACAATCACTTTATCAAAAGGGAAGGTGACGACATTATTTTCAAAGGCAAATTTACCGAAGAAATCGCCGAGGTCGCCCGCAAGTATTTCGAAATTCCCGCAGAAATTGTCAGAAAAGCCGAGCTGGCGTTACGGGAAAACCTGCATTATGATAAAGAACTTGGCTTTACGGTACCTCACTGGGTCAAATAAAAAGGGTTCAGAAACGATGCAACCCCAAGCTGTTCTGCCGGTCAAATATTTCGTTGGGGCACTTTACTCAGCGGAGGCGATTCTGGATAAGGCGCTGAAATCATTGGAAAAACAGCTGAGCCCCGTTGATTGTCAGAGCAAATCCTTCCCCTTTCGGGTTACCAACTACTATGATGAAGAAATGGGAGCCCCGCTCTTCCGCAAATTTTTTTCGTTCACCGGTCTGGCAAGCCCCGGCTTTCTGGCGCAGGCAAAGATCCTTACAAACGGCACAGAAGAGCAATTCGCTATTGACGGACGCCGCAAAGTCAATCTCGACATCGGTTATTTGGATTACGACAAAGTCGTTTTAGCCTCCGTTAAGTATGGAATCCATAAAATTTTTCTCGACGCCGGTATTTACGCAGATTTGGCTTTGCATTACGAAAAGGGAAAATTCCAACCCTACCCCTGGGCGTTTCTGGATTTCCGTACGGCAGAGTATTATCCCTTTTTCCTGAAAATTCGTGCGTTATACAAAAGCCAGGTGAGACAGTTCGTCTCACCCGGCTGAAAAAGACCCTGCGGATTGCTTACTCTTTCCAGACCGTAACAGCCTGTTTGAATTGTTCAGAAGTCAATCCGTCCCGGGTAACACGCTCCACGTCGGACTTTTTCACTTTCAGATACAGAGTGTTTGGCTTGACAGTCCAAAACTGCCGGCTGAAATCCACGGTCACGAGAATCGTCTCACCCTTTTTGACACTGCGCAAGGTAGTACCGTACTGACCGAGCATATCAATAATATCAGCCGCAACGGCATCCATAAGCGAGTCAATTTCGGTATCTGAAGCAATTTTATTCATATTAATATCAACGTCGAAATCCAGGTCAACTTCCACCGAATCGCCGTTCTTATCAACGAAAATCCGCTTCTCTTTTCTGATGGGCAACGATGGCGGCGACGGCAGGTCGGGAGGTGCAGGCAACTCGGAACGCTCAATATCTCTGACCCGTTTTTCATATTTTCGAACGTCGGTTTCAAAATCGCGCAGCTTATGCTCTATTTCGCTGACATTTTTGACAATTATTTTTTCTAAATTTTTCAAGGCAGACAGCTGCACGAAAAAGATAGCTCCATAACCCTCCTGGTACATGTAGCGGGTCTTCCCATCCCAGGGAATCCAGCGGCTTCCGGTCTCCTGCCCGACAGCACGGTCCAGAATCCGGCTGAAAATCTCCAGATCCCGGTTCTGTTCCGCCTCATATATTCGCTCAATCCTGATCCGGGCTTTGAGTTTGCTTTCATTAATTTTACCAAGGCGATAATCATTCAGGTCGCCGACCAGAACAACGGTACGGAGTTGTTCGGGCACTTTCAAATCTTCTCCCATTCCATACCGAAATCCTCGCGAATTACGTAGATTGACACAGATTCGATCCTGCGGCGACAGGGATGTTACGGTGCTGGCATAATCCCGGAAAAATTCGATGATCAGCTCTTCCGTTTTGTGGAGAGATTTTTCAACTTCCGCTTTTTCATCCACCTCCGCCGAATCCGGTTTTTTTTCCTTATCAAGAGTGACAATGATCTGATCCTCCGCATCGGTATCAATCTTCACACGCGGTAAATGGCGGATCGAGCGTGAAATTATATCGGAAAGGCTCAGAAGACCGTTGCTCTGGAGATCAAAAATCAATCCGAATCCGTCCAGGTACAGACTGTTTACCTGGTCACCGGCACTGAACAGATAGGGACTCTCTTTTATGATCAACTGTTCCAGAACCCCCTCTAAGATTTCAATATCCTGCCTGATTTTTTCCTTCTGATCAAGGTTGGGCATACCGGAAGCCGCACTTGATAGCAGCATTAAAAATGCGCTGAAAACCATTACCGGGATAACCAGCAAATCGCTAAACTTCTTCATTTTTGCACTCCTTTTCTTGCATTGACAATTCACTCCTGTCCCCCGGATTAAATGATTATCTTCCCCCACTCTGGGCACTGATATATTCGATCAATGTCCCCAACGTCCGGTCAGTCTGTTCCAGCCGCTGCGCGGTCCCGTATTGCAGATGGTCAACCGCAGCGCCGACCAAACGTAAATCCTCTTTACGCTGTCTCTCCAGCTCGTCATAAAACTGGTCCAGCATTACCGCCGTCTCAATGCGGTTGCGCTTGTCATACTCTTCGATTACGGCGGAAACCAGCTGATAATTTTCCCGGCGCAGCTGCTCCAGATCGAATTTCGTAGCAAAATCCGCCGGATCAATGCGCTTGTGATTGAACAGTCCGGTTTCAAAAGCAAATCCACCGTCGGAAAAACGGATGCTCGTATTGAAGAGCGCCAAAAGTAGCAGCAGCGCCGCTACAGCCGCACCCAGCCGGGCGGGCAACGTCCAGGATTTCAGACGTTCGATAAATTCCGAAAACCGCACTACCGGCTGCTTGACAAACGTCAGGTTAACCCGCGGTTCCACATCTTCCCATTTTTCCAAAGTGTGCACAGTGACCTGCAAAGCGACGTATTTTTGGCGACAACCGGAGCAGCTCTCCAGATGAGTATTTAGAATTTGCATGTCCGCGGCGGATATCTCATCATAGAGCGCCTCCATCATCAGCAGACGAATATCTTCACATTTCATAGCTCAGATCCTCCCGGTCAACGCCCCATTTCTGCAAAACCGAATGGAGGGCGTCGAGACCGTAATACATTCTTGATTTTATGGTATTAATCGGCATTTTTAAAACAGCCGCGATTTCCGAAAACTTCATTCCGTGATACTGCTTCATAATGACCACTACCCGCTGCTCCTCCGGAATGGCAAGCAATGCCTTTTGGAGCAGTTCCGCCAGATTCTCGTGATGAGTCAGTCTGGTGGTATCCTGCTCGCCATCCGGTAATACAATTTTTGGGTCGCCATTGTCGCAATCATTATAGTCTGGGACATCACTCAGAGAGTAGGTGGTATAGCGCTTTTTCTTCAATTCATCCCGACAGAGATTTACCGCAATCTGATACAGCCAGGAGGAAAAACGGGTATGGTCTTTGAGTTTTCCCAGTGATTTATAAGCCCGGATGAAACAGCGTTGCATGACATCTTTGGCTTGCTCCCGGTCACCGATATACCTGAGAATAAAATTGTAGATCGGCTTCTCCCAGCGCCAGACCAGCGTGTTGAAAGCAGCGACATTACCTGCAGTAAATTCACGGATTAAGGATTCGTCATTCATCACGTACTATAAGACTGCGATTATGGAAAAATAGTTTTAAGCGATCGGTTTTTTCTCAATCAGGAAAAAATTATTGTCGTTTAATAGCGCCTTCAATCTTGCCAAAAATCACCTTCCGGACGATCCATTCATTGCAGCACCAGGGTAAATACCGGTGGATAAACGCCCGCATTTTGGCACCGGGTCCCCGGATGTTGCGAAAGCGCGGATTTTTCGCCGTGATCAAATGCTCCATTAGACGAACGATTTCCTGCGGATCACTTTTAAGAGTTTCATTACGCCTTTGATACTGTTCATAGACCGCCTGAGTATAGCGGTAATTGGGACTGTTGGGATCCAGTGCTTTAGCGGCAAAGCGGGTATTCATGGTCAGTACTTTCGTCGGATACGGACCGGGCTCAATAAGCAGAACCTTGATACCATGCAGTGCCAGCTCCTGGCGCAGACACTCAGAAAAACCCTCCAGCGCCCATTTGCTGGCGTTATAGGCACTCATTCCCGGCGTCGTAGTCAAGCCTGCCATACTGGAAATATTGACAATCCGGGCGTCGTCACTTTTCCGCAACAAGGGCAGCGCAGCGCGAACCATATTCAGCGCTCCGAAAAAATTGGTCTCCATCTGATCCCGGAATTCCCGGTCACTCAAATCCTCAAAAAAACCGCCGATCCCGTAACCGGCATTATTGATCAGCACATCCAGTTTCCCGGATTCATTTTCAATCCGGCGCAGACAGAGCCCAATGGATTTCAGGTCTGTGACATCCAGCTGCATGATGCTGACCGGCAAATGGTTTCGCGCTATTTCACGCCCCAAATCGGTGGCTTTATTCAAATCACGCATCGTCGCATAAATCCGAAAACCCGTTTCTGCCAGGTGAAGGGCGCTGAGATAGCCAAACCCGCTGGAACAGCCGGTGATCAGTACGATTTTTTTCTCCATGTCCACTTCCTTTTCAGCACGTAATTAATAATATCCGCAATTTTAGGCGTGAATTGGCATTTTTCCAAATGTTCAGCAATTTAAAAAGCCGGATTCACCGAAAATTTTTGTAATACACACCGGAGTTTAAAAATATGGAAATTCAACCAGGTTTATTTGATGGAAATATCAAAGCCGGGAATGTGTTTTCCCTGTCATCCCTTAAAGCGACTATCGGTCTGTACCAATTTCACCGCCGCCAGCGCCGCTTCTTCTTTACTCTTTATTTCCAGCACCAGATAGCGGCGGACCCGTCCGGACAGGGACTGATAATTCCGAAAAAATCGCTGCAGAGCCGCTGGTTTATCCCCATAGACCCCGCCCACATGCAGCTGGATTTTCAATTCTCTCCAACAATCAACGGTCATTATCCGGTGAGATAGTTTTCATTTTAAAATCCGGTTGCATTTTTTAGATTTTATGCGTTAAATATTTTGATAATTTAAGCGAGTACCTATGAAAGATCACAAAACCGCACCGACGACCAATCCGCTGCGTGAAATTTTGGACCCCTTCGTCAATCTCATTCGGGCGCCCCGGGCACTTTGGGGGATTAATTTATCTTACCTGCTGGAGGGGCTGACCTATTTTGGTGTACTAGGGCTGCTGGCAATCTTTTTCAACCAGTACATCGGTCTGAACGACATCGAAGCCGGTCGAATGGTCGGCATTCTGACCGCCGGCATTACCCTGAGTATGTTGTTTCTGGGCGGTACTGTGGACTGGATCGGTGTCCGCAAAGCGTTGCTAATCGCTCTCACCTTTATGCTTTTCGGGAGAATATTCCTGACCATTGCTCCGGGAATCGGCGTCAGCGGACTGTGGAATTCGGCGCACCTCCTGGCGATGCTGGGAATCCTCGGTATCGTCCTGGGCTACGGCATTTACCAACCAGCCTGCTACACCGCTGTCAAACTATTTACTTCGTGTAAAACCGCCGCTATGGGTTATGCCATGCTCTATGCTATCATGAATTTAGGCGGCTTTCTGCCCGGCTTGATATCACCGCCCATTCGCAAGCGCTATGAAATCATCGGCGTCTATTGGGTCTTTGTCGCCCTGACCGTTGCCGGAATACTCGTTATCGCCTTTATCCTCTCGAAAAAGACGGTGGCAACGGCGCTTGCCAATGCGGGCAAAGACAAATCTACCCGGGAAAAAGCCGAGGATGATGAAATGGACCGAATGACTACAAAGGAAAAATTTTTGTATTACCTGAAAAATTTCCCCATTCGCGACGGTCGCTTCATGTTCTTTATTTTTATTCTGATCCCCGTCCAGACCCTCTTCGCCCATAACTGGCTGACCCTGCCACAATATTTCAGCCGGGCTTTTACCGGGGTGGTATCAGAAAATTTTGAATTCTTTGTAAATTTCAACCCCCTCTTGATTTTTATTCTGACGCCGATGGTCGCCGCCATAACGGCGGAAAAGGATACCTATAAGATGATGATTCTCGGCACTTTTGTCATGGCGGCGCCGACCTTCCTTTTGGCTTTGGGACCGAGTCTCGTCACTGTATTCGGTTATTTAATCATCATGACTATCGGCGAAGCCATGTGGCAGCCGCGGTTTCTGCAGTGGGTCGCCGAAATCGCCCCGAAAAACATGACCGGCATCTATATGGGCATCGGACAGTTTCCCTGGTTCCTGACCAAAATCATCACCGCAATATATAGTGGCTGGTTTCTAATGCGCTACTGCCCAGCTGGGGTTGCACCGGTGCAAATGAACACCGAAACCATGTGGCTGATTTACGGTATCATTGCCATGGTTTCCCCGGTGGCACTCTTGCTTGCCAAACATTGGATGGGCAAAGGATTGGATCGCAAAGGTGGTTGAGTTAACCGGCTTGTCAGTAAACAACAGGCTGAACTGCATGCTTTTAACTCTCTATCTTTTAATGTAAATTATAGCAAAGGCAATTTGAATTAAGCGAGATCCCTTTATGAAGCCTAAAATAGTCATCGTTGACGACGATAAACAAATTTGCGAGTTATATTCCGAATATTTAGCCCAAAATGGATTTATCACCTATACGGCGTTTTCGGTACCAGAAGCCCTGAAAATCATTCGTGAGCGCGAGCCGGACATTGTACTTTCCGACGTGATAATGCCGCAGGAAGACGGATTCAGCCTTTACAATCAGGTTCAGATTTTTAATCCCGACATAGCTTTTGTATTTGTCACCGGTTATGAACACGACGAAAAGGTCATCAAACGTCTGCAAGAAACCGGACGCAAATGGATCGCCAAGCCGGTGACCCTGGAAGAACTCATGAGTCTGATCAAAAGCGAATTAAAATAGACGGGTTCGGAAAATCTGCGCTTTCCACCTGATCTACCGAAAAAATCAGGCTTGTTAAACCTCCATCGAACCCTTTAAAAAAAACAGGTCAAGCGCCATAACCATCGCACCGGTATGCTTATCCAGATCGCCCATGATTTCCTCGACACCCTGCACGATGCCGGTCACATTCTTCTCCGGTACGACTGTCATAATGGTCTTGCTGACATCCGAACGTTCACCCAGAAAGTTCAGAAAATCGCTGAACAGCGGAATGTTGGACAACTGGTCTTTAATCCCGCTGGATTCGATGATATTCACACCGCGAATGCCCAGCTCCAGAAACAGTTCCAGAATATCATCCAAAAAGCGTTTTTCATAGAGAATCAGAATCAGCAGCTTGGTTTTCTCATCCTTTTTAGAAACAGACGAACCGGTCACATAACGCAGAAAAGCCTCTTTCAGCGCCAGATCGGAGCGCGCATTACTCATATCACGGCGGGCATTGGGATTTCGCGAAATCCGCGAAATCTGCGCCAGAATCTGCAGGTGCTGCTCCGGAAACTCGTCAGGTCCGATTATGACGAAGAAAAATTGTGACTTTTTCCCATCAACACTGTCAAAGGGTACCCCCTTCTTTGAGTAGGCGATAGCGATATGGAAATCCCGTAAACCGGGAATTTTGGCGTGGGGAATCGCCACTCCCTCTTCAAAACCGGTCGAGCCCATCTCTTCACGGTGCAGCAGCGCTTCGTAAATCTCCTCGGTATCAACTTCGTAAACATCCACGGCAATGATCTCAGCCAGCTTTCTTAAACAGCTCGTTTTATCCTTTGCCGAAAAATTCGGGACACAGGTCTTTTCATTGAGTATTTTAAAAATATCCATTTGCAATTACCTCTTTTATCCAATCTCGGAACCTTTCACAATACCATACTTTGTGATTAGCGGACCGATTAATTCATTTATAAAAATACTAAACAGCACGATATTCACGATCAGAACCATCATGTTCCGGACAAACTCCGGAGCACCAGCCATTACCGGCGAGGTCTGCATAAACAGGACCAGTCCGATGGCGACACCAGCCTGAGGAAACAGGCAGAAACCGAGATACTTGCGAATATTCACAGAAGTCTTCATAATCAAGGCGGAAAACCAGGTCCCGAAATATTTACCCGCAAACCGGGCGACAATGTACACCAGACCAAACAGGATTACCGCCAGCTTCGTAAAAACGTACAGATGTAATTCCGTACCCGCCAGGACAAAAAACAACGCAAACAGCGGCGGAGTCACCGGCTCGATCACCCGGAAAATCCGTTTATTGCGATGCGAAAGGTTTACCAAAACCGCCCCCATCATCATATTCGCAATCAGAAGCGACAGTTTTAGTACAATGGTAATGGAAATCGTCAGGAAAATGACGGCGATGGAAATGATTAATATTTCGTTCAGACGATATTTCTTCCGGGTGAATTCATGCAGTAAAAATCCGCCAATGGCACCTAAAATACAGGAGAGTAGAATTTCCAGACCAGCGTGCGTTAAACCACTTAAAATTCCCAATTCCTGACCGCTGACGGTACCAGCCAAAGCGGGCGCCACCAGCGCAAAAACGATACTAAAAAAGAGGATGCAGACGGCGTCGTCAAGCGCCACGACACCATAGAGATAATCCACAAATTCCCCCCGGGCGCGCAGCTCTTTGACAATAACCACCGTGGCGGCTGGTGCGGTAGCCGTAGCGATCGTGCCCAGAATCAATGCATAGCTCAGCGCCATTTTCATGAGAAGCAAACTGATAACGACAAAAACGAAAGCGAAAAGTGATTGGAAAATAGTGATAATGACTATCGCTTTGCCTGTTTTTTTCAGACGGGAAAATTCGAATTCCGCACCAATTGTAATTGCAATCATCCCCAGGGCGATTTCGGTAATACTGGTAAGTTTATATGGTGCCGTCGCCGGAATGATCCCGATGACACTCTCACCCAAAACCAATCCTGCGAGGATGTAGCCAGTCACCGAGGGCAGTCTGACCATTTCCGCCAATCGCCCGCAAAAATAGCCGGTCAGGAGCAAAATTCCGGTACCGAAAATGACATGATGACCAAAGAGTTCTTTGACATTATTCAGTAATTCCATTGCCGACATCATGATATAAAATCCGTTTTTTCTACAATTAATCCCACGAATCCATTGCCATTTAGCATGCGGTATATTACACTTAAGCGAAGTGAAAATCAAAGTATTTCATGTTCTTTTTAATCAGAATCACAATCGGGAGTGACCTATGGTTTATGGAAAAAAGATAATCCTGCAGACGCATGGATTTTCAGACATTCAAGACATTACACAGGGTGTTCAGCAGGTTGTTACGGACTCACAATGTCAGGCAGGCATCGTCACCGTCAGCGCTATCGGCTCAACCGCCAGCGTTACCACGATCGAGTTTGAGCCGGCACTGGTGCAGGACATGCAGGAACAGCTGGAAAAATTCGCTTCCCGCAGCATGCATTCCCGACATTCCCAAACCTGGGGCGACGATAACGGCTTTTCACATCTCCGGGCAAGTTTTATGGGACCGGGAATCACAGTCCCGTTCAGTGACGGCAAACTGGTTCTGGGCACCTGGCAGCAGATCGTGGTCATTGATCACGACAACCGCCCGCGGCAGCGGCAGGTTTATATTCAGGTTCTCGGTGAATGACCAAGAGCACTTACCACTGAGATAATGAAGATTTTTTTCTCATTCCGGGTGTCCTCGTCCGGAACCCAAATGCGCTGCGGACGGGAACGCCTGCAGCAAGGGGGCATTTTGCACACCTGATATATCATTTTTCCATCCTGATTAGCCATTTTGCACATCTGATATATCTTTTTTCCATCCTGGAAACAAGTAACACCAGGGTTTGATGAAAATTTTGATTTTTTCCTAATCCTGCTAACTTTTCATGCAATGATTTTTCTTTCTTTTTTTATTCAATACATAATGAGGAATTTTATGAAGCGCATTCTGATAATTACATCAGTCCTGCTTGTGATAAGCACGGCGGCTTTAGCCTGTACTAATTTTCTGATTACCAAAGGTGCGAGCACCGACGGCTCGACCATGATCACCTACGCCGCCGACTCCCATGTGCTTTACGGCGAGCTCTACTATACCCCGGCTACTGACCACTTGCCCGGCGAAATGCTCGCCATTTATGAATGGGACACCGGCAAATATCTCGGACAAATTCCCCAGGTCGCGCATACCTATCAGGTGGTGGGCAACATGAACGAGCACCAGGTTTCTATCGGGGAGACGACATTCACCGGTCGCACCGAGCTGATTGACACCACGGCGATCATGGATTACGGTAGCCTGATGTACATCACCCTGCAGCGCGCCAAAACCGCCCGGGAAGCTATTCAGGTCATCACCGATCTGGTTGCGGAATACGGCTACTACAGCTCCGGTGAATCCTTCTCCATCGCCGACCCCAATGAAGTGTGGATTATGGAGATAGTCGGCAAGGGACCAGGCAGAACCGGCGCCGTCTGGGTCGCCCGGAAAATCCCCGACGGCTATATCAGCGCCCACGCCAATCAAGCCCGCATCCGCCAGTTCCCGCTGAAGGACCCCGAAAATTGCCTCTATGAAAAAGAGGTCATCAGTCTCGCCCGGGAAAAGGGCTGGTTCGACGGTAAAGACAAGGATTTCAGCTTTGCCGATACCTATGCGCCTCTGGATTACGGTGCGCTGCGCTTTTGCGAAGCCCGCGTCTGGAGCATGTTCCGCCGGGCGGCGCCGTCGCAGAATTTTTCTATAGATTATGTCAAAGCCGTCCCCGGTGCAGAGCCGCTGCCGCTCTGGATCAAGCCCGACAAAAAGCTGTCCCACCGGGATGTCATGGAACTGATGCGCGATCACTTCGAGGATTCCGAATTCGACATGCGTAAAGATATCGGCGCGGGTCCCTATGAATTGCCCTATCGCTGGCGACCCCTGACCTGGGAAATTGATGGCGTCAAGTATTGCAATGAACGGGCGACCTCCACCCAGCAGACCGGATTTTCTTTTGTGGCTCAGGCACGTTCCTGGCTGCCCGATCCAATCGGCGGAATTCTCTGGTTCAGCGTGGATGATACCTACAGCACCGTCTATGTGCCCATGTATTGCGGAATTACCGAAGTACCCCGCAGCTATGCGGTGGGAACCGGTGATTTTCACCATTTCAGCTGGGAATCGGCGTTCTGGGTTTTCAATTTCGTTTCCAATTATATCTATCAACGCTACAGCGAAATGATTGTTGATGTTCAGAAACTGCAACGGCAACTCGAAGGGCAGTTTGCCGCTGACCAAGCCGCAATTGACGCCGCTGCGTTAAAACTATACGAGCAGTCACCGCAACTGGCAGTGGACTACCTGACCGACTATTCTGTAAAAACCGGCAATACCACGGTGAAACGCTGGAAAAAATTGGGTGAGGATTTAATCGTGAAATATCTAGACGGCAATCTGAAGGACGAACTGGGCAATGTCAAACATCCCGGCTATCCGGAAGCCTGGTACCGTCGCATTGTTGACGATACCGGCGATCATTTCAAAATGAAAACTCTCGAGTAATAAAAATCCGGCATCCAGGATCTAATCAAATTCCAATAGCGCAACCGTACCGTCCATCACCGTCGCGACAACCCGCTTTTCATCGAGTGGCACAACGGTATTGATCAGGGCTACACTCAGGCGATGAATCCCTATTATTTCGCCGGTCACTGCGTCCAGGGCATACACAAATCCATCCTTTGTCCCGAAATAGAGTATTCCGTCTTGCTCCACCGGCATAGATGGATCAATGTCATAACCGTAGCCGACATTTGTGACCCAGATCGGTTTTAGCTTTTCAGCAGAGGGATCTATCGCAACAACGGTGTCCCACATGGTCCGCGCAAAAACAACCTGATGATCTTCGGAGATACCGACGGTTTCCCGGACTTTGAATTCCTTTGAGCGCCAGAGAGTTGAGCCATCGGCAGCACTGATGCAGGACAGATAGCGGTCGGGCGCCGCAATAAACACCTTATCCAGCGTCGCCACCGGGCAGACCGCCGCCGGAGAGTAGAGTGTCCCGCGCAGACCGTCCGCCCATTTCCATTGCAGTTGTCCGCTCTTTTTTTCCAAAGCATAGAGGTGCTCATCCCAAGCGCCGAAAATAACCAGATTTTGATAAATGCACGGTTTCGCTTCCACGTACCCCGGAACGCCGTCGTACTCCCAGATCAATTTTCCGGTATTCAGATTCAGACAGCGAAATTTACCGTCACTGGCACCGACGTAAACCCGTTTCTTTTCAGGCGCCGGAATTGATACCAGCGGCGCAGCAGTTTTATATTGCCAGCGCAACGTGCCGTTTTTTTCATCCAGGCAGTAAACAGAGGAATCGGTGGATGTGATCACGACTCGCCCTTTGAAAATTGCCGGGGCGGAATAAACCGCCTGTCTTGTTTGAAAATGCCAGACCGGTTCACCGTTGGTTAAATTGTATGCCCGTACTGTTCCGGAAGCGTCCGCCACAGCGACGATATTGCTGCCGACCGCCGGCGACCCGGCTATCGCCCAGCCTGTTTTGCGGCGCCAGACCGGTTTGACATTGGCATATTCCTGATTCACACTGAAATCGGGTCGCTGATACTGAGCGGAGTCCGCCAGCCAGGCGTGGGTTTTTAGCGGCAGCGCCGCCCAGAGAGCACGAATTGTACCATTCAGACGGCGTTCCTGAAACAGGACCGAATCCGGTCGCACGGTCACAATGGTATAGCCGCCGGATTCGTCCCGCCCCCGCAACAGGGAACGACTCATCACACCGGGAATTCCTTCATAATTCGTCAGGCGGTTACGATGTCCATGTCCGTGCAGGATCGCCTGAATGTTGTAAGGTTTAATCATCTCCACCACCTCAAACCAATTACTGACCGACTCATCCAGCGGGTAGTGATTCACAACAAAGATCGGTTGAGCGGGATCCGCTAAATCTTCCAGAGTCTGTTGCAGCCAGCGCAATTTATCGGGCGTGACATAGCCGTCGCCCATGCGCAGCAGCGGTCCCTGATCGAACCCGATGAAGCGAATACCCTGATATTCAAAATTGAACCTGTCGGCACCAAAAAGTACGGCATATCTTCGGGTACCCGACGCCGACCATTTTGTGTCGTGATTCCCGGGAATGACGTAGTACGGTAAACGCAAGTGGCTCAGAATCGCATAAGCCGTATCGAGACAGCCGCCGATATCGTACTCGGTAATATCACCGGAGACGATCACAAAATCAATGTCCGTCAATTCATTGACATCCGCCACCGCCATGCGCAAATCTTCCGCCCCAGTTCGTCCGCCCACATGGGTATCGGTCAGCCAGGCGAAACGAAAGGAATCCGGTGTAGGAGCAGCCCCTAATAGACTGGAAACCAGTAAAATCAGGAATAGGATTCTTCGGTTCATAAACCAATACTCTCAATGTTTAATTCCGGAAAAAATAGTAAGCACTTTTGACACTATAAACAAGAAATAAAAATGGATTAAGTAATCCCACCAGCATTCAGTGATCTATTGTTACACCATACTTTTTGAGGACTTCATCGCACCAGACGATCAGGTCCTTGAGAGCGAATATGAGAGCGTTGACGGTGTCGGTGGTTGGTTCCCTTGTGTTCATTAGTCTGCGTTAAAATTGCACGGTTATTTAGCGGGGAACTACCCTATTTTCCCTTGTGGTAATACCGGTATTACCGTATATTACAAGTAGCCTTTATGGAGTGTATATGAAACCGGTGACCTTTAAAGTTAATGAAGAACTTATCCGCGAAATTGACGCGCTGGCGCAGGAAACCCATGAGAACCGCAGTTCGCTGATTAAGAAAGCTCTGGCGTTTTATCTCGACAATTACGATGGTGTGATTGCCAAAGCGCGCCAGGACGATCAGGACAGCGTCATGGTTGCGCACGAAGATGTGCTAAAAGAATATGGTCTGCTGTAAGATTCAGTGGGATTCCGGGACGTTAAAAGAGTTGCGTAAACTTCCCCGGGAAGGCGCTGTGTGTATTTTAAAATCCTTTAATGCACTTGCCGATAATCCTTTATCCGGACTGCCTCTAAAAGGTGCCTTTCAGAGTTTTCGGAAATTGCGTGTCGGGGAATCTCGCGTAATCTATTCATTTCTGAAAGATGAAGCCATAATTCAAATCCTACGGGTGGCTCACCGACGTGAAGGTCATCGTCCCTGACACTTCTATCCAACCTTCCAAAGATCAGTTTATAAAACTGAGACTGAAAGAGAAGCCGGTATCAGGCATTCGATAGGATTCAATCCATTCTTACCTCTTGTTTTTTGTGCCTGATGCATCTATTTTTAGTCAATGAAATCTCTCCGCGACCGTCTGAATGCCATCTACACCAAAGCCGAACCGGAAAACCTTAAAACAGATCCGACACCGAAAATCCGGCAGGACCTGGACCGCCTCTTTCACAAATCCGACGGCGTCAAACATTTCGCCAAAACCACCGCGGAAAAAAAGTATCCCGCTATCTCGGAAGTGGTTCAGGGTTCCTGGATCAATACCCCCTTCGGCGACATTTTCAGGGCGGAATACCGCTACGCTTTAGCCGAGCCCTATGGCAATCTGGACCTGCGGCAAATCCATTCGCCGGACTGGCACTTACTAAAAGAAATTTTTCAAATATCTGATACCATTAGTCCAACAGAGTTACTCTTCCTCGACACCGAAACCACCGGACTGAGCGGCGGTACCGGAACCATCGCCTTCCTGATTGGGGTCGGCTTTCTCGAAGCGCACTATTTCACTGTTCACCAGTACTTCATCACCCAACTCAGTCACGAAGAGGGCATGCTGGGACTGCTGCAGAAGCTGATCCCGAATTTCAACTGCCTGGTTTCATACAACGGCAAAGCGTTCGACATTCCGTTGCTGAATGCCCGCTTTATTCTTAATCGGATGCCGCCGATTTCTCCCGAAACCAACCATATTGACCTGCTCCACCCCACCCGCACCTTCTGGAAATATTCTCTGGATAACTGCAAACTCACCACCGTGGAAAACGATCTGCTGGGACTGTTCCGAGAAGATGACATTCCCGGCGAGCTGATCCCCGACGCCTATTTTGATTATCTGCGCAGCCGCCGGATTGACAAAATCGAGCGGATATTTTATCACAACCGGTTCGACATTATCACCATGCTGGCAAATCTGATTTTGGTCATTCGGGCTTATCAGTCTATTCTGCCGGAGCAAAATCCCCTCACCGATTACGCCAAAGCGCGCCTGTTCAACCGGAAAAAAGACATCGCCCGCAGCGTCGCCCATTATGAACATGTTCTGAATTCCGAGATTTCACTCAGCCGCCGCCAAAAAACCGCTCTGGAACTGGCAGCGCTTTTTAAAAAATCCGGAAGTTGGGAAAAAGCCGTGACGCTCTGGAAAAACCTTCTGGATGACCGCTACCCCTTTTCTCTGGAACCCTTTCGTGAACTGGCAAAATACTACGAACACAGAGTTGGCGATTTAATCAATGCCAAAGCGATTGTTGAAGCGGCTCTGTGCAAATTGCCCGTTCATTATAATGCGGAACGGGGAGAGTTGGAACATCGCCTCCGCCGCATAGAACAAAAATTAGCCCGCCACAATCAACCCTGACAGGAGCGCCTATGTCCGGTCGAATCGAACAGTTATTATCGGATAAAAAATTACAAAAGAGCATCATCCATATTCACAAGATCGAGGGCAATGCCGGTAGCTTTGCGCCGTTTCCCGCTGATCTGCTGCCGGAGATCAAAGCAGTCCTTAAGCAACGTGGTATCACCCAACTCTATTCCCATCAGGCGGAAGCCTGGCGACATGCCGCAGAGCGCCGGAACTTTACCGTCGTGACACCCACCGCCTCGGGCAAAACCCTCTGTTATAACCTGCCGGTACTGCAGGAGATGATCCAGAATCCCGGTTCCAAAGCGCTGTACCTTTTTCCCACCAAAGCCCTCAGCCAAGACCAGATGAATGAAGTGCACGATTTTATCACGCTGCTGGAAAAGGATATCAAAGTCTTTACTTTCGACGGCGATACACCAGCTAACGCCCGTCAGGCGATCCGCAAACAGGGCAACATCATCGTCACCAATCCCGATATGCTGCATCAGGGCATCATGCCCCACCATACCAAATGGATGCAGTTTTTCCAGAACCTGAAATTCGTCGTCATTGATGAAATGCACATCTACCGCGGCGTGTTCGGCTCGCACTTTACCAATGTCATTCGCCGATTGAAACGCTTGTGTGAATTTTACCGTTCCGAGCCGCTATGCATTCTCTGCTCCGCCACGATTGCCAATCCCCGGGAACATGCCGAGAAACTGATCGAAAAGCCGGTCGAATTGATCGCCGAATCCGGAGCGCCGGTCAGTCCGAAAACCCTCTATTTTTACAATCCGCCCATTGTCAATAAAGAACTCGGCATCCGCGCCAGTTATATCAAACAAACGCGCTTTCTCGCCAATCGTTTTATCAGAGCCAATATCCAGACGATCGTCTTTGCGCTCTCCCGACTCAACGTAGAGGTGTTGACAAAATACCTGAAAGACGATTTCGAGAGCGACCGGGAGTCACTAAGCCGCCCGGAAAAGATCGCCGGATATCGCGGCGGCTATCTGCCGAATCGTCGCCGGGAAATCGAAAAAGGCATCCGGAACGGTACTATCCAAGGCGTCGTCTCCACCAATGCCCTGGAACTGGGGATTGATATCGGCAGTCTGGACGCAACGATTCTGGCTGGTTATCCGGGCAGTATCGCCAGCACCTGGCAGCAGATCGGCCGCGCCGGGCGCCGCGGTAAGGAAGCGTGCGGTGTACTGATTGCCCGTTCCGATCCGATTGACCAGTTTCTGATGCAATACCCGGAATATTTCTTCTCGAAAAATCCGGAACATGCCCGCATCAATCCGGACAATCTGGTTATTCTCGTCGAGCACATCAAATGCGCCTCTTTCGAATTGCCTTTCGAAGTGGACGAATCCTTCGGTAATGTCAAATGGGAAGATTTGAAAGAAATTCTGAATTTTCTGGTTGAGGGCGGCATTCTGCACCGCAGTGGCGACCGCTGGTACTGGTCTGCCGATGTCTATCCCGCGGCGGACGTCAATCTGCGGCGCATCCCGGAAGGGAACTTCGTCGTGGTGGACACCGATAATCAAAACCGAATTATCGCCGAAGTGGATTATAGTGCGGCAGCGATGACGATTTATCCCGATGCAATCTATCTGGCGTCCGGCGAAGAGTATATCGTAGATGAACTGGATTGGGACGGTCGCAAAGCCTTCGTCCGCAAATCAGACGCCGATTATTACACTGATTCCATTGACTACACGAATGTCAAAGTCCTGTCCGACGACGAACAGCGCAGCACCCCGAAGCTGGATATTTTCAGCGGTGAGGTTCAGGTCGTCACCCGCGTCATCGGCTTCAAGAAAATCAAATTCTACACCATGGAAAACGTCGGCTACGGCAAAATCAATTTACCCGATCTGGAAATGGCGACTACCGCCTATTGGTTCACGATCCCGGAACGAATCATCAACCAGCTCAATTACTCCCGCGCAGACATCATTGACGGCATCATGGGCATCAGTAAGGCATTGCATTCAGTTGCAGCGCTGAAGATCATGAGCGAACCCCACGACATTCACCGGGCGGTCGGCGATAAAAGTTCCGAGTGGTTCGCCATGAACACGATTACCGAGCGTGGTATCTATACACCCGCCACCAAAGAGTCACCATCCATCAAACTCAATCCCGATGAATTGACAAAATTCCAGCCGACGATTTTTATTTATGACAACTACCCCGGCGGAATTGGCTTCACGCAGCTGCTGTTTGATTCCCACGAGGAACTGATCGAAAACACCTATCAGCTGATTAAATCCTGCGCCTGTAAAGACGGCTGCCCCTCCTGCGTCGGTCCGTCAAAAGAGGTCGGCAGGAACAGTAAAGCGGCAGCGATTGAGATATTGGCTGTCATTCAGCCCGGATAATTTGTTAAAGATGGCGGCAAGCGAGATCAACAGATTATGATCGCAGGAAAATATTTTAATTGACATTCGCCATTGCCTTGTGTATTATTTGTACAAATGAATCAGGCAACTGACAACATAAAAAGCCATAGCGCAGAGGAAAATATTTTACTTGCCCGGACATCAGATGACGGATCACTCCGACCGGTTGGTTTGCAGGTTGGCGAAGCCGTACGGTTAAAAGTAAGCGACATTGATAGTCACCGCAAATTAATATATCTTAAAAGCACCAAAGGGAAAAAGGACAGAGCATCTTTACTATCTGAAAACATTCTTCAATTGTTAAGAGCATATTGGAAATATATCAACAATTGTTGTTATACCACCATATTGGAGGGATAACAACAGTGAATATATACAACCGTTGGGGGCAAGGCAAAGAAACCCGAGAAATCGAACGGAAAACATTATATCATGACTTCCTTTGGAAAAAAATAAAAGAAATTAAAAGTGAAGACAACACATAAAATAATAAATGGAGACAGCCGACAGATGAATCTTGTTCCTGATAAGTCGGTCAATTTAGTTATTACTTCGCCACCTTATTGGCAATTAAAAGACTATGGAACAGAAAATCAAATCGGTTATCACGAAGATTATGAAACTTACATAAATAATCTTAATCTTGTTTGGAGGGAATGCTATCGAGTTCTTGACAACGGTTGCAGACTTTGTGTCAATATAGGTGACCAATTTGCAAGGGCTGTTTACTATGGTCGATATAAAGTAATACCTATCCGAACTGAAATAATTAAATTCTGTGAGAGTATTGGATTCGATTATATGGGGGCTATTATTTGGCAAAAACAAACCACTACCAATACAACAGGCGGAGCATCTCTAATGGGAAGTTTTCCAACACCACGAAATGGAATTATTTCAATTGATTACGAGTTTATTTTAATATTTAAAAAATTAGGTACTTCCAAAACCAAGGTAAGTAAAGAGATAAAAGAGCAATCCAGAATGACCACAGAAGAATGGAAAGAATATTTTGCAGGTCATTGGAATTTTGGTGGAGCAAGACAAGACGGACATATCGCTATGTTCCCCGAAGAATTGCCAAAAAGACTGATTAAAATGTTTGCTTTCAAAGGTGAAACAGTATTAGACCCATTTATGGGTAGTGGGACAACATCTTTAGCTGCAAGAAATTTAGAAAGAAACTCTATTGGTTATGAAATAAATCCTGAATTTATTGAAATAGCAAAAAATAAATTAAACATCAAACAAGCTGATATTGCAGGCACAACTTATGAATTTCTAACAGATGAAATCAACATAGACCAAGAGCAGGAGTTTGATAACTTACCCTACCGGTTTGTTGATTACCAAAATCTTGATAAAAAAGTTGACCCTAAAAAACTGCAATTTGGTTCAAAAATTGACAAGAATAGTGGGCAACGAGAAGATTATTATACAGTAAAAGAAATAATTAGCACTGAGTTGGTAAAACTCAATAATGACCTTGTTGTCAGACTTATTGGAGTTAAAGAAAAGAAAATTGCAAACGATTCCGCCAAGCAGTTTCTGCAAGAAAAGACAAAAGGACAAAAGGTATTTATGAAGTTTGATGACCAAAAATATGATGAGCAGAACAATTTGATGTGTTATCTATACTTAAAGAATAAAACATTTTTGAATGCACATTTAATAAAAGAAGGTTTTGCAGAACCTGATTCTTCCTTTGATTTTAAGTATAAAAATAAATTTTTGAGTATTAATTCAAACAATGGCAAATAATTACTGGTTAGATCAAGAGAAGAAGTTTTTAAAAGCCATTGAAGGTGTAGATGTACCGAATGAAACTTTAGATAATGTGGATTTTGTAGAAGTGAATTCGCATAACGACTTTAGTAAAATTCCTAATGGTGGTGGATGTTATTGGATTTGGACAAATGAACCAGTAATCCATTCATTGCATAAGAACCAAACTCCAAAACCATTTCAAAATGGTGAAATCATTTATAATGGCATTGCAAAAGATGATGTCAAAGGAAGAATCTTTCATCATCTATACGGTTTTGAAGATGCTGGTTGGTCAGGAATTAGTCTTGACATATACACAAAAGCTTCAAGTAGCCATAGAAAAAAGGCTTGTTCTCCAAAAGGTAAAGTTCCATTCATAAATAATATTCCGATAAGGAGCAAAGAAGAACTTTTAAAATTGCACCTTACTCAATGTGAGAAAATATTTATAAACAATAGCGAACAAAACGTTTTTCATTTTAGGAATGGAATAAACTTAAATGACGAAAAGCATAAGAATTTTCTTTTTAAAGTTTATTTCATAACAGGACTAACAAGCCTTTATCTTGAACATATAGAAAAGGAGTGGCGAAAAAATGGATTACCTAAACTTTGTTCTTACTTAACAGGCAGATGAAATGGCAAAAGAATGGATTTTAAATAGTGCGATGAATCGTTTCCAGCTAAACTTTAAAAGGAATGTTGGACCAACATCTGAAAGCATAAGAAAATGCGAACCGAAAACATTAGAAGAGTGGAGAGAATACTATTTCTCAAATGTTCGTTCAAAAGACCACATAATTGACCTTGGTAAAAAACTCTATATCAAAATAACAGAAGTAATTTCAGCAGAAGTAGAAAAAATCACTGAACAAGACTGCATTGACTATATGCTCCAACTTGTTATCGATAGAACCTTTGATGGCTATTGGACAGAAATCAAAACGATATATAGTCAGCTTGAACAAGAACTTGGTTACAAAATTGAACCAGCTCCAGACCAGTGGGACAGACTTTACAATGTTGACTTTTTCATTAAAATCAAAGAAAAGTATATTGGGTTACAAATTAAACCAGTAAATCAAGGAATTCAGCTATCCCAAATATTTAAAGAAAAAGGATTGCAACAGAAAACACACGTGAAATTTGAAAAAGAATTCGGTGGCAAAGTATTTTACATTTTCTCGTCTAAAGCAAACGGAAAAAAGGTAATAATGAATCCTGAAGTTATAGAAGAAATTCGGACTGAAATAAACCGACTTGAACAATAAGCCCAGCCCCCAACATCGTGTACAGTGCATTTGGCGGATGGTGCTAAATTAGAGGATGTTACATTTAATAGACCTTGTAAAGGTTTGACAGGTTCGTGCTTCGAATCGCCAAACAACACCATATCCGTAACCGTCAGCTGATCCGCGGTTTGCCGGTACAGGGTACAATATTCACCTGACAATTTTTAATAAATCCCAGAATATCGGCATTGATCTGGGTAATCGCCTTCTGTACCTCGCCCATCGCCTTATCGGGATCAAACTCCAGATAGAGATCAACGAAAATATTCTGCCCTGAACGGCGGGAACGGATATCGTGAATATTGCGATAATCTTTAAAGTGCTGACCGAGTACCCTCAGAATACCCAGCTGCAGCGATTCCTCCAGCGTCCGGTCCATCAGATTGTCCATGGATTGCGAAAAGAGGGTGTAGATCGAGCGAATCAGGAATCCGCTCAGAATCAGCGCACCCAGCGGATCTATATAATACGCAAAGGCATATTTTCGCAGCAGCAAGCCCAGCGCCAGAGTCAGCGCCACGCCGACATCGGAAATATATTTGCTGCGATAAAGATTCAGCTGACCGGTAATAATCGGTGACGGGGACTCTTTGTCAATTTTGCGATAATTGAGCCACTGCCAGAAGCTGACGGAAGCGGTGATGCTGTTGACGCCGATCGCAATCAGAACACCAATCCCGAACAAAGGCTCCGGATTCATCAGCCCCCGATATGCATTAAACAATACTATGATCAGCGAAATCCCAATTACTAAAGCCATCAGCAGGCTGGAAAATCCCTCCAGTTTGCCATAGCCGTAATTGTAAACCATATCCGCCCCTTTGGACACTTTGCGAATGGCGAAATAGGAAAAAATCACCGCCAGTAACTCGCTGCCGCTCTGAAAAATATCGGCAAGCACCATCAGTGAATTGGAATAAATTGACGAAATAATAATCGGAACCATCGCCAGCGCTCCGAAAATCAATCCCTGCAGAATGGCTTTTTCTTTCTGTTTAATGGTCATAGATTTCGAACCCATATCAGCCTCTAACTTTTTTTATATACTTTGTGTACTTTGCGCCTGCTTAGCGCTCTTTGCGGTTAATATTTTTCTTCTCAAGATAGTACAACTGCCAGAGATCGCGGGGGCTGGCTTGCAGAAGCGGAGCCATTGCCCGCTGACCGGTTTTCCCGATATTTTTTGCCAGATTCTTCAATTCCCGGAAACGGTCAGTCACCTCCGGATCAGTGGTCACTGGAAAACCCTGTTCCTTAAGCATCAAGTGGGCTTTCGCCTGCGCCGTCAGATCGAGATAAATTTGCAGATAGCAAAATATATCCGCCACGACCTCCACCGGTAGATGTTCCCGCAGCGAATAGACATACTGACCCGCCCTTGTCTCGCTGAAATGACCTTTCCGGATAGCATTCAACAGACGCACGCTGGATTCCAGCCCCTGCTCCATCCAGTCCCGCAACGATTTTTCACTCCGCGTAAAGGCAACACTGATCAGTAGCGGCAGGATGATGAGCTGCGCCGCCGTTACATACTCTGCAGGAAAAATTTTCTTTGCCAATACCATGTTGAAGGCAATGTGAATCAGCAGTGCACTGAATAATCCCGGCAGAAACAGGACCATTTTCTGCGTCCTGAAGCGCTCGCTGAGATAAGCGGAAAGTATCATCAGGATCGCCACGGTGCCGCCATGCATCACCGCCGTACCCAGCCCGCGCACGATCCACAGGAGCGGATTGGCATCCTGAACCGTCAGCTGGTAGAGCAGATTTTCCAGCAGTGCAAATCCGGCACCACTGGCAAAGCCGACAATCGCACTGTCCACGATAAACGCTACACGCTTCAATTTTAGCAGGATCAACGGCAACAGCGCTTTCAGCAACTCCTCGCTAAGCGGTCCCCAGAACAGCATCAGTGACTGTGTCGAAACCGCTAGTCTCCGTTGAAACAGAAATGCAATAAAAGCCGCCAGAACCCCGTAGATAATCGTTAAAATCAGGAGTTGCGGCTTCACCAATTTATAGCTGTCCATCAGGATCAGGATTAGTAAAAACAGCAAGACCGGGATCAGGCTGATCGCTATTTTCAGAACGAAGATCATAGGATTTTCAGTGACAGCATCAGCTCGTTGCCGGCTTTTTGACCGTCTTCGATGGCGTAGGCATAACCCGCTGAAATCGTCGTCTTGAATAGCGAAAACAGTATGATTTCCATATCCATCTGAAAACCGATGTTCTGCACGTTCCGGCGTAAGGTTTGTTCATCAAGATTTGTGACAATTGCCGCGGAAAACAGCGAGCTGCGCAGCCAGCGGGGATAAAGCGCCGGAATCCCGATCCGCCGAAACCGAACCGGCGGCAGATTCAGTTCACCCATGATTTTAAAAAAATTCGTGCCGCCGATACTATTCAGGTCCACACCGGGAAAGCTGTAAAATTCACGGTACCGCTTTTCGGTCCGGTGGTCAACCCAGTTATTGCCGAACCCGCCGAAATAGTAATTCGCAAAGGGTTCGGTGTGTTGCGATCGTGAAATACCCGCCGCGGAGCGCAGCCAGACCGAGGTATGGTTAACCGGCAGTGGCAAACCGTAATCAAAGCAGGCGACGAGCCGGGGGAAAAGCACTCTGTTCACCAGGTTGGTCAGCGAATAGAGATTTACTGCATAGCCCTTTTCGCCATCCACGGCGCCCAACGATTTTTCGATATATTCATACGACAAAATCAGATTGTTAAAGTAATAATGATCACAGCTGGCGGAAATGTTCTGGTAATCCGGCAGGGTTTCCAGTCCACCCCAGCCGCCGAACCGCCATTTCAGGTCCATCGTTCGCGGTGTATCGTAAATAAGATTGCGGCTGTATTTCAAGCCCAGATAATAGCCTTTGCGGCTGGTTTTTGTGGGACCGAAGAGATCGTAAAAATCGGCGTCATTGTATTTGGCATTCAACTCCCAGCGCCAGTGCCGGAGATTGATTTCCAGATGCAAACGTTCGTCACTTTGTAACGAATCACCGCCGGGTGAATAGGACAGCGTCGCATTCATAGCATCGAAGCCGATATCATTTTTTATTTCAAAATAAATCCCTGGCGCCGCGGTATGTTTATAGCCCTCAACAACCGGATATACCGCCGTAAGACGCTGATTCTTCAGGCTATGGTAAGGTCCTCGATACTGAATCAGGCTGTCCAGCGGAATATCACCGGGATTGCCGGGATGCCAGCTGGAAACTTCGGGATACTTTTCATAAACCGATTGACCTAAAAACCGTATCGCCGCCACATTATCAATCGTTTTGTCCTCAATCCAGCCGGGAATAAATCCTTTTGATGTATATTTAAATACAATCAACGAATCACCGTTCAACGGCAGAGGACGAAAGAAGCCGGTCTCGGCATTGCTGACAACAGACATATCGTTGAGGCTGAAATCGTAGCGGTAGACGTTGGAAACGCCGGAATAGTAAGAGGTGCCGTAAATGTAACACCCGTCCGGTGAATAGACGAAACTTGCCGGCGAATTCATCTGAAAATCGAAGAGTTCTTCGTAGTCGCCCCGGTGCTCTTCCAGATCGGCAATTTTGAACCGCACCAGTTTCTGATTACCATCCACAAAGGTCATGGCACCAACCATATGCAGCCCATCCGGGGAAATGTCCAGATCATAGAGATCGGTACCGTAGGGAAAGGCATAAAGCGCCGTATAATCCGCATAGGGCGGATCAATCCTTACAATCGTGGAAATGCCGTTTGCATGACGCACACCGTATATCGCTTTGGCGACCGGATGCAGCGCTAAATCACCGGTCCGGACATCAATGATTAACCGTTTCGCTTTACCGGTTTTCAAATCCACCACATTCAGATCGCGGTATTTGTAATTATCCGTGGTAAAGTAGATTTTGTCGGCATCCTGGTCGAAGACCAAGTGCGTAACAAAATAGGTAGAGGCACCCTTAACATCGCAAATCCGGCGCATCTTCCCGGTTCTCAGATCAATTGCCGCGATTCGCGCCAGCTGTCCCGGAAATTTCACTCCGGTGTAGAGTATATCTTTTTCTGAATCCAAATATGATCGGGAAGCGCTGCCCAAAACCCGATCGCCAACAATCGGTCGGAAAACAGTCACCGGATAGCGGCATACGCACTGCAGATTTTCTCGTTGCCAGCGCTTCTCAAAGGCGATCCAACGGGTCCATTCCTCTGTCAGCGGCGACTGGTAAACCTGCCGGAACCGCCGGGTAAAATAGCGCTTATCACCAGGGCGATAATTAACCCATTCAATCAGCTTTTCCGGACCGTACCGGCTGGTGAGATAATTAAAAAACCGGGCGCCATAAAGATAGGAGTTTGCCCCCACCTGAAAATCAATGGCGGTTCCTTCGGATTCCAAGCCTACCAGATGATAAATATAGGCGGAATCACAGACCATGGTACGAAACACCATCTCGTCGTAAGCTCCCAGCGCCCGCCCAACGCCGCCACTCATCCAGGTTTCCATGAAAACTGCAATGCCTTCGTGATACCAGCGTGGCGAAAATTTGCGCGGTGCGGTCTGATACGCATACAGCATGGAAACGGGGTGTTTTGGTATCTGTTGAATTTTCCCCCCAAAAACGCTCCGCCCGAGCCGTTCCCGCCCGGTGCACTGGTCCATGGCAATCACGTGCACCATTTCATGATTCATCAGCAGGCTCATGCGCTCATTGGCAAACGCAACCTCAAAAACATAGAGATAGGGTGCCATGGAGATATAGATAAAATTGCGTGGCACCGCCGTCGCGCCGCCATTTGCCCAGTCTCCGAAATCCTCGAGAAACATACTGACCGGCTCATAAGGGTCCCACTGCCAGAAATCGTGATAAAAGTTCAGCGTATTGGTATAACAGCGCGCCAGATGCGGTATAATGTACTGATGAGCACTGCTATAATAAATCAGGTTCAGATCGGCGGTTTTCAGCTGCTGCAGTTGCTGGGCTTGTACGCCGATAATAATGATAAACCAAAAGACAAAGATTCTCTTTAACAATAACCGTCCAATAAAATATACTCAAACCGGTCTGTCGGTTTGCCTAATAAAATTTCGTCTCAATATTTTTCAACGCATTCTGGAACTCCTGGCTCAATACATAATTCTGGAATTCCTGACTCATGAACACTTTCTGAAAATCCTGGCTCCAGATCTTTTGAAACTCCTGACTCTCGCACAACTTCTGAAATTCCTGACTACAAATGATTGTATTTAATGCTGAACTGTGGAGAACATTCAGAAAATCGTTAGCCCAGTGTGACTGTAAATGCGGCATCAGCGACTGAAAATCCCCGGCACAGAGTTTCACAAAATCCTGCCCGAAAATGCTCTGAATATCCTGGTTATATACCGCTTGAAACGGAAAGCTCAGAGCCAGCTTCTGAAATTCAGCATTCAGCATGTAACTCTTCTGGAGATCCTGAGCCGTGGGCACGATGCCGTTACTGACGGCGGGATTCAGGATTACAAGTAGTCCGGCAGTATCTTCGGGTTCAAGCGATGCATAAAATTCATGGTACTCCTTGCTGTCGAAAAATTTGATGGCATTGTCCCCTTTTTGCAGAAAATCATAAAAATCCTGCGCTGCCTGCGAAACAATCTGATTGACCTCAACGGCGAGCGGCACGTACTCCACCTGCTGTGGATTTGCCAGAATTGACCGGAAGTTTTCATCCTTCAGTAAATTCTGAAATTCGGCGCTCTGAATGACTTGCGCCACTTCCGGATCATCCGTTTTAATATCCTTAAAATTCATCTGCTGACCTCGGAACCGTTCAACTTTTTCCACACCGCCGATGGTACCTTCCGCCTTTTCGGGCGACGGAAAAATATTCAGCACTTTCAATACCACCAAAACCGCCACCAGCATTGCCATTACTCCGGCGATTACCGGTCGTGCACCCTTGCGACTCATCTTTGCCTCCGTTTCCCTATATTATTAATCATTAATTTGCTGTAGGGCAGCCTCTTTATCAGCAACAATCGAAAACAGGTTGTCAAAGCGGCAAATCTTAAACACTTCGAGCACCGGTTCCTGTAAACCGTAAAGAATAAATTTTCCGCCCTTGTTGGTAATGGTCTTCAGCGTCATCAGCAGAACCCGCAGCCCGCTGCTGGAGACATAATCCAGCTGTGAACAGTCAGCGGCGAAAAGCTGATTGTCTGCCATCAGCTCCAGCATCTTTTTTTCATATACCGGTGCCGTCACCGTATCGAGATGCCCGATTATTTCGATGATCAATACATCATTTTCCAGATTGGTGTTGAGCTCCATTTACATCCTCCATGTAGTTTAACGATTATGTCTGCTGATAATTTCCTCCGAGATAGGTGATCACCAGCATCGTGAGATCGTCGGATTGTTCGGCATCCAGGGTAAAATCTTTCACCGCCTTGCGGACGCCCAGGGTAATCTCTTTGGGGTTTTGCCAGTCTTTCATTTTTTCCAATGTTGCCAGCAACCGTTCTTCTTTAAAAAGTTCCCGGTTTTTATTTTCGGCTTCCGTGACACCATCGGTATAGAGAATAATTCTGGTTCCGGGCATGATATTAATCTTGCCCGTCTGTTAGGGATCGGCTTCCATGACCCCCAGAGGAAATCCGTGCACCGTACGAAGCGCCGTAATGTCACCGTTTTCATGCAGAATAAAGGGCGGATTGTGTCCGGCGTTGCAGTACTCCAGTTCGCCGGTTTTCAGATTCAGAATAATGTAGAAAAAGGTGACGAACATGCCGGCGTCATTTTCTGTACAGAGGTCCATATCCATGCTGGTAATGATTTTTCCGGGGCTGGCGTTCTTCATATTCATGGACTTCGCCCGCAGCAGCGTACGGGTCACCGCCATAAACAGCGAAGCGGGAACGCCCTTCCCGGAGACATCGCCAATCGCCGCACCGAGATGATCGTCATCCAAAAGGAAAAAATCGTACAAATCGCCGCCCACCGCTTTAGCAGACTCAACGATACCATAAATATCCACATCGCTTCGATCCGGAAATGGTGGAAAAGTCCGCGGGATAATACTCATCTGAATGTCATGCGCAATGCGCAGTTCCCCTTCAATCTTCTCTTTGGCGGCGGTGGTCTCCTTCAGATTCTCGATATACTCTGCCAGGGCAATCTGCATCTTTTCAAAGGAGTGCGTCAGTTTACCGATTTCATCGTTGGATTGAATTTCCGGCAGCGGGGCATTGAAATCGCCCTGTCCGATTAGCGTCGTCGCGCCGGACAGCCGCCGAATCGGATCGGTGATTCGCCCGGCGATAAAAGAAATAACGCCGAACAGTGCCAGCACACCGAGAACGGCGATAAGCATCACATTCCGGTTCAGCCGGGACAGATCGGCAAACAGCTCCGCTACGGGAATCACAATACCGATGGCATAGCCGCTGGAGGGTAAGGGCGCAAAGGAGAGATAGACTTCCCGACCGCTGCCCGGTTCGTTTGTTTTTGTAAACCCTCTCTGCCCGCGCACCATTTTCCGACCCAGCTCCCGCAGATGTTCATTCTGCTGCAGTTCGGCGATATCAAAAATACTGGCGTTCATGATGTTGTCCGGATTCGGATGGACCAGATATTTGCCACTCTGTGACAGGAGAAATCCGTAACCGCTTTCGTAGATCTTTAGCGCTTCAAAGACCTCTTTTAGCCAAACCAGTGAAATGTCAATCGTGATAATTCCCCGGAATTCGCCCGCTTTCGGGCTGTTTTCGGGCCAGTAAAATGGAACCGAATAGGTCGCCATGATGATACCGCCGCCGCCCTCGTCGTAATAAGGCTCCGACCAAACAGGCTCGCGAAGCACCTTAGGGATCTGATACCAGTCCTGGAGATGATAATTATAACCGGGATCATTCAGATCGGAATGAACAATCCGCTCGCCGTCTTTATAAAAATAGGGCGAAAAATAGCGTTGGTCGGCGAAAAACGCACCGGGTTCGAAGGCGACGGTGGAACCGAATATTTCCGTATTATGTTCAACCACCGTTTCCATGAACCGGTAGAGCGCCTCTTCACTGGTGATACCGGTTTCGAAAACGTAAGCCAGATTCTCCGGAATCTTCGCCGTGGAGCGAAATACATTCTCAATGGAGTTGACGGTTTCCTGAGTCAGGTGCTGAGCGTTCTTTATGGCGCCGTCCAGAATCAATCGCCGTGAGACGGAATAATAGTAGGACAGCAGAATGGCGGCGACCAGTATCGTGCCGGTCAGAACAAAGGCGCTGAGTTTAAACCGCAGAGACCTATTCCTGAGCATATTTTCCCACAGGTATATAAAAATTTCCGTAGGGGGGCAACTCAGTAATGGAACCGTTGTTGATCAATATCCGCCCGGACATTTCATAAACATCTCTGGTTAAAAATGTACTCAGCTTTGCCTCTCCCGCCGGCATAATGATATCCTGCATTCTTGCCAGCATCCACTGCTGATGAGCCAGATTCGCCGGAATATGCTCTTTCTTCATCTCATTAATTACAATCTCCAACGCTTCATCCGGATGCTGAAAGGCGTAGAGCCAGCCTTCCATTGTCGCTTCCACAAGTCGCCGGCACAGATCGGGGTTTTCGCTGTAGGTGGATTGTAAACAATAGAGCCCATCCTCGGGCACATTAAAACCGTAATCCGCCATATAAAACAGCGACAACTCATCGGGATTATATCCGCAGTTCAGAATGGTATGATACTCGTTGTACCACATCGCATTCGTGACGTCGGTGCCGCCATGCAGGAACATATGAATTCCCGTGGCAATCGGAATAATCTGAACAGACAGATTATTTCCTTTAATGAATGCCAGTGGAACATCACTGAAATCGTCTTTGTAAATACCGATTTTTTTTACCGTTCATGTCCCGGTGTTCGCGGATCCCGCTGGATTTTTTAGCCACTAACATCAGTGCCGAACGACGCGATATCTGGGCGATATTGACCATGGGCAGCCCGCGTGCATGCAATTTGGTGGCATTCAGCAGAAATGTTGTACCAAAATCGGCTTTACCGGATTTCATACAGTCACTAACCGAAACATTGGGACCGCCCGGCAGAATTTTTACATCGAGACCATGCTTCTTATAAATTCCCGCATCCCGGGCAACATAGTATCCTGCAAACTGTGCCTGCGGTACCCAATGCACCACAACTTTCGCAGAGAGATCACCCGCATGGCAGGTTATTGTAAAACAGACAATGAAAAGCGGATAAAAAAGGCGCACCAGCATCTTCGATGTTAATTCCCGCACCGCCTGTGTAATAAAATTCATGTTCAAAAATAAGGTATTATTTGCTTACTGTAAAGATATTTCCTGACTACCTGCCGGGATGTCATAATATTCAGTTTTACAAACCAAATCTCAAATTCCAAATACTCACCGATCGCCGGTTAGCGGTACTGCTCCGCCAGCATATGCGCTACCGACTCATCGAAGAGTTCCCGCTTCTGGACCCGGTCAAAGGTCCCGATGAGATCGGGAACCCGCACCCGGCGCTTGCGCTCCTGCTGAAAGTCCTCAACAATTCTGCCCCGGTGCATCATAATGATCCGGTCCGGCAAATCCACCGCCTGCTGCATGGAATGCGTGACCATGAGAGCGGTAAGTTGTTCCTGTTCAATAATCATTTTCGTCAGCTCCGCCACCTTCACAGCACTTTTGGGGTCCAGCGCCGCCGTATGCTCATCCAGCAGCAAAATTTTAGGGCGCTGCCAGGCAGCCATCAGCAGTGTCAGCGCCTGACGCTGTCCCCCGGAAAGCGTACCAATGGGGTTGTCAAGGCGGTCTTCCAGCCCCATTTTCAATGTTCGCACCCGTTCCACAACCTCATCCCGAAATGCGTTCGTGACCGCCAGGTGCAGAGAGCGCCGCTTTCCCCGTTTCGTGGCAATGACGATATTTTCCGCAATCGTCATCTCCGCCACCGTCCCGGCAAAGGGATTCTGAAAAACCCGCCCGATGTACGCCGCCCGTCTGTATTCAGACCAGCGGCTGATCTCCTGCCCATCCAGAAAAATCCGTCCTGCATCGGGTTCGAAAGTCCCCGCCACGGCGTTGAGCAGGGTGCTTTTACCCGATCCGTTGGTACCAATAATGGCGGTAAAACTGCCGTTTGCGACGGTGAGGTTGACATTCTGCAGCGCCCGAACCTCATTGACGGTATGGGCGTGAAACGTCTTGGAAAGTGATTCAATTTTCAGCATGGCGCAATCCCCCGCTGAACTTATTTCCGAAGGATTTAAACAGAACCGGTGCCACCAGCGCGATAAATACAAAGAGCGCTGTCACCAGTTTGAGATCGTTGGGATTCAGTCCCCAGCGCAAGGCAATTGCAATGAGCAGGCGAAAGAGAATAGTCCCCAGAATGACACCAACAATACTCAGACCGATGCTGTCACGTCCCACCAGAACCTCACCAATGATAATACTGGCAAGCCCCCAGACCATCATCCCGATCCCCATCTGAACATCCGCAAAGCCCTGATATTGCGCCAGTAGCGAACCGGACAAACCCACCAGCCCGTTTGCCAGTGCAAGTCCGACAACCACCATCGTGTTGTTATTAATGCCCTGCGCCCGAACCATCTGGGGATTATAACCGGCGGCACGTAAAGCCGTTCCGAAGTGAGTCAATAAAAAAACACCCAAAATAATGGCAATAACGACGGTAATTAGACAACAGGTGATAAAGACCGCCAGATCACCGGTGGGAACCCGCCAACCCAGAATATTCATCCGGGCGGCACCACCGGCGATTTTCCCCAGACACCCTTCCATGCCGCTCGAAACCGTATTGACATCCAGCAGGGGGATATTGCTTCTGCCCATGATCCGCAAATTAATCGAATACAGCGCCGTCATCACCAGAATACCGGAAAGAATCTCCTGAATTTTGAAGCGGGTGTGCAGCAGCCCGGTAATCATCCCGGCGCAGGCTCCCGCGCCAAAGGAGAGCAGTGTTACCTGCCAGGGCAACCAGCCCCGCACAATGAATACGGCTGAAATCGCAGCTCCCAACGTAATCGAGCCGTCTACGGTAATATCGGTAAATTTGATCATGCGGAAACTGATCAGCATACCCAACGACAGCAGTGCCAGAATCAGTCCCATCGTAAATGCACCCAGAACCAAACTCATGTCAACACCTCCGGATTTTGCAATACCCCAAACCAAGCCGCACCCCGCACCAGGGCACTCTCTCCCAGCCCAATAACCGGACGGTCATCAGTCACCAGATGCATGACTGCCAGCGGCGCAGGTCCGTTGAAGATTTTTTGGATTGTCGCAGACAGTTCAATACGCCCGGTCTGTAACGGCTGATAGGGAAATACCGCGCTATGAATATGCGCCGCCAACTAGTGTGCCGGGCGAACGAATCAGGAAACATCCCACCAGCCCTTCGATTTCTCCCAAAATCACAAAAGCAATCGCCTTTTGCCCCGTCTGAATTAGCATATCTTTCAATAGTACCGAAATGGAATAAAATGGCATCTCCTCCGTCGGAGTAAAGCGCTGCAACCAACCCATCTCTCCGCTGCAACTCAGGAGCTGCAGGCATTGCATCTGCGGAACATACTGTTTTTCGGCAATCAGGTAATCCGGATGCCCCTGCTCTTCCGGCGGCTGATAGACGACATTCCCCACAACAGCTAAAAACTCTCCAAATGCATCACGAGCCTGCGAAATAGTCTCCGCCGAACTGCCGATGCCCAACGCCAGCCTGTCCGCCGGGAAACTAACCCGCTGCACCAGACCCTCATCAACAGCCTGCCAGGGCTGCCAATCAAGTTGTTCGATCACAGTTAGGAAGGCTTTGTCATTTAACAGAAAATACTTCAGTCCGCTTTTTTCCGCTTCATCACCGGCACAGACCGCCGGCATATCGGCGGGCAAGTCCTTGCCCAGCCACATGTCGAAACGGGTTGCGTGCAGCGTTTCAGTCACGAAATCCGTAGCATTGACAATCAAAAAACTGCCCCGGACCGTGTTCAGCTCTTTATATATCTGCAGTAGTGCCCGGATTCCGGCGGAGCGGAGAAACGCCATCTCCCCCGCGTCAATCACAATATGATGTAGTCCGTTGCGGATAAATTCAAAAAGTTCAGCGGTAAAATAGTCTGCCCAGGCTGCATCCAGCCGCCCTTTTGCCCGAATTAGCAGATATTTTCCGTGCTGTTCATGTTCGAGTTGCATGGTAGTTCCCGTTATTCGTTAATCGTATAAATCGTCGCAGTTTGTTTTAATTTTTCCGAAAGCCGGAGATTATATTTTTCCGCCAGTCGCAGGTTCAGAATCAACTTTTCCGATTGCGTATTGTTAAAGGGAATATCACCGGGATGTTCGCCCTTCAGGATTCGGACGGCTTTTGCGGCTGCCTCCAGCCCGGCATCATAATAATCCCGGGCGAGGCAGATCACGCCGCCGTTTTTCATCTGGTCACTGTCGAAAACATACACCGGGAGATTGTTCTCCATTGCTTTGCGCGCAATCAGGGCGAATCCCGGACGGGTCAGATTGTCCACAATCTGACCGACGACATCAACGTCCTTGGCACAGAGTTCAATTGCCGCCTGGGCGACATCCGCGCTGGAACTGACCGGAATGGCGACTAGTTCCAAGCCTCGCTTTTCCAATGCCTCCTTGAACCAATCTTTATAGAGGACACTGTTAATTTCACCCGGTGAAAAAAGGGTCCCGACGCGCTTTACTTCCGGTACTGTTTCCCAAATTATCCGTGCCATGCCATCGAAGGGCGAACGCGTACTTATTCCTGTCACATTCGGCAGATGGTCGGTCTCACTTTTCCCGGCGCCCGCCCCGACACCGTCGCCCACACCGGTAAAGACAATCTTCGTCCACTCGCCCGCCTGCCGAAGCGCCGCCTGAAGGGTCGGTGTTGAAACCACCATCAGCAAATCCACGCGGTCGGATTTGATTGTCGTCATAATGCTGGAGAGGGTGGACATATCGCCCTGGGCGTTGTAACTCGTCAGTTGATAATCCCGTCCCTCCACAAAGCCAGCCTGCTGGATGCCATCAATCAGACCGTCGCGGCAACGCTCGGCAAACTCCGTTTCGCTGTAAAGCACCAGACGCAATTGAAACGGTTCCGTCCGGAATCCGAAAGCGGCTCCGGTTCTGGGCTCGACACGAATGGTTTTTTCCGTCGGTGAAATCGGCAACAACGCCGGCGGCACTCCCGCCAGGACCCTGACCGCCAGCTGCCCTGACTGTTTTCCCCATTCGAAAAAGCTATCACCGATACCGCCGTCAGCCCTCTTTTCAATTAAATCCATTTCGGTGACGTAAATGGGTATTCCGGCTTCCTTAGCGACTTTATGGATCGTTGGAAAACCGGTGGTGACGAGATTGTCCGCCGAAAGGATCAACGCCCGGGCGCCGCGCTGAATGACCGACTGGGTCGCCATCGGCAGATCAGAAGTCGTGGCAGCGGTGGCATCCAGAATTTTCACCCGCTGATCCAGACCGGCTTGTCGCAGCTTTTCGACAGAAATCAACGAGTTCATTTGGGAAGGATCGTAGATAATCCCCACCGCCTCCAGGGTTGAATCATGTTCACGCGCCATTTTCAGCACCTGATCCACCGCCGGATCGTCGTGTACGCCGCAGATATTTTCCGGGCGACCGTTTTGGAACAGACCCAGTTTTTTCGGATCGCTGGCGACGGTAAAGATCAGCGGAAAATCAAAATTCCGTTTTGCCGCCGCAATAAACACCGGCGTCGTGACTGTGATCAGCGCCGCCGGTTTTTCGCGCTGAACCTGATCCAATACCTGGGTTAGCTGCGTCATCTCACCCTGAGCACAGTATTTTTTCAGGGTAAAATCCCTGCCTGCCACCAGCCCCATCTCTTTGAAAGCGCTCTCCACCCCGGCGACAGCCTGTAGCAGTGCCGCATTTTCCACAAGGTTGACCAACACGACTTTCGCCGGCTTGGCGGTCTCCGGTTCAAGATTAAAAAAGACATCGGCACGTTTCAGCAATTCAACCGGTGGCGTAATGGACGCCCTTTTTAAGGCTGAAAGGTCAAGGGGCAATTCATTCTTTTTTCCGGGTGTAATGGGAATACCGGCGGGCGATTCACCAAGCATTATCCGAGCGGACAGTTCGGCAAGATCGCGCCCGTCACTGTAAGGACCGGGTGCACAGGAGATGAGTGCTCCTGTTCCCATGAGGGCGATATCTTCAGCAATAATCGAAACACCCTGTTGTTCACAGGCTTTCGTCATAGCCGGCATCCCGTTGGCTACCGTGTTATCCGCCATAGCAAACACCATGTCCACATTCTTTGCCAACAGCGCCCGGATATTTTCCGGAATCTCGCTGGTATTATAGACCGCCACCTTTACCAGGGTCAAGTTGCGTTGTGTGAGGATTTTTTCCAGATCGAGTATCTCTTTCGCCGAGTTGGCTTCCGATGGGTTATAGAGAGCGCCGATCCGTTTTACCTTCGGTAAAAGGGTTGTTGCCCAGTCAAAAAGTTCCTCAGCGGGAATAAGCTGAACAATTCCGGTGACATGGGGCAAATGCTCATGGAAACTCTTTCCTGCTCCGGCTTCGAGGGGTGCAGAGACGATACCAAAAGCAATATTGATTCCTTCGGAATGAGCAATGGCGCTGCTCAGACAGGGCGTGGACATCGCCACGAGAAGGTCGGGATTCCGACGCACCAGATTAGCCGTCGCCTGAGGCAGAAAGGACATATCGCCGTTAGCGTGTTGCAGGACCAGCTCCAAATTTTCCCCTTCGATAAAGCCCAATTCCCGCAACCCATCCCGAAAACCGTCAATCGCAATTTCGAAAACCGGAGCCGGCACAATATAACTCAAGCCGATCCGATAGGTCCTGCCCGGCTGGAGGACAAGCGGTTTTTTCGGAGCCGCCGCGTTTTGCTCCGCCAGCATTTTCTGTACGGTTGAAGTCATTGTCCAGTGCTCTTTCAAATTGGCAAAAACCATCTCGTTGAAACCCAGCTGCTCCGGGATTATATTTTCAATGCGAAAAGTCGCGGCTTGCCGCCCTTCCAGAATGGCGATCGCAATGTCTGCTGTATATTGTCCCACGGTATAGTAATCGGCGCCGAGCCCGAACAGCGCACCCTTTTCCGCATCCATGGGATCATTGGTAAATACGGGAATACCCGCCTGATTCGCCAGATTGATAATTAGCCCGATCGAAGCCATCGCGACAGTATCACCGCCGATCCAGATGGCGTCAATATTTTTCGCTATCAGGGAGCGCGCCGCTTCGAATACCTCGGAGGTATTGGTTGCGATGGCTTCCACCAGCTCGATACCGAGCTCCCGGCATATTTTGTGAGCTTCCTTCAGACAGGCTTCGGAACACTGTTCACCGGGATTCCACACCACTCCGAGGCGCTTGAGATTGGGATTCATTTCAAAGGCTATGCGAATACTGCTCTCAACCGGCTGAAACGTACCGACTCCAGCCAGGTACGGCGGATGCTGATCCGGCTCGGGTCCGGTGATACCCACACCGGCACCGTAGGGATCGGTCACAGCGCCGAAGATATGCGTTTTCTGAACTGATGTATTGGCTTTGGATACAATCTACAGCGCCAGCGTGCTGGATGTGATCAGGATGTCGTAAGGACTGTTGACCATTTCCCGGGCAATGGCGTTGGCGGTGGCGTAATCCCCCTGAGGATTATAAATGTGGACATTCTTTCCGTCCGCCGCCAGATATCCCGCTTCCCTCAATCGCTCAAGTACACCCGCTACATGCGCATCCAGCAGCGTCGTGGACGAAATCTGCATAATTGCAATGGATGGTAATGATTTCGCCTTGCGCTCAGCATGCCCGATTCGCTGCTCCCGGTCTGACATTAACAGAATAAAGGACGCTGCCAGAATTAAGCCGGTAATCAGCCAGAGCTGTTTAATGAGATTATACATTGTTTTCCCGCTGATTCATTAACGCAAATTTAAAGGATTAGGAAATGAAACCAAACAGCAAATCCGGATCATACGGAAGGTAGGTCGTACTGGATTAATATTGTGAAATTTTAACGGGATCTCTGATCCACGAGTTAATCAGCATGATGATTCAGCTTCCGTCCGGTAGATTTTATGAATGAAAATTCTGCGTGTCTTAGTGTCTTGGTGGTTAAGAGACTACGACTGGATCATTCCATCGGTAAGGGTGATAAAATTATTCGTATAATCCTTCGCCCGGGGATCGTGGGTAATCATTACGATGGTGTTGCCATCTTGCCACAATTCCACAAAGAGTTCCATAATCTCCTGTCCGGACTGGGAATCAAGATTACCGGTGGGCTCGTCGGCGAGAACGATACTGGGCGAATTCACCAGCGCCCGGGCAATCGCCACCCGTTGCTTTTGACCGCCGGAAAGCTCGTTGGGTCGGTGATGCATCCGATCCGCCAGTCCAACCCTGGTGAGAATCGAGGTAACCCTCTCGCGGCGTTTTTTCCCGCCGACACCGGCGAAGAGCAGCGGCATTTCAACATTTTCATAAGCCGAGGCATAGGGCAGCAAATTGAAATTCTGAAACACAAAGCCGATCTCTTTATTACGTAATTCCGACAATGTGTTATCGTCCATCTGTTTAATATTGCGTCCATTGAGGGTGAAGTCCCCGGAGGTCGGTTTATCCAGACACCCGATAATATTCATCAGAGTGGATTTCCCGGAACCGGACGGACCGATCACCGTCAGGAAATCACCCTTTCTAATGTGCAGGTCAATACCGCGCAGAGCTTCGACCTCTATTTTCCCGGTATTGTATACTTTTCTGATTTTTTCCATTTTAATCATACTACTTCTCCGGTTCTATTCGTAATGCAAGGCTTTGATCGGATCAATTGCCGCCGCCCGGCGGGCTGGGAAGTAGCCGGACAGCAGCCCCACAATTCCCAAAACGGTACCCGTACCGATAGCAATTGTCCAGGAAAATTCGGGATTGGACAGAATCTGCAGCGCCATATTTTTGCCGAAATCGGCATCTTCCTGGGGGATATTCTGCACCAACCGAATGATGGCATAAGCGATCCCGCCCCCGATGAAACCGCCGGTCAAATCAATCAGCAATGCCTCGATGACAAACTGAATCTTGATCAGCGATTTTTTGGCGCCGATGGCGCGCTTGATGCCGATTTCCCGGGTACGCTTCCGGACGGTCACGAACATGATATTCGCCACTCCCACACTGGCAATAATCAGCGTCATGGCGCCGATAACGCCCAGAAAAATGGTGATTCCGGTAAAGGCTTTTCTGGTCTCCCGTGAATTTCTGATCACATCCCAGTAGTGAAGCGCATTATTGTCATCAGGATGATAGCGGTATTTACGCGCTAAAACCTGCCGCACCCGCTGATTGACAAAATCCGACTTGTCAATGTCATTCACCTGATAAATGATCCGGTTTACGTAAATATTACTGAAAATCCCCCGAAAGGTCGAAGCCGGAATCACCGCCGCATCGGCATCCGGTCCACCGTACATACCCATCTGCATCTTCTTCTGCATAATCCCGATCACGGTAAAGGGGATATTATTTAAAAAAACGATTTTTCCGACGGCATCTTCGTCGCCCATCAGCCTCTTTTTCAGATCACACCCCAAAAATACTACCCGGCGGCACAGCCGCAAATCATTTTCATTGATAAAACGCCCGCCTGGTTGCGGAAACTGGGAGCGCATGTCTTCATAGCCGATGGAGCTGACGCCCCGAACACGCTCATTGACCACATTTTCACCGTACTTATAGGTAATGCCCCAGGCATCGTACTCGCCGGCAATCCGATCAATTTCCGGAATGCTGCTTTCCAGCAAATCACAATCCTCTTCCAACAAACGGATGCGCCGCCCCTGGGGCAAACCTTTGTATTCGATGCTGGTTTGTCCGCCAAAAAGAATCACAATATTATGCCCCAAGCCTCGCTGCCCTCTCAGCATCTGTGTGGTCAGCCCCTGCCCGAAGGAGAGGAGCAGAATAATGGTCAAAGTCCCCCACGCAATGCCGGCAACGGTTAAAAATATCTTGCGCCGCTCTTTCTTTAACTCCCGGACAAACAGCCGCACCAGCAGTAGATTTTTAATCAAGGTGTTGATCTTTTTGACCATATTCTTCTGTCTCTTAACTATTAATGGCAACCACCGGGTCCAAAGTGGCGGCACGTTTCGCCGGACCCCAGCCGGCAATTAATGTAATCATCGAAATAATGATAATGGTAATAATCGCTATGCTCGGTTTCAGAATCAGCACACCCACGAAATCTTCGATGGGTGCCTGATTGATAATGACTATCAACAGTACCGCAAAGAGAAATCCAGAAATCGTGCCCACCATGGAAATGAAAAAGGTTTCTATCAGATACTGGCTTAAAATTACCCGCTTTTTCGCCCCGATGGCTCGTTTGACACCGATCTCCGAGGTGCGTTCTTCTACAATGACATACATAATATTGGCAACGCCGATGCCCCCGACAATCAATGTCATGACACCGACAACGCCGAGAAAAATGGTAAAACCGTTAAAAAAGGTACTCAGAAATTGGTCATACTCCGTGGTGTCCCAGATCGGCAATGCCTGGGTGTCTTCCGGCGAAAAACGATATTTTTTCGCCATGGCGGTTACAATTGCGGCTTTCATTTGAGGGGTTTTATGAACATCTTTCGCCCGGGCGACCAGATTGTCAATATAGCGATCGCCATAAATACCGAGATATGTGGTAGTCGGCATGAAAATAGCATTTTTATCCTGCCCGTTATAACTGCCATCCTGCTGTTTTTCAACAATCACACCGATTACCCGATAGGGAAGGGCGTCAATGTACATCAGCTTGCCCACCGCATCTTCCGATCCGAACATTGTCTTTTCCACCTCGTTGCCGATAAAAACCACCCTCCGCCGCTCTTCCATGTCCAGCGGACTGATGAAGCGGCTGCCCTCCCGGGGCACCATATTGCGCATATCCTGAAACTCCGGCCAGACCGCATTGATTGTAAAGTTCTGCTTTTTACCATTGACATTAACCGGCACGTCATAACGGGCATATTGAGGGGAGATTTCACCGATCAGTGGCACCTGCTGGCGCAGGTATTCGGCGTCACCGTTAAAGAAACTCAGCTGGCGACCCTTGGGAAATCCGCCATAGCTGATACTGGTTTTCCCTGACCAGATGACACAGATCGCCTCACCCATTCCGTGCATGGTCTTGGAGGTTCTGGATTTTACCGCCATACCGAAAGTCAGCAGCAATATGACGGAGGTGGTCCCCCAGAATATTCCGAACAGGGTCAGTATGGTGCGGAGTTTTTGCTTACTCAGCTCCCGGAAAATCATGCGCAGGTTTTTCAGCAGCACAGCCGTTCCCCTTACTGAATCTCTTTCGGCGGACGTTCCACCAAAAGGTCGTCAATTGTTACCCCGGCTTTGACTTCCGCACTGATCCCGTCACTCAGTCCAATGGTAACGGGACGCTTTAACACCCCACCGGAGATGCTGTCCTCCACCTCCACAAAGACCGAATCGCTTTCAAATATCAACAGCCTTTCTGGAATGGTAAGGACATCTGTCACCTTGTTCAGTATAATTTTCGCATTAGCGGAATAGCCGGCTCTTAAATTAACACCGCGGATGTCTACAATTTTAATCTCAATATCAAAAACCGTGGCGTTGTTTTCTTTACGTGCTTTCGGCGAAATCCGGATCACTTCACCCAAAACAGATTGACCCGGCAGGGCGCCGATTTCCAGCTCCGCCGGTACTCCGACGCTGACTTTACCGACGTCAATTTCATCAATCGTACCGCGGAAAATCAGACTGGACATATCAGCCAACGTAAAGAGCGGAGTACCCTGCTGGTAGGAGGTCAGTGGCACCACCGGATCGCCGATATTGACAAATTTTTCCAGGACCATACCGTCAATCGGCGACTTGACCACCGATTCCACTTTTCCGGTCTGTCCTTTTTCAATTAATGACAAGCGATCTCTGCTCAGGTCGCGCTGCAGTTTCGCCTGATCGTATTTGAGCTTAATATTTTCAAATTCCTCTTTGGAGACCAGATTTTTGCTCAGTAACTCCACATTGCGCTCGTACTGCAGCACGGCATTTTTTAGGGCAATTTCCTTCATCTCAAGGTCGCGCCGGGCTTCAGTCAATTCAATAGGCGTCGGGTCGGGTGAAATCTGGACCATCAGGTCGCCTTTCCGAACCTCATCGCCGACTTCCACAAAGCGCTTCACCACAATACCAGGAATTTTTGATTTTACCTGAATCTCATTCTCCGGCGTAATGGTGCCAATGGCAAGCGCCTCCTCCACAATCGTCGCACGGGTCAATTGCAATGTTTTATAGCCCTTGCCGTTATTGGGTTTTTTACGACTGAGGAGCTGCCTGGATATAACACCCAGCCCGATAAGTATAACAATAAGCCCAATAATTTTGAATTTCTTCATTATCAATCCCCGGTTTTAAAAATTCTACATCTTATAGACCTAATTCACGGTTTTAAGTTGTCAATCAAAAAAAAAGGTTTGCATTTTATGATAAAAATCACAAAGGAAAATATGCGATTGTATTTAAAATCTCAATTGCTATTTTACATGGCTTTGATTATTATTTACAATTATGAAAAAAATCTTCAGGCAAAGTAAAAACCCAACCCGTCTCGAACTCGTTGCAGTTATGTTTTTCAGTATCGTATTCGTCGTGGCATTTCTTGGTGTACTGCTGTTGCTTCCCGCCGGTGATTTAAACTGGCTGAACGGCTGGATGCTGACCGCTTTGCTGGTTTTTTACCTGTTGCTGGTTTTCATTTACTTTTTAGTCAAAGACCCTGCCACTCTGGTAAAACGAAGTAAACTTTCTACTGAAGGAGGAGATTTTCTCATTCTTGGGTTGATGGGATTGATTTTTCTGGCACTGCTTCAGCTGCCTGCTTTTGACTACCGGTTCGGCTGGAGCCGGCTGCCGCTTTTTGTGTCTTGGCTCGGCTTTGCCGGGCTTATCATTGCCCTCCTGCTGATATTTTATGTCATGCGGGAGAATTCCTTTGCATCAAAAGGACTCCTGATCCATGAAGACCAGAAGGTTATTAGCACCGGACCCTACTCCCTGGTGCTACATCCCATGTACTCGGCGGCAATCATCATGAGTTTCAGTATTCCGATAACACTGGGTTCACTGGTCGGTATTATTCCGGCAATTTTTATTCCGTTTATTTTGGCACGGCGCATCCGTAATGAGGAAAAAATGCTGCTGCAAGAACTCGATGGTTATTCAGAATACCAACAAAAGGTAAAATACCGGCTGGTTCCAAAGCTATGGTAAGGATTCGGCAGGACTGATTCCCGCAGCCCTTGCTATTTAGACGGGACTTTCGTAGAATCTCAGGTCGGTCTCATCAAATGTGAGGTAATCATGAAAAATCGGACTGTATTTCCACCGGTCTTCTGGGTAGCTAATTCCATCGAAGTGCTGGAGCGCTTTGCCTACTATGGAATTTACATGGGTTTTGGAATCTATATGGAATACCTCGGCTATACCAAAGCCCAGTTGGGCATAGTGCAGAGTCTCTTTTTACTCTTTTCCTACACCGTACCGCTCATTTCCGGGACATTCGCCGACCGCTTCGGCTTTAAAAAGGTATTGCTGATATCTTACCTGGCTTATCTGCCGTCAATTTTATTACTGATTCTGACCAAATCCTTCTCAGGTATCGCGCTGACCATGCTCAGCATCGCGCTGGCGGCGGGAATTTTCAAGCCGCTGATCTCCGGAACCGTCCGGGCGGTGACCGATAAAACCAACAAAACCCTGGGTTTTGGTATCTTTTACGCCATGGTCAATGTCGGTGCCTCGTTCGGACCCATCGTTGCCGGCAAGCTGCGCGCCATTTCCTGGAATTACGCCTTCATCGTCGCGGCTATCGGCATCGGCGTTATGTTTCTCATCACCCTCTTCTTCTACAAGGAACCGCAGCGTGAAATTGAAGGGACAACGCTTAAACAGAAGTTCGTTGATATTGGCATTGTATTTTCCGACATGAAATTCACTTTTTTCATTATTATTCTCGGCATCTTCTTCTGGCTGCCGTTCTGGGCGTTTTTCAATTTGGTGCCGGTCTACATTGACCGTCATATTGATACCGCCCTGCTTTATCAGAACATCAAAAGTATTTTCGGCGCCGGATTCACCGGTATATTTTCACACGTTGATGACAAAGGCGTCTGGCGGATCCTGGGCGAAACGATTTCCCACACCGGCTACATTATCATGATCTGTCAGATTTTCGTCTCCCGCTGGGCGGAAAAATTTCAAGCCATGCCGACTTTTCTGTTCGGGCTGTTCATGTCGGCTGCCGGATTTATTGTTCTGGGAATCGCCAAAATCGGTGCCCCGGCGCTGGTGTTTCTGGGCATCTTACTGTTTGCTATCGGCGAAATGGTATCATCGCCCCGCATTCAGGAATATATTACCTGGATCGCTCCCAAGGAAAAAGCCGGTCTTTATATGGGCTCCAATTTTCTCGCCACCGGTCTCGGCGGAGCGCTCAGCGGAGTTACCTATACCACCCTGTTTGGATATTTCAACACCATCAACCACCCTGAATATATCTGGTACAGCCTGGCGGCTCATCTCGTCATCGGAATTATTGTGATTTATGTTTTTACCCGAATACTGGGTGAGTTTACAGAACTGGAGGCATAACAACCTGGCGATCCGCAGGTTATGAAATTTCCGGCAGGATGTACCTATTTTATTTTTACATCAATTTTTTGAATAATTTTTGCAGCCGTCTTTTCAACGTCCGCCATTTCCGAGGCTGCACTGATGGCATCATACTGCCCGTTTCTGTTCTTCGGTAGCCAATCTCCATCCCCTGATGTGGTCAGAATAATAATATTACCGGCAGCGGGATACTGTTTCAGAAAGAACTCAACCGCGGGGTCCATTTTCCATGCCATACAGGTATTGATCAAAACGACTGCCTGATAATCTGCCGGGTTTTCCGATTCCAGCGCCTCCAGCCCGACGATCTTAACCGCGATATTGGTCGTTTGATAGTTTACCGCAACGGTCTCAATCACCGCCGCTTTGAATGCACTCTGCCGCGAAGCGATCAGGATCGTTGCCGCGGATTCCGGTCTCACCGGCAGAACATCATTTTCCCTCCAGATCAGGCGCGGCATTGAAGAACAGGCAAACTGAAATAGCGCCAGCAAGAGAATCGGTAGTACCTTTTGCATTCTCATCGGTAAGCTCCATAAATACAAAGCAATATCTCATTTATAAACATGCCGGCACGGTCACCGATCATCTATAACTCCTTAATAAAACAGCGACGGCGACGATGCTGGCGCTTTTCGAAATGTTTCCACTGCTGGTGGATTTTGTGATTAAATTCCAGCTGCGGATTGGATTCGGCGTACTTATAGCCCTTATTAATGAACTGCTGCCCCATATTGCTGAGGATAATACTGGCAACCCCTTTGCTCTGGTATTCCGGGTTGACGCCGATCAGGTAAAGGTCTACGACGTCATTCCATTTGATGGCTTTCAATAAATGCAATATGCCAAAGGGAAACAGACGACCTCTGCTCTTTTGCAATGCCCTGGATAGCGAGGGCATGGTAATCCCGAATCCGATCACCTGATTCTGATTATTCAAGACGATCCCGATATGCTCGGGAGTAATATACCCCAAATACTGTTTGATATAGGCTTCTACCTGTTTCTGTGACAATTCAACGACGCCGTAAAGGTCTTTGTATGCCATTTGCAGCACATCGAATATCTGGTAGGCGTAGGGTAAGATATCGCGTTTTGTGGATTTGGCTTTTAAAAGCCGGAAACCGAACTTTTTTTCAACCATTTTGGCATAATAGGCAACATCTTCGGGAAATTTCTCGGGCACTTTAATGCGGAATTCCACCCAGTCCACATCCTTGCGATAGCCTAATCTTTCCAGATGCTGTGGATAGTAGGGATAATTATAAATCGTCGCCATAGTGCCCAGCTCTTCAAAGCCTTCTACCAGCATGCCCTCATGATCGAGATCGGTAAAGCCTAGCGGACCGTGTACTGATTCCGCTTTTTTTTGACGAGCCCACTCTTCAACCGTCGTCAGGAGCGCCTTTGACACCTCTTCGTCATCAATGAAATCAATCCAGCCGAAACGCACCTGTCGCTTACCCCACTTCTCTTCATGACGACCGTTTAAAATCGCCGTAATTCTGCCGACAATCCGTCCCTCTTTATACGCCAGCCATTTTTTAACTTCGCAAAATTCAAAGGCGGGATTTTTACCCGCCGAAAGGGTATTCATATCATCCTGAATCAGAGTCGGAACATAATAGGGGTGGTTCCGATAGAGAGAAAGCGGGAATTTTACAAATTTCTTCAAATCACGCCGGGAGAGAACTTCCTTAATCTGAACAGCCATGATGACCTCATTCACAAATGTTTCTACTCATGATTGACATTTGCACCGATTAACATTAAGGCACACGTCACACTATTTTCAAGAATCTCATTTTCAATATGTTGCGACCGCACATAGTCCTGAAAGATATAATCCAGACCCGGATACATCGCGATCAGTTCATTGGCGCGGTTTCTAATCTGTTCGTAAATATCCCGGTTTGATTTCAGGATTTCCAGCCGACTGTAAATAATGGAGTCAATGATTCGAAATCCGGCGCGGCGGATTTGACTCATATATTGAGCCTCAGGCAGATAACCGTTATGATAGAAGTCTTTCCCGTCCGGTATGTAGCCATCGTCCAGAATTATCATTCCGTGGGGTAAAAGGCACGGCACGAGCGACCTCAGCGTCTGCTGGACATTCCCAAAAACCGGTCCGATAGAACCCAGAATAATGATATCAGCCGGTGGGCATTTTTGAATATACTCACGAATATCGCCCACTTCGAAGCGGCACCACTCGCCAACGCTCCATTCCTTCGCCTTTTCTTTGGCAACTTCAACAAATTCGGAAACCGCATCAATTCCAGTCACCTTAAAACCGTACTTTTTTGCCAGCGGGATGCTCACGGCACCCTTTCCGCAACCCAGATCGAGAACCCTATATTCCCGCTGCTGAAAATCAATATCCTGCTGATCCAACAGCTTAATGACCTGATCGGCAGAGGAACCCAGTTCCCACAAGTCCTTCAGCAAATAGGGAAGGTAGGGATACAGCTCCACGTTTCTGCCGTCCAGCGACATCAGTACCGATTCCTTTATATCATTGAGCATATTTTTTTATCCTGATTAAACTGAGCATCACCATTGATTTTAACTATCTTAGGTAATATATCATTTTTCAGCTATTTAAATAGCAATTTTACTGCCATCAGAACAACTGCCAGCGCCAGAACGCCTCGGATCAGCTTCTCCCCCCCTTTGACCGAGGCTTTGGCACCGAACCAGGCGCCTGCTGCATTCCCGGCAGCCAGACAGATGCCGACAATCCAGTTCACCTTTCCCGATAGTGCAAATACTGCCAGCGATGGAATCGTATAAATCAGAACGATGAAGACTTTGTGCATATTAACATGCACCAAGCTGATTTTCAGAATGTGATAGAGCGCCGCCATGAACAGAAAACCGACCCCTACCTGGATAAATCCACCGTAAAAACCAATAAAAAATAGTGCAACATAGATCAGCCAGCGGCGTTCTGCGGTGGAAATCTCCTCGGTATAGATTTTCTGTGTTCGGGGAATAAACATGCTGACTACGACGGCAATCATAACCAGCGCCAAAATACGCTGGAACCACTCATCGGATATGCGGACCGATATCAGCGCCCCGGCTACAGCGCCCGGCAGAGTGATATAGGACAATTTAAGACTCTCGCGAAACTGATGCACTTCCTGTTTTCGAAATGAAGAAACCGCAAAAATATTCTGAATCAGGATGGCGACCCGATTGGTACCATTCGCTAAAGTACTATCTAATCCCAGAAAAATCATCGTCGGCAGCGTAATCGTCGAACCACCGCCGGCATTGACATTTACAAATCCGGCAATGGAACCGACAGCGAAAAGCAACAAAAATTTCCAGAGTTCGTTCATCGGCTTTTATTATATGTTAAAATGAATTTTCTGCAATTGTTTTTCCCAACCCTCGAGGCGTAAATATAAAATATTCGTCTCTTAATCTCAAATGAAAAGAGAACAGGAATTTTTCACGATTGGAATCCCATTTGAAAAGAGTTCTTTCCT